>ENA-OQDM01001273-OQDM01001273.1-human-gut-metagenome-genome-assembly--contig:-NODE-1273-length-10514-cov-2.414172_pt1 | contig 10514 bp, 10 predicted proteins | sample MGYA00242772_ERZ504605 | MGnify/ENA primary metagenome ERZ504605 (study PRJEB26092, sample SAMD00036348) | human gut metagenome | host: Homo sapiens | study: EMG produced TPA metagenomics assembly of... | reverse complement strand
GGACGGCACGCTGCGCCCCGTGACCGGCGTGCTGCCAATGGCGCTGGCCGCGGTGCAGAACGGCGTGAAGGAGCTGTTTCTGCCTGCCGAAAACGCCGCCGAGGCCGCCGTGGCCGAGGGACTGACCGTCTACCCGGCCCGCAGTGCGCAGGATGTGGTGCTGCACCTCTGCGGCGCAACGCCCCTGACCCCGGCAACGCCCGAGGGGTACGACGAGGACGGCGTCTGGCTGGGGCCGGACATGGCTGACGTACGCGGCCAGAGCGAAGCCCGCCGCGCCATGGAGATCGCCGCTGCAGGCGGGCATAATTTGATCGTGATCGGAAGTCCCGGAACCGGAAAATCTATGCTTGCCAAGCGACTGCCGGGCATTCTGCCGCCGCTGACCTACGAGGAGGCGCTCGAGACCAGTGCCATCTACTCCGTGGCCGGGCTGCTGCGCGGCGGTACGGGGCTTATCAAGCAGCGGCCCTTCCGCAGCCCGCACCACAGCGTCAGCTCGACAGCCATTGTGGGCGGCGGGTCTGTCCCCCGCCCCGGCGAGGTCAGTCTGGCGCACAACGGTGTGCTGTTTCTGGACGAGCTGCCCGAGTTTGCCCGCGATACGCTCGAGGTGCTGCGCCAGCCGCTGGAGGACGGCCAGATCACCGTGAGCCGGGCCGCAGGCAGCGCCACCTACCCCAGCCATTTCCAGCTGGTGGCCGCCATGAACCCCTGCAAATGCGGCTACTACGGCCACCCCACCCGGCAGTGCACCTGCTCGCCCAGCGCGGTGCGGCAGTACCGCCAGGCCGGGTGTCCGGCCCGCTGCTGGACCGCATCGACCTGTGCGTGGAGATGGACCCCATCGCCTTTGACGAGCTGCACACCGCCGCCCCCGCCGAGAGCAGTGCCGACCTGCGCAAACAGGTGCTGGCGGCGCGGGCCATCCAGGCAAAACGCTATGCGGCCCCCGGCTACGAGGGGTGGCACTGCAACGCCCAGCTCAACGCCGGCAGGTGCGGCGCATCTGCCGCATGACCCCCGGTGTGGAACGGCTGCTCCGCGCCTCCTACGATGCACTGGGGCTTTCGGCCCGCGCCCACGACCGCATTTTGCGGGTGGCCCGCACGGTGGCCGACCTGGCCGGCAAGAGCCTGTTGGACGAGGACTCCCTGCTGGAAGCCCTGCAGTACCGCGCGCAGGAAAAAGTGGAGCTGTGAGCCTTTTTCCACCTACAAAAACACCGACCCCTCTCCCCGGCAGCGCTGTGCTGCCAAAGGAGAAGGGCCGGTTTATTTTTGCTTGTTTTACGCCGGTGTCAGTGCGCTTTTGTTGTGCTATTGTTGCATTTCTGGTTTTCCAGCTGTTCCATCCGCTCGATGAACGCCAACGCGTACCGGGGCAGATAGTTCCCGGCCCGCCAGGCTGCCACCGACTCCAGCGGGAGGGTGCAGTCCCGGAGCGGAAACGCGTTGAACGGCACCGCGTTGTTCAGGTGTTCCAGCAGCTCGCCGCTCAGGAAGCCAATGCCGTACCCGTTGGCGGCCAGCGCCGCGGCCGCCCGGATGTTGCTGCTTTCCAGAATTTCGGCCGGATGCAGGCGGCGGCTCCGCAGCTCCTGCAAAATATACTGGCCCTGCCGCTGGGTCTGGTTCTGCAGCAGCAGGGTCTGCCCCTCCAGCCACTCCCAGGCAAAGCTGCCCTCCCGGGCGGCAGCCTGCTCCAGCGGGTGTCCCTTGCCGAACACGGCGTACATCCGGTCCCGGCGCAGCACCCGGTAGCTAAGGCCGGGATGCCGGGCAAAGCTCATATAAAAGGCCAGGTCGATCTCGCCTTCCAGCAGTTTGCGGTCCAGCTCGGCGCTGGGTGCTTCCTCAATGCGGAACTGCACCTGCGGGAACTGCGCGCGGAACACCGGAAGCACCTCCGGCAGCGAAAAACTGCACCGGAACGGCGGCATGCCCACATGCAGCACACCGGTGTCTGCCCGGAGCAGGTCGGTCAGCTCCGCGTCCATCTCCCGCTTCTGGCTGAGCAGCCGCTCGGCGTGGGCCAGATACCGCTGGCCCGCATAGGTCAGCTCCAGCCGCCGCCCCGCCCGCTGGAACAGCACAAGGCCGGTGTCCCCTTCCAGTTTTTGCAGAAACTTGGAAAGGGTGGGCTGGCTGACGTAGAGCTGCTGGGCCGCGCGGGTGATGTTGCCGCACCGGGCAATGGCCGCAAAATATTCCAGATCTTTGAAGTCCATGCAGATTCCTCCCTGCTGCGTGTATTTGCCGGTTCCAGTGTACCACAAACCATGCACGCAGGCTATTCTTTTTATGAGAAAAATGAATTTCAGGAATTGTGAAAGTTGTGTTATAATCTCGCTCGTGAAATCCATCACAAATCGACCGCCCCACCCAACACGAAGATCTCTGAGGAGGAAAACCATGAAGAAAAACGGGATCCTGCACCGCATCAGCACCACTGTGCTGGCCGGTGCCATGCTGCTGTCGCTGGCGTCCTGCGGCGCTTCCAGCAGCCAGACCGCCAGTTCCGCCGCCGGGAAAGTCACCGGCACCGGTTCGGCTAAAGGCATTGAAGGCGACGTCGTCGTGGAAGTGACCGCCGACGCCGACACCATTTATTCCATCGTTGTCACCGAGCAGAACGAGACCCAGGGTATCGGCTCTGTGGCCTGCGAACAGCTGCCGGATGCCATGGTGGCTGCCAACAGCTACAACGTGGACGGCATTGCCGGTGCCACCGTGACCAGCGACGCCCTCAAGGAGGCTGTGAAGGCCGCTCTGGAGAACGCCGGACTGGACGCTTCCGCCTTTGCCGTGGCCAAGGCTGCGGACACCACCGTGGAAAAGACCGCCGAGACGCTGGACTGTGACGTCGTGGTGGTGGTGCCGGCGGTGCCGGTCTGACCGCCGCCGCACAGGCCGCCGAGAACGGTGCCAAGGTCATCGTGGTGGAAAAGATGCCCATCGTGGGCGGCAACAGCCTGAAGGCCACCGGCGGCATGAACGCAGCCGACACCCAGTATCAGGCCGACCTGGGCATCACCGACAGCGGGGTGCAGGAGTTCATTGAGGACACCATCAACGGCGGCCACGGCATCAACGACCGCAGCCTGGTGACCGTGATGGCCGAGCAGAGCTCCGACGCCATCGACTGGCTGACCTCCATCGGTGCCCCGCTGCCCAAGGTGGCAGCCACCGGCGGCACCACCCACAAGTATCTGCATGAGCCCGAGGACGGCAGCGCCGTGGGCAGCTATCTGGTGGAAAAGCTGAACGCTCAGGCCGAAAAGCTGGGTGTGCAGATCCTGCTGAACACCAAGGCCACCGAGATCCTGACCAACGACGGCGCTGCCTGCGGCATCAAGGCCGAGAGCACCGAGCACGACTACACCATCAACGCCAAGAGCGTGATCATTGCCGCCGGCGGCTTTGGTGCCAACTTTGAGCTGATGGCCAGCTTCAACCCGGCCCTGGCCAACGCCGTGACCACCAACCACGCCGGTGCCACCGGCGACGGCATCCTGATGGCTGAGGCCATTGGTGCCGACACCGTGGACATGGACCAGATCCAGCTGCACCCCACCGTGTATCAGGAGACCGGCATGCTGGTGTCCGAGAGCGTGCGCAGCATGGGCGGCATCCTGGTCAACGCCGAGGGCAAGCGCTTCTGCAACGACATGTCCACCCGTGACGCGGTTTCCAACGCCGAGCTGGAGCAGCCGGGTGCTTACGCCTACATCATCTTTGACCAGCGCATCGTGGACGACCTGAAGTCCTGCCAGAAGTACATCAGCAACGGCCTGACCGTCTCTTCCGACAGCTATGAGGGTCTGGCCAAGGAGATGGGCCTGACCGGCGACGCTGCCGCCAACTTTGTGGAGACCATGAACACCTGGAACGCCTCTGTGGCAGCCGGTGAGGACGCCGAGTTCGGCCGCAACAACGGCATGGACGGCGACCTGTCCACCGCTCCTTACTACGCCATCAAGATCGCACCGGGCATCCACCACACCATGGGCGGCCTGAAGATCAACACCGACGCACAGGTGCTGGACACCGACGGCAGCATCATCCCCGGCCTGTATGCAGCCGGTGAGACCACCGGCGGTGTGCACGGCGGCAACCGCATCGGCGGCAATGCCGTGTGCGACTTCGTGGTGTTCGGCCGCATCGCCGGCAGCAACGCTTCCGCCTACGCTGCCGAGTAACCCCACTCTGCTCTCTTCTTCTTTCTTCTTTTTTGGATAAGCACAGCGCCCGCCTGCACCGGAACCATTCCGGAAGCAGGCGGGCGCTGTGTTGTTCAGGTTTCGCTCAGGGTCAGTTCGTGGTAGGTCCGGCCGTCCATGGTTTTCCACCGGAAGCAGCCGTTTTCCAACGTCATGTAGCTGTGGGCGCTGCCCTCCTTCGGCAGGCTCACTGAGCCGGGGTTCAGGTAGAGGCTGCCCTGCCCGAAGGGCTCCCACGCCGGGATGTGGGTGTGCCCGTGCAGCAGAATGTCGCCGGGGGCCAGCGGCGGCGGGGTCTTGGTGTTGTAGACATGGCCGTGGGTGGCGTACACCAGCCGTCTGCCCACCGGCAGCACGGCATAGTCTGCCAGCACCGGGAATTCCAGCACCATCTGGTCCACCTCGGCGTCACAGTTGCCGCGCACGCAGAGCAGGCGGTCCTTCATACCGTTGAGCAGAGGCATGACCTGCTTGGGCGCATAGCCCTCCGGCAGATCGTTGCGGGGGCCGTGGTAGAGCAGGTCCCCCAACAGCAGCAGCCGGTCGGCCTGTTCCCGTTCAAACGCCTGCTGCATCTGGCTGGCATAGAAATACGACCCGTGCAGGTCGGACGCGATCATCCATTTCATGCGGGTTTCTCCTTTTTATAAAAGCTACAATTTTATTGTAACCCCTGCACAAAAAATGGTCAAGCCTATAAAAGTCATACTTTTGTGCTAAGTCTCCTTGACAATGCCCCGGGGATGTGGTATCCTTCAGTCAATAAAAACCGTGTGGATTTTTACAGCACTATGCTACTTTTCGCCACACAATGACTTCAAAAAAGCCATTGTGTGGCTTTTTTGCGGTCTTTTTCCATTTTCGATCTGTCAGGAGCGAGAAATCAATGAACGATACCTTTATGAAAGAACGCCCCGTGCTGCCGCTGCTGTTGTCCATGGCGCTGCCCAACGTGATCTCCATGCTGGTCAACTCCCTGTACAACATCGTGGACAGCCTGTTTGTGGCGCAGATCAGCGAGGACGCCATGACTGCCCTCTCGCTGGTATACCCCATCCAGAACTTTGCCAACGCCATCGCCATCGGCTTTGGTATCGGCATCAACGCCATGATCGCCCTGTACCTGGGTGCGGGCGACCGCAAAAAGGCCGAGATCGCCGCCACCCACGGCATGGTGCTCAGCCTGCTGCACGGCGTGGTCATCACGGTGGTGAGCATTGCCGTCATGCCGGGCTTTTTGCGTCGGTTCACCACCGACGAGAGCCTTGTGGCCTCCGGCATCACCTACTCCACCATCGTGTTCCTGTTTGCCACCATCAATATGGCCGCGCTGGCCTTTGAAAAAATGTTCCAGGCTGTGGGCCGCATGAAGGTGACCATGGTGGCGCTGGTGTTCGGCTGCGTGTGCAACATCCTGCTGGACCCCGTCCTGATCTTCGGCCTGGGCCCGGTGCCCGCCATGGGCATTGCCGGTGCAGCGCTGGCCACCGGCATCGGCCAGCTGCTGAACCTGTGCGTGTACCTGTTTGTCTACCTGCGCACCGAACTGCCGGTGCGGCTGAGCCGCAGCGGCCTGCACCCTGACGTTGCACTGGACGGCAAGCTGTACGCCATCGGCGTGCCGGCCATCCTGAACCTGGCTCTGCCCTCCCTGCTGGTCACCTTCCTCAACAGCCTGCTTGCCGGGTTCTCCCAGAGCTATGTGGTCATTCTGGGCATTTACTACAAGCTGCAGACCTTTTTGTACCTGCCCGCCAACGGCATCGTGCAGGGCATGCGCCCGCTCATCGGCTACAACTACGGTGCCAGGGAGCACGCCCGCGTGAAGAAGCTGTACGAGCTCACCCTGTTCATGAGCATCGCCATCATGGCGCTGGGCACGGTCATCTGCCTGCTGGCCTCCGGGCAGCTCATCGGGCTGTTCACCTCCAACCCCGATACCATCGCCGCCGGTGCCAAGGCCCTGCGCATCATCTGCATCGGCTTTGTGGTGTCGGCAGTGTCCACCACCTCGTCCGGCGCACTGGAGGGCCTTGGCAAGGGCGTGCCGTCGCTGGTGATCTCGCTGTGCCGCTATGTGGTGTTCATCCTGCCGCTGGCCGCAGTGCTGTGCGGCCGCCTTGGCCCGGACGGTGTGTGGCACGCCTTCTGGATCACGAGGTGCTCACCGCACTGGTGGCCTACCCGGTGTACCACCGCGCGGCGGCCCGGCACTGAACCTTTCCGGCCCCTTTTGCAGCAGGCTGCCCGACCCCGGCGGCCTGCTTTTTTGTTGCATTCCCGTCGCCCTGCGGGGCGCATAAATGCAGGGATTTCATTTGACAGCTGCGCAGAAATACGGTAGAATAGTTTTTATATTGCGCTGACAAAATGTGTCAGAACGCAAGACTTTACAGAGGATGTGGGACGAATTATGATCGAGACGATCACGGCCGTCAATACGGCGGTCAACAATTTTATCTGGGGCGTGCCCGCCATGGTGTGCATCATTGGTGTGGGTTTGCTTCTGAGCGTGCGCACCGGCTTTTTGCAGATCCGCAAATTCCCGTACACCATCAAAACCACCATCGGACGCATGTTCCGCAAAAAGGACGCCTCGGACGGTGCCATGACCCCCTTCCAGGCGGTGTGCACCGCACTGGCCGGTACCGTGGGCACCGGCAACATCGCCGGTGTGGCAGGCGCCATTGCCATCGGCGGCCCGGGTGCCGTGTTCTGGATGTGGTGCTCCGCGCTGCTGGGCATGTGCACCAAGTTTGCCGAGGTGACCCTGGCCGTGCATTTCCGTGAGCGCAGTGAGACCGGCGAGTGGGTGGGCGGCCCCATGTATTACATCAAGAACGGTCTGGGCAAGCGCTGGCAGTTCCTGGCATTTCTGTACTCGCTGTTCGGCGTGCTGACCGTGTTCGGCACCGGCAATGCCACCCAGGTCAACACCATCGTGGCCGCTGTGGACACCGCCCTGCTGGAATACGGTGTGGTGGGCAGCGGTTTCCTGAGCACGCTGAACCTCATCACGGGCATCATCGTGGCCATGCTGGTGGCCATGGTACTGCTGGGCGGCATCAAGCGCATCGGCAGCGTGAGCGAAAAGCTGGTGCCCTTCATGGCGCTGTTCTACATCGTGCTGGCTGTGGGCGTAGTAGGGCTCAACCTGCCCCGCCTGCCCTATGTGCTGGAGTCCATCGTGGCCGGTGCCTTCAACCCCGCTGCCTTCACCGGCGGCACCATCGGCAGCCTGTTCATCAGCATGCAGAAGGGCGTCTCCCGCGGCATCTTTTCCAATGAGGCCGGCCTTGGCACCGGCTCCATCGCCCATGCCTGCGCCGACACCAAAAAGCCGGTGAAGCAGGGCATGTTCGGCATCTTTGAGGTGTTTGCCGACACCATCATCATCTGCACCCTGACCGCCATGGTCATCCTGTGCAGCGGCACCCCCGTGAGCTACGGCACCGCAGCCGGTGCAGAGCTGACCATCTCCGGCTTTACCACCACCTACGGCGGCTGGGCTTCCATCTTTACCGCCGTGGCGCTTTGCTGCTTTGCCTTTTCCACCATCATCGGCTGGGGCCTGTACGGCTCCCGCTTCCTGGTGTTCCTCTGCCACAGCGACAAGGTGGCAAAGCCCTTCTTTGTGGTGTACTCCTTTGTGTCCATTCTGGGTGCGACCGTGGACCTGGGCCTGCTGTGGAGCATCGCCGACACCTTCAACGGCCTGATGAGCATCCCCAACCTCATCGCATTGCTGCTGCTCTCCGGCACCGTGGTCAAGCTGACCAAGGAGTTCTTTGCCTCCGAGGGCTGAGCACTGATTTCCCCGATACGCAAAAGGACTGCTGCACTGAAAATTGTGCAGCAGTCCTTTTTTCGTGCGCGGCTCCGGAAAATTTTACTTTTCGGGTGTTTTTCTGCAATTTTTATTGCCGCCTGTCCGTATTTAAGGCGAACAGACCGAATTTCGTTGGCAGAATGGAGGGCCCTCTATGGCAATTTTTGAAAAGACCATCCGCAATCAGAAATTCAACACGCTTCTCCGCAAATTGGAACAGGAGATCCCGGACAGCAGCTGGTCTGCCGACCTGGAAGCGGGCAGCGATTTCAAGGAGGGCGAAGCACGGTGCAGTGTCCGCGTGTTTGAGCGGTACAGCATGGTCGGCGGCAACCGCCTGAGTCTGACGCTGACCATGTTCCAGAACGGTGACAGCCCCATCCGGCTGTCCGCCATCACCGCAGGCGGCAGTCAGGCGGTGTTTTTTAAGATGAACACGCTCGGCGAGGAATCCTTTCTGGAGGACGTCAAAGAGCTTTTGAATGAGATCCTGGAGGAGTAAGATGTTTTACGCTGGATTTGATATGCTGTTCAGTATTCTGTTTCCCATCCTGTTCCTTGTGGTTTTGGGCATGATCCTATACACCATCATCGGAAATATCAGCACATGGAACAAAAACAACCATTCGCCGCGGCTGACCGTTCCGGCAACGGTGGTGGCAAAGCGCACGGAAGTTTCTCGCCACCATACGGACAATACGATGATGCATACGTTCACGACCTATTATGCGACCTTTCAGGTGGAGAGCGGCGACCGCATGGAACTCGAAGTAGATGGTTCGGACTACGGAATGCTTGTGGAGGGCGACATTGGAAAGCTGATGTTCCAGGGCACCCGCTATCTCGGCTTTGAGCGTCGATAAGGCCAGACGGACTGCATTGTCAGCGTCCGCAGATGCAAAAAGAAAAGCACTGTACTTCCAACGAAGTACAGTGCTTTTTTGGTGGAGAATAGCGGGATCGAACCGCTGACCTCTTGCATGCCATGCAAGCGCTCTCCCGAACGGTATCGAAACACACCCCCAGAAAATCGTGTGTGAATGGGTATCATTTGGCGTTAATACGATATGGGCGGCAAGCAGCGCATTATGACACTGTATTCAGAAAGCGATTTGGACCTTCCGTTCGGAAAAAACGGAAAATTTTCATTCCAACTTGGGTATACTCCTGTTGTGTCCGACATGAAGAAAATCGTTCGGAAAGCTGCCGCATCGTCTTTCCCCACATGGACGTCAGCCGTATGGGATATGGATGCTGCAACATTATATATGGTCAAATACGACAGAAGTCATTGATTTTCTTTGTTTATCTGTGATACCATTCGTTATGAGTCCAATTGCATTGCTTTCTTCGCCTATGGTGGAGACTACAGCTTTCCGAAAAACACAGCGAGGTGACCATTTTTGAAACGTCGAACTTTTCTTGTCTGCACCGCTGCACTTTTTTGCGGTGCATTTCTGGCAGGGGGCTGCACTCAAAAAACTTCTCAGCCTGTCCTTCAGCAAATCGAATACTCCAATTTGGCAGATTCGGATACACAGGCTCTTCTTTCCAATCTTTTGCAGAATGCCGGCGTGTCCGACCTGCGAATACGGACCTTCTTTGATCATGTGCAGAAGTTCAACAATGCCGTGGACCCGGCATGGCTCACCACAGGTTTTGAAAACGCCAAGCCTTTGGATCTGAAATACGATCCTTACTCCATGCAGGACGCATGGACAGAAAAATACGATACCTTCCCCGGCTGGAACTGTCGGATCACCGCTTGTGGGCTGTTCGGTGATTTTATCACCGTCACGGGCAAGGCAGACCTTGACTCAGCCGAGGACACCCTGTTTATGGACTATGAAACACTGGATTCTGACCCGGAATCCCTTTGCGGCGATGAACGGCAAAAGTTTGATGCGCTGTTCGCCCCGGTTAAAACCACCAATACGACCGATATTCCTACCCATTTGAAAATGATTCAGCAGGAATGGAAGAAACGCGGCCTCTCCTTTATAGAAGATGATAAGATTCGTCTCGTTTCCGTGGTCCTGCACGATCAGTTCTCTGAAACGGACAATTCTCTTATGATCGGTCATGTCGGCGTTATGCTTCCCACATCGGATGCGGTATATTTCGTCGAAAAGGTCGCTTTTCAGGAGCCGTATCGCTTATTGAAGTTCAAAAATCGAACCGAGTTGAGCGATTATCTGATGCTGAAATACGACAACTCGTGGGGACAGGATACTGCCCACACCTTTATTCTGGAAAATTCAGACCTGATGGACGGCTGGCGCATTCTTGAAGAACAGGAAAATGCAAGCTAAAAGCATCCAATTCATTGGGAGCCGTTCGGTCTGACAGATCATTCGCCCTCTGATACCAAAAGGACGCTGCAGCCTCTCGCCCAGAGGCGGCAGCGTCCTTTTTATATCGGAATGTTTTGTTTGTAGGGGGAACTCCGGGCTTATGACAGGG
>ENA-OQDM01001271-OQDM01001271.1-human-gut-metagenome-genome-assembly--contig:-NODE-1271-length-10523-cov-3.115044_pt1 | contig 10523 bp, 9 predicted proteins | sample MGYA00242772_ERZ504605 | MGnify/ENA primary metagenome ERZ504605 (study PRJEB26092, sample SAMD00036348) | human gut metagenome | host: Homo sapiens | study: EMG produced TPA metagenomics assembly of... | reverse complement strand
CGTCGATGAGGTCGAGGCTGCTCAGGTGCCCAACCGTCCTGCAGGACGAGGACTACGCCGTCATCAACTCCAACTACGCCATCTCTGCCGGTCTGGACCCCACGACCGATGCACTGGCCATCGAGGACGGCTCTTCCGCTTACGTCAACGTTCTGGTCTGCAAGGACGGCAACCAGGAGGAGCCCAAGATCAAGGCTCTGGCCGCTGCCCTGCAGAGCCAGCAGGTCAAGGACTTCATGGATGAGAACTATAAGGGTGCCGTGGTGTCCGTTGTGGAGAACCCCACCGACGGCTATGACGCTTCCGTTGACTACGACGCTCTGAACGGCGAGACCGTGAGCTGCGCCGCTACCCCGGCTCCCCACTGCGAGGTGCTGGAGGTCTGCAAGGAGATCCTGGCCGCCAAGGGCATCACGCTGGACATCCAGGAGTACGATGACTACATCATCCCCAACAACGTGGTCGAGGACGGCACCGTTGACACCAACTACTTCCAGCATCAGCCGTATCTGGATGACTTCAATGCAGAGCACGGCACTCACCTGGTGACGGTTGCCGGCATCCATGTGGAGCCCATGGGCATCTACGGCGGCAAGCAGGACAGCCTGGCACCCATCGAAGGCTAAAAGGAGCAATTTTCTGTGATCGAGATCAAACACCTTTCCAAGACCTTCCAGATGAAGGACGGCGCGGTGAACGCGCTGAAAGACATCAACCTGACCATTCCGGATGGTTCCATCTACGGCATCATCGGCATGTCCGGTGCGGGCAAATCCACGCTGGTGCGCTGCATCAACCTGCTGGAGCGCCCCACTGAGGGCAGCGTGGTGATCGACGGCACCGCCATGGAGACCCTGTCTCCGGCGGCCCTGCGTGAGCGCCGCCGCGAGATCACCATGATCTTCCAGCAGTTCAACCTGCTCATGCAGCGCAGCTGCCTGAAGAATATCTGTTTCCCCATGGAGCTGGCCGGTGTGAAAAAGGCCGACGCCGAAAAGCGCGCCAAAGAGCTGCTGGAGATGGTGGGCCTGCCCGACAAGGCAAACGCCTACCCCGCCCAGCTGTCCGGCGGCCAGAAGCAGCGCATTGCCATTGCCCGCGCCCTGGCCACCAATCCCAAGGTGCTGCTGTGCGACGAGGCCACCAGTGCGCTGGACCCCAACACCACTCATTCCATCCTGACCCTGATCAAGGACATCAACCAGAAGCTGGGCATCACCGTGGTGGTCATCACCCACCAGATGAGCGTGGTGGAAGAGATCTGCGACAGCGTGGCCATCCTGGACGGCGGTGTGGTCATGGAAGAGGGCTCGGTGCAGGAAATTTTCGCCAACCCCAAGACGGCTGCGGCAAAGCGTCTGGTCGCCCCCAACGGCGGCAGCGCAGCCCGCGACCTTTCCAGCTTTGCGCCGGATGACCATGTGGTGCGTGTCACCTTCAACGGTTCGTCCACCGCAAAGCCGCTGGTGGCAAGCCTTGCCGCCGAAAAGGGCATTCTGGTGTCGGTGCTCAGCGCCGATACCCGTGATCTGAGCGGCCAGTGCTACGGCTCCATGCTGCTCAAGCTGCCTGCCGATGTGGAGCTGGCCAAGCAGGCGGCTGCCTATATGCGCAGCCAGCCCGGCGTGACCGTGGAGGAGGTGACCGGCGAATGAGTATTGCAGATTATGGCTTTGCCATTTGGGAAACGTTCTATGTGACGGTTCTTTCCACCGCGTTTGCGCTGGTGCTGGGCCTGCCGCTGGGCGTGCTGCTGGTGGCCGGTGACAAGGATGGCGTGCTGCCCCTGCCCGGCTGGCTGATGCACATCCTCAACATCGTCATCAACATTCTGCGCAGTGTGCCCTTCCTGATTTTGATGATCTGTGTATTCCCGCTCACCCGTGTCATCGTAGGCACCACGGTGGGCACCAAAGCCACCATCGTTCCGCTGGTGGTGGCCGCCTTCCCGTTCGTGGCACGTCTGGTAGAGACCAGCCTGCGCGAGCTGGACGAAGGTGTGGTGGAAGCTGCCCAGAGCATGGGTGCCACCCCGTTCCAGATCATTACCAAAGTGATGATCCCGGAGTGCCTGCCCGGCCTGATCTCCAGCATGACCACGGCCCTGACCACCATTCTGGGCTACTCGGCCATGTCCGGCGTCATTGGCGGCGGCGGCCTGGGCAAGATTGCCCTGTCCTACGGCTATTACCGCTACCAGACCGACATCATGATCGTGTGTGTCATCCTGCTGGTGCTCATGGTGCAGGTGTTCCAGAGCGCGGGCACCTTCTGGGCGACCCGGAGCGACAAGCGCCTGCGGAAGTAACCCGACTCTCAGTCGCCTGCGGCGACAGCTCTCCCGAAGGGCAAGCTTGTTGCAGCAGGTAAGAAAAAGCAATCCTTCTCAATAAAAAAGAGTGCTTATAAAAAAGCCAAAAAGCTCCCCCTTCGGGGGGAGCTGGCACGGCATAAGCTGTGACTGAGAGGGTTGCATACTGCCAGACGATCCCGGCAGGGAAAATTTAACGTTTCATTCCCCGCCGGAGGCTGTATGCTCCCTGCGGGGAATTGTGCTATATGGATAAACCCAGCAAAGGAGTATGTAGTATGAATCGTGATACCATCTGCGTGCAGGGCGGCTATACGCCCGGAAACGGCGAACCCCGCCAGATCCCCATCATCCAGTCCACCACCTTCAAGTACGCCACCAGCGAGGACATGGGCAAGCTGTTTGACCTGGAGACCAACGGCTACTTCTATTCCCGCCTGCAAAACCCCACCTGTGACCTTGTGGCCCAGAAGATCTGTGAACTGGAAGGCGGCACTGCTGCCATGCTGACTTCCAGCGGGCAGGCTGCCAACTTCTTCGCCCTGTTCAACCTTTGCCAGGCCGGTGACCACATCGTGGCATCCAGCACCATCTACGGCGGCACCTTCAACCTCATCTCGGTCACCATGAAAAAGATGGGCATCGAGGCCACCTTCGTGGACCCGCTGTGCACCGAGGAAGAGCTGAACGCCGCGTTCCGCCCCAACACCAAGGTCGTATTCGGCGAGACCATCGCCAACCCCGCCCTGACCGTGCTGGACATTGAAAAGTTTGCGCAGGCAGCCCACGCCCACGGCGTGCCGCTCATCGTGGACAACACCTTCCCCACCCCGGTCAACTGCCGCCCCTTCGAGTGGGGTGCCGACATCGTGACCCACTCCACCACCAAGTACATGGACGGCCATGGTGCCGTACTGGGCGGTGCCATCGTGGACAGCGGCAAGTTCGACTGGATGGCCCACGCCGACAAGTTCCCCGGCCTGTGCACCCCGGATGACAGCTACCACGGCATCACCTACGCCGAGCGTTTTGGCAAGGAGGGTGCCTTCATCACCAAGGCAACGGCCCAGCTGATGCGCGACTTTGGTTCCATGCAGTCCCCCATGAACGCCTACATGCTGAACCTGGGTCTGGAGAGCCTGCATGTGCGCATGCAGCGCCACTGCGAGAACGGCATGGCCGTGGCAAAGTTCCTGGAAGCTCACCCGAAGGTGGCTTACGTCAACTACTGCGGCCTGGAATCCAGCCCCTACCATGCACTGGCCGAAAAGTACCTGCCGAACGGCAGCTGCGGCGTGGTCAGCTTTGGCCTGGCCGGCGGCCGCGAAGCAGCCAGCACCTTTATGAAGGAACTGAAGCTGGCCGCCATCGAGACCCATGTGGCCGATGCCCGCACCTGCTGCCTGAACCCCGCTTCCAGCACCCACCGTCAGATGAACGATGAGCAGCTGAAGGCCGCCGGTGTACCCGCTGAGCTGGTGCGCATGAGCTGCGGCCTGGAAAGCAGCGAGGACCTCATTGCCGACATCGCACAGGCACTGGATAAGATCTGATCCTGTCCGGTCAGCTGCATGGTCGTTTTTTCCCGATGAAGGGTACGCCGGAGTTTTTCATGGGTGGAGCTGCTGTTTCTCATTACAGCCCCGCCCGTGAAACGTTTTCGGATGGCCCTGCGGGTAGAGATGCTGTTCCCCGCCACGACCTCTCCCGTGAAAAAGGCAGGAACGGAAAGTCCGCAGGCTTTCCGTTCCTGCAATAAAAATAAATATTCCGCTGAAACAGCCAGAGCGCCAGCGGAGGCTATTCTAAATCGTTAGGAGTACGAACTATGCCGCTGATCATCCCCAAGACCCTGCCCGCCTACGATGCCCTTTATGAAGAAAACGTCTTTGTCATGCACCGGGAGCGGGCACTGGCACAGCACATCCGCCCGCTGGAGATCCTGATCCTGAACCTGATGCCCACCAAGATCGCCACCGAGACCCAGATCGCCCGTCTGCTGGCCAACACCCCCCTGCAGGTGCATATGACCTTGCTGCAGACGGCCAGCCACGCCGCCACCCATGTGTCGGCCGCCCATCTGGATGCATTCTACAAGACCTTTGACGAGGTGAAGAACAACCGCTACGACGGCATGATCATCACCGGTGCCCCGGTGGAGACCATGGACTTTGAGCAGGTGGACTACTGGCCGGAACTGTGCGAGATCATGGATTTCAGCGAGACGAACGTCTACTCCACCCTGCACGTCTGCTGGGGTGCCCAGGCGGGCCTGTACTACCACTACGGTGTGCACAAGGAGCTGCTGCCGGAAAAGATGTTCGGCGTGTTCGAGCACCGGGTCACCCGCCCGGCGAACCCTCTGGTGCGCGGCTTTGACGAGGTGTTCTATGCGCCCCACAGCCGCCACACCGGCATCCGCCGGGCCGATGTGGATGCCTGCGACGCGCTGCGCATCCTGGCCGAGAGCGATGTGGCCGGGCCCTTCCTCATGAGCACCGAGAACGGACGGCAAATCTTTGTCACCGGCCACCCGGAGTACGACAAGTACACGCTGGATGCCGAGTACAAGCGGGACGTGGCCAAGGGCCTGCCCATCCATGTGCCCGTCAACTACTATCCGGACGATGACCCGGAGCAGCCTCCGCTGTTCCGCTGGCGCGCCCATGCTCACCTGCTGTATGAGAACTGGCTGAACTACTACGTCTACCAGAACACGCCTTACGATCTGGGCGAGATCCAGCGCGTGAAGCACGGCAAATAAGATTTCATCCATGCAAAGCGGCTGCTCCGGTTTTCCACACCGGGCAGCCGTTTTTGTGTAAAGAGATCCACTGAAACGACACAAGGCCCCCGGGTTCCCGGGGGCCTTGTGCTGTATGAAGAAGTCTCCAATGGAGGGAGTAAATGGCGGATCAGGCGTCGGTGCGGTCCTTCTTGAGCAGGCTCAGGATCACAGCACCCACCACGCTGCCCACGGCCAGCGCCACGCAGTACAGAGCGGTGTGGTCCACCACGGGGAACACGAAGATGCCGCCGTGGGGTGCCCGCAGGCCGCAGCCAAAGACCATGGACAGGGAACCGGCCAGGGCCGAGCCGATGATGCAGCTGGGCAGAACGCGCAGCGGGTCGGCTGCTGCATAGGGGATGGCACCTTCGGTGACGAAGCACAGGCCCATGACGTAGTTCACGATGCCGTTGCGGCGTTCGTCGGGGGTCCACTTCTTGGGGCAGAAGGTGGTGGACAGGGCGATGGCAATGGGAGGCACCATGCCGCCCACCATGACGGCGGCCATGACCTCATAGTTGCCGGAAGCAAGGGCTGCGGTGCCGAACACATACGCTGCCTTGTTGAAGGGGCCGCCCATGTCGATGCTCATCATACCGGCCACGATGGCACCCAGCAGCACCTTGGAGCTGCCGCCCAGTGCGTTCAGCCAGTTGGTCATGGCGGTGTTGATCATGCCCATGACCGGGTTGATGCCGCACATCACGGCACCAATGATCAGCATGCCGCCCAGTGGGTAGATGAGCATGGGGCGAAGGCCGTTCAAGCTGGCAGGGAGCTTTTCGGTGATCTTTTTCAGGAACTGGACGATGTAGCCCGCTGCAAAACCGGCCAGCATGGCAGCCAGGAAACCGCCGGAGATGCCGGTGGTCTCACCATTGGCGATACCCGCAAAGTTGGTGCCGTTCATGGCCAGCACACCGCCGGCAAAGCCCACAGCCAAGCCCGGACGGTCGGCGATGGACATGGCGATGAACGCGGCCAGAATGGGCAGCATGTAGCCGAAGGCCGCGCTGCCCACCGTCTTGAAGAAGGCGGCAATGGGGGTGTTCATGCCGAAGTTTGCGGGGTCGATACTGTAATCGTCCAGCAGGAAGGCCAGCGCGATCATGATGCCGCCGCCCACCACGAAGGGCAGCATGTGGGAGACGCCGTTCATCAGGTTTTTGTACAGGCTGCGGCCAAAGCTGTCCTTGGTGTCGGCGCTCTCGGCGGCCTCAGCGCCGCCCTCGGCGCGGAACACCGGCACCTCGCCGTGGGCGATCTTCTTGATGAGTTCTTCCGGCTTGTGGATGCCGTCATCCACCCGGGTGAACAGCACCGGCTTGCCGTCGAAACGGGCGGTGTCTACCTTTTTCTCGGCGGCCACGATGATGCCGTCGCAGGCGGCGATCTCGGCACGGGTCAGGATGTTCTTTGCGCCGTCCGAACCGTTGGTCTCCACCTTGGTGGGCAGACCCAGCTTGTCACCGGCCTTGGTCAGGGCCTCGGCGGCCATGTAGGTGTGGGCAATGCCGTTGACGCAGGCGGTCACGGCCAGAATGCGGTAGCCGTCCTGCGGGATGACCTGCTGGGTAAAGCTCTCGGCACCAAACTGGGCATCTTCCTGCGCGTCGATGCAGTCCAGAAACTCTGCCGGAGTCTTTGCGGCTTTCAGCTTTGCCACAAAGTCCTCGTTCATCAGCATCTGCATCATGCGGGCCAGCATGTCCACATGCAGGCTGCCGTTTTCCGGCGCTGCAATGGCAAACAGCAGGTCGGTGGTGCCGTCATCCTCGGCGTTGTACTGCACCGGGGTGCTCAGCCGCAGGGCGGCAAGGCTGGGGCGGGTGACCACAGCCGTCTTGGCGTGGGGCACCGTGATGCCGTTGTCCACATAGGTAGAGCCCTCGGCCTCGCGGGCGTAGAGGGCCTTTTTGTAGGCATCCTTGTCGGTGATGTTGCCATGGGTGGCCTGCAGCTCCACCAGACGGCTCAGGATCTCCTCCTGTGTTTGCAGCGCCTCGTCCAGCGCAATGGACTGTGCGGTAAATAACTCGGTAATGCGCATAAACGTTTCTCCTTATTCCTTTTATTCCATCAAAGCTGCGCCAGCAGCTCGTCGATCTTCTCCTTTGTGGCAAGCCCAAGGCTGAACGCCGTTGCGCTGCCGCAGGCGGTGCCCAGACGCAGCGCCTGCGCGTAGCTGCCGTTTTGCAGATACCCAGCCACAAAACCGGCTACCATGCTGTCACCTGCGCCCACGCTGTTGACCACCCTGCCCTTGGGGCAGCCGATGCGGTGGGTCTGGCCTTCCTCGTCCAGCAGCAGAGCGCCGTCGCCCGCCATGCTCACCAGCACATTGCGGGCACCCTTTTCCTGCAGGGTGCGGGCCGCTGCCGCGATCTCTTCATCCGTGTGCAGCTCCCTGCCCACGATCTCGCCCAGCTCGTGGTTGTTGGGCTTGATGAGAAAGGGTGGTAGGGCAGCACGTTCACCAGCAGGGCGCGGGTGGCGTCCACCACACAGCGCACGCCCCGGCCATCCAGCCGGGCCAGCAGCCGCTCGTACACGTCCTGCGGCAGGCTGGCGGGGATGCTGCCGGCTAAAATCAGCAGGTCATTTTCGGTCAGACCGTCCAGCTTTTCTTCCAGCTGGTGCAGGGCCTGGTCCGGGATGTCCGGCCCAGCTCCGTTCAGCTCGGTCTCCTGCCCCGCCTTGATCTTGACATTGATGCGGGTCATGCCGTTTTCCAGATGCACAAAGTCGGTGTGCAGGCCCTGCGCGGCCAGACCGCGCTCCAGCCAGGCACCGGTTTCCCCGGCCACAAAGCCCAGCGCCACGCTGGGGCAGCCCAGCTGGGCCAGCACACCAGACACGTTGATGCCTTTGCCGCCCAGCACGCAGTCCTCGCCGCAGGCACGGTTCACCTGCCCGATTTCCAGCGGGGCGTCCAGCCGCACCACATAGTCGATGGCCGGGTTGAATGTGACAGTGTAGATCATAGTTCCGTCTCCTTTACCAGCGTGTATTGTTTGTATTTAGGGCTGGGGCAGCGGTTGGTCAGGATGGCACCGCTGTGCAGGTCCGCGATCACCGCCGGGCAGATGCGCGCAAACTTGGCGTCATCCACCAGAAACCAGCTCTCCCGTGCGCGGTGCACCACCGTGGCTTTCACGGCGGCTTCCTCCGGGTCCGGGGTGGTGAAGCCTGCTTCCAGCGCCACACCGTTGGCCCCCATGAACGCCTTGGTGAAGTTGTACTGCTGCAGGCCGCTCACGGCTGCCGCGCCCACGATGGCCTCGGTCTGGGGCCGCAGCAGCCCGCCGGGCAGGAACACCCCGGCAGCCCTTCTGGGCCAGCGTGCGGGCATGGGCCACGCCGTTGGTCACATAGTTTGCCTGCAGGGCCTCGCCCTCCAGCGCCCGCACCAGTTCCAGCGTGGTGGAGCCTGCGTCGATGAACACAAAGTCCTCGGCGTGGATGAGGGCAGCGGCAGCCGCCGCAATGGCCCGCTTCTGGGGCACGGCCAGCGTCTCCTTGGCCTGCATGGTGGGTTCCTCGGCCTGGAAGCGGCTGTCCGGCAGGGTGGCCCCACCGTGCACCTTGTTCAGCTTGCCCAGCCGGTCCAGCTCCGTCAGGTCACGCCGGATGGTGGACTCGCTGGTGCCCAGCGCCTCGCACAGCTCCTGCACGGTGGCCGTGCGCTGTTTGCTCAGCAGATCCAGGATCTGCCCGAACCGTTCTTCTGCCAACATGGCTGTTCTCTCCTTCACGCCCCGTCTCTGACGATTTTTAGCGTTCTTTGACGGGTTTTGGTGGTTTTCATCTTTATTATAGCAAGTATTCCGTCAAAATCAATCATTTCCGGTCAATTTCACGCACAAAATTTTTCTCCGATTTTTGTGCACATCTGCCAAGCACAAAAAAGAGCCGCTGTGCGTACCAATGCACAGCGGCTCCGGAGAGATGGTTTGCTCGGAATTATTCAGCCGTCCAGTAGAAATCGTCACCGGGCAGCGCACCGCCCACGGCGGCGGGGTCGGCGTCAAACAGCACCTGCAGGTAAGCAGAAGCATCTGCCTTCAGCTCGTCGCCGGTCAGGCAGACGATGTTGCAGTTGGGCAGGGCCTTTTTGGCAATGGCAGCCTTGGCCACCACGCCCTGCTCTTCGCACAGGGCAGCGGTGCCGTCCAGGTCGGTGTTGGCGGCTTCCACACTCCTGGCGTAGTCGGTCAGGAAGGCGGCCACCACATCCGGGTGCTCCTCGGCGTACTCCTTGCGCACCACAGTCACACCGGTGATGAGCTGGGTATCGGCCACCTTGTTCCACTCCTCGGTCAGGTTCAGGGCCACCCGCAGAGTCTCGTCCTGCAGACCGGCGGCAGTGACATAGGGCTGGGGCAGCACGGCAATGGCGTCCTCGGTGGTGGCCATCTGGGCGGTCACCTCGGTGGCCTCGCTATAATACTCGATGGTCACGTCCTTGTCGGGGTCGATGCCGTTGGCGTTGAGCAGGTAGCGCAGCACATACTCCGGGGTGGTGCCCTTGCCGGTGGACAGGATGGTGCGGCCCTTCAGGTCAGCCATGGACTGCACCGTGTCGCCCTGTTCCACCACATACAGCACGCCCAGGGTATTCACAGCCACGGCCTGGATGCCGCCGTTGGTTTTCTGGTACAGGGTCGCGGCCAGGTTTGCCGGGATGGCAGCCATGTCCAGCTCGCCCTTCATCAGCAGAGGCACGATCTCATCGGCGGCGCCGTAGAGCTGCAGGTCGTAGTCCATGGCGGCGGTGCCGTCGGCTTCCATGCTGAGCAGGTTTACCAGGCCCATGGTGGTGGGGCCCTTCAGGCCCGCGATGCGCAGGGCGTCGGTGGTGGAAAGCTCCTGTGCGGCTTCGCTGGAAGCAGCCTCGGAGGAAGCGGCCTCACTGGAGGCTGCAGAGCCGGAAACGGCGGAGCTTGCGCTGCCGCCGCAGGCTGCCAGGCACAGTGCAAGGCTGAACGCCAGCAGCAGCGATACAAATTTCTTCATGATGTCCTCTTTCTTCCCGCAGGGGTGCCGTTCCCCGCATGGGAACCGGTGCAGACCCTGCAATGCAAAATTTTACAAGGCAAATTTGCAAAAATATTTGCTTTGCGCGTCCTAGTTTACTATAATAGGGGGGGAAAATACCGTTGCGCATGCAACGGAATTGCAGGAGGACTGTGGGGGCCGCTGCGGTTCCCACGGAGTTGCGATGAAAAACGATCTGCCGCTGTTACAATCCACCACCCTGTTTTCCGGTCTTTCTGCCGAGGAGCTGCAAGCACTGCTGACCCGGCTGGGGGCCGTGGAGCGCAGCTTTGGCCGGGGCGAAGTGCTCGTACTGGCCGGTGCGCCCAGCCGCCGGGTGGGCGTGGTGCTGTCCGGAGAACTGGAAGCCTACCGCCCCGGCCCGGA
>ENA-OQDM01001269-OQDM01001269.1-human-gut-metagenome-genome-assembly--contig:-NODE-1269-length-10536-cov-0.788260_pt1 | contig 10536 bp, 10 predicted proteins | sample MGYA00242772_ERZ504605 | MGnify/ENA primary metagenome ERZ504605 (study PRJEB26092, sample SAMD00036348) | human gut metagenome | host: Homo sapiens | study: EMG produced TPA metagenomics assembly of... | reverse complement strand
CTAAAGTTTATCTAGGCGAATATGCCACTCATATTCCCGGGCGGAAAGCCAATATGGAAACAGCATTGACTGAAGCTCTTTACCTGACCGCCTTGGAACGTAATGGAGACGTAGTACACATGACTTCTTATGCTCCTTTGCTGGCAAAAGAAAAAGCATACCCAATGGAGCCCGGACTTGATTTACTTCAATAACCGTGAAGTGAAACCGACTACCGGATATTACGTTCAAAAGTTATATGGCAGAATGCAGGTAGCCATTATATCCCCTCACAGATAATTCTTGATAATCAGGACAACCGGGTGAAGCTTCGTATCGGTTCCTCCATTGTCCGCGATAGCAAGACCGGAGATGTGATTGTGAAACTGGTCAACTTATTGCCTGTCAGTGTGGAGACAGAAATACAATTACCCGGCATAGGCAGTGTTCAACCTTCTGCTGTAAGGACAGTATTGGCAGGTGCACCGGAATCAACTCCACTTCCCGTGACCGACACTATCGAAGTCGGAGTAAACTTCAAGCAGCAACTACCCGCCTATTCATTTACGGTGATTCGTCTGAAAACGAAGTAGAAGTTGCTGGAAGTGAAAAAGAACGTATCTGGGGGTAGATGTGAATTTTCTAAAGATAATAAGCTGGAATTAGTATATATGAAAAACATTGTAAGCATATTGGCGATATCTCTCAGCCTGAATAGCCTTGCAGCACAAGATGTAGTAGTGAAAGGCCCGGATGAGAAACTGCAATTAGTTGTATTTGTGCAGGACGAAGAAACTCCCTGCTATTCCATTACCTACAACGGGGAAAGCAATGCTGGAAAAATCTCCTTTGGGAATCAGCACGAATATAGGCGACTTTACGAAAGCCCTGAAGTTGTCGGGACATTCCGTAGAGGTGATAGACACTGTCTATCATCAGACACGTATTAAGACTTCCCAAGTACATTATCGTGCGAATGAACTGACTTGTAATTTGGAGAATGCGCAGGGACAGAAGATAGGAATCGTTTTCCGCGTAAGTAATAATGATGTCGCTTTCCGTTATACCTTACCGCGACAGGGAGGGAAAGGCAGCGTTACCGTCAATCATGAACAGACCGGTTTCCGTTTTCCGCGGCAGACTACAACTTTCCTGTGTCCGCAGAGCGATGCGATGATCGGATGGAAGCGCACAAAACCGAGTTATGAAGAAGAATATAAAGCGGATGCACCGATGAGCGAACGTTCGCAGTACGGTCATGGATATACTTTCCCTTGTCTGTTCCGTATCGGTGACGCCGGTTGGGTGCTGGTGAGCGAAACAGGAGTAGACAGTCGCTATTGCGGTTTCCGTTTGAGCGATGTCAGTGAAGGCAATCTGTACACAGTGGCGTTCCCGATGCCCGAAGAGAATAATGGCAACGGAACGGTTGCTCCGGCATTCGCATTACCCGGTGCTACCCCTTGGCGTACGATTACCGTCGGCGAAACGTTGAAACCGATTGTGGAAACCACTGTTCCTTGGGATGTCGTAAACCCTCTTTATGAGACGAAGCATGACTACCGTTTCGGGCGTGGCACATGGAGTTGGATTCTTTGGGCAGGACGGCAGTATCAACTATGACGACCAGATGCGTTACATTGATTTTGCCGCCGCTATGGGATATGAATATGCACTGATAGATAACTGGTGGGATACTAATATCGGCCGTGAACGTATGAATCTCTGATTGACTACGCACGTGGCAAAGGAGTGGAATTATTTTTGTGGTACAGTTCCTCCGGCTATTGGAATGACATTGAACAAGGCCCGATTAATCACATGGACAATGCAATCATCCGCAAACGTGAAATGAAATGGCTGCAAAGCCTGGGTGTAAAAGGAATCAAAGTCGATTTTTTCGGTGGCGACAAACAGGAGACGATGCGCCTGTATGAAGAGATCCTGAGCGATGCGGATGACCACGGGCTAATGGTAATCTTCCATGGTTGCACCTTACCTCGCGGCTGGGAACGTATGTATCCCAATTATGTAGGCAGTGAAGCTGTGCTGGCTTCCGAGAATATGGTGTTCAGCCAGCATTTCTGTGATGAAGAAGCATTCAATACTTGCCTGCATCCGTTCATTCGCAACGCAGTAGGCTGTATGGAGTTTGGCGGCTGCTTCCTGAACAAGCGTCTGAATCGTAACAATGACGGAGGCACCACTCGTCGTACTACTGACATATTCCAGTTGGCGACAGCCATACTATTCCAAAATCCCGTTCAGAACTTTGCTCTTGCTCCGAATAATCTGAATGATGTTTCTCCGGTTTGCATGGATTTTATGAAACAGGTTCCTGTCACTTGGGATGAAACACGTTTCATTGAAGGTTATCCGGGAAAATACATAGTTTTAGCTCGTCGTCATGGAGATACTTGGTATGTAGCAGCTGTAAATGCCGGAAGTGAACCGTTAAAATTGAAGCTTGATTTGGATATGTTTGCCGGAAAAACAGTGTCTCTTTATAAAGATGATAAGAGAGGAGAACCTCAGCTTATACCTTTGAAGGTAAAAGAAAAGGGAAGGGTGCAATTAGAAGTTTATCCTCAAGGAGGAATTGTGCTTTCTGATCGGATAGAAGAAACATTATAAAATGCCGGACCCTGTATATTCGCGATCCTCTTCCTATGTAAAAAACAAGAATCCTCTTTCAACCTATCACCGCCCTTCTGAAACTGCTTGTTCATCGTACATTCAGAATGGTGATAGGTTGTCGCTAACCTATCACCTAATCTATCACCTATCACCTTCAATTTAGATAGAGTCTACAGGCGAAAAAGTAGCTAAGGCAAACGATTCTGTTTCTCACCGAGAAACAAAGTGTTTCCCTTAGTGAAACGATTGGTTTCAAGACTCTGAAACTCTAGTTTCAAACCTTTGAAACTAAAGTTTCGAGCCTTGGAAACTAGAGTTTCCCATAAGGAAACTGACTTTACCTGATCCTGATTTATCATTTTCTAATGAAACTTGATAATGGGATTAGGGTGTGGGAATTACTTGCTTGATTGTCCCGTCTTTATTAAATTCCAACCGGTCTATACAGACTTCACGGTGCCAACCCGGTCCATGTTTCAGATATTCCTTATTAATACGATGATATACGATAAACCAACTGTCCTTTTTGTCAGGAACTTGAAGAACCGAACAATGTGCCGGACCGTAAATTTCATCTTTAGGAGATTGTATGAGAATAATCGGCTCTTTGGCAACCTGAATGGGGCCTAATGGAGAATTGCCGGTCCCATAAGCTACATGATAATTGGGTGATCCCGTGTCATCAACGGACCATAGGAAATAATAAACTCCTTTTCTGAAGATACATAGGGAGCTTCTCGGAAAGCATACGTTTGCAGAGTTCCGCCTTTGGGAGTCATCACCGTGATTGTTTCTTCTTTGACAGACAGCATATCATTATTGAGTTCGGCCCCTGCCATACTAGCCGTTCCCCCAGTAGAGATAACTTTTGCCTGATGTGGGATCAGTAAATACATCCACATCAATTTGTTGCCCTTGTCCGACAGGTGAGGAAGTGATAATCGGTTTTCCGGAATCGGTGAACGGACCGGTCGGTGAGTTTGCCGTGGCTACTCCTATTTGCTTGCCTTTATTAGTGACAGAATTTGCACTGTAATAAAAAAAGTATTTATATTTCCCGTCTATTTCCTTTTCTTCAATACAGGGGGCCCAAGCATTTCCGTTTGCCCAAGAGACATCTTTTTTCATATCTAAAATGACTCTTTCTTCTTTCCATTCCTTCAAATTCCTTGAAGAGAAGACCTTAAAATAACTTCCACCCCAACCGGGGAAACCGTCACTGGTAGGATAGATATAATAACATTTGGTCTGCCGGGAGTATAAGATCTCCGGATCGGCATGAAAGCCGGATAAAATAGGATTAGCAGACTTTCTGTGTTGTGCGTTTATTGGGCTTATTCCAATAAAAAACAGGTAAAATAAAAGAAACCTGATAAATAAATGTTTCATGACTTGAGGTATTTGTTTCAGGGTTCAAAGATAATTCTTTTAATCAAATCTTTGGAGCAAATATGTTTCGATAACGGTTATATATCATTCAATTACAGAAAAGGGCGTTTTTGCGTGTAAAATCGATTAAAAAGAATGATAATTCTCCTTATATATACATAAAACTTTTTTATCTTTGCAAATATTACAATTATTGTATTATGGAAAACAATCAATATTCTTGTATCAATAGAAGGTTTTATGCCTCTATTTTTTGTGCCTTATTTTCAACTTTACTTTTCGCATTCGAAGGTGATATTGTTTCACATTTGAATTTTAAGAAACTGCCTGCTCTTAATAATTTGCCTACAGATGAAATCCAGAAAGTTTATCAGGATAAGGATGGCTTTATCTGGTTGGCTAGCCGTTACGGGTTTTATCAATATGATGGCTATGAGGCAACGTTATATAAATCAAATCTTTACGCCCCCGGTTTACTGACTAATAACAACATACTTTGTTTGGTGGATGATTATAAACACAACTTGTGGATTGGCACTCAGGAAGGCTTGAATATTCTTAATAAAAAAACAGGGGAGATCAGAAAAATTCTGGCTCCTGAAATTCCTAATAATGTCGTATCTTGTTTGCTGGTTACTCGGGATCATTCTGTATGGCTGGGAACGGATTCCGGGCTGTGCAAATATATTGCCGAAAAAGATTCATTTGTAGTTTATCATCGGGAACAGACTGATGGAGTCCTGGATTATACTGCTATCAAATCTTTATTCGAAGACTCGGAAGGTGATTTATGGATTGGTACATGGTCGTCGGGATTATATAGGTATGTCCCTTCTACCGGCAAGTTTTATGCTTATCCTCAATTGAATGAACGTAATTCTGCTCATGTTATTTACGAAGATACCAATAAAAATATATGGGTAGGTAGTTGGAATTGCGGACTTTTTAAACTCAATAATCCGAAAGACCTGCAGCGGGTATCTTACGTGAACTATCGGCATAAATTAGGTGACAATATTAGTTTATCCGATGATATTGTATATGATATATCTGAAGACTTGAATACCAATACTTTGTGGGTAGGAACACGTAGCGGGTTGAGTATTATGAGCAATGATACTCCCGGACACTTTATTAATTATAAATCCCGCGGCTCTTCTCATTATATTTCTTGTGATGAAATAAATTCCATTATACGTGATAACTCCGGTATGATGTGGCTTGGTTCTATTGGAGGAGGAGTCCTGAATGCAGATACACATCAGTCTATGTTTACCTTTCATAGTTTGAATTTTGCCGATGATGATATTCCGACCACTTCCGTACGGTCTTTGTTTACAGATTCTGACAATAATATTTGGATGGGGATCGGTACCTATGGATTAGCTTGTCTGGAATATGCAACAGGAAAATTGAAGTCGCATTCACAAATGCCAGAATTTACCGGAATGACTATTCCCACAGTTTTTCTGTCGTCCAGAGAAAGGGTAGTGGAGAAATTTGGTTTGGAACGTATGATGGTGGAATATTTGCTTACCACAAAGGACAAAGGGTAAGAAACCTGACTCCGGAAAATTGTAAATTCTTAGGTTCTTCTTGTGTTTCTGCACTTTATGAAGACAAATATGCTAATTGTTGGGTAGGTACACGTGGAAGTTTAGGTGTACAGTTGGCGGATGGAAATAGCTTTTTATTCGAAAATATGAGTTTTGTAGATGGTGCTCAATTGAATTGGTTTTATGTAAGGGATATAATTGCCGATAGTGATAATAGTATGTGGATAGCCACTTCGAATTATGGTCTGATTCATATTGAAGGTGACATCCGAAATCCGTCTACCTTGAAATATTATAATTATAGTTTTTATAATAAAAGAATGCTGACCAATAATGTATTGTGTTTGCACATAGATAAATCGGGACGTTTTATGGGTTGGCACCGAAGGGGGAGGAATTTATCTGTATAATAGACAGAATGACCGGTTTGAAGAGAAAAATCAGGAATATAATATTCCCGGAGATATGGTCGGAAGTATCGAAGAAGATAAAAATGGAAATTTGTGGTTGGGGACGAATGTCGGCTTGGTAAAACTGGGTGCTCAAATGAAAAGTAACGAACCGGTTGTTCGTGTGTACACAGAAGCTGATGGGCTACAAGGAAATTTCTTTATCGCTCAATCTGCTTGCAGTCGGGAGGGAGAATTGTTTTTGGTGGTTATAAAGGCTATAATAGCTTTATTCCTGAGGATATGGAAGATATTCAAGGAGATGTTCAGTTTGCAATTACGGATATAAAGATATTCAATCGTTCCATAAGTACATTACCTTTGGAGGTGCAACGGGAAATATCTCCATTAACTCCTGCTTTTACTCAGAAAATAGAGTTACCTTATAAATATAATAACTTCAATATAGAGTTTGCGGCACTGACATATAAGAATCCCGAACTTAACCGATACGCTTATCAGTTAGAGGGATTTGATAAGGATTGGGTTTATACAAGCGCCGAGCGTCGTTTTGCTTACTATAATAATTTGAAAAGCGGGACGTATAAATTTAAATTGAAAGTGACAAATGAGAATGGTATTTGGAATGGATATATTCGGGAAATGACGGTTGTTGTGCTTCCTCCATTTTGGGCAACCTGGTGGGCATATATTTTATATTTATTGATTGTCATTGGAACTGTCATTGGACTATACAGAATAACGAAAAATCGTATTTTACTACGGAATGAACTCCGTTTGCGTGAATTGGAGAAGGCGAAAGCGGAGGAGTTGAACCATGCCAAGTTGCAGTTCTTCACAAATATTACCCATGATTGCTGACTCCGTTGACAATTATTTCAGCTACCGTAGATGAGCTTAAAATACAAGCTCCAAAGCATACAGACTTGTATGTGGTGATGAATAGTAATATTCGTCGGTTGATACGTTTATTACAACAAATCCTTGAATTTCGAAAAGCGGAAACCGGCAATCTGAGGCTTCGTGTATCTCCGGGAGATATCGCTTCCTTTGTGAAAAATGGGGCGGAAAGTTTTCAGCCTTTGATTAAGAAACAAAAGATACATTTCTCTGTGTTGTGTGATCCGGAATCAATCATTGGTTATTTTGATACGGATAAATTGGATAAGATTCTTTATAATCTTCTGTCTAACGCTGCAAAATATACCAAAGAAGATGGTTTTATTCAGGTAACTTTATCCTATGCGGAAAATAAAGATTGGGTGCTTTTACGTGTAAAGGACAATGGGAAAGGGATATCGAAAGAGAAACAAAAGACACTTTTCCGTCGTTTCTACGAGGGTGATTACCGGAAATTTAATACCATTGGTACAGGAATCGGGCTTTCATTAACTAAAGATTTGGTAGAGTTGCATGAAGGAACTATTACTGTGGAAAGTGAAGAAGGACAGGGAACAGAGTTTATTATCCGCCTTCCTATTGACCGTTCTTATTTCAGGGAAGAACAAATTGATGATGAAGTAATCTTACCGGTTCAGAAATTAGTAGCTTATGAAGAAGAAATGGATGAGAAACAGTCTGATGAAATATTAGTTAACGGCCGAAAAGGCAAATTCTATATTAGTAATAGAAGATAATGAGGAACTATTGCATTTAATGACGAAACTCTTGAGGCATGAATACAATGTTTTTACTGCTGAAAATGGAAAAGAAGGCATTGCAGTGTTGGAGAATGAAGACATTGATTTGATTGTGTCTGATGTGGATGATGCCGGAGATGGACGGAATGGAGTTTTGTAAATATGTGAAGGGGAAACTGGAAATCAGTCATATTCCTGTGATTCTATTGACTGCTAAAAATAAGGAAGAGGACAGGGCGGAAGCGTATGAGGTAGGGGCGGATGCTTTTATAAGCAAACCTTTCAATTTGGCTGTATTGCATGCACGTATTCGTAATTTGCTGAAATATAAGGAGCGTATGGCGCACGAATTTAAGAAACAGCTGGTTTTTGAATTAAAAGATTTGAATTATACCAGTCTGGATGAGGATTTTATGCAACGAGCCATTGACTGTGTGAATAATCATCTGGAAGATTGTGAATTTGACCAACCCCAGTTTGCGGATGAAATGAAAACTAGTAAATCTACTTTATATAAGAAGCTAAAGTCTTTGACTGGGCTGAACACCTCTGCCTTTATCCGGAACGTCCGTTTGAAATCGGCTTGCCGGATTATGGAGGAAAAAGGAAATAGTATACGTGTCTCCGAATTGGCTTATGCGGTCGGATTTAATGATCCAAAATATTTCAGTGCTTGCTTCAAGAAAGAGTTTGGAGTTTTACCTTCTGAATACCTCGACCAATTTGTAGTTGAAAAAGAGCACGAGTAGAAATCTGTTCTGGTTTACCTTTCTATTTTATTATTATCTTGTTCTACTTAATCCTTGTACTTTGTATAGGGAAGGTTTTCTATGCTCTTTTTTATGTCGAATTATCATTCAAAAAAGGCGAATGTCTAAATTCTACCTCTAAAAAGCATCTTTGGAGGTTGGTAGGAGGGGAGGTTTCTATCTTTGCGTTGTGATTCCTAAGGATCATGAGATTTGTTTATTTAATGTTTAATCTTAATTTTATACTGAATGGAAAAGCGAAAGACCTTCCATGGAAGACAAGTCGGGAAGAAACGGTTACTCCCAATCGTATTCCCTTTGTTTTTATTTCTTTTGATTCCTCTGAACGGCTATGGTGACGATACTCCCATGCCGGAGGTAGTACAACAGAATTCTACAAGAATCACAGGTGTAGTGAAGGATGCCTATGGTGAACCGGTGATTGGGGCCAATGTAAAGGTTGTAGGAACGACACAAGGAACCATTACCGATTTTGAGGGTAAGTTTTCAATACAATGTATCCGGATGCAAGTGCGAAAATCAAAATTAGTTTTATTGGTTACAAGGATAAAGAGGTAACCGCAAAGAAAGGTGTTAGTCTAAATATAGTATTAGAAGAAGACGCACAGACACTGGGTGAAGTGCAAGTAGTAGCTTATGGTGTACAGAAAAAAGTATCTATCACAGGAGCTATTTCATCTATGAAGGGGGATGATCTGTTGAAGACTCCGGCAGGATCTTTATCTAATGTATTATCCGGGCAAATCACCGGTATTTCTTCTGTACAATATTCCGGTGAGCCGGGAGCGGATGCGGCAGATATTTATGTGCGTGGTGTCGCTACATGGAACAATGCGAAACCGCTGATTCAGGTTGATGGTGTAGAACGTGACTTTTCTCAGATTGATCCGAATGAAATTGAGAGCGTGACTGTGTTGAAAGACGCTTCAGCTACGGCTGTATTTGGTGTACGTGGTGCCAATGGTGTTATCTTGATTACAACCAAACGTGGTGCAGAAGGTAAGGCTAAGGTTTCTTTCTCTACATCGGCTGGTGTCAATGTGCGAACGAAGGATCTGGAGTTCGCTAATTCTTACCAGTATGCTTCCTATTATAATATGATGAAAGTAAATGATGGTGGGGTGGCTACTTTTAGCGATGAACAGTTGGAAACATTCCGCAATCATTCTAATCCGTTGATGTATCCGGATATTAATTGGATTGATTATTGTATGAATAAGGCTGCTTTTCAGTCTCAGCATAATGTGAATATATTCTGGTGGAACTAGTAATATGAAATATTTTGTTTCTGCCGGTTTGTTCACGCAAGGCGGTATGTTCAAGCAGTTTAATGCGACAGATGATTTTAACTTTGATTACAAACGATACAATTATCGTGCTAATTTGGATTTTGATGTAACGAAAACAACCTTACTGTCAGTCAATATTGGCGGTCGTATAGAGACAAAGCGTACTCCGGAATCAGGTGAAGATCAGAATCAATTGTTCCGCAAACTTTATTGGGCGGTTCCTTTTGCGGGTGCAGGTATTGTAAACGGTGAACGTGTTGTATCTAATTCTGAAGTTCTTCCTTTTACGGGAGTGGATGGATTGAGCTCTTATTATGGAAAAGGCTTTCAGACAAAGACAACAAATGTGTTGAATGTAGACCTTGCATTGAATCAAAAGTTGGATTTTATCACAAAAGGATTGTCCGTAAAACTGAAAGGTGCTTATAATTCAGAATATGCTAATACTAAGAAAGCGAGTTCATCCAAGGCTTATTATACACCTGTTGCAAATGCTGATGGATCTATTTCTCTTCGTAAATATGGGACTGACTCTCAATTAAGTTATGGGGACCTGATAACGGTTTTTCTAAGGCGCGCAACTGGTATATGGAACTGGCATTGAATTATGCCCGTAAGTTTGGGGATCATAATGTGACAGCATTGTTACTCTATAATCAATCAAAGAAATACTATCCCGTCAGAGTACTCTGACATTCCTACCGGATATGTAGGTTTGGTAGGACGTGTGACTTATGATTGGAAAACCCGTTATATGGCAGAGTTTAATGCGGGTTATAATGGTTCGGAAAACTTTCGTCCAGGAAATCGGTATGGTTTCTTCCCGGCAGGTTCATTGGGCTGGGTTGTAAGTGAGGAATCTTTCT
>ENA-OQDM01001267-OQDM01001267.1-human-gut-metagenome-genome-assembly--contig:-NODE-1267-length-10588-cov-1.188988_pt1 | contig 10588 bp, 12 predicted proteins | sample MGYA00242772_ERZ504605 | MGnify/ENA primary metagenome ERZ504605 (study PRJEB26092, sample SAMD00036348) | human gut metagenome | host: Homo sapiens | study: EMG produced TPA metagenomics assembly of... | reverse complement strand
TTCATATATTCTAAACCAATCATCCTTACTTTCTGATAATTTATGAGCAATAGAACAATTATCATATATAATATTTATGTCTATCAGGTCTGTAAAACAGCTAAACTTTTTATCTTGAATATGTTTCTGACATAAATCCCATTGTAATTCGGTATCATACCCAATTCCACCTTGATCACTTGGAAATGACATGGGACGGATAGGCTGCTTAAATGGAGATATAGAATAAATGTGCGAAGGAGATGTAATTTCAGAGCCTTTATCCTCTTCTATTGTTTCTAACCACTGAACACTTATGGGAAATCCATTCTTTTCAAATATAACATAATCCACATTCTCTATATATATTGTACTTTTATATCCATAGAATCCTTTTTTTGTCTAAAAGGTCACAATAGGCATATATATTATCCTCCTGAAAGCAAGAAATAAATACAAGATTTCCATCATGGCCATAAATGCTTGTTATGTGATTGAATTTTTTAGCGCCTTGCATGAAAGAATAATCATCAAGAGTACATACCTCCTTGGGTTCAATTGTTTCAATATAGGTGATTTGGGGTTTGCTGAATAAAATACTAAATAAAATAGAATATATCATATGGTGGGAATGTACACTTAAGACAATAAAAGAGCGGGGTGATACTTTTTGTTCTTATTACACACACACAAATGTTAAGGGTATTGCTTGTTCTTTGAATGGTTTACCTAAATCCATCAGATTCAGCATAGAAGATGGGTTGATTATTTCGGCTAAAGAATTTTGGAAACTATAAAATGTAATTTTCAAAACAACAATAGACTTATACAACATGACAAAAGAAGAATTGCGTTCATTGACCATTGAGCAGCTTAATGGCATGACAGAAGAACAACTTGACGTGGTTGCAAACCAAGTTATTGAACTTCTTGAAGAAGATGAGATAAAACAGCTTCCGAAAGAAGTTAGGAACAAGCTGAAAATTTCGCGAGAGGGAGGTTTAGGCAGTTGGAAAACATGGATTGCCTTAATTATTTCTGCTTGGTAATGAGTTTGATGCAGTTAATCATGGGTAAGTAGGAACCTGTCACGGATAAAAATAAGATGATTGAAGCAATAGCTAACAATGCTCCATCAGAAGCAACCACAATGAAATTTAATGCTTTTGTGTTGCTTACGGTTATTGGTGGTGCTTTATATTACTTTGGCAAAAAAAATAGACAATGAAAAGGACAACAATCATAGGAATAGCATTTGCTACATATGTTGTAGCAATGATTGGTATGTTTTTTGGTGTAGAGAAATATATAGAGTCTAAAGATAATAGACTCCGTAGAGAAATGCACGATAAGATTGATGAGCTGTTTCAAGGCCGAAAACAATATGTAGATGTTGCATACTCAGGCTACAAAGTTGGATACGAAAAAGTACCTATACCAACATTGCCTAAGCCATCAAAAGACCTTATTAATGCTGATACAACAGGACTCTTGGGTAGTATATCTAAAGAAATTGGCAATGAATATGAGGATAACTATGGTAAGTTGACTAAAATGTATAGAACTCACTATTTGAGATCAGATTGGGATAGTGACTTTGATTATGAGGATGGTTGGAACTTGGTTGTACTAGAGCACGACTATGAGGGCGTTTATAAGACTTGCATCTTTCCTTATGCTGTAGGGTATTTCAAACAAGACTATTATTTTGGAGACTCTTATTTACCTAGTGTAGCTAGTGCTGTGAATGATGCTTTTGAGTTTTATACAACCAATAACAAATCCTCATATTATGGCTCTTTTGAAAAAGGTTGTTTTAATAGAGTGTGGTCACAAATCAATGATGCTCAAAATGAGTACTATTATATGTCAGAGGATAAAACATCTCGCTTTAACATAATGGGTAAACCTCTTTTTGAGAAACATCCAACAGATGGTAAATACCACTCTTATCAAAATGGATATATGTACAATGGTTTTTACAAAGTATTTATTGCATCAACTCAGCCTCAACCTATACCATAAAGAAACGGGGATGGAGACCTGATGAGCAAGATAAGAAAAATTTATGGATATACTGGGCTATAGGTCTCACTGTACTCTTGCTGATAGTAGTAATACCATTGTGGATTATTGAGGCCAAACATAACAAAATAAAGGAGGAGTCTTTGTATGACAAGTTAAAGCGTTTATGTAATCCTGCAAACTTTATTAAAGGGGGAAACTATGATAAGGAAAAAGTAGATAAAGCTAATGTGATTTACAAAAGGCTTATGGAGATTACAGCAGAGGACAAAGAGGCTTTGGAGGAGATACGGTTGCAAGCTGTGGCTGATTTAAGCATTATCCTTATTGACTCTGAAAAGTTGGCTGATCTCAAAGAGAAGGTCAATCCCAAGAACTATTTGACTCCTTATAATGCAGAAAAGGTAGCTTTGGCAAATGAGCTATTCGCTATTTTGTCAAAGGATGGATTGACATATGATGATTTTGTTGATGTAGAAGAAAAATCAAAACAATTATAATTATGAAAAAAATAATCACTATCGTATTATTAAGTCTCTCTTGTTTTTATTGTTCTGCTCAAGAATTGCAAACAACAAAGAAAGAAAACATTTACACAGTAATTCCAAATGTTGAGAATCTATTTGTCTTGATGAATTGTACCCTTGACCAATTTGAGTCAACAATGAAGAAATACAAGTATTATGAAAGGAACAGCAGAGGAACTTTGGTTACATATTGGAACGGAGAATCCTTGGACGCTCATCTTGCTAATGCTGAAATTAATTGGTTCTCATATTTTGCTGGTAATACGAATAACAAGAGCATAGTTTGTCAGATTGTAATTCCTAAAAGTGGACTTGCCCCTCAATCATCAGCAAACTTATTGAGACAAGTAAGACCATTCTATCAGAAAAATGCAGATGGAGCTGATGTTTTTCTTTTTAATTATAAAGGTCAAGCTGTCGGCGTTTTTCTTTCTTACACAGAGGTTATGTAAATATCAGAATGTCTAGTTTTGGTCCTGCTGATAGCAGATTAATGGAAATGAAATAGTTGTTATGAAAAGATTATTTATAGTACTAATCCTAGCATTATCTGCTACTATCTCCAATGCACAAAGTATTGAGAAACAAGCTGTCTATAAGTATGGCCTTATTGTCTATCTAGATGGCAATGGAGTTCCAAAAGACTCTATGGAAGCACAAGGTATTATTTTATTGGCAAAGTTTGGAAACCAAGAGATGATATCTATAACAATTGGAGATCAAGAGGTCCATACAGGACTAATTATACGCAAGAAAGAGGAAAAAGTGGACTCTAATACAAAGCTTGTTGTATATCTTGCTATCCAAGAGTTTAACGGTTATAAAGTTCCACTACAAATATTTGAAGAGTACAATTTGGCAAAATCAAAGTTTATTCCAGATAATTTTACTGTGATGATTTGTAGTGCTCAAACAGGCGAAATGATACAAGGGCAATCTTTCCATAATGTATCAAGATTACGCTAATTGTTAGGGAACTGAGGTCAGAAGATGAATATGCACAGTTTGAACCTGATGATATAATTGAAGAAAAAGCAAAATTCAAAAGCATGTATGGATATGAATATAGAAAAGGATGAAATATTTATCAAAGTAAAAGGCATTGGTTTTGTATTCCTTCTTGACAAGAGAATGAAGCACAACCTTATCAGTCCTGCATTCTTGGCTTTCTTCGATTTTGGAAAGAGGCCGATGTATTCACTTCCAGAAAGTAATATAAGAGAAGTGAATACAAACCTGTCTATGACCATTTGCAACCCTTTCTTTCTGAATATGTGAACTCCATTAGCACTAATGATGTATTCCATTATGTGGGGAAGAAGGTTGGCCTTTGTAAGGATAATAAATTGAAGAAGTGTAAGGCTGTCAAATTCAAATTTGAGTATGAGGGATGTCCTTATACTATGCTGTTCTTTGTGGACAAAGGCCCTGTGGGTCAACAGATTTGTGGAATAATAAATGGAAAACTCTAAAAACAAATCAAAAATGAAGAAGTATATAATAATGGGAATATGCACCATGCTTGTTGTGTTAACAAGTATAGTTTGGTATTTGAAGTTCCAAAAAGCATCTGATGAAGATAAGGATATGAAACCATGCAATGCCATATACTATTGGAAAACTCAATTTCAATTGAATAATTATGAAAAGTCCTTTATTGAGAAACATGATATAAGAAAAATATATATCAGATTCTTTGATGTTGACTATGGGCAAGATAAAGACGGCCTATTTAAGGCACTTCCCATAGCCACGACTTTGTTCCATGATACCGTACCTGCTGAAATTGAGGTTGTACCTACCGTTTACATAACCACCAAAGCCATAAACGCTGATTCTACATTCGCCCAATTAATGTACAAAAGGATTATAGCTATGGCTAAACGGAATAAAATAAGGAATATACATGAGATTCAAGTAGATTGTGATTGGACAAACAGCACCAAGGACTCTTTTTTCAAGCTATGTAAGGATTTACGCAACATACTACATAAAGACAGTCTAAGCCTTAGTGCAACTATCCGATTACACCAATTGGAGAAAGAATGCCCTCCTGTTGATTACGGAGTACTTATGTTGTATAACACCGGCTCATTATACAATTCCAATGCAAATTCCATTTTGGATTATAATGACGTGAAGCCTTATTTAAGTTCCAAACAAGAATATGCGTTGCCATTAGATGTCGCTTTCCCCATATATTCTTGGGGTATATGGATGCGGCAGAATGACTTTAAGTCTATTCTCCACAAAACTGACTTTACGGATACATTGTATTATAAGCAAATGGACAAATGGAAATACGTTGTTTCAAAAGAACACTATTTGGAAGGACATCACCTTAAAAAAGGTGACATTATTCGTTTGGAGACATCACCTTTGGAAGACATAATAAAAGTAAAGCAATTGGCCTTTTCCAAAATTAGGCGACATCCTCGCAATATCATCTTATACCATTTGGATTCATTAAACATAGCCCAATATTCAGAAGAAAATATTCGTCTTATTTATAAATAGTAGTTCATGAAACATTCCTTCTTCATTTTATTATTGACATTGCCATGTCTATATTCATTGGCTTGTGGCCCCTTTGACCGGTTATACTTACCGGAACAATATTATACATTCCGTATCTGTGGCTATAACATGAATGGATTAAAGTCTCCACAACAAGATTTGAAACAAAAAATCAAAAATGTATTGAAGAAAATTGCCTATATTGGGGGAAAATAACTTCAAAAGACATACCTATTTCCGACATAAAAGCGGTTGTTTATGATTGGAATTATGAGCAATTGAGCCAACTCCATACTTGTACGAGCAATGGAATATACACACAATACAACAATGCATTTGCCCATTGGCTCATTAAACATAACGATACAGAGGTCACATCCTACCTATTACTTACAAAAAAATGCGAGATGGTACGTAACCAACAGGCTTCTGAATGGTATTATCCTGTAAAAGGGGACAATGAAAGCATGACATTGGCTGAAATCTGCACACAAGCAAAAAAATATCATTCCAAAAGGCTTTTAGACCGATATACACTTCAAATAATGAGATGTCTTATATCTATGCGGCAGTACAGCGAGTGTTTAAATCTTTGGTTGGAACGAAAACCGGATTTTCAAGAGAAGGTTATCCTTAACATGGCCAAAGGATATGTGGCAGGCGCATTCTTTCATTTAGGAGAAACAGAAATAGCAAAAAGGATGTTCATTGAAGTGGGAGATATTTATTCTTATATATTCTGCTTACAAATGGAGGGAAAACCTTATAATAACTTGGATTTATTATCGCTATTATGCAAAAATGATATTAATGACAGCAGAATATTACCTTTGCTACAATATATAATCCATACTATTGAAGGGTATAAAGAGAGCTATGACTATTCTACATTAAATAAGCTTGCAGTGGAAACCATTCCAAAAGTGACAGCCATATATAAGGCAGCTTGGTATTATCTTGCAGCCTATACTTATGACAAGCAAGGATACAGTTCTGTGGCTTTGAATTTTATAAGGCAAGCCTCAAAATACAGAGCTAACCAAGACTTGAAAGATGCTATTCATGTACTCCGTACTTACTTAACTGTCAAATGTGCTCCTAAATATGACAGTTATTTGGAAGATTACCTTTACAATGACTTATTGTGGCTTCATAAAAAAATTGTTTCTAATTTAGACTCTACAGTAGTTGTGAAAGCTTCAGAACAAAGGGATGGGTTCAGTCAGTATTATTGGAATGACATGATGAGGAAGATAGTAATTTCGCAAATAGTACCTAAATGCATCACTTCTGGATATAAAGTCCGTGCACTGCAATATCTAAATTATGCAGACAACTGCATTTGGAAATTACGAGGAAGCCATGCGAACTGGAAGACATCAAAATGGTCCGACTACAATGAATATGACTATCAGACGGATTTTTTCATCAATCTGGACTCCATAGGAGTAAAGCATGTCAAACGGTTGGCATACAGGATGAGGAATCCATTATGCAAATTAGACCATTTTTTATATAAATACAGCTATAATGACATAAATTATATCTATGATATTATTGGCACACAACTCATTGCAGAAATGAAATATAAAGAAGCTATACAATACATTACATTGATTCCTGACAATTTTATTCAAACAAGAAATATTTACAAAACCATTGAATATGACGCGTTTAGTAGTGGTTATATAAAAAAATCAAAATGGGCAAGTCTTATAATTAGACTTTGCAAAAAAGATGTATGCTTTAGAAAAAAGTATAAAGGACGCAATAAATCCAAATGACAAGGCAGAACTCATGCTTGAATATGCCCGTGGTTTGCAAAATTCCATAAGCCATTGTTGGAGGCTTACATCATATTATGATGGAGAATGGATATGCTATCCTTTCCATAGCATGTATCAAATACATTTGCGTGACAACATTGCCAAACGTTCCTACAGAATAATAGGAAATGCTTTCAAGTTATTTACCGATACAGAAAGAGCTGCAAATGCTTTATACAAATGGAATATGTATAAGACTGCGGTGAGAAAATATCCCAAGACAAAGATAGCACAATATATACGGGGACATTGCGATGAATTGATTGATTATAAACCTATTCAAAAATACTCCCTTCTACATTATTATACTAAAAGGAGACGGGTTATGAAACCAAAGAATCAATATTCAGATTAGTACAATTATTATATATAAAAATAAACTTAGTATTAACTTGAAAATACTCTTTGTTTTATCCACTGCATTAACCATAAGAGAGAGGGAACAAGTATCTAATTGATACGCAGTAATTTCAATGCTTATCTATTTATTACTGAAAATCCTTGTGTCCCCGGTTCGATTCCTGGTGGCACCACTTTTCAAGAAAGAAAAACGATGTAAATCCCTGAATTTCAAAGAGATTCGGGGGTTTTTCATTTCCAAGAATAGGCAAAATCAGTGGGATTAGAGCAAACTATACGTCCTTATTCAAGGGACGGTTTTTAAAAGCCCGAAATGTTCCACAACAGAAGTGCTACTTCATTCTTTTACAGCACGTTGCGCTATTTTACATAACAGGGTTCTCGGTTCGATTTCCTAACTTTGTATCATTAAAAATTGAGCCGTATGGAAAGAAAAAGATTCAGCGTGTTGTTCTTCATCAAGCGTAGCAAACTGTTAAAAAACGGGGAAGCACCCGTGCGTGTGCGTGTCACTTATGACCGCCTATACGTGGAACTTCAACTAAAGCGGAGCGTAAAAGTCCCACTCTGGTCGCAGGAAAAAGAGAAATCGACAGGCAAAGACCGAAACTCCGTAGAACTTAACCATTACATTGACGCCCTGCGTGTGAAATTCTATCAGATTTACCAAGACTTGGAACTGGAGGGAAAGATTATCTCCGCACGTGCCATAGTGAACCGCTATCAGGGAAAGGACGAGACTTTCAAGACATTATACAATGTGTTCAAGGAGCATAACGACAACTGCCGGAAGCTAATCGGGACGGATTATGCCGACATCACCGTAAGACGTTACGATAACTGCCTTAAATATCTCATGGAGTTGATTAAACGGGACTACAAGGTAGATGATATGCTGTTGCGTGAGGTAAACGGGGAACTGGTGCGTAAATTCGATTTATACCTAAAGACGGAGAAACATTGCGCACAGAACACCGTTATCCGGTACATGAAATGCTTCAAGAAAGTGATAAACCTTGCCATTGCCAACGAGTGGCTGACAAAGAACCCGTTTGCCGGAATCAAGTTTCACGAGGTAGAGGTAAACAAACAGTTCCTAAGCCAAGCCGAGATAAACCGGATATGGCAGAAAGAGTTCAGGATTGAACGGCTGGAACTGGTACGGGATGTTTTTATCTTTTGCGTATATACCGGGCTGGCATTCATAGACGTGTATAATCTGCGCCCCGAACACATTTCGGAGGACAGCAACGGCAACCTGTGGATAGTGAAACCCCGTGAAAAGACAAACAACCTCTGTAACATCCCGCTTTTGAGCATTCCCAAACAGATACTTGAAAAGTATAAGGATAACCCCTACTGCATGGATAAAGGAACTTTGTTGCCCGTTCCCTGCAATCAGAAGATGAACAGCTACCTGAAAGAGATTGCCGACCTGTGCGGTATCAAAAAGAACTTGACCACGCACACAGCCCGCCATAGTTTTGCATCGGTTATTGCGCTGGCTAACAACGTGTCACTGCCGAATGTGGCTAAAATGCTGGGGCATTCATCTACACGAATGACACAGCACTACGCAAAGGTGTTAGACCAAACGATATTAAGGGATATGCAAGCGGTTGAAAAACAAATAAATATTTGTACTGTATAACAAAAAAAACACTAACGACTTTCTTCTTTTACACCAAAGAAGAAAGTCGCAAACTTAAAATGGCAAATCATCATCTTTCTGTAAAAACGCTTTTTCTAATTTAATAAAATCATCACTCCAATCACTGGCTTTTATATATTTCAATTTATCGTTTTCAAACAAGTCTTCAGATATAAATAATTTTAACAATTCATTATTAAAAGTCCTTTCCCAGCATTCTTCTATTGGATTAAACTTATATCCTCTTGCTTTAAGTAATGCCTCCAAATCTCTTTTTTCCTCAATATAAATATTGTAGTGAATATTCAACAATTCCTTTAATCTACCCACCATTGGATGATTAATACGAATAATTCTATTTATTTCTTCGTCTTTTCCTTGGGAATCCTCCTTTAAATAATCAACTAATTCTCTTAAAGTTTTTGCTGTATTTTCTATATCTCTAATGATTAACGTTTCTTTAACCCTTTTATTATCAAGCATAAATTGTTTGAAAAGACCAGCAAATTGCTCCCTCAAATAACTTGTAATATCCTCAGCAGTTTCAAATCCCTTTATATTGTTATTATGGGGTAAAGCTTTTATTTCTTCTATAAACTTATAAATATTGACATTATCCACATACTTATAAATAACATTCTCATTGTTCTTATTTAATATATAAGTTTCATATTCAGTGAAAACATTTTTATCTATAAAAACAAAAACTTGTTTATCTTCCTTAAGTGCAGTTTTAGTTCCAATTGTGATACTGAGTATTCCTGCTCCTTTTCTTTGATTATACCTGCACTACCATAACGGCTACCAATTATTGATACCAAAACATCTATATTAGCTATCTCTTTATAGCAATATGCCTGTAAAGCTTCATCCTTGCCATAAGGAATATCCCCCTCCTCATTTCTAACGGGTTCGTACCCTAACCCCTCTATAAACTTATCTAGTTCTACTCTAATTTGTCTCAAATCATAAAAAGTGGAACTTATAAAAACACGCGGTTTTGCCATATCTCTATAATTTTAGTATTTAATCTCTTTTATTTGAATACAATGCAAATATACGAAAAACTGAAAGTATAACATACTAATTATATAAATCCTAATTATAAATTGGTGGATTACAAAGCCAGCAATACAGTTTTAAAGAAAACATGATTGCTGGCTTTCAATCAATCAAACAATATAGAAAACAAGATAGCTATATTTCAAGAAAGCAATATTCTAAGAAAACTAGATTTCATATTTTCAAGATTTCATTTTCTGTAATGCCTTTCCAGCAGGTCTAAAATCTCGCTTTCTCGGTAGATGATTTTTCCCGGAAGCTGCACGTAGCCCAGCAGTCCCATGTCCCTGTAATCCTGCAATGTCCGTTTGCTGATGCAAAGCCGTTCGCATACTTCCTCGCCCGTCAGGTAGTGTTCACCGTTCAATACCGGGCGATAGTTCATTACCACGTACTCCACGTTTTCCAGCACCCTGTCAAGGGAGGAAAACAGTACCAGCGTAGTATCGGAATCTTTCGTTATCAAATCCATACGCCTACTTTTTAGAATTGTCCCTTACTTGGTCAAGCAGAAATGTTTCCACGTCCGAAGCCTTGTAATAAATCTTATTGTTTATCTGCGAATAAGGCAGTTTCCCCGTATCACGGTAGGTCTGCATCGTCCGGGCTGAAACATTCAGCAAACGGCAGGTCTCGCAGTT
>ENA-OQDM01001265-OQDM01001265.1-human-gut-metagenome-genome-assembly--contig:-NODE-1265-length-10626-cov-1.136680_pt1 | contig 10626 bp, 11 predicted proteins | sample MGYA00242772_ERZ504605 | MGnify/ENA primary metagenome ERZ504605 (study PRJEB26092, sample SAMD00036348) | human gut metagenome | host: Homo sapiens | study: EMG produced TPA metagenomics assembly of... | reverse complement strand
GGTCCAGCGCAGCACCGGCGGCGTAGAGCTCATCCTGGATGGCGTCAGATTTCATGCTGGTCAGCAGGTCGTACATGCTGTGCCATGTCCGCGCCGTCCACCGTCGGCTCCATCGGCGGGGTCGAGATCCCGGCAGGCATCTATCTGCTGGCCCAGTACAACTCCTACAACACCGCCTCCGGTGTTGCGGAGCTGGCCACCGGCGAGACCGCGTCCGACGTCAAGGCCGTGCTGAAGGCCACCTGCACCGGTACGATCAACGGCGAGGATGTCACCGCCGTCGGCAGTGACTACGTTGCCCAGCTGACGACCCACGCCATTGAGTACTATGCTGCCGTGGAAAAGCAGTTTGCCGAGCAGAACGGCGTGCTGGACGACACTGCCACCGCCGAGGCCGCCAAGACTGCGGACAGCTTGTGGAGCTCCAACGGTGACCTGTACACCGCCAACGGTATCAGCAAGTCCAGCGTGGAGGCCTACCTGCTCAACGCCCAGAAGGCCAAAGTCCTGCTGAAGATGACTTACGGTCCCGACGGCACAAGCCCCGTGACTGACGCCGAGTACACCGACTACATCAACAACGACTGCTACTACATCGAGGCCGTCCAGTTCCCTCTGGTCAACTACTCCACCTACTCGATGGCAGATGACGACCAGAAGGCCGCCATCATGGCCACGGCAGAGAGCTGCATGGCCGAGCTGAACGAGACTGCTACTGCCGAGACTGCGTCCAGCAGCGCCCTGTACACCGCCGCCATGACCTACGTGCCCGAGGCAATGGCCGCCATGGGCAGCACGATGGACGCCAGCCAGGCCGTCTACTACGCCGCATCCCAGCTGTACACGCCCAGCGATTTGAACAGCTACGGCAGCGACGAGTACAACAACCTGACCGACCCGCTGGATGCCGCCGGTATGAACCACTGGACGACCATCGACCTGGGCACGACGGTTCTCGTCGCCCGCAAGATCGACCCGTTCAAGACCTACACCGTCGAGGATCTGGACAGCATGTACGACCTGCTGACCAGCATGAAATCTGACGCCATCCAGGATGAGCTCTACGCCGCCGGTGCTGCGCTGGACCACAACCTGAACAGCGCCGCCATGAACACCTACAGCGCATCCAAGATCAAAAAGAACGTCTGAACCTGAAAATTCAGCCGGGAGCAGCATTGTTTGCTCCCGGCTTTTTTGTTGAGGAGGGTCCCCCATGACGAAAAACAAATACACAAATCTGCTTTTGCAGACCCTGGGCTGCTTCATCTCCGCCGCCGGTATCTACAGCTTTGCCGTGGCCGCCGAGGTCCCGGTCACCGGCATTGCGGGCATCTGCGCCATCTTATACCGCCTGTTCGGCATCCCCATGGGCCTGAGCAATGTGCTCATCAACATCCCCATCATCCTCTGCACCTATAAATTGCTCGGCAGATCGTTCTTTATTCGCAGTGTCTACTGCATGGTGCTCTTTGCAATCTTTACGGACTATCTGCTGCCGCTGATGCCGGTCTACCAGGGGGACCGCCTGTTGGCGACGATTTGCGGCGGCGCGATCGGCGGTATCGGCGATGCGCTGATCTACATGAACAACTCGAGCACCGGCGGCCTTGACTTCATCACCATGGGCATCAAGGCACGGCATCCGCACCTGCCGTTCGGCAACATCACGTTTGCGGCAGCGCTGGCGGTCATCCTGCTCAACGGTGCGGTGTTCCAGGATGTTGATTCCATTATTTACGGTATCATGTTTAATTTTATCGTGTCTGCTGTCATCAACAAGATGATGTTCGGCTTCTCGTCCTCGATGCTGGCCATGATCGTGACCGATGACGGCAAGGCCGCCTGCGCGGAAATGACCGCGTGGCGGACCGCGGCTCGACGATTTTGCAAGGTCACGGGGGCTACGGCGGCCAGCCGAAGGACGTCGTGCTCTGCGCCTGCTCCAACAAGCAGCTCTACGAGATCGAGCACGCCGTGCAGGCCATCGACCCCGGCTGCTTCATCATCATGCTGCAATCCAACGAGGTCCACGGCGAAGGCTTCCGGCAGCTGGAGTTGGGGAAGAGCGAGAACCGGAACGAATAAATTTCAGCGAAAACGCGTTTGTTTTAGCAACTCTATGGAGCATAGGTTGCCAAAATGAGCGCGTTTTCTTTATAATGGGCACAGAACAAAAAGGAGGTTTTAGACATGGATGCCACAAAAATCGGTAGATTCATTGGAGCGGAGCGCCGCGCTAAGGGCTGGACGCAGCGCCAACTGGCAGATAAACTCCAGCTGACCGACAAGGCCATCAGCCGTTGGGAGACAGGTAAGGGGTTGCCGGATGTTTCTCTGCTTTTGCCGTTGGCTAACGTGCTGGATATAACCGTAGGTGAGCTGCTGGCTGGCGAACGCCGCCTACAGCCGCCTGCCATGCAGACGGTTGAAGCTGAGGCCCGCACTACGCGTCAGCTGGTAGACTACACGCGGGAACTTGGCCCCCAATTGCGCCGCCGCCGTTCCTACACCATATTGGCCGGATTTCTGCTGTTTGCTGCGGCGTTCTTGACGCTGCAATTTTTGCGGCTGGTTCTGACAGGTGGGGCGGGCATCCATGGCTTTGGCATAGAATCTCTGTTATTACTCGTTGCTCTTCCGTTTGTTTTTACAACATCCGCCTTTTGGCTGCTGCGGCTGCTTTGCACCGATGCCCTGACCGAGGTCCGAGCCTTCCGTCGTGCATCCGCTATGGCCGTGGCTGGGCTGTGGCTGCTCGATTTGTACTTTGCTGGAGTGTTTGCCGGGTGTGTTGCGTTCCCTGTGTTGGATTTCTGGCAAGCCTCATCGTGGCAGGAAAATTTAAATCTCGTACCATTTCGGCAAATCGCACAATATCTGCTCTGTCTCGTTCCAGGTCAAGGGTATCTTAACGGCTCCGGATATGCGTTTCGCGGGCATTTTGTCTTTTGGATGAACTTTTTTGTGTTTTCCTTGCCAGTTCTTCTGCTGCCGCGCATCTCACCCCGCTGGCGTGGGGTGGGTGCCGCCGTCTGGCTTGCTGTGTTGGGCGGCAGTGTGATTGAGGTCACGCAGCTCTTTGTGCGCACCGATACCGCACTGTTCCGTTTTGATGTGGACGCGGTAATTTTGCGCGTAGCCGGGGCCGTTGTATTTTGGTGGATAGGCAGGATACCCGCTGTCAAAAAATTGCTGGTGCGTTTATTTTAGTCGTAGGGGAGGGATTTTTTTTCCCCCCCGGGAACGCTGCGCGGGCGCAAGCCTGCCCGGAGCGGTCAAGACCGCTCCCTACAGCCTGCCGTTTACGGGTTCCCCGTAGGGAGGGGTCTTGACCCCTCCGCGGGGCGTCGAGGACGCCGACCACTGTCGGTTTGCCGCGCGGTAGGGGCCGCACATGTGCGGCCCGCTGCATCCCCATAAAACACCCGCCGACGGGACACCACCGGGCCGGGCATGCCCGGCCCCTACCGCAGCACTATAGCATACAAAAACACCGCCGTTGACGATTTGGCTCGTCAGCGGCGGTGCGGTTTATTTTATGTTGGAATCAGTAGTTCTTGGCCTCTTCCTCGCCGGTCATGACGCGGAGAGCGCCCTGGCAGAGGGCGAGCAGCTCGTCCTCGCCGGGGTAGGTGGTGACAGGGGCGATCCAGCCGAGGTACTCGGTCAGGGTCTTGGCGGTGAAGGGGTTGTAGGCAATGCCGCCGGTCAGGATGATCTGGTCGACCTTGCCGTGCAGGACAGCGGCCATAGCGCCGGCGTCCTTGGCGATCTGGTAGAAGAATGCTTCCCAAACCTGCTTTGCCAGCGCGTTGCCGGACTCGGCCATCTTGCCGACCTCACGGGCATCGTTCGTGTGCAGATAGCCGTTAAAGCCGCCGTTGCCGCAGATCTTCTTATAAACTTCCTTTTGGGTGTACTTACCGCTGAAGCACATCTTGACGAGGTCGCCGACGGGCACGGTGCCGCTGCGCTCGGGGCTGAAGCAGCCCTCGCCGTCGAGGATGTTGTTGACATCCACGACCTTGCCGTGGTCATGCGCACCGACGGAGACACCGCCGCCCATGTGGATGACGATGAGGTTCAGATCCTCGTAGCGCTTGCCGTTCTCCTTGGCAAAGCGGCGGGCGACGGCCTTCTGGTTCAGCGCGTGGAAGATGGAGCGGCGCGGCAGCTCCGGCATACCGGAAATGCGGGCCTTATCGGTCAGCTCGTCAACAACGACGGGGTCAACAATGTAGCTGGGCACACCCAGGGAATCGCCGATCTCGCGGGCCAGAATGCCGCCCAGGTTGGAGGCGTGCTGGCCCTGCACACCGGCCTTCAGGTCAGCCAGCAGGGCATCGCTGACGGCGTAGGTGCCGCCGGGGATGGGCTTGAGCAGACCGCCGCGGCCCACGATGACGTTCAGGGTCTTGGGGTCGCAGTCTTTCTCCTTCAGGAAGTCCAGAATGATCTCCTTGCGGAAGTCCTTCTGGTCGATGACGCTGGCGTACTTGGCAATCTCCTCGGTAGGGTGGCGCAGCGTTTCTTCAAACAGCAGGGTCTCGTCCTCGAACACGCCGACCTTGGTGGAGGTGGAGCCGGGGTTGATGACCAGGGTTTTGATGGACATTGGTAACGTCTCCTTTTAAAATTCTTTGGCTTCCCCCTTGGGGGAAGCTGCCGCCCGCAGGCGGCTGATGAGGGGGCGGTCTCTCCATGATGGCCCGCAAACGACCAGTCACAGCAGGTACAGCCCTCATCCGGCCTCGCTAAGCTCGGCCACCTTCCCCCGATGGGGAAGGCTTTTTACAATTACTGATCCAGCCCCGCTGCGACCACAGCAGCCAGTGCGATGGAGTTGACCTTCGTCTGGAAGGAATCGGAGCGGCTCGTCAGGATAGCGGGGACCTTGGTACCGGTCAGGATGCAGCCGTTCTTGCAGTCGGCAGTGTGGACCAGCGTCTTGTAGACGAGGTTGCCGGCCTGAATGTCGGGGAACAGCAGAATATCCGCATGGCCTGCAGCCGGGCGGTCCTGGGCGCCCTTGTGGTGGGCAGCCTCGGGATCAATGGCAATGTCCATCGAAAGGGGACCGTCAACGACACAGCCGGTGATCTTGCCCTCGGCGTTCATCTTGCGCAGCTCGTCGGCATCGACGGTGCAGGGCATCTTCGGGTTGACGACCTCAACGGCGGCCAGCGGCGCGACCTTGGGGCACTCGACGCCGCAGGCATGGGCAACGGCGACGGTGTTCTCGATGATATGTACCTTATCCTCCAGCGTCGGGTAGGTCATGAAGGCGACGTCGGTCAGGAACAGCAGCTGCTCAATGCCCTTGACCTCAAACACAGCCACATGAGACAGCGTATTGCCGGTGCGCAGACCGACTTCCTTGTCCAGCACGCTCTTGAGGAAGGTCTTGGTGTCCAGCAGGCCCTTCATGTACATGTTGGCCACGCCGTCGTGGGCCAGCTTGACGGCCTTGAGGGAGGCCTGCACTTTGTCAGGCTCGTTGATGATCTCATAGTCGGAGAGGTCGATGTTCAGCTCGGCTGCGATCTTGCGGATGGCAGCCTCATCACCGACCAGAATGGCGTCGGCAATGCCCTGCTTGTGGGCGGCGTCGACAGCCTCCAGAACAGCGTCATCCTCGGCGGCGGCCACGGCCAGCTTCTGCTTGCCGCAGGTCTTTACTTTCGCGATCAGGTCCTCAAAATTCATTTTACAGCACCTCGTTTTGCTTCTTTCCAAAGGCGGGGCCGCTCTCAAAAAAGCCCCGTATGTTAAAATAATAACACGTTATGCGCCGTGGGTCAAGAGGGGGAAGGGGAGCGCGGCATCAAAAAATATTTTTCGCCTTTTTTTCGCCTTTTCTGTGTCTGCCTATATTTAAATAGGTAGGAAATCCTCCTGTTTGCGAAATCCTGACTGAATTTTAATAAATTCGTCATTGACAAAACCTTAACAAGATGGTAAAACTATAGTAGCGGTTCGGGAAACACCGGCCCGCAGCGGCACCTTGCCGCCGTATTTCTGACCCAATGGAGAAGCCCCAAAGAGCCAGCGTCGGCGTCGGTGCCTTGCTTTACCCCTTATGTTGTTTATTTTTTTAACAACTAAGGCGCAAATCCAACCGGAAAGGTTCACCACCCATGCCCACCATCGCCATGTATCCCGGCAGCTTCGACCCCGTCACGAACGGGCATCTCGATATTATCAAGCGCTCCAGCCGTATGTTTGACAAGGTGATCGTCGCGGTGCTGGTTAACAGCGCCAAGACCCCGCTTTTACGGTAGAGGAGCGCGTTGCCATGCTGCGGGAGTCCTGCAAGAACATCCCGAATGTCGAGATCGACTCCTTCAACGGGCTGACGGTTACCTTCGCCAAGCAGAAGGGCGCTACCGTCATGGTGCGCGGTCTGCGCGCGGTCACGGATTTCGAAAATGAAATTCAGCTGGCCCACACGAACTTTGCCATGATGCCCGAGATCGAGACGGTGTTCCTGGCCACGGCCATCAAGTGGAGTTATCTTTCCTCCACCATCGTGCGGGAGGCCGCCCACTACGGGCAGGATGTTTCCCGCTTTGTGCCCCGCAACGTTGAGCGTGCGCTCATTGCCAAGCGCGAGGCAGGGGAGCTGTAAAACCGCATTCAAGCCGCGTCTTCCGTCGGCCTGAAAATAAATTGTTACTCAATAGTCCATCCAAAGAGAGAATTTTTAGGAGGCTACTTATGAAAAAGATCGTCATCGCCAGCGCCTGCCGTACTGCCATTGGCAAGTTCGGCGGCACCCTCGCCAATGTCCCCGCCGCTGAGCTGGGCTCCATCGTCATCAAGGAGGCTCTGAACCGCGCCAACGTCAAGCCGGAGCAGGTCGACCATGTCTACATGGGCTGCGTCATCCAGGCCGGTCTGGGGCCAGAACGTCGCTCGTCAGGCTTCCCTGAAGGCTGGCCTGCCCATCGAGACCCCCGCCGTCACCGTCAACGTCGTCTGCGGCTCCGGTCTGAACTGCGTCAACATGGCTGCCCAGATGATCGAGGCCGGCGATGCCGACATCGTCGTTGCAGGCGGCATGGAGAACATGGACATGGCTCCGTTCGCCATGATGAAGGGCCGCTACGGCTACCGCATGGGCTCCCCCATGGGCAAGAGCGAGCTGGTCGACACGATGGTCAACGACGCTCTGTGGGATGCCACCGGCTTCAACATGCACATGGGCATGACCGCCGAGAATGTCTGCACCAACGAGACCTACCAGAAGAAGTACGGCTACAACCCCATCAGCCGTGAGCAGCTGGACGAGTTTGCCTTCCATTCTCAGGAGAAGGCCGCCAAGGCTATTGCCGACGGCGCTTTCAAGGACGAGATCGTTCCCGTTGTCATCAAGGGCAAGAAGGGCGACACCGTGTTTGATACCGACGAAGGCCCCCGCATGAGCTCCATGGAGGTTCTGGGCAAGCTGAAGCCCTGCTTCAAGAAGGACGGCATCGTCACCGCCGCCAACTCCTCCGCCATCAACGACGGCGCTGCTGCTCTGGTCGTCATGAGCGAGGAGAAGGCCAAGGAGCTGGGCGTTGAGCCTCTGGCTACCTGGGTCGCCGGTGCTCTGGCCGGTGTTGAGCCCGAGGTCATGGGCCTGGGCCCCATCGCCGCCACCAAGAAGGTCATGGCCAAGACCGGCCTGACCGTGGACGACATGGATCTGATCGAGGCCAACGAGGCTTTTGCCGCTCAGTCTGTTGCCGTCGGTGAGGCTCTGCACTTCGACCAGAGCAAGCTGAATGTCAACGGCGGCGCTATTGCGCTGGGCCATCCTGTCGGCGCTTCCGGTGCTCGTATCCTCGTTACCCTGCTGTACGCCATGAAGCATCGCGGTGCGCATAAGGGTCTGGCTACCCTGTGCATCGGCGGCGGCATGGGCTGCGCCACCATCGTTGAAATGTAATTACCGGAGGAATACACAATGTCCTTTGTTACTACCGAGATTCAGGACGCCGTTGCCGTCCTGACCATTGACCGCCCGAAGGCGCTGAACGCGCTGAACCCGGAGGTTCTGGCTGATTTGAAGGCCGCCTTTGAGGCCATCGATCAGAACGCCGTCCGCTGCGTCGTCCTGACCGGTGCCGGTGACAAGAGCTTCGTGGCCGGTGCCGACATTGGCTCTATGTCCACGATGACCAAGGCCGAGGGCGAGGCTTTCGGCAAGCTGGGCAACGACGTTTTCCTGATGATTGAGAGCTTCCCGCTGCCCGTCATCGCTGCTGTCAACGGCTTCGCGTTGGGCGGCGGCAATGAGCTGGCCATGAGCTGCGACATCCGCCTCTGCTCCGACAATGCCGTCTTTGGTCAGCCGGAAGTCGGTCTGGGTATCACCCCGGGCTTCGGCGGCACCCAGCGTCTGGCACGCCTTGTCGGCATGGGCATGGCCAAGCAGCTCGTATACTCTGCCCTGAACATCAAGGCAGACGAGGCCCTGCGCATTGGTCTGGTCAACGCCGTCTACACGCAGGAGGAGCTGATGCCCGCTGCGCTGAAGCTGGCCGGCAAGATCGCCAAGAATGCTCCCATTGCGGTCCGCAACTGCAAGAAGGCCATCAACGACGGCATCAGCCTGCCCATTGAGAAGGCTGTTGAGGTCGAGGAAAAGCTGTTCGGCGACTGCTTCGAGACCCACGACCAGGTCGAGGGCATGGGCTGCTTCCTGAGCCGCGAGAAACCGAAACCGAAGCCGGTTTTCACGAATAACTAAATTCAACTACAATCTTGTAGGGGGCGGCGTCCCCGACGCCCCGCGGGCGGATGCGAGCACCCGCCCCTACAGCCCCGCAACAACATAATTTGGAGGTACTTACTATGAAGGTAGGCGTTATTGGCGCTGGCACTATGGGCCAGGGCATTGCAAAGGCATTTGCACAGGTTGAAGGCTTCACCGTCGCTCTGTGCGACATCAAGCAGGAGTGGGCCGATGGCGGCAAGAACAAGATCGCTGCCGGTTATGCCAAGCTCGTTGCCAAGGGCAAGCTGGATCAGGCTGAAGTTGACCGCCGCATGGCTGCCATCACTGCTGGCCTGAAAGAGGATCTGTGCGCTGACTGCGACCTGATCGTTGAGGCTGCTTTCGAGGATATGAAGGTCAAGCAGACCACCTTTGGCGAGCTGGACAAGATCTGCAAGCCCGAGTGCGTTTTCGCTTCCAACACTTCCTCTCTGTCCATCACCGAGATCGGCAAGGGTCTGAGCCGTCCTCTGGTCGGCATGCACTTCTTCAACCCCGCTGACCGCATGAAGCTCATCGAGGTCATCGCCGGTGTGAACACCCCCGCCGAGACCGTCGAGACCATCAAGAAGATCAGCGTTGAGATCGGCAAGACCCCCGTTCAGGTCAATGAGGCTGCCGGCTTCGTCGTCAACCGCATCCTGATCCCGATGATCAATGAGGCCGCCTTCATCAAGATGGAGGGCGTCTCCGACATCGCCGGTATCGACACCGCTATGAAGCTGGGTGCCAACCACCCGATGGGCCCCCTGGAGCTGGGCGACTTTGTTGGTCTGGACATCTGCCTGGCCATCATGGACGTTCTGTACAAGGAGACCGGCGACAGCAAGTACCGTGCCTGCCCGCTGATCCGCAAGATGGTCCGCGGCGGCAACCTGGGCTGCAAGACCGGCAAGGGCTTCTACGTTTACAACGCAGACCGCACCAAGACCCCTGTCGACGCCCTGTAATTCAGTGACTTACGCGCCTGGCGCGGTCAAAACCGTGCCGGGCCGCGTTTGTTTGGTCGGGCAGTATAGCCCGGCCCCAGTATATGGAGGTTTTATCAATGGATTTTACTCTGTCTAAACAGCAGCAAATGGTCCAGAAGATGTACAAGGAGTTTGCTGAAAACGAAGTCAAGCCCCTCGCCAAGAAGGTCGACGCGGAAGAGTACTTCCCCAAGGAGACCGTCGAGAAGATGGCTAAGCTGGGCATGATGGGCATCTACTTCCCGAAGTCCGTCGGCGGTGCAGGCGGCGACGTCCTGTCCTACGTCATGGCTGTCGAAGAGCTGTCCAAGGTCTGCGGCACCACAGGTGTTATCCTGTCTGCCCACACCTCTCTGTGCGCGGCTCCCATCTATGAGAACGGCACCCCCGAGCAGAGGCCAAGTACCTGCCCAAGCTGTGCAGCGGCGAGTGGGTCGGCGCGTTCGGCCTGACCGAGCCCGGTGCCGGTACCGACGCCCAGGGCCAGCAGACCTTCGCCGTTGACGAGGGCGACCACTGGAAGCTGAACGGCTCCAAGATCTTCATCACGAACGCAGGCTTTGCCGATGTGTTCATCATCATTGCCGTCACCGGCTTTGTCACCGACAAGCGCGGCCGCAAGCAGAAGGAGATCAGCGCCTTCATCGTTGAGCGCACCGATCCCGGCTTCAAGGTCGGCAAGCCCGAGGACAAGATGGGCATCCGCGGTTCTTCCACCTGCGAGCTCATCATGGAGGACTGCATCATCCCGAAGGATCGTCTGCTGGGCGTGAAGGGCAAGGGCTTCCGGCTGGCCATGGCTACGCTGGACGGCGGCCGTATCGGCATCGCTCCCAGGCTCTGGGCATTGCCGAGGGCGCCATCGACGAGACCGTCGCCTATGTCAAGGAG
>ENA-OQDM01001264-OQDM01001264.1-human-gut-metagenome-genome-assembly--contig:-NODE-1264-length-10647-cov-1.151331_pt1 | contig 10647 bp, 13 predicted proteins | sample MGYA00242772_ERZ504605 | MGnify/ENA primary metagenome ERZ504605 (study PRJEB26092, sample SAMD00036348) | human gut metagenome | host: Homo sapiens | study: EMG produced TPA metagenomics assembly of... | reverse complement strand
ATTACCAGGCATGGCCACCCGAACTTACGCGTAGGGGCAAACTCACCCAACTTGTGTCCAACCGATATTCTCCAGTAAACGTAAACAGGAATAAACTTATTTCCAGTTGTTGAACTGCAATTGTATGACCTACAAAATCAGGAGATATCATTGAAGCTCTGGCCCAAGTCTTTACCACGCTCTTCTTACCGCTCTCATTCATTGCGAGAACTTTCTTTTCGAGCTTTACTTCGATGTATGGACCTTTTTTTAATGAACGACTCATAATTTACTCAGATTTACTTGTTACTTCTTATTACATCTTTCGATAATATACTTGTTGGACTGCTTTTTCGGAGCTCTTGTCTTCAAGCCCTTAGCATACAATCCCTTGCGTGAACGCGGGTGCCTCCGACTGACGGCCTCACCACCACCCATCGGGTGATCAACCGGGTTCATAACCACACCACGGTTATGAGGACGGCGACCCAACCAACGAGAGCGTCCGGCTTTACCAGAACTTTCCAACGCATGATCTGAGTTACCTACGCTACCGACAGTAGCCTTACAAGCACTAAGAATCTGACGAGTCTCACCTGAAGGCAACTTGATGACACAATAACGTCCCTCACGAGAAGTCAACTGTGCAAAATTACCGGCAGAGCGAACGAGCAAGGCACCTTGACCGGGACGCAATTCGATATTGTGGATTACGGTACCGACCGGGATGTTCTCCAAAGGAAGTGCATTACCAATCTCAGGCGCTGCATCCTTTCCAGACATCAACGTGCTGCCTACTTGCAAGCCGTTAGGAGCAATAATATAACGTTTTTCACCATCTGCGTAAAACAACAAAGCAATACGAGCCGAACGGTTCGGATCGTATTCAATCGTCTTCACTACAGCTGGAACACCATCTTTCTCTCTCTTGAAATCAATCAAACGGAACTTTCTCTTGTGACCGCCGCCCAAATAGCGCATTGTCATCTTACCGACATTGTTACGACCACCTGTTGAACGTTTGCCATATACAAGAGACTTTTCTGGTACCGATGCAGTAATCTCTTCAAAAGTACCAATAATCTTGTGTCTCTGCCCTGGTGTTGTGGGCTTAAATTTACGTACTGCCATCTTTTATTTAAATATTGCTGTAAAAATCAATAGTTTCGCCTTCCTTCAAAGTCACAATTGCCTTTTTGTAAGCATTCGTACGACCCTGAATAAGACCAGACTTGGTGTAACGGCTCTTGGATTTACCTGCATATCTACAAGTATTCACCGCTACTACAGTAACATTGTACAAAGCTTCGACTTCTTTCCTAATTTCCAATTTATTAGCCTCAGGACGAACAATGAAGCCGAATTTTATTCTGCTTCTCTGTAATTGCGGTCATCTTCTCAGTGACCAACGGTTTAATAATATATCCCATAATGGTTCTCTATTCCTTATTTGGTTAAGATTTCGTCGACAACTTTAAGCGAGTTTTCAGTACAACCATAACGTCTGCGTTCAATACCTTATAAGTATTCAGCGCAGCCGCAGTCATAACATTAACACGTTCGATGTTACGAGCTGACAAATATACGTTTTTATTTGAACCCGGTAAAACGAACAAGGCTTTCTTGCCATCAACTTTAAGATTATTTATGATTTCTACAAATTGCTTAGTCTTCGGAGCTTCCATAGTAAAGTCCTCAACCACCACAATTGCATTCTCTTTCGCCTTGTAAGACAGAGCTGACTTACGAGCCAAAACCTTAACCTTCTTATTCAATTTGAAACCGTAATCACGAGGCTTAGGACCGAATACACGACCACCACCTACCAATACGGGAGAGTTGATATCACCGCGACGGGCACCGCCACCACCTTTCTGGCGACCCAACTTACGGGTAGAACCGCTCACTTCACTTCTTTCCTTCGACTTAGCCGTACCCTGACGCTGGTTAGCCAAATACTGCTTTACGTCAAGGTAAATCACATGGTCATTAGGCTCGATATTGAAGATAGAATCATTCAGAAGAACTTTTCTTCCGGTATCTTCACCCTTGATATTTAATACACTAACTTCCATTACTTTTCAATTATTACGATTGAACCTTTGTAACCGGGCACCGAACCTTTAATAAGGAGCAGATTGTGTTCCGGAATTACTTTTAATACTTGCAAATTTTGTGCAGTTACACGCTCGTTACCCATTTGACCACCCATACGTAAGCCTTTGAAAACTTTAGCGGGATAAGAACAAGCACCGATAGAACCGGGCTTACGGGCACGGTTGTGCTGACCATGAGTAGTCTGACCTACACCACCGAAACCGTGACGCTTAACTACACCCTGGAAGCCTTTACCTTTTGAAGTTCCGATTACATCTACGTAAACGGTTCCTTCAAACATGTCTACCGTAACGGTGTCACCTAAATTCAACTCTTGTTCGAAACCTGTGAACTCGGCCAAGTGTCTCTTGGGAGTAGTACCTGCCTTCTTGAAGTGTCCCATAAGAGGAGCTGTCGTATTCTTCTCCTTAGCTTCCTGGAAACCAAGCTGAACAGCAGCATAACCGTCTTTTTCCACACTCTTAATCTGAGTTACTACACAAGGACCAGCTTCGATAACAGTGCATGGAACATTCTTACCATCGGCACTGAATACGGATGTCATTCCGATTTTCTTTCCTAATAATCCTGGCATTTCAGTTAATTTTTAATAGTACTAAACTTTAATTTCTACTTCTACACCGCTTGGCAATTCAAGCTTCATCAATGCATCCACAGTCTTAGCAGTAGAACTGTAGATATCAATCAATCTCTTGTAAGAAGACAACTCGAACTGTTCACGAGACTTCTTATTAACGAAAGTCGAACGGTTCACCGTAAAAATACGCTTGTGCGTAGGGAGAGGTATCGGACCGCTCACAATCGCACCTGTCACTTTCACTGTCTTCACAATCTTCTCAGCCGACTTGTCTACCAAGTTGTGGTCGTAAGATTTCAGTTTAATTCTGATTTTCTGACTCATTGTTTTATTAATTTGATGATTAATGAAAAGGAAAGAAGGTATACCGATTAAGAGTCATTCGCTAACCGGCACCTTCCATCCAGTTTATTGTTTTTTATACCAAATCGGTACGTCCTTTGATTTCCTCAAGTACTGCCTTAGCGATAGAACTTGACACAGGAGCATGGTGGTCATACGTCATGGAAGACGTAGCCCGGCCGGAAGTGATCGTACGCAAAGCAGTCACGTAACCGAACATTTCTGCCAACGGTACCATTGCCTTCACGATACGGGCACCACTACGGCTGGTATCCATACCTTCAACCTGACCACGACGCTTGTTCAAGTCACCAATCACATCACCCATATTTTCTTCCGGAGTCACAACCTCCAGTTTCATAATAGGCTCCATCAATACGGGCTTAGCCTGAGCACAAGCACTCTTATAAGCCTGTAATGCACAGATTTCGAATGACAACTGGTCTGAGTCAACCGGATGGAACGAACCATCGAGCAATTCTACTTTCAAGCTGTCCATCGGGAAACCGCCCAAAATACCATTCTTCATCGCACTCTCGAAACCTTTCTGTACGGAAGGAATGAATTCTTTAGGAATATTACCGCCAGTCACTTTGTTCTCGAACTGCAAGCCGCCTTCTTTGTAGTCCTCATCTACCGGACCTACGTTTACGATAATATCGGCAAACTTACCACGACCTCCGGACTGTTTCTTGTACACCTCACGCAAGTTGACTGTCTTAGTGATAGCCTCCTTGTAATTCACCTGAGGTTTACCTTGGTTACACTCTACCTTAAACTCACGTTTCAAACGGTCGATAATAATATCCAAGTGCAACTCACCCATACCGGAAATTACCGTCTGGCCAGTCTGCTCGTCAGTCTTCACAGTGAATGTAGGATCTTCTTCGGCCAACTTTGCCAAACCGTTAGACAGCTTGTCCAAGTCTTTCTGCGTTTTCGGCTCTACCGCAATACCGATAACCGGATCCGGGAAGTCCATAGACTCCAATACGATAGGAGCATCCTCATCGCACAAAGTATCACCCGTACGGATATCCTTGAAACCGACACCGGCACCGATATCACCGGCACCGATAACTTCAACCGGATTCTGATGATTTGAATGCATCTGAAACAAACGTGAAACACGCTCTTTCTTACCGGAACGAGAATTATAAATATATGAACCGGCCTCTACCTTACCCGAATAAACACGGATAAATGTCAGACGGCTACATACGGGTCGGTGGCAATCTTAAACGCCAAAGCCGAAGTCTTTTCCTCGTCCGACGGCTTGCGATCTTCTTCAGCACCTGTATCCGGATTTGTACCTACAACATTCGGCGTATCCAACGGAGAAGGCAAGAAAGCACAAACATAATCCAACAACGTCTGTACGCCCTTATTCTTGAACGAAGAACCGCAAAGCATAGGAGTCACTTCCATCGCTACGGTTGCGGCACGCAAAGCCCGGAGAATTTCCTCTTCGGTAATTGTGGAAGGATCGTCGAAGTACTTGTTCATCAGCTCATCGTCGAACTCAGCCACTTTCTCCAACATCTTATCTCTCCACTCTTCTGCTTCAGCCTGCAAGTCTGCGGGGGATTTCCTCTACGGAGTAATCCGCTCCCATCGTCTCGTCGTGCCACAAGATAGCCTTCATCTTAATCAAATCGACTACCCCTTTGAAGTTTTCCTCCGCACCGATAGGAATCACAACCGGACAAGGATTAGCACCCAAGACGTCCTTCATCTGGCGTACAACTTCAAAGAAGTCAGCACCAGAACGGTCCATCTTGTTGACATACCCCATACGCGGTACATTATACTTGTCAGCCTGACGCCATACCGTTTCAGACTGCGGTTCAACACCACCTACAGCACAGTATGCAGCCACGGCACCATCCAACACACGCAACGAACGTTCTACCTCTGCAGTAAAGTCCACGTGTCCCGGAGTATCGATCAAGTTAATTTTATATGTTTGACCATTCCATTTCCAACGAGTTGTCGTAGCAGCCGAAGTAATAGTAATACCGCGCTCCTGCTCCTGAGCCATCCAGTCCATCGTAGCAGCACCATCGTGCACCTCTCCGATCTTATGCGTAAGACCGGTATAGAAAAGAATACGCTCTGAAGTCGTTGTCTTACCGGCATCAATATGAGCCATGATACCGATATTACGGGTCAAATGTAAATCTTGCTTTGCCATTGTTAGCTACTTTAATAAAAATTAGAATCTAAAGTGTGCGAATGCACGGTTAGCCTCGGCCATACGGTGCATATCTTCCTTACGCTTGAAAGCACCACCCTGTTCATTGTAAGCATCCATGATTTCTGCGGCCAATTTGTCTGCCATGGTCTTTCCACCACGCTTACGGGCAAAAAGAATCAAATTCTTCATTGAAACAGACTCCTTACGCTCAGGACGGATTTCCGTCGGCACCTGGAATGTAGCACCACCGACACGGCGAGACTTCACCTCCACCTGCGGAGTCACATTATCCAAAGCGGCTTTCCAAATCTCCAACGCACTTTTCTCTTCGTTGGCCATTTTAGCCTTCACGGTTTCAAGTGCAGCATAGAAAATCTCATACGAGAGATTCTTCTTGCCATCATACATCAAATGGTTTACAAACTTAGAAACTTTAACATCGTTAAAGACAGGATCCGGAAGGATCACACGTTTTTTTGGTTTTGCTTTTCTCATTTCAAAAAGTTTTTTCAGTTTTGGCTGTACTTCGATAATCTTCAACCCTCCCTCCGGAGCATTTACTCAACCTTTAGCTCAACAAACCAAAACTAATAAATAATAGATTCTTTACAATCAAATGATTTACTTCTTACCAGCTTTAGGACGCTTTGCACCATACTTGGAACGACGCTGCGTGCGGTTAGCCACACCGGCCGTATCCAAAGTACCACGTACGATGTGATAACGCACACCCGGAAGGTCTTTCACACGACCGCCACGTACCAATACGATAGAGTGTTCCTGCAAGTTATGACCTTCACCCGGAATGTAAGAGTTCACTTCTTTCATGTTAGTCAAACGCACACGAGCGACCTTACGCATCGCTGAATTAGGTTTCTTCGGTGTGGTAGTGTACACACGGACACAAACGCCGCGACGCTGAGGACAGTTGTCCAACGCCGGTGATTTGCTCTTTTCTACCAACACTGTTCTACCTTTTCTTACCAATTGTTGAATAGTAGGCATTGTCTTTGTTTTTTAAATTATATATATTGTTATTTATATGATGCAAATTCGTAAAAGTCCACATTAAGGGCTTTCAGGCCGCAAAGTTACGAATTTTATTCCAATACACAATGTGTTTTCCTCTTATTTAAAGGTTAGCCCCCATACAAAGCCTCCTACGGCATAGTATTTTAACTTATTTTTCACCGAAAAAGTGTTTTTTACGGATTCAAGGCAAAAAAAGAAGGAGGACTAAGCCTCCCCTTTATTGATTTTGAACGGAGCCACCGTACGAGGTCCGCCCTGATGCATATCTATTTCTCCGAAGTTATGTTCGTACTTATTAATATTGTCCTGCAAGGCATAAAAGCAAACGTTTGGCATGCTCCGGAGCCATGACGATACGGGATTTCACATTAGCTTTAGGCAATCCCGGCATCATGCACACGAAGTCTATAATCACCTCGGACGTGGAGTGCGCAATCATGGCCAAGTTTGCGTATGTTCCCTGAGCTACTTCCGGACTAATCTCTATTTGCAGCATACCTTCCTGCTGCGGTTTTTCTTCATTACTCATAATCGTTAGAATTTATATTTCATATACCTATTTATATATAGGTACAAATATAGGCATTTTCTCCCGTAACGGCAATATGCGGACTAAAAAAAGCAGCAGCAGCCCTCGCATACCAATCCTAAGACAATGGGATGCAACGATTTCATCCAGCTTACGATTCAAATGTTTATTTTAAAACCAACTACCTATTTAGCAATTCACGGTTTCCTGTATTTCCAAAAACGATTATCGCCGGTCTATTCCAAGACATCAATCACAAAACTTAGCTTGTACAATGCCGTAGAAGTATTGGCTTTCACTACCGCACTCATAAAATTTATTCCGGCCTTACCCGTAGTATCGAACTTCAACATGATTTGTAAAGAATCTCCCGGAAATGTAATACTATCACTTACCTCATACCCGGTACAACTACAATCTGGATTCACGTACTCTATAAATAACGGATTATTACCCGTATTATATAAGACATACCGAGCCGTTACTTTCTCACCGGTTCTTACAGCATTCAATTTGACAACTTTATTTTTAATTCGGACTTCAGTCAACGGAAGCTGTTTACAAAAAGTATCCTCTACCACTCGACTTTCCAACTTTGTAACCACATCATCTTTTTTAGATATTAATTTCCAAAAAAAGAAAAAGCTCCAAACCACTGCTATCAACCCTACGCTAACCCATACAAATTTCCTGCTCATAACTTAAAACGATATAGGTACATGATTTCCCGTTCCTCGTTTGGCATGACGTATGAATAATAATAAGGAGAAACATACCCACAGACCTTAAGCCCTTTAGGCACGTTCACATCCCCTATCAACACTCCGTCTTTATAAATTTGAAGACCATCAACCGGCCGGGTACCGCCTTTTTGATAAGAGCAGAACAGCAATCCTGTTTCATCCACATACTCTAACCAGTTGTAATAACCTTTGGTTTGACGCTCGTTCCTCCAATACTTACCCGATTCCTTAGGTGTCTTAATATACCTATAATTCAAATCCATATCTTTGCCCGCATAACCAAAACACTTTTTCTGCTCATAATCGCAATCATATTGGTAAATGAGGGTATCAGCCTCATAAGTCACATAAAAATCCCCGTTCTTGGCGATGTCATAATTCACAGAGGAAAAGATTGCCTTGTTTAGGCTATTCTTTTGGTAGCTATCCGGATAACCGACAGCCAACAAACGACCGAACTCCTGTTCATCGAGTTTCACTTCCAAGATATTGGCATTTTCTTCCAAATGTTGTTTGGTATTATTCACATAACAACACATAGGATAAGACATACGCACATTAAAATACACATTGTTTTTATAGCTCCTACACACAATATCATTATACAAATGAGTGTATTCCGAAGGGGTTTTATAAAGCTTATCCTTATTTAAACTGCCGTCCCCACTATTCTCATAAATAACCCGGAAAAAATCCTTCATCTGAATGTCTTTGTCATATATATGATACCCTCCACTGTAATCCAACAAAAAGAGGTCTCCATTATCCATAAAGGCATGTGTGGCGATATGACCTATCGAAGTTTCGCTTTTGGCATGTCCCCGCCCTAATTTCTTTTCCTTAAAGCTCCCATCCAAATTAAACCGGTACAACACTCCAAAATACTTATCCAAAACAGAAATCACACTATCCCGCAAACTCGTTTCTATCACATAAGAGGTAACCACAGAATCCAATCGGATAGTATCTATCTCCAAATTTGCCACAGTCATATCGGCTCTTGAATTCACCGGAAGTGTGAAATTTCCTTTCTTGTTCTTCATACAACCGACCAACGTGCAAGCAGCCACTACCCATAAAATTATTTGCTTTTTCATTCCTTACCTTATAATATGAACTCAATGAGATGTAAGCAGACACCTCATTGAGTTAAAATTAGCATTGATTATTATCTCACCGAATCATTTTCTTCAGTTACCACAATTTCTGCCGCCCGTCCACCATCTCAAAGATACGGTCGTCGCTGCCGCGCGTATGGTCGCGAAGGTAAAGCAACGCGCCCCGAGGTACTTTGTAAACCAAAGAATCAGACTCCGCCGTCTGTTCGCCCAACGACTCCCAACCGGCCGCCGTGGCATAGAACAGCTCATAACGGTCGCCTGTGCGGATGAAGTTGTCACGGTTGCGCGGCATATAGACCAACTTGCCGATATGCACGGGGCGGCCGAAATCCATTCCCACCCATCCGCCGGACGGTTCGCGGTAATCCATCGAAGTGTAAGGGTCACCATCGAACACGTTACCGAACTGGTTCACGATACGGCCTTCCGCCACGCCCGGAGGACTGACGATACGCCCACGCAAGGCCGCCGTGTCCGCAGCCGAAGCGTAGAAGGCCAACTCGGATACATTACAATGGCGCGTAGGAGGCCCGTAGTAGCGGACATAACGGTAGACCTCCCCCTTATCCGGCAAACATACCACATTCCTCAAACGGGGCGGACGCTCCTTAATGGCAAACAAGGTGTCAGGACGGCGGAAATTTGGATGGTCCGACGCCTCGAACACGCCGCCCACCATGTGGGCTTGGAAATCCTCCTTGAACTTTTGCAGCAACACGGCTTCTTGCCGTTCCTCTCCGGCACGGAAGAAGCGCACCGCCCCAGTATACTTCTCCAAAAGGAACGGCACGCCGAGCGACACCAAATGCCCCCTGCGGCAAACCACAAGGCGGAACACCACATCGCCCTGCACATTGTCGATACGCACTGTATCGCCCTCAAAACACCCATACCCCACGGGCACCCACGTCCCACGAGTGGAAAGGCAAAGGTAGACCCTCTCGCCCTCGCGCGGAACAAGGGCAAGGCTGTCTGCCGGAATGCGCAGGAAGCGATTGATTCTCCCGGCATAGGCCACCGTCACATCTTGCATCAACGGTTCGCGGAACACCGGCGGGATATCTACCGTGTCACGCCCGCAGGCATCGCGCATCGTCCGGTTCAGGCTGAACGTCTCCCGATAAACTTTCCCTTTCGGGTCCCAATATGTATCGGCTTTCGCAAACTGTTTCGAGCTTTGGCCGATGGAGGCAAAATAAGTGGAATCCTCACCGTCCACCACGAAATTCCAATAATGCGCCACGTTCTTGTCGCCGCGCATCAGCATCTTGTCGCATCCGCCGGGGATGCCTAAGGCACGGAACACATAAGTCACCAAGTCCGTCAGTTCGCGACAGTTACCCGAACGCCACACCACGAGGTCAGGCCCTACCGTAATGCCCGAAGGAAACAAGCCCGTAAAATAAACCGTCCCCACAGACAAGGAATCCATCAAGGCCTGCGCCACGGCCAGCACATCCGTACTGTCTGCCGAGGCACGGATGCTATCCAACATCGGGTTATAGCGGTCATAGACCTCCTGCCGCCAGTCGGCAAGCGTCTCCGTCCCCACCCGGTAGGGCAGGATGAATTCCAAGAAATCGGCAAAGGGCACGTTGCGTCCCCAGGGTTGCCCGCGCCATACCTCGAAAGCTTGGTCGATATTACGGATAAGGTAATCGGATTTAATAACCTGTACATCATAAACTTTATGGAGGGAATCAGGACAGAAAGCCCCGTCTGCTTCCACCAAGGAGTCGCGGACAAAAGTAGGGCCGCGCCAAGCGCACGGCGGGAACCGCTCGAAATATCGGCGGTACTTCTCCAATTCCTTTCCTGCATAAGCATAATGGCAGGGCATATTCTCTATCAAGAACTGCGCAGCAAGGGATTTCAGGCTGTCACCACGGTAGTGTTCCAACACTTGTTCCAACTCGGAACGGTTCCCGCCTGCCACCTCCAATGCTTCTTCAAGCCGGGATTTTTCCGGATGGCAAGCAAGGAGCACCGCCACGCACATCCCGCCCCAC
>ENA-OQDM01001263-OQDM01001263.1-human-gut-metagenome-genome-assembly--contig:-NODE-1263-length-10659-cov-1.038739_pt1 | contig 10659 bp, 8 predicted proteins | sample MGYA00242772_ERZ504605 | MGnify/ENA primary metagenome ERZ504605 (study PRJEB26092, sample SAMD00036348) | human gut metagenome | host: Homo sapiens | study: EMG produced TPA metagenomics assembly of... | reverse complement strand
ACGCCAAGCCGAGCGTGAGGGTGCTCAAAATGTTCAGGTGACGGGCACAACCCTTTCCACTACGGAGTTCACGGTGGCAGAAGAGGGTTATTACATGTTGAAGTTCTCTTGCCAGAGCGAGGGTGGTTTCCATGAATTCCTTTTGGGGGTCGTGGAATTGATTACCAAGCCTTCCGATGCGGCATATTACAAGGCGCAGTTGGCTGCGGCCATAGACAGTGCGACGGTGGTGGCTACGGGTGTGGAGAACGAAATCTATAATGGTACGACCAAGGCCGCCTTGGCTGAGGCTTTGGAGGCCGCCAAGAACGGTACGTTCAACAGCCCGTCTGCCATAGAGGAAATAAATGCGAAGTTGTATGACTTGTGTGGTAAGATGTTGGCACGCCAAGCTAATGTGGATTCGTATGATGTAGACATGCAGACTTTGCGCGACAACATGGCCAAGATAGACCCGGCTTCCAAATATGTGATGGCTGATGAATATATTGAGGGTGAAAACCTGTTGAAAGAATATGACGGCGTGTCTTCCTTGGATCTGGAAGATGAAGCTTTGTCCGAGGCTATAGAGAAATTGGAAGACATAGCTGCCAAGGTGGGCAACATCCAGTCTTGTGTGGATGCCTTGACCTACCGTCTTACGAAGTTTGCTACTATGGCAGAAAAGTTGGGTGCCGAGCCGGCAAGCCTGATTACGGACGCGCAGAATGCTTTGGACGACGATGATGATTTGGCAGCCAGCTTGGCTTACCATAGCAGGCAGACCCTTTATAAGATATTGGGAGAAACAGGTAAGATTACAGACGAGATGAAGGATACGCTGTACAGCGAGACGGAAACGGATGAGACTACGGCCACGGGCTATAAGGTTTTGGCTTCCGGTGTCGACCTGACAGGTTTCGTGAAGAACCCGAACTTCTATTCTTACATTAGTGTAGCTAATGACAGTGTGAATAGTGAGAACACGCCAGGTTGGAATGTTTTAGAAGGTAAGCCGATTGTGACCGTGGACGGGTCTTGGGGTGCTAATGAAAACAAGGCTGTAGCCGATAATCGTTTGCATGGTTACCAAATGGAGTACAAGATTTGCCAGACCCTGACCGATTTGCCGGTAGGTATATATGATGTGTTGTTCGACACTCGCACGTACAAAAATAGTGCTTGTTATTTCGATGCCGTGAATGATGAGACTGGTGTTCCTGATAAGTATATCTGGGCGGTGACTTCGGATGCGCCCAATGATACAATCCGTGTGTTATTTGAGGGTTGTGATATTAAGTATGAAACAGGTTGGGGAGGTGCTCCAACACTCATTCCTAATGTTACAGTAAAGGAAGGTACAGTGCTGACCATCGGTATTGCTGAGAAGTATGTTTCCGGAAAGAATTTCTGCCTCAAGGATGAGAGCGGTCAATGGTATGATGCCGGTCCGGAAGCAGGCGACCAAGGTAATTGGCAAACCCAGACCATGGCAGATGACGCACGTCTCTTCTTCAAGGCTCCGTTGGAAGGCTATGACTATGCCAAGGCGTATGCAGATAACATTGACGACGTGAAAGTGGCGGAGGCCGTGTCTTACGAGTATTACACCGTAGACGGTATGAAGCTCGAACGTCCGATGAAGGGTGTGAACTTAGTGAAGATCCACCGTGCAGACGGAACGACCGACGTGAAGAAGGTAATCGTGAAATGATAGGTATTAGATAAGCTTTATATTTAATTTTCACTCAGACAAGAGGGAGGCGGCCGGTATGAGGAAGCCTCCCTCTTTCTTGGGGTGGGGAAATAATTGATAAGACAGGAATTATGAAAAGTTTGAATCTGATGAAAGCGGTCCTTTTATGCTTCTCGGCCTTCATGCTGCATGCGTTGGAGGGGCAGGGCAAAGGTTATTACGTTTCTGCGCTGCCGGGGATGGAGGCGATGGGACGCACGTTCGGCCCTTTAAGGACATACAAGCGGCGGCTACCCTCGCCGAGGCCGGCGATACTGTGTATGTGGCCGGTGGTTTGTATGTGGCGGACGGCCTGAAACCCGGGCATTCCGGTGACGAAGGGCGTTTTGTCGTATTTTGCCCTCTGCCGGGAACGGGCGAGGTGGTAGTGCGGCATCCCGACGTGTTGCCAGGGGATTATAGTGCGGTGTTCGACCTTTCCGGATTGAAGTACGTTTGGATCGGTGGCTTCACGTTCCGGGATTTCAAGTATGCCAAGTGTGCCGTATCGATGAACGGGAGCGAGGGGTGTGTAGTGTCCCGTTGCCGATTTGAACGGTTGGGGCATCCGGAGGTGGCCGCATGGAATGCCAATTCTGTGATTTGGATGGGGAACGCCCGTGGAAATGCGGTGGTGGACAATGTGTTTGAAGACATCATCGGGGACGGGGTATCCATTAACGGACAGCAATGTAACGGCAATCTGGTGGCTCGGAACTCTTTTACGCGTTTCAGTGGCAAGAAACGCTCGTGGGGCGGAGAGAGCCTTTTCACACGGTGCATCGACGTGCAGGATATGTCGGACGGGAACAATGCTGTTGCCTCAATTATTTTACAGAGGTGCCTACCTGCATTTGGCTCGATCGCGACGGAAGCCGCAACATCTTGCTCCGGAACAGGGCGCATGCCTGCCGGGATTTTATATTCAATGAGTCGCGGTGTGCGGAAAACATGGTGTCGGAAAATATAGGAGCCAATCTGGAAGGGATTGCTTATCAGACCGCACGTTACGAAACGGGGTGGACGGCCGATGCACAATGGACGAATAATGTGGCTTTCCGTTGCAAGACGGGTTTCTTCATCCATAAGTCCCGGCGCGACCGGTTGCGCAACAACATCGTGTATGATTGTTCGGGGTATAACGTCGAACTTTCCGATTCCGCATACGATTCCGGCCCTCATGTGTTTCTCGACAATTTGGTATATACGCCAGGAAAGACGAAATCGTTGAAATTATGCGGTGGGGAAATGTCGTTACGTGCGTTCCAGACACGTCTCGGTGGAGAAGGCAATCTGGAAACGTCCCCCGGATTTGTCTCGATGACCTACGGACAGGAGGATTTCACGCTGAAAGAGGGTAGCCGGGCTAAAGGATACGGTTATGGCGGAGTGGATTTGGGGGCATATCCGGTGTATGGGGCGGTTCCGACGGGGCCGGAAGAGAGGAATGACCCTTTCGCAGTACAAGCCGGTTTTGACGCGTATGCTTCATGCCTCGAAAGGGGAGCAGAGATGTCTTTCACAGTGCGGCTTTCACATGCTTATCGGGAAGAACTACGTTTGGCTTTGCAGCCTGTGGCCGGAGAAGCGCGGGCCGGAGAAGACTTCATCCTTTCGACAGACGAAATGGTTTTTCTTCCCGGCGAGACTGCAAAGAGTTTTACGGTAGAGGGGGTAGGTTCCTCGCCGTATGATGAGTTGCTGGCTTTACGCCTTGTCTCTCATTCGGATGAGGTGGGTGTGTGTGGAGGTCTGACGATGATACGGATAAAGAAAAATATGGATTCAGAACCGGAGTTTGTGGACGGAAACGTACAGTATGATGAGGCTTGCCGGATTTTCTTCGAACGTGGAAGCGGAAAACTGAAGGTGGAATGGCCAGACGAGAAGTTTACAGTGGGTATTTACCGTCATGATGGCCGTTTGGTTCATAGCGATGGTCCGGCCGATGGAAGCTATGTTTGGGATATGAACCGTATACCCCGGGGACTTTACATCGTGAATGTAAAGAGCCGGAAAGGAACGTCAACGAAGACTGTTTGTAAGTAACGTGAGTTCGATATAAGAAAAAAACGGGACACGCAAGCGGAAAACGGCCTTCCGACGGGCTTTTATTCGCTTGCTTGTCAAAGCATCGCCGCAACCTTGCGGATGTTTTCCAAGATTGCGGACAGCTTGCCATCGTGCCGGGCTGTCTGCATGTCGTAGTCGGATTGCATCCCCCGCCAAAATTCGGCATTTTATACCCGTTGCCGCCTCAATTTTCAAGGCATATTCGGTGGTTATGGGGCGTTTGCCGTTTACAACCTCGTTAAACACGGAATATGAAACGCCTATCGTTTGGGCGAATTTCCGCTGTGAAAGCCCCCGTGCCTCTAACTCGTCTTTCAGTATTTCGCCCGGATGTATGGGCGTGGAAGGTTGCAACTCGTGCGGCGCATAGATTCTCTTTGTTGTTTCCATATCGATTACTTGTAATGGTTGCTAATATCCAACAATCGGCACACGGTTATTATTTGTTCGTTCATTACGTCCCTAACGGTAAATTCAAGTCGGTATTGTTGGTTTATCCGTACCGATGAAATGCCTTTTTTGTCTCCTTTCAACACTTCGTAATTAAGCGAATTGAGGCGGTACAGCATTTCAACATTGATGGCACGTTTAAGAGACGCGACCGCCTTTTGATACCCTTTTATAACTTCGGGCTGATAGCGGTGCTTTTTGTCGCTTGTGCGTCCTTGCTCGAACAATTCACGCAGGTAGTCTTTATCGAATTCTATAAACATAGTGCCTGGCCTGTTTGAGGGCAAAGATACCTATTTTGTTTGATATTCGCAAATTGTCGAACAAATTTATAATTTGTGTACTTGTCGGGAATCCGTCATCTCCCACACCTCCCCAAGAGTTTTTTAAAAAGACCTTTCATCTTTCAGGTTATGGGGTAACCGGTTGTAATATAATTTATTACGGAATGAAGGATGAAGAGAGTATCCTTCAGTTTTCTTTCAAGGCAGAGAACGATGAAAAGTTCTCTGCCAAACGTTTTTCAATCTCAGCCGAATGATTTTTCGTTTTCAGCCAAACGATTTTTCATTCTTAGCCGAACGAAATGAGGCTTGCCTGAAGGATGCCTGAAACATCTTTCAGTTTATAACACCAATGTAATGAGGAGATTATCGTGTAACCTGAAAGATGAAAGGTCTTTTGCAAAAATCCTGGGGAGGTATAGGGAGACAGATTTCCTGTTTCCGGAAAGGCTCTTCATGCGTTTGGAAAATCATGTATCGCAGAGTAAAATGCGGTTGTTGTCGGAGGAGATGTTTTGCAAGGGATACGAACGGTGCGAAAAAAGGTTTGGACGTTGAGTGTCAGTGGAGATAGAAGTTTATCTCTTAAGAAGAGAGCAACCCAATGATATATACAGTTGATAATAAGGTTTGAAGAAGCCCCAGACGAATTGTTATTGCATAACAAAAAATTCTTTTTTTCAAATGCTGCGAAAAAAAATCTTTTGGAATGGAGTTAAAATCAGTTTTTTCCTATAACTTTGTGTAATGGTTGCTCTCTTCTTAAGAGATAAACCGATGGCGGAGCGTTTTCAAGACCGGAACACAATGCAGAAAGTACAAATGAAGAATACTGTTTAATTAAAGCTTATATCTAAATCTATGAATTGGAAAAAAATCTCTTAAGCTTTCTTTTGGGACTGTCGGGAGTCTTTATGAAAGCACAAAACCCAGTCTCTTTTACTTCAGATCAGGGACTGTCGAACACCTGTATCCGTTCCATCATGGAAGACAGCCGGAAAAATGTGTGGATTTCTACGCAAAGCGGCTTAAACCGTTATGACGGTGTGAAGATGAATGTTTATAGGCATAAAAAAGGTGAAGCCGGAACTTTGGGGCATGACATGGTAAGTTGTGCGTTGGAAGTGGAACCCGGCTCTGTGCTTGTCGGAATGGAGTACGGTGTGCAGATGTACTCTTATGATACGGACCGGTTTACCGATGTTCCTATTATCGTAGCCGGGGGCGACACCATCCATGCCCATGTGATTTCGATGACCAAACTGAGCGGAGATTCTATTTATGTCTGTACGGCCGGATACGGACTTTATCACCTGTGTGAGGATGAGGATGGAAAGAAGTTCCTGAAAGAAATGAGAGATTTTCCGCCGGCTAAGGTCACTCTTTTGCAAATATTTGAAGACCGTGAAAAGAGAGTCTGGTTTGTAGATGCGGACGGAGGGATACATTGTTCGAAGGGTGGAAAACTCCGTCGGGTGGCAAGCTATCCCGGGGCTATTGAACTTTGTCAGAGTTCGTCCGGACATCTTTATCTGGCCACGGCTCATGACGGGTTATTGTGTTATTCCGAAAAAGAAAATCGTTTTTATGATGTTTTTCCGGAAAGCCGCCGTTACGTGATGGCTTCCATAAATCCCGGATTGGAAGGACAGATATTGATATCTACCGACGGTGACGGGCTGAAAATCTATGATGAAGCCACCGGACTTATTACGCAGAGCAATATCCGTACGTATGAATATAACCTGGCTACGTCTAACGTGAAGGATGCCATTGTGGACAGCGATGGCAATACATGGGTCGGAGTCTACTGGAAAGGCGTATTGGTGATGCCCGACATGGCGACCAGTTTTGAATACGTGGGGCGTCGCTCGGTACTGAAGAACACGATCGGTACGAATTGTGTGACGGCTATCACCGGCGACGGACATGGAAACCTTTGGTTGGCGGCCGACCACTGCGGGGTGTATCATCTGGCTCATGATGGCAGCAGCAGTGTCCATTTCAAACCGGGTGTGGTGAAGACGATGCCTTCCACGGTGATGAGCATGTTGGAGGATTCGGAAGGGACGTTATGGCTGGGTTCTTCGTGGTCGGGTGTGGCGAAGATGGACAAGCATACCGGAGAGTGCGTCAACCTCGGCGCGTGGGTGAAGGACGGAAATAAAATACCGAATGCTTACACGATGGTGGAAGACGGTTATAAGAATATATGGATAGGGACGATGGGTAGCGGGCTGTTCCGTTACAGTTTGCTTACGGGAGAGTTGACACAATATAAGATGTTGGTCGATAATACGGTGGTCTACCCTTATCAGATTCTGAGAAACCTTTATGTGAGGACGCTGTTGGTACATGGTGATTTCCTTTATGTGGGTACGGCCGACGGGTTGGAGGTGTTCACTTTGTCCAAAGGAGGAGACATCCGTTTACGGGGGCGGTTTATGCTTAAAAGCAGCGTGCGCGACATGAAAGTGGATGCCGACGGAGTGCTTTGGGCTGCCACAACATTAGGACTTGTGCGTTTCGACATCGCGAACGAAAGCGTGAAGACTTATACCGTGGAAGACGGGTTGCCTATTAATTCCACATGTAGCGTAGAAATCGCTTCCGACGGGAAAATATGGGTGAGCACGGACGATGGCTCTCGACTTGTTTATCCGGAGAAAGGGACCTTTGACAATTACCACATCGAAGACGGACTGCAAGGAAACGAGTTTAGCGTAAAGGCTTCTTATTCTCAGGACGGGATGCTGTATTTCGGTGGTATCAACGGACTGACTTTGTTCCGTCCGTCGGATGTGGGGAAGCAAGCGGGGATGGAGAAAGTGGAACTTCGCATGGTGGATTTTTATGTCAACGGCAAGCCGGTGCATGCAGGTGACCGTTCGGGACATTACACGATTATAGACCGTTGGCTTCCGTTGGTGGACGAGGTGAATCTTTCCCATCGTGACAAGTCGTTCAGTATAGAACTTTCCACGATGAGTTTCAGCAACCGGCGTGTGACGTATTACTACTGTATCAACAATGGCGATTGGATTGCGTTGGAGTACGGGCAGAACCGTATATCCTTTATCAATATGGAAACGGGTACCTATCGCATACGTATGAAAGCCGAGGCATACGGGGAGTCGTCCGAAGTGAAGGAACTGACGGTGATGGTACATCCCGTATGGTATTTGTCCCCACTGGCCGTTATGGTCTATTTCGTGCTGCTTCTTTTTATCTTTTATGTGGTACTTTTGCAAGTCAAGGAACATTTCAAGGCCAAACGGATTCTTGAAAAGCATCGTCAGGTGGAAGAACTGAATGAAGCGCGTATTCAGTTTTTTATGAACATCAGTCATGAAATACGTACCCCGATGACGCTTATTCTCAGTCCGCTCATGAAGTTGATGAAGTCGGACAAAGACGAAACGCATCAACGCAGTTATTCGCTCATATATCAGAATTCCCAGCGTATTCTCCGGTTGATCAACCAACTAATGGATGCGCGTAAGATAGAAAAGGGACAGTTCCGATTGAAGTATCATAAAGTAGAGATGGTAGGTTTCGTCAATAATCTCTATGAGTTGTTCGAAACCACGGCTCATAATCGCGGCATTACGTTCACCTTTGTACATGACATGGAACGAATGGACGTTTGTGTAGATCCGCAAAACTTTGACAAGGTGGTGATGAACCTGCTTTCGAATGCGTTTAAGTTCACTCCCGACGGCGGTGTGGTCACCATCGAGTTGAAAGACGTGAGCGGTGACATACCCGGTGAACGGGATTTCAGGCTTTCGGTGACGGACAGTGGTGTGGGCATTCCCGATCAGGAGAAGAGCCGGGTGTTCGAACGTTTCTATTCAGGCAAATGGGGCGGAGATTATGTCGGTACCGGTATCGGATTGATCTGACGAAATTGTTGGTAGAGCTGCATGAGGGGCGTATTTGGGCAGAAAACAATCCCGAGGCCAGGGTACGCGTTTCATCGTGCAGATGCCTCAGGCGTTGGAGTTGCTGGAGGATATTTCGGATGACAAGATGCCCCAAGCTGTTTATTCCGCGCCCTTGGAGGCAGAGCATGTGGCAGAGACGGTAGCCGAATTGCCGGAAGAAAAGAAAGGAGGAAGTAAGCACGGACGTATATTGGTCGTGGAGGACGAGACGACGATACGGCGTTATCTGCATGGTGAGTTTGCCGGGGAATATCATGTCAGTGAATGCAGTAACGGGCAGGAAGCTTGGGATTACCTTATCCAGAACGTGGAGAAAGTGGATTTGGTCGTGAGCGATGTCATGATGCCGGTCATGGACGGTATTACGCTTTGCCGCAAAATCAAGGGGAGTTTCAATACGAACCATATTCCTGTGATTCTGTTGACGGCTAAAAGCGAAGATGCCGACCGGCTGGAAGGATTGTCCACAGGAGCTGATGCCTATATGTCCAACGTCATTTAATATGATATTTGCGGCAGACCGCAGAGAACTTATTGAAAAATAAACGAAGATTACAGGGTAAATACGGTGTAGCCTACAGGAAGAGAAAATGGATAAAATAGAATTAGTGTCTCCGAACGACCAGATGATGGAACGAGTGATGAAGGTGATTAACGAGAATATTTCCAGTCCTGATTTGAGTGTGGAGTTCATTGCCGATAAAATAGGTATCAGCCGGGTTCATTTCCACCGCAGGCTGAAAGATGCCACAGGATTGACTCCACGCGACTTCGTACGGAATATCCGTCTTTCGCAGGCGGCTAAACTTTTGGCCGGGAAGAATTTCGATATTACCGATGTGGCTATCGCTACGGGGTTCAGGTCTGTATCTACATTTTCTACGTGCTTTAAAGGATACTTCGGCATGACGCCTACCGAATATGCCCGTAAGAATGCCAAGACAAAAGCAGAGTCGGAAAGAGAAGAGGATGAGGACGTTACTGAGGGACTGCCATAAACTAGGTCTCTTACGTAACAAAAAACTATGTGAAATGTAATATTCTCACATTTGTTACAAAATAGCAAAAATCCGTTACGCAGGAATAAAACAGAAAAAGATTTTAATTCCTGCGTATTTTTGTTCCAGTAAATTTGTTAAACTAAAAGTATGGAGAAATGTTACGAAGATTTTTGTTATTCATGTTAGTAGTCTTAGGGTTGGGGAGCGCGGCAAGGGCTACGAGTAGGAAAACCCGCTGATTTGAGTTTGGTCGAACCAAGCGGCGCAAATGCCCAGTGGGATTCGGAAACACATGTTTTTACTTGGACTTTTAGCTATGACGGTCGTATCTCGTTTCCTGATTTGACAGGTGACCTTTCTGGCTATGCCTTGGTCGTATTGGAAACGGAAGACTTGACCGATGGCGATTCGGAAGATGATAGTAAGCCCGGTTTTCGTCTGGACTTGTTATTGGAGAATAATGAAACTTTAATTGGCTATAATTATAAGGCCGCTTGGGAAACCGATGGACGTTTGGTCGTTGACCTGTCGGCATATGATAAAGAGAAGTTAGCACAAGTGAAAGAATTTCGTTTGAATACCAATAGTAATTCAGGTTCCGTGGTTGTCAAATCCGTATCTTTGGTGCCGCCTTTGTCATTGGACTTCGATGAGGACGGCAAGGCGTATATTCGTCCTCAGGATTTGGCAGACTTTGCCAATGGCCTTACAGTAGACGTGGAAACAGGCAAGATAACTAAGAGAGGAACTGATGCAGCCAATATAAAATTGCTTTTGGATGACGTGGATTTATCGGATGTTGCAAGTTTTAAGGTTGAATGTAATGAAACGACCACAGGCCTATGGACTACGACAACTTTCCGAAGTAATGATTGGTCTCAAGGTTGGTGGGGTTCGCGTGCAGGTGCCACAGTCGAAGATAAATATCGCAAGGAGCTTTGCCACGCCTCTGCCATTGAATTGGGCTTTGACGAAAGTAAAGAGGGGAAGTAACCATCAGTAGCATTTGTCTGCAAAAAGGTATGTTGACAGTGTCTGGAAATGACGTGGTACTGAAAGATGTGCCTTTCTATGACGCAGCAACGGGAAGTGTTGTTACCCCATTATGGAATGTGGGAAAAGAAACAGCCGAGGTTTATGGAAATTGTAATAATGTGCAGGCTTGTGGCTTTTATGCCGATTGATGGTAC
>ENA-OQDM01001262-OQDM01001262.1-human-gut-metagenome-genome-assembly--contig:-NODE-1262-length-10661-cov-1.325992_pt1 | contig 10661 bp, 13 predicted proteins | sample MGYA00242772_ERZ504605 | MGnify/ENA primary metagenome ERZ504605 (study PRJEB26092, sample SAMD00036348) | human gut metagenome | host: Homo sapiens | study: EMG produced TPA metagenomics assembly of... | reverse complement strand
GGCGATGCACCGCCTCCTCCATGGAGCGCACGCGGTTCGCACGTAGTACACCTGGCCGCCGCGCGCCAGCTCGCGCCTGATAGCGCCGCTCACCACGTCGGGATCCCACTCGCCCACGTGCACTTCCACGGGACGGCGCTCGTCGGGCGGCGTGAGGATGAGGCTCATGTCGCGCACGCCCGACAGCGACATCTGCATGGTGCGAGGGATGGGCGTGGCCGACAGCGTGAGCACGTCGATGGACTCGCGCAGGTTCTTCATCTGCTCCTTGTGGCCCACGCCGAAGCGCTGCTCCTCGTCGATGATGACCAGCCCCAGGTCGTGCGGGTTCACATCGCGCGACAGCAAACGGTGCGTGCCCACCAGCACGTCCACGTCACCTTCCTGGAAGCCCTTGAGGGCGGCGGCCTGCTGCGCGGGCGTGCGGAAGCGCGAGAGCACCTCCACGCGCACGCCGAACGGCTCGCAGCGCTCCTTGAAGTTGGTGTAGTGCTGCTGCGCGAGGATGGGTGGTGGGGCACAGCACCATCACCTGCTTGGAGTCCTGCGTCGCCTTGAACGCGGCGCGCAGGGCCACCTCGGTCTTGCCGAATCCCACATCCCCGCACACCAGACGGTCCATCGGACGGTCGCGCTCCATGTCGGCCTTTACGGCCTGCGTGGCCTTCAACTGGTCGGGCGTGTCCTCGTAGAGGAAGCTTGCCTCGAGCTCGTGCTGCATGAAACTGTCGGGACTGAAGGCGAAACCTTTCTCCTGACGGCGCAGGGAATACAACTTGATGAGGTCACGTGCGATATCCTTGATTTTGGTCTTCGTCCGCTCTTTCAGGCGTTCCCATGCCCCCGTGCCCAACTTGTTCAACCGGGGAGGCTCGCCCTCCTTACCACGGTATTTGCTCACCTTGTGCAGGGAGTGAATGGAGACGAACACCACATCGTCGTTCTGGTAGATAATCTTGATGACTTCCTGCATGGTGTCGCCATTGGGAATGCGCACCAAACCGCCGAACTTTCCGACCCCATGGTCTACGTGGACCACGTAATCGCCGATGTTGAACTCCTGAAGCTCTTTCAACGAAAGAGCCACTTTGCCGCTCCGCGCCTTGTCGCTGCGGAGGTTATACTTATGGAAACGGTCGAAAATCTGATGGTCGGTGAAAAAGCACGCCTTGAGGTCGTCGTCGGCAAACCCGGCATGCAAAGTACGGTTCACGGGAGTAAAACCGATACCCGAAGCCTGTTCCGTGAAAATGGAAGCCAACCGGTCGGTCTGTTTGGCCGAATCGGCCAATATATATAAGGTGTATCCCTTTGCCAGATACTCATGGAAAGTACGGGTCACCAATTCAAAATTCTTATGGAAAATAGGTTGTGCCGTCAGGTGGAAACGCACGGTGGCCTGCGGTGTGGCGGACGGCTTGTTCCCCACCTCTACCCTGCGGAAATCGAGCATACCCTTCATCAAGGCCGACCCGTCGACAAGCATCAGGTCGGCACGAAGTTTCTCGTGCCGCTCCGCCTCTTCCATCTCCGTCCGGGCCTGCTCGTCCATCAGAGCCTGCGCCGAAAAGCCGTCGGCATATACCCGGTCGGCCACGTCGCGCAAGAAAAACAAATCTTTCATCACCAAGACGGTCTCCGGGGGCAGGAAGTCCGTGAACGGCACCTTGCCCTGCACGTAACCGGCCAGTTCGGGCACGATGACGATTTCTTCCTGTTTGTCGCGCGAGAGCTGCGTCTGCACCTCAAACGTACGGATGCTGTCCACTTCATCGCCGAAAAAGTCTACCCGGTAAGGCCATTCCGAGGAGAATGAAAAGACATCGAGAATACTGCCACGCACGGCAAACTGCCCCGGTTCGTAGACATAATCCACACGCCGGAAACCGAACGCACGCAAAGTCTCCTCCACGAACGTGATGTCCACCCGCTCGCCGGCATGCAGCCTCAGCGTCTGCTCATCCAGTTTCTGACGCGACACGACTTTTTCCATCACCGCCTCGGGATAAGTGACCACGAAAAGCGGACGATGCCCTGCCGACAAACGGCTGATAACCTCCGTGCGGAGTATCTCGTTGGCTGCGTCCCGCTGCCCGAACTTCACCGCCCGGCGGAACGAAGAAGGAAAATAGAACACTTCCTGCTCACCCAGAATCTGCGTCAGGTCGTGATAAAAATACCCGGCCTCTTCCGCATCATCCAGCACGAAAACATACGGACAAGCCATCACCTGCGGACAAGCTGCGGCCACACTGCTGAACAGCAAAGGAGCGGCCGACGCGCACAGTCCTTCCGCGAAAATCGTCCGCGCGGAACCGTCCTGCAAAGCCTTTGCCAAAGCCTTTACCGACTTATGCCCTGCATAGAGGGCTTGTAAACCTTGTATCTCCATGATTCAATCCGGTGCAAAATTACAAAGAATCACTAAAAAAACACCTCCGCCGGAAGAAATATTTCCACTCTGTTACCTGTATTCGTGATTTATGTCTATATTTGTTTCACGAATACAAACGAAGTCATTCACTTTTAAAGCTGACAGAAATATGCGTTCAGACAGTGTAGTTATCATCCTACGTACAACGAAAAGGAAAACATAGAAAACATCATCCGGGCCGTATTCGGACTGGAACAACCGTTCGACATGCTGATCATAGACGACGGCTCGCCCGACGGCACGGCGGCCATCGTGAAACGCCTCATGGCGGACGAGTTCAAAGACCGCCTGCATCTCATCGAACGTACGGGGAAATTAGGTCTCGGCACAGCTTACATTGCAGGATTCAAATGGGCTGTGGCGCAGAAATACGACTATATCTTCGAGATGGACGCCGACTTCAGCCACAACCCGAACGACCTTCCGCGACTGTACGCCGCTTGCGCCCAAGAGGGGTACGACGTGGCCATCGGGTCGCGCTACGTGAACGGGGTGAACGTGGTGAACTGGCCCATGGGGCGCATCCTAATGTCCTACTACGCCTCCAAATACGTGCGCATCATCACGGGGCTGAAGATAAACGACACCACGGCCGGCTTTAAATGTTACCGCCGCCGCGTGTTGGAGACCATCGAACTGGACAAGGTGCGCTTCAAAGGATATGCCTTCCAGATAGAAATGAAGTTCACCGCCAAGCAGTGCGGTTTCAAGATAAAGGAAGTACCGGTCATCTTCGTCAACCGCGAGTTGGGCACGAGCAAGATGAGCGGCGGCATCTTCAGCGAAGCCGTGTTCGGGGTCATCCGCCTGCGGCTCGACGGGTGGTTCAGACACTATCCGAAGCCATCTTGAAATCAAGCACTTACGAAAGCAAAAAGATTTGCCGCAGATTAACTTTTTTTTCTCATGAGATTGAAAAATCGTTCGGCTGAGATTGAAAAATCAATCTCAGCCGAACGATTTTCGGTTCTCTACCGAATGTTTTTACCACGTGCCCAAAGGCCGTTTTCAGTCTTCAAACATCCCCTTTGCGTCCACTCCCAAAAGCCCGCAAAGTTGAAGCACCATTCTTGTGGAAGCCCCATGCGCGGGTCGTCCGTCGCAGGCCAAAGGGAGGCCAGGAAGTGAGGCCACTCCTCACGGTAGACCCCGGCCATGCGATGATTGCAGTCCGAAGTCTGCCGCAAGGAGAAACGTATGTTGGCCATACGGTCGGCCAACTTGACCATGGGAGCGTAAGGTGTGGCACGGATACCCTCATAATATTTCACGCCCGCCCGCTCGGCACGTGTACGCCCTTTTTCGTTCGTCAACGCGTACACAATCTCCGCCGCCATGAACGCCTGCGCCTCGTCCAACCCCAAAGACCGGGCGCGTTTCCGCACGTCGTTGTACGTCAGACGGGCATCCTCTATACTGTCGTGGAACCAGGCCCCGAACATCACGGCCGGCACGTCTTCCGCCCGCGTGCATACCTCGCCTCCATAACGGGCCACCAGTTCCGCTACACCGTCCAAATGGTAAGAATAAGGCAAGCCTACGCCATAAAATTGGTTGACGGCCGCATGCGCCTCGTGCGCGGCATGGCGGATACGTTCCAACAGGTCCGACTGCCGTTCCAGTATTTCAGAAAATAAAGTCTTGTTTTCCATATTCCTTTGATTTTGATTTACAAAGGAAACAAAAATCCATATACCGGACAAGATTCCGCCCGACAAGATGCCACCAATAAGAAGTATTTATTAAATTTGCAGGAGATGCGGATACAAAAACATCGATGAAGGCACATGAAGACAGAAGAAATCATAGAACTTTTCCGGCAATTCGAATCGATAGCCAACGAATATGAAGGTGTCGAATGTTGGAGCGCAAGGGAACTTGCCAAATTACTTGGATACGCCCAATGGCGTAATTTTGAAAACATAGTAAACAAAGCCAAAGCGGCATGTGAACATGCAGAACAAGAGGTTTCATACCATTTTGCTGAAGTCGGCAAAATGGTTTCCCTCGGTTCCGGTTCGGAACGCGAAGTTTCCGATTATATGCTCACCCGCTATGCCTGTTACCTCGTCGCCCAGAACGGTGACCCGAGAAAACCGCAAGTGGCATTTGCCCAAAATTATTTCGCCGTGCAGACGAGACGGGCCGAACTGGTACAACAACGTATCCTCGACTACGAACGGATACAAGCGCGCACCAAACTTGCAGAAACAGAAAAACGCCTGTCCGGTATACTTTATGAACGTGGCGTGGACAGCAAAGGCTTTGCCCTTATCCGTTCAAAAGGAGACAAGGCCTTGTTTCGTATCGACACGGCATTGCTCAAAAGGAAATTAGGAGCACCAGAAAGCCGTCCATTGGCCGACTTTTTGCCTACAATCAGTATTAAAGCCAAAGACTTCGCGGCAGAAATGACCTCTGTCAACGTACAACAAAAGGACTTGTACGGACAACAAGAAATCGGGAAAGAACACGTAGACAACAATGCCGCCGTACGAGACATGCTCCTGCAACGAGGTATTGTTCCTGAACAACTTCCACCCGGTGAGGATGTGAAAAAAGTGGAACGAAGGCTTAAATCAGAAGAGAAACGACTGACCGGAAAAGCGAAAAAGAAATAACCGAACACGCCCATCATCTTCTCCGAAAATAAAATATTATAAAAACAGGAGCTGAAAAAGACCCTATAAAGAAAACCATTATGAGAACCAGAATACAAAATGCCACCATCGTCAACGAAGGAAAACGCTTCGTAGGTACGGTCACACTGGAAGACGACAAGATTCTGAGTATCGTCCCGTCCGACGATACTATACACACCCTTCCGCCGACCGACCGCGTGATAGATGCCGAAGGGCTGTACCTGATACCGGGCGTGATAGACGACCATGTGCATTTCCGCGAACCGGGACTGACCCACAAGGCCGACATCGCCACCGAAAGCCGGGCGGCGGCAGCCGGAGGCGTGACGTCGTACATGGACATGCCGAACGTCGTGCCACAGACCACCACCCTCGAAGCCCTGGACGACAAGTTCCGGCTGGCAGCGGAAAAGAGCCTCGTCAATTATTCTTTCTTCTTCGGGGCCACCCATACGAACACCGGCATGCTGGAACAACTGGACCCGCACAAGGTATGTGGCGTCAAACTGTTCATGGGAAGCAGCACGGGCAATATGCTCGTCGACCGCGAAGACGCGCTACGCGCCATATTCAGCCGCTCCCCCCTGCTCATCATGACCCATTGCGAAGACTCGTCCATCATATCGGCCAACCTGAAATCGTTCCGGGAACGGTATGGAGACGACCCGGACGTGAAATACCATCCTGCCATCCGCAACGAAGAAGCTTGTTTCCGTTCTACGGAACTGGCTGTCAAACTGGCACGGGAAACCGGTGCGCGACTCCATGTGGCCCATGTCAGCACCGCACGTGAACTCTCTCTTTTCCGCCGGGATCCGCTGTGGGATGAAACCACGGGACGCATGAAACCTGTCACAGCCGAAGCCTGCATCGCCCATCTGTTTTACACGGATGCCGACTATGCCCGCCTCGGAACACGTATCAAATGTAATCCGGCCATCAAGAGCGGCGCCGACCGGGCAGCTTTGCGACAGGCACTGACCGACGGGCGTATCGACGTGATAGGCACGGACCACGCTCCCCACCTGCCTGTTGAAAAAGAAGGAGGTTGCGTGAAAGCGGCCTCCGGTATGCCCATGGTGCAGTTCTCGCTCGTCAGCATGCTCCGCCTGTCTGATGAAGGCGTGCTGCCCCTCGAACGTGTCGTGGACCTGATGTGCCACGCCCCGGCGCGGCTGTTCCAAATCAAAGGCCGAGGTTTCCTCCGCGAAGGCGCACAAGCCGACCTCGTACTGCTCCGTCCGTCCTGCCCGTGGACCTTACAGAGAGAGGACATCTTAAGCCGCTGCGGCTGGAGTCCGTTGGAAGGCGAAACGTTCAACTGGTCGGTGGAACAGACCTACTGTAACGGGCATTTAGTATATAATCACGGCCATATAGACACGGACGCCTGCGGCCGGCAACTTACTTTCGACCGATGACCCATACATTGACTTATCGCATACACGAAGTAGCTCCCTACATCAACTGGATATACTTTTTCCACGCCTGGGGATTCCCGCCGCGCTTTGCCGCCATCAGCCGCATACACGGCTGCGATGCCTGTCGTGCCGGTTGGTTGGCTGAATTTCCGGAAGAGGAAAGGGCGCGGGCGGCCGAGGCCATGCAGCTATTCAAAGATGCCAACCGCATGTTGGCACAGTTGGACGGAGATTTCCACACCCACGTACGTTTCGGGCTATATCCGGCCTGTTCGGACGGCGACGACCTGCTTCTTACCGACCCCGAACAGGAGGGGCGCACGCTTCGCCTCGCCTTGCTGCGCCAACAACACACCACGAAACCGGACGAGCCTTATCTTTGCCTTTCGGATTTCGTACGTCCGCTGTCGCAAGGCATATCCGACACCGTAGGTGTTTTCGCGGCTACGGTAGATGCGGACATGGAATATCTCTACGAAACCGGCGCATACGCCGATGACTTCAAGCACCTGTTGGCCCAGACGCTGTCCGACCGCTTGGCCGAAGCCTCCACGGAAAAAATGCACCAAGAAGTGCGTACGACCTACTGGGGATATGCGAAAGACGAACAGTTGTCCATCGAAGACTTATTGGTGGAGAAGTTTACCGGCATCCGGCCGGCCGTAGGCTATCCTTCCCTGCCGGACCTGTCTGTCAACTTCGTGCTGTCGGAATGGTTGGGGTTTCCGGAAATCGGTATCCGGCTGACCGAAAACGGTGCCATGGTACCGCATGCTTCGGTAAGCGGACTCATGCTGTCCCATCCCTCCGCACGCTACTTCGCCGTAGGAAAAATCGGGGAAGACCAGTTGGAAGACTATGCCCGGCGACGCGGCCTGCCCGTGGAAACGATGCGTAAATTCTTAGCCGCTAACCTTTAACCGTCAAAACAAAAATATGGTATTACGAATACTTCCCGTCTTATTGCTGACGTTGATATTGTCCGATGTCTACCTGTACTTCAAGTTCATGTACGGACGCAGGCACCCTCTTTGGGCCTATTTTCTCTTTTTCCTGCCCAACGCATTGTTGCTGATTGCCGCCCTCATACTGACTTGGACGGAAAACCATACACCGGAGAACATGACCCAAATGGTCATCTTCTTCAGTCTCTACATGCTCATTGCGCTGCCCAAGATGCTGTTCCTTATCGTGGATTTGATAGGAAAAGGCATCTGCCTGTTTTTCCCCCGTGCCAAAAAGGCATGCACGATGGTGAGTTCTGCCGCGTCTCTCCTTTTGTTCTGTATCATGGGAGCAGGGTTGAGTTTCGGCCCAACCCTCTTGCAAGTCCGCCACACGAACTTCTCTTCGGCCGACCTTCCGCCTGCCTTCGACGGCTACCGCATTGTGCAGTTCAGCGACTTGCACCTCACAAGTTTCAGGAACCGGCCGGAAATGGTGGAGAAGGTCGTGGAACGCATCATGGAGCAATGTCCCGACATGATCGTGTTTACCGGTGATTTGGTCAGCACGGAAGCCAACGAATTAGACGGGTTCGACGAGATACTTTCCCGTCTGCACGCACCGGACGGGGTGTATTCCATCTTAGGCAACCACGACTACCTGACATACGCTTATTACCTGTCTCCGGAAGAGCAATCCGCCCAACGGGAAGAGTTGAAGAAAAGACAACGTGCCATGAACTGGGACCTGCTGCTGAACGAACACCGCATCATACGTCAAGGCCGGGACAGCATCGCGCTCGTCGGCGTAGAGAACGACGGGAAACCGCCCTTTCCCGAACGCGGCGACCTGAAAAAGGCTTTGGCCGGAATCCCCGGGTACGGGCAAGGCAGCGACTCGACGCATATGTTCAAAGTGTTGCTCAGCCACGACCCGACCCACTGGCGTCGCAAGGTATTGCCGCAAACCGACACTCCAGCTCACGTTGTCGGGACATACCCACGGCATGCAGTTCATGCTTTTCGGCTGGTCGCCCTCCAAATTCTTCTATCCTGAATGGAAATACATGTACCGCGAAGGCGAACGCGGATTGTATGTCAGCCTGGGTATCGGCGGGGCACTCATTCCCTTCCGCTTCGGAGCATGGCCCGAAATTAACGTCATAACCTTGCACAATAAATAGGTATTACTTAACTTTGTATAGTCAAACTGTCATAGAAAACATGATGTTACTCTATCGAATCTACCAACTCTGTATCGCGCTGCCCATCCTGTTGGTCTGCACCATGTTGACGGCTATCGTCACCATCATCGGTTCGTGGATAGCAACGCTCATTTCTGGGGATACTATCCCGGGAAAATCTGGTCTATCATCATCTGCCGCGTGCTCTTCATCCCGGTTGTCGTACGCGGTCATGAAAACGTGGACAAGAAAACCTCATACGTATTCGTGGCCAACCACCAAGGGGCATTCGACATCTTTTTGATTTACGGCTTCTTGGGACGCAATTTCAAATGGATGATGAAAAATCGTTGAGGAAAATCTTCCTGGTCGGAAAAGCATGCGAGAGCGCACGTCACATCTTCGTAGACAAGTCGGGACCGAAAAAGATTCAAGAAACTTATGCCAAAGCCCGTGAAATCCTGAAGGAAGGACCTCGTTGGTAGTATTTCCCGAAGGTGCCGCTCATTCACCGGACACATGGGAGTGTTCAAGAAAGGAGCATTCCAACTGGCGGACGAACTGCAACTGCCCGTAGTCCCCGTAACGATCAACGGTTCGTTCGACATCCTTCCACGTACGAAAGGTTTCGGCTTCGTCAGACGCAGTAAACTGACTCTCACCATCCACCACCCCATCCTGCCTAAGGGAAAAGGACCGGAGAATATCAAAGAAACGATGGAGGAAGCATACCAAGCCGTCATGGCAGGCCTCCCGCCCGAACGACAGGGCTTTATAAAAAATGAAGACCAGTAAATCCTTATTCAAACGCATACGCTCGCCTTTTGGGCGAGCCGTAATTCTATCCGGACAAAAGTTTTATTTCAAAGAATCAGTTCCCGAAAATTCCGGTAACTCTGCTAAAGAATCCTCCGGCAAGACGTCGTCATAACCATACCCCATTTGCGTCATATTCTCCTTGGCCGCCTTGATGTAATTTTTCACATATACATCATTCTTAAAATAAGGGGTGGCCTTGGCCATGATCTCTTCTATTTGAGGGGTCATCACCGGATAAGGATAACTGCTTGTCAGAATCATAAAAACGCCTGCTCCCAAGACATTATCGAAATTGGACGTAATGAAATTGGTAATCAAACGGTCGTTCTGCAATGCCAGACGGTTGGCTTCGTCATTCAAACGCACCATAATGACATCCTCATCCACCCCATCCATAATCATTTGGCTTTCCTTATGCGGCAATTCTGCTATCTGATTGTCCAACCGCGTCTTGCGACGGATAAAACTATATAAGGTATCGTTCAGAGCGCTTCCCGTCACGTATTGACGTGCCGTACTGATATGTATGGACAGTTCTTCCGGCCCCAAGACAAACGGCATCAGGCATTCATCATCTATAAAAGGCTCACCATCATGACGGAATCCAGCGCACCGATAAAATTAAACTTCCCATGCACCACGTCGCTGGAGTCAATATCCACCAGATCATCATCCTTATAGGCTTTCAAATACAGTTTTTTCCCATCCATGGTCTGTATCGTAGAGTTTCCTTCCACCATGTATTCTGTCTGGTGGCAAGAAGCCAACACCATAAGGCTCACCAATATCCATAAAAATTTTCATTCTTCTTATATTATTCCGGACTTATAGGGGTACAAAGATAAGCGCTTATCACCAGAGGATAAAGCGTTTTATCACTATTTAAGCTTGTCTTTTCCGTTTTAAAACTTATTGTTGTTTTTTCGTGACTTTTCCTTCTCCAATTCGGCCGGAATACGAAAAGCGGTGTACAATTCCAGCACGCAAGCGACTGCCAGGCATACCACCCATTCCTGTCCGCGGGCAAAACCGAAATCAAAAATACGCATAGCCATAAAAAAGGCTGTACAAACCAACAAAAGCGCACCGATGACTTGTTGTCCCCGCAACCGGCGGATAACGAAATTATCCCCTTCGTACCCGGCACGCAACTGCATCGCAGCAAAAGCGCAAGCCCCCACCGTATAAAGATAAAAGCAATAAAAGCCAACCAGGTA
>ENA-OQDM01001258-OQDM01001258.1-human-gut-metagenome-genome-assembly--contig:-NODE-1258-length-10691-cov-1.248485_pt1 | contig 10691 bp, 13 predicted proteins | sample MGYA00242772_ERZ504605 | MGnify/ENA primary metagenome ERZ504605 (study PRJEB26092, sample SAMD00036348) | human gut metagenome | host: Homo sapiens | study: EMG produced TPA metagenomics assembly of... | reverse complement strand
ATAGGACGCTGTTACACGTTCCGATGACAATAATTATTTGCCCGCTTCTTCCAAAGCACGCTGCGCCGCATCGAAAAACTGCTTATAGGAAAGGGTAGCACCGGAGATGCCATCGACTTTATTCAGCTCCTGTTTCTGCAGCAGCGCTTCCGCATAAGTTTTATTTGCTTTCAATGCAAGCTGGGCTTTGTTGTAATAGACCTTATTTTCTATTTTTCCGTTTGTTTTTCCATAATCCTCCCCTTTCCGTTTTCCGTCTTTCAGGAAGCCGTCAAAAGTAGCTGCCGTGATTTTATGGTCTTTCACCGTAATGGAAATAATGGAATACTCTCCTTCTCCATTTGCGGCGCTCTTTCCTTCAAAGGTACCGTCTTTCGCCTTGGAAAGGAGCCCTTTCGTGTCCACTTTCGGCGGTTTATATTGGGTCAGCCCCGATTTTGTGCTGCCTCGGACGCAGGCGCTTCTTTGGTATCACCGCAGCCGCTGAGCAGCGTCGCTGCCACCAGGCCGGCTGCAGCCGCAGCGCCATATTTCTTTAAATTTTTCATGCTTTTTCTTCTTCTCCTCCTTCACGCATATGTCCATGCTCGATGATAACGATCCGTTTTGCCGCTTTGCCAACATGGTCGGAATGGGTAACGGTAATGATAGTATGCCCTCTTCATTGAGTTCACGGAAAAGGTTCATGACCAGTTTTTCATTTTTCTCATCCAGATTTCCTGTCGGTTCATCGGCAAGAATGAGGACCGGATAATTGATCAGAGCTCTTGCGATACACACGCGCTGCTGTTCGCCGCCGGAAAGCTCGCTCGGCAGGTGACCCGCCCTGTCTTCAAGACCGACACGGGCCAGGGCTTCCATGGCTTCTTTCTTGTCGGGAATGCTGTGATAGTATTGGGCGACCATCAAATTTTCCACAGCCGTCAGATAGGGAATCAGATGGAACTGCTGAAACACCATGCCGATTTTATCACGCCGGATCTGTGTCAGTTCGTTTTTGGACACTTCATTCAGATTGATTCCGTCAAGGATGACTTCCCCCGAAGTGTGTTTATCCATACAGCCGATGATATTCATCAGCGTGGTTTTCCCTGAACCGGACGGCCCCATGACGGCGAGCCAGTCTCCTTTTCCACGATCAGGTTGATATGTTCCAGTGCAGGAACACGCCCGCCGTAGAGCATGCCCACATCGGTTAATTTTAAAAGACTCATCATACGCTCCTTATTCACCACGCAGGACGATGGCCGGCTCCACTTTTTACAGCGGTTCGTACAGGCAGCATCGTCGCCACAGCTGTCACTACAATGGAAAGAATAATCGTCATAATCGCAATGGGAAATGAAACTTCAAGACTCCTGCCAAAAACATTGACTCCGACGGCAAGAGCAAAAAGATATCCGCATCCTGTGCCGATTATTCCGCCGATAAAGCCGAGCATACAGCTTTCTCCGAAAAACTCTCCTGCTATATTTCTGTTCGTTGCCCCAAGGGCTTTCTTCAAACCGATTTCACGGCGCCGTTCAGAAACGACTTCGGTCATCGTCGTTCCCACACAGACAAGCGTCAGAAGGAGAACAACTACGGTAACGAGCAGAACAAGGGCCTGCAGTTTGCCGAGGACGGTCTGTTCCGATGCGGCAATCTGCTTTACTGTCTGCGGATGGACATCGGGTGTTTCGGCCGCCATACGGGCCGCAAGAGCTTCCAGGTCTCCTGAATTCGCCACAACACTCACCTGTACCATACTCAGAAGATTCGGCTTTCCCAGAAAATCCCAAAGACTCTTAATATCCACATAGGCAAATTGTTCTTCTTTGCCTCCGGTGCGGACAATGCCCGAAACAGTATATGTTTCTTCCTTCGTTCCGTCGCCAAGCGCTACGATAACCTGCGACCCCGGTTTCGCCTGAAAGCGTTCGGACAGCTCATAGCCAAGGAGTATTTCTTTGGAATTTTCTTTCGGCATTTCTCCATTGATCTGCCAGTAGGGGCTTACCTTTCTGATCTCATTGAAATCAGTGCCGCCGGTAAGTACGGGTGACTCATTAATCTTCAAACGTTCATAAAGGAAAGGCGCCGCACCGATTATTTCTTTGTCTTTCAGCATATCATAAACGGGAGCGACAGCCGCCTCCTCCATGGTTGCTTTCCCGTTGGCGGGAAGCAGGAGGAGATTTGCACCGTATGCGCGGAATTCACGCCCCATCTGCTCGGGTACTTCTTTATACACCGTGATCATGCCCGAAATAATTGTCGCACCGATAGCCACCGCCAAAAGGGCAATAAACATTCTCAGCTTTCTCCGCAGAAGCGCGTTTGTCACCATGACCAGGTACATACGTAATCGTTTTATATTCATAGAAATCACCTGCCATGGAGAACAATTGCCGGACGGAGCCTGAGAATCGAACGAATCGCAGGCAGACTGCCAAGCAGGATCATAAGAATCAGAAGCACGATGAGAATCGGAATGACAATCAGGTTCACCGCGATACCCGATCCGAAAACGGCATGACCGATAATCTGCGCAAAGCCGATCCCTACAAAATAGCCTAAGACACCGCCCGCCAGACCTGCCATAAAAATTTCTGACAGGACGAGGATGATTACCGAAACATCCGTTGCGCCGAGGGCCTTCAGCAGCCCCAGCTCCCTGCTTCTTTCCATGATATTTGCGCTGACCAGGTTAGAAACCCCCATGGTGGCAGAAAGCAGGGAAAGGACAGTAATGAGAAGCATAAGAAGCTGTGTCTTATCCAGAATACGCCCTTCCGATTCAGCAATCTGGCGGACAGGACGGGCCACGGAACCGTGGATGACCTCTTCGATCTGATAAGCGATGGAGCTACATATGAAGTACAATACCAGATTTCATATTCTTTGATAGAAAGGCTTTTCGGATTGGCAGCGGCACGGCGGGCCAATTCGTTTTCGGGTGTCGTCATAGCGCTGACGGTGACGGTATCCACCTTTCCTTCCAACCCAAGAGCTTTCTGCACAGCCGGAAGATACGCGATAATTTCACCGTCTTCTTCACCGCCGCCGGTAAGAATGCCTGAAACGGTAAATGAACCTTTTGTTCCATCCTTATTAGTATAGGAAAGGGTGTCTCCCTTTTTTACATGCAGGGAAGCTGCCAGATCTTTCCCCACAAGAACGGAATTTTGCTTCTTTTTTCTTCAGGCCATTCTCCTATCCAGCTGCCACCAGGATTTGAGATATTGCTCTCCTGTAACGAAAACTTCACCGGTGGGAAGATCCATCTTATGATCAAACCATGTGCCTGAAACAGGAACGGATACACCGTTGTCCAACGTGACATGGCCGTTCAGATGGGGAGAAAGGGCGACAATGTTATTTGTCCAAAAAGATAGTCTTGATTTGCCCCAGGTCAGATTCTTTCAAGTATTCTTTCGGTGCCGATTCATCGTCCAGCCCGTAAATATCTTTCAGAATGGAGGAATTTTTTGACGTCACCGTGATATTTGCGCCAAAGGCTTTCAGTTCCTGATTCACCTTTTCTCCTACGTCAAACATGACATTCAGCATCGCCGTTGCCAGTGAAATGCCGAGGGCTACGGTAAGCGCCACGAAAAGAAGCTGGCGCCCCTGCCGGAGTATGGCGCCTTTTACCATTTGCCAGAACAATTATATCCTCCTTTCTGCTAACGGAAATACTTCGCTGCGGCATCCAGCTCTTTCTGCTCGATCCGGATCTGTCCGTTCCCTACTCCATATTTTACGGGAATCGGGTTGCAGCCGCCGGGAAGTCCGATTGTTTGCTTATTCATAACCACGTCGCAAAGTTTGCAGACGATTTGTCCTTCTCTTTCAATATAGCCTGTCGGCCCGCAGATTTCACAGCAGTCCAGTCCGACTCCGTAAGCGGAGCCGCCTTTCAGCACCACGATGAAACGCACTTGAGTCCCTTTCTTCGTCCGATAGGCAAAACGGTGGAGATGTCCGTCATTCACCTTATTGATATCAATGCTCACCATCTGATCCTTTGCGGTAACGGACACCGCAGGAACCAATTCTTCCTTTTTGTTTGCATAAGCACTGCCCACGCTGGAAAGAATGATCATCACGATGAGCGCGCCTACGGAAGCCTTGCCCCAGCGCTTTTTATGTATATCGTCTGCCACGATTTTCCTATACTGTGCAGGATTGCAGCCTGCCGGCCTCGCCGGGCATTTCTGTGAAAACAATGCGGCAGGAACCGCAAAGACCACGATAAACACAATGAAAATAAACCAGTCCTGGTGATCAATAACCGGTGCCATCACCTTGATCAGGTACCGTGCAGGAAGGATTCCCCTTGCCATCAGAATCTGGACAAGATAAATAATCTGCTGAATTAAAAGCGCCGCCACCTGTATAAGGAATACAGTATACAGCCGTTTGTCGTTCAGCGATTTTGCCGCATGGTAAATGAGCCAGCTCCCCACGACAGCAATAAATAATCCTGTAGCAAATCCGAGCATGCGGATAAGCATTTCCGCAGAAAACGGATTATTCACATTCAGCACGGTGGTCACGGGAATGAGCCATATTTCCATGCCGTAGTACATCGTAAGAGCCAGTACGTTGATAATGACGCCCTTTTTAAAAATGCCAAGCCGCTTCATGAATTTTTCGGATGAACCGAGAAGCACACCTGCCAGAATAAGTTCGCTGATAATGGCGAAAAATGCCATCAATCCCTCAAACCCTTCACGGCTGACCGCATTTCTTGTCCCCTGTTTGGCCGCCATGATGAAGACAGAGCCCCAAAATCCCCAATAAGCAGCTTTTCTGAAAGTTTTGCGAAGATTCCCTCCGTCACAACTGTACAGGATAGCAAGCAGCACTGCCAGCGGCGTCATAAGCGCAGTACCGATTCCATGGCGGGAATAAGCTGCTGCAGAAACATTTGAAACTGCATCATGAGAATTCCTTTCGAATAATCACAAAAAGAAACTGCTGCAGATAAATCCCCGGGACAGACCGGATAAAGAAATTTTTCCGCAGCGCAGATATTATATTTCTTTATTGTCCTGCCGCCCGGGGATTTCTTTACAGCATTTTGAAAACATCACTTGGGAAAGACCGTTCCGCCTGCTTCCCCTCTTACATTACCAATTGCGCGGAACATAGTCGAAAGTCCATTTCATGACGACCGGTTCTTCCCAGAAATGACCGGTAACGCCTGTTTCCTTATCTACATGGAGGCTGTAATTCTGACGTGCCGGGCTGTCAATGGAAAATTCGCATTCATATGTACCTGCGCCAAGAAGCTTCAGGTTTGCGCCGTAGTGCGGACCGTCATCGGCGCTCATCGGCATGAATACGCCTTCAATGGATTCGCCGGTCTGTAATTTAGTCAGTTTATAATGGACGGTGAGGTACGGGATCCATTCGCCGATGCCGAAGCCGCATTCGTTGCCTTCCGTGGCATGGATATCGGTCTCCATATGGATATCCGCCTTATCCGCTGCCAGCATGGAGCCTTCCGGTTCCATCTGTACAGGCTGGAAATATACGAGGGCCACTTTGAAGTGATTGACGGTATCTTCCTGTTCATCGCCGATCGGATATTCCTGGAATCCTGCGGAAGCCGTCATGCCTCCCGCCAATAATGCAGCGGCAGCAAGTCCTGCGGTAAAAACTTTTTTGAAACTGTTCATTTTAACACTCTCCTTATAAAAAAATGGAAAAATAATTGTATATAAATGGGGCGCCTGGAGATCAAGCCCCCAATTATAACCCTGCTTAGGATCCTTCTTATTCCTCTGAAGAGTCCGAAAGAAATATTTACGCGCGCTTTCTTCCACGGACAATCAGCGTGATGCCTGCAGCAATGAGAAGCGCAAGCTGGAGCCCCACAGACTCATAGGTCGGATAAAGGCCAAGCCAGTCAATATTTGGGAACCAGGAAGCGGTAATTACTGTCTGGGGAACAAGCTGGGCTTCCTGCAAAGAGCTGATTCCGCCGCCGGCAAAGCTGACAGCCATAAGGTACATCAGAATACTTGTGACGATAAAGAAAGGACGGAGCGGTATACGGAACAGCCCCAGACGGATAACGGCAAAAATAACGGCAAGAACCGCACATCCGGTCCCGAATCCGAACCAGATCATATCAGTATCCCCTGAAGCGCCGTTAAAAAGCGCCTGGTAGAAAAGAATCACTTCCGCCCCTTCACGGTACACCGCAAGAAACGCTGCCAGTCCAAGAGCCCTCGCTTTTCCTGTGGTAATGGTCGTTTTCATCATACTTTCTATATATTTCTTCCATTCATCGCCTTTTGCCTTTCCGCCCATCCAAAATCCGACAGACAGAAGAACGGCGACAGCAATGAGGGCCGTCACACCTTCAATGGCTTCTCTTGACGCGCCGCCGGTAAACTTACCGAGGATAACGCTGAAAATATAAGCAGTGATAAAGCTTGCCGCCACAGCAGCAATGGAATAGTTGTAAACGGTGCCGAGGTATTTTTTATTTCCCGACTTCGCCAGATACGCCATAATCGCTACAAGAACGAGAATCGCTTCCATCCCTTCGCGAAGCATGATCAGGAATGCCGGCCAGAAAGAAGTCCACCGCCCGCCGCCTGCCCCTTTGCTGTCAAGAGACTCGATATCATTTTTCATCATAGAAAGAAGTTTATCCGCTTCTCCGCGGACCGCATCTTTACCCCTATTTTCACGAATCGCCTTTTTCAGCTCGCTGTACTGATATTCCGTCAGGTTGGCATTCTTCGAAGAAATAGTCGTCCTGATTGCTTTTTCCAGCCCGTCATTTTCGTAAACGCCATAGTAAGAATCATTGATTATTTTTTTCGCGCCTTCTAAATCGCCGTTGTTATACTGTTCGACGCCCTTATTGATCATCTGCTCCACATGGGCATAGACCTGCATCCAGTTCTGTGCCGCTTCGGCAGGCAGTGCCGCAGTCAGCAAGAGAAACAGCGCTGCTGCGATACTATATAAAAATTTCATCGTTCTTTTTTTCATCTGCTCCTCCCTCTTTAATCACATCATCCGCCGATTTCCCGGATGAACTATGTATTCCTGTCAATTTGATCTTTCATCTTTTCCGGCGGCAGATTGAACGGTATACGGATCAATTTGATACATTCCATGGGCTGTCCTTTCGAGTCGAGCGCCGGTTTGAACGTCCAGCGGCGGCAGAACGCCATCGCCAGCTCATCCACACCGCGCCGCCCTGAAGTAACCGCCACCTTTGTCTTCTTTACCTTCCCATCTTCTCCGATCGTCGTAAACACACGGACAACGCCTTTAAATGTATACATTCCTTCCGGCGGATAAGAATCCACGATGATTTTCGGCGGCTGACCCATCGTATGCGTACTGCCGTCACCTTTTTTCTTCACCACGATAGTACTTGATATTTTTTTCTTCGGATCTTTTTTTGCGTCTTCAATTTGTTGCTGGAATTTCTTCACCGCATCTTTTTCATTTTCCGCAACGATCGGTTCAGTATCCGCCTTTTCTTCGGGAACGTCGGCTTCCGTCTCTTCCAAAGGTTCCGGTTCCGTATCGGGAGGCGGGTTTTCCCGTTCCTCCATAACTTTCACGATATCCGTTTCCGCTGCCGGCTCATTAGAAATATCCGCCGCTTTTATATTTTCCAGCCCTTTGCCGGGAAGTGCCTCTCCTACAAGAGAACCTCCCTCCGCACCATCTTCATAACCGGGATCTTTCGTTTCTTCCCTCTCGCCGCTTTGCGGTGCATCTTCCAATTCAATGGTTGTTCCCACTTCCGACGCGACTTCCTCCGCTGATCCGTCCAGCAGCGGCCTTACCAATATCAGTCCGCCAAAGACGGCACCATGGAGACCAAGCGCCAGAAGAATAACGACAAGCCAGTTCGTACGATAATGCATAACTACCTCTTCCCCGATTCTGCTGCCAGGGAGACATGGCGCGCTCCCGCGGCCTTCAACGAATCAAGCACACTTGTAATATCCGCATAATTCGTATCCCTGTCCCCGCGGATGACGAATATGGTCTCCGGCTTTTCCGCAAGCGTTTTCTTTACCCTTTCGGAAATACCGGCCGTCGGTTTTGCATCCATATCATAAAAGACATGGCCCGCCTTATTCACCGTGACAGAAACCACTGTCGGCTTCGTTTCCGATTGCGCCGCCTGCGCTGCGGGCAAATTAACAGGAAGCGTATTCAGATGGACCATATAAATCGTGCTCACCATGAAAAATACCAGCAGGAAAAGCATGATATCAATCATCGGGATAATGATGACCTCCGGCTGCGAGAGCAGATGGAAATTCCGCTTCCCCCTCATCAGATGCCTCTCCTTCTGCCCTCCGAAGAGATGATGGCGTCCGCTTTTTCTATAACGGTCAAAATATCATCCATCTTTTGCGCAAAACGGTATGGACAACAAGAGCGAAAATAGCGACACAAAGACCTGCCGCCGTTGCAATAAGCGCTTCGCCAATCCCCCCGGTGATAGCCATAGGCTGTCCCGCCTGTAAATTGAAAATCTGGAACGAACTGATCATTCCCGCAATCGTTCCCAGAAGACCCAAAAGAGGAGATAACGTAACGATCATAGATAAATAATTTAAATGGGCACGAAGCTCGGCGGCGGCCGTGCTGTATGCTGTATCTAAAGCCAGGCGCAAATCCTTTCCTTCCGCCGCGGCACGAATGCCTTCCTGCGCCACAAAAGCAGCCGCATTGTCTTCCTGCGCCGCATCGGCATAAGCGTCATTCCAACTTTTATTTAAAAGCATATCAGGCAGGTTATCCACAAAGATTCCCAGATTTTTTCCTGCCCGGTGATAAAACATGCCCCGCTCGATCATAATGACTGCCGTGCATATAGAGCAGAGCAACAGCGCGTACATAACGGGGCCGCCCGACTTAAATACGTCAATAACTTCCATGACACTCTCCTTCATATTCATGCCGTATGAGAGCCCGCCGATCCGTATCTTTCGTAAGTATACGGACACGGTCGCTGATTCCCTCCGTCACGTAGGCCTGTAAATCTTCCGTGATAAAAATACCTTCCAACCGGGGAATCCGTTCCAGCCACTCCCGCACCTTATCAAGACCGCCGGCGATACACGCCGCGCCGCTGACAGGGAGCATTTCCCCATTTCTTTTGTAAATAAGCGTGGCGCTGATAAGCGGTATTTTCTTTTTGATTTGGAAAATATGGCTTTGCATCAATCCGTCTTTCAAAAGAAACCGGCGGTAATCACCTGACGTTTCTACGGTATCCTCGCTGCCAAGCGCGACTGTTGCGATGAGCGTACTCCTTTGTCGGGGATGCTGGATGCCAAGACGCCATGCAGAACCGTCCGGCTTGTTTCCCACGACGCAGATATCTCCGCCTGCGTCAATCATCATGGAGCATTCTCCCATGTGTTCCGCAAGAGCTGCCGCCTGATGAAGAGCATACTCTTTTGCGATACCGCCCAGGTCGAGAGACATTCCTTTCTCTTTCAGAAACACGGATCGCTCACCGATTTCTATATGCCTGTAATCAATGAGGACCTTTGCCTTCTCTATCTCTTCCTCAGAGGGAATCCTTTCGTTTTCCCCGCCGATATTCCATAAAGAAGTAAGCGCGCCGACAGTAGGATCAAAAATACCTCCGGTGAACGCCGCTTCACGCAAAGAACAGCGGCAGACATCCCTGCAAAGAGAAGAAACCATCACGGGTTTTACCCCGGCGGCTGCGGAAATACGGGATACATCGCTGTCACTTCGGAAACGGCTGCAAAGATTTTCCACATTCCGGAAATATGCCCGCACCGCTTTGGACACCTCTCCCTGCGGCCTTCCATAAGACGTTATACGAAGAAACGTGCCCATCGCTTTTCCTATGTCCGTGCATATCTCTTCTTTTTGATTCACCATGTCTTCCTATTTTCCATATATGTTCCACATATAAATTATAACTGCTCCAATATATTATATTAGGAATGCCAAATATATTGTGGTATATTATAAGAGTAACCACTTATCACTTCTCTGTCAATATTTCTTCAAACATCAGCGTTAAAATTTCAATTCATCAATCAGATTCAGGTTCACTTCGATCATATACGATATAAACTTATGTTTTTCATAACTGCCATGCATAGTTCTCTTCTGAAAAACAGTCGGCAGGCCTTGTAAAATAAATAAGGCCGCCTTACAAAGAAACTGATTTACATGCCCGGAAAACCATCTCATAAGACAGCGTATATTTTTATATTTCATTTAAACAGGCATCAGATACTCCATGAAACCACGAAAACTTATCGCACCTCTGACAATCTTTTTTATTTTTCTCTCCGGCTTCTTTCTCCAGACAATAAATTTCTTAGAGGTAAAGACCGATGCCGTCTCGAGTGCCACAAAATCGGATTATGAAAGCGGAGGCTATGACCATTTTTTACAGAAATTCCAGCTTCCGCCCGCAGCAAATAACTATGAAATCCTTTCTCTCCATGAAAAAGAAGCGGTTTATACCGTTTTGGTGAACACGGAAAAGGAAGGCGGCGCCTCCGCTTCGGAGTACATGGGCGCAAAAGTAACGATCCACCCGAAAATGATTATTCCCTATGACAAAGAAGATGCGGCATATACCGCCCACACGGAAGAGATTGCCGCACTTTTTAAAGAGAAAGGTTATGCCGTGGAAACACGTCCTTATGACACTCTTA
>ENA-OQDM01001257-OQDM01001257.1-human-gut-metagenome-genome-assembly--contig:-NODE-1257-length-10701-cov-1.115472_pt1 | contig 10701 bp, 8 predicted proteins | sample MGYA00242772_ERZ504605 | MGnify/ENA primary metagenome ERZ504605 (study PRJEB26092, sample SAMD00036348) | human gut metagenome | host: Homo sapiens | study: EMG produced TPA metagenomics assembly of... | reverse complement strand
AGAATAAGTTTTTATAGGTTCCGGAGCACGGCCTATATAACGATGTTCGTCCAGAAAAGTCTGTACCCGGGCTTTCGTACCGCTCCAAGAAAGTTTTTTCCCGTCATACAGTAATTCCAATGTATCTCCCGGTTCCACGTATAAAGAGTAGAAATTGGAATTGGCATCCACAAAGCGATAATAACAAGCACCGTCCACGACCGGTTTCATTACGGTGGTTCCGGGAAGAACCTTACGATACCCCGTCGTATCTTCCGGTTGCAGAAACACGTCTTCCGTACTTTTATTCTCGACCGTTATATACACTTCTTGTGCCTTGGCCCCTACGGTTCCTATCACCGTCAGGCATAAACCGCCGACTAAGCTTATCAATCTTTTTCTTTCCATCGTCATTTACTATTTTGAATCAAATTACTCGTCTGCATAGCCTTCAATGGGAACGGATACGTTAGCAAATGAGACGCAGGAGACAAGGTATAGGTTTTCCCTTCAATCACACGTGTCTGCGTCTCGTTGAACTCCGTAGCAAAACGTCTGAGGTCAAAGAAACCGTTACAAGTGAGGAAAAGTTCACGTTTACGTTCCTCGCGTACCAAACGTAATGCTTCTTCCGCATCGGTCGGTGCAAAAGGCTGATAGCGACCGGGAACCATACGGCAGGCACGCAATGTTTCCATATACCCCATGGCTTTAGACAGATCTGCCGCGTTTCCCTTACGGGCATAACATTCAGCCAACATCAGATAGACTTCGGACAATCTCATCCCGCCGGGATTCCACTTGATAGCCAACGTTGAAAAGTTACTGTCACCCGCCGGAGCCGTCTCGTGCTCGGCCTTGTAACGGATGCAATAACGATAGCGCAAATCCGCATCCTTCTGGAAAAGATCCAGCACTTGCTTGGGCACGTACATAGGATAAGGATCGGTATAAGTGGAACCGAACTGATACAACAGTTGTTCCGGGGCATCATACTCAAAAGGTATTCTCGTTTTCCATACATTCTCGACAAAGTCGTTCACTCCCGCATACTGAGGTTCGTCTATCGCCATTTCGGGGTACCCTGCCGCCACAAGCATCGGAGCAAAAGTGTTATAGCCTTCCGTCATATCCCACAACTCGTGCCCGGCCCGGGCGGCCTCCGCAAGTGCGGAATCGCATGCTTCTATACATTGTTCGAACTCCCGTCGGAATAAATGTACCTTGGCTTTGAAAGCGTATCCGAAAGTCTTGTCGGGACGAAACGAATTTGTAGCCTTATGCGGCAAATCTGGTATAGCCGCTTCTATGTCGCGCTGTATAAAATCATAGGTATAGCCGACAGACTGCTGTATCCCCACATCTTCCAAACTCTCGAACATCTTTTCCCTGACAATGATACCGTGAGTCTGATAGGCCGTAGCAGGATCATAAGGGCGGGCAAAAGTGTTTATCAAGAAAAAGTAATTGTATGCTCTCAACACTCGTGCCTGAGCTTCTCCCATCCGTTTGTCCTCTTCCTTTCCCTCGGACGAGGCAATACCGTCCACCACGACATTGAATTTCGTAATACGGTCATAACATGCATTGTAAGCTGCATTCTCTATCATATCTCCGGCACGATCGTACGACTCGTCCCAGAAAATAGGCTACCGAGTTCAACGGATTGGTATAACTTTTCAACTCTTCGGCCTTATACCAACTGGCCTCACCGGCCAAAATCCAGCTATTCATCATATCATATTCGGGCGACCTGTCCTCTATCAATCCCAAATAATCTTCGGTAGATTTCAGCAAAGCCTTACCTTTGGGCGTAATATCCAAATAGTCGTCGCAGGCCGCCAACGTTACAACCATGCCGATACAAGCCGTCCAATTTCTTATTATATTCCTCATCATTTGTTCTTTTTAGAATTTCACATTAAGCCCTAAAACATAGCTCGGCATGATAGCGTCCGTACGGGTTCCAGTATTTGCATTGAAAGCCTCGGGGTCAATATCACGCTTGTTGGCAGCCCAATAACACAGATTGTCCACCTGAGCCTTCACTGTTATGCCTTTCATTTTCAGTTTCGACACAAGCCCCTGAGGCAAAGTGTAGGACACTCCTATATTCCTCAGTTTGATGAACGAAGCGCTCTCCGTATTCACATCGGCATATTTCCAATGATAGTTGCGTTCCCCTACATTGGTATGCAGTCCCATGGCCGGAATATCGGTATCCGTATGTTCCGGAGTCCAGCGGCGTGAAATATCTTCGTGAATCGCTCCTCCCTCGATAGCATTGTATGGATCATAAAGCGTTACCACATCGTCACGCAGAGCATGGCCGGTATAATAAACGACTTTGGCAAACACATTCAATCCTTTCCAACGGAAGTCGAGCTGCAATGCACCATTCCATTTCGGAGTAAGTTGCCCCACACAAACCACGGCATTCACATTACGCACCTGTTCTATGGAAATGACATTGCCGTTTTCATCGTAAACAGACGGGTCACCGGTTGCTGTCAAGCCCGCATAACGATAGGCATAAAGAGAGTTATAAGTATCTCCCATCTTATAGTTGGATGTAGGCTCACGCATCATATCCAATGCATCGGTGGGTTCATAATCCACTTTCTTGATTTCATTCTTATTGTAAGCTGCCGAGAAAGAAGTGGTGAAAGACATATCACGCTTCTTCAACCAATCGTAAGAAAGAGAGAGTTCCACACCATTATTCTGCATCTCTCCGTTATTGGCACGTGCCTTTCCATCGAATCCCAACGAAGGGTCTATGCTTTTATTGACCAACAAATCCGAACTATAACGCCGATATACATCAAAACTTCCCGTCAATCTGCCAAGCAACATGAAATCCATACCGAGTTCAGCGTAGAGGTCTTTTCCCAACGCAACGAGCTATTAGGAGGAGTCTGCAACGTAGTAATGGGTGAATTCGTATAAAGGGAAGTAAGATAGTAAGCCAACAGATAAGGAGACGAGGTCTGGTCTACATTTCCCGTAATACCATAAGTCAGACGCAGTTTGAACATGTCCAGCCAATCCATTCCCGCATCTTTGACAAAACGTTCATTCGTCACATTCCAACTGGCCCCCACCGACCATAAGGGACGATAACGATATTTGGGGTCCGTACCGAAAAGATCCGCCTGTTCCACACGCACGCTCCCGTTCAGAGAATAACGGGTGTCGTAGGTATAACCGGCATTGAAATAAGCTGATACATAGCGATGCATTTCTTCATAGACGTTCAAGACCTCACTTCTGCGCCGCAAAGCGGAATAGAGCCCTCCTTCCACTCCGTCTTTCGACAGCGTGGCCCAATCGACCATAGAATATGTCAGGCGCATGTCATCATAGCCGTAGCGTTCGCTACTTGCCGAACGGTTCTTGTCCTGCCGTATTTCTCCTCCCAACAAAGCAGAAACATCATGCTTTCCGGCAAATTCTTTTTTGTAATTGAACTGCCCCCGCAAGTTATAGTAACTGGCATTCGTATTACCCGTGAGCAAATGTCCCCCGCGTGGAATATGATAAGTCAGCGTACCGTCATCATTGCGCGATGCAAATTCGTTGAGGATGGAACGCATCATATAGGAATTTTCCTCGTCATACTCATTGGTTTCGGCATGGTTTCGTTCATACTGGAATTTCAGCTCCAAATCCAAATCCTTGGTAATGTTGAAATCCGTGTGCAAGAACAGTTTCAGATATTGGCGGTCGGTCTTCTTGATGTTATGCTTGGACTCTTCCGCTGCGTTGAACCCCATATCGTAATATCCGTCCTGTGTGGCCAACTGTTCAGCCAGCACTTGATTATAAATATAACGATTCACCGGCTGGCCATCGTCGTCGTAAAGACGGTCATAAGGCATGGCGCTGGTATATCCCATTCCGGAAGCCTGACAAAACTCACTTCGGTTGAAACGGGTATCCATCCCTAACGTAAGTTTCATCCAGGAAGCTACCGACAACGTATTCTTCAGATAAAGTGAAATGTTACGGGCTTCGTCGTACCGGTTGTACTGTCCGAGTTCCTGATAGCGCGCCGAGAAAAAAAGGTCGTTCTTCCCCCCGCCTTTCGAAAGCGTCACGTTGTAATCCTGCGTCAGATTCAGGTGTTGCAGCTTTTTGCGGTACTCCCGGCGATAGTCGTTGCCACGCAAACGGTCCAGTCCCGCATTCACCTCTTCCTGTGTAATTTCGCCCATGGCCATACGGTAGTAAAGCATGTCCACTTGTGTCATATACGCCGGACTCGATTTGGCCGTCATCGTTGAGAAATAAGCTGTAGGGCTCTTGATATATTCCGGGTCGGACAGCAAGTTGTCGCGCTCCAAATCAATGATGTCGCTCGTCGAAGCATAGTGCATGTAGTCGAGCGACGGCAAAGGTTTGAGGTAGTAACCTAACGACACATTGACATTGAGCTTGTCGTTTTCAGCCTGCTTGGTCGTCACGACAATGACCCCGTTGGAAGCACGCACACCATATAGCGACGTTGCCGCAGCATCCTTCAACACCGTTATGGTTTCCACCGTCTCCGGATTCAAGTCTTCCAAGGTCAGGCTGCTCGGTTGCCCGTCAACCACGAGAAGCGGAGTCGTGCCCACGGCAAACGACGAAACTCCGCGAATGCTCAGTTCATTGTTATAGGTACTCAACCCCGGGGCAATACCTTCCAGTTTCGCCACGAGGTCGGGCGCCTGCACTTGGTTTAAGTCCTCGCTATTGACAATTACGGCCGAACCGGTAGCACGCTCGCGCGAAATCGTCTGGAATCCGGTCACAATAAGCTCGTTCATTATACGTTCTTCTTGTGCCATACGGATATTCAATTTCTTTCCCGGCACAGCCTGGCGTTCTATACTCTCCATTCCTATATAAGAAACGACCAGAGTAACTTTCCCCGTGCCCTTGACCGGGATTTCAAACGTGCCATCCATTCCGGATATGGCACCCGTATCGGTCCCTTTTATCCGGACCGAAGCACCGGGAAGCGGCTCTCCCATGTCATCAATAATCGTTCCTGTCACTTTATACCGACTTGTCTGGGTAACTTGTCCCGCCATTTCCGGAGTTGCAGCCTGCACTACGGAACAATACGGGTGTCCCACCCACAAAGTCAACACGCACGCGGCATGGCCGCAAAATGGTAAAAACCTGTTCTTACACATCTTAATAATTGTATGGGTTAAGGTATCACGATTTCTTTTATTTGCACACGGCCTCCCGTTCCAATCCGAACAAAGTACAGTCCGGAAGGCAAGTCTTTCACGGAAATATCTGTTTTGATTCCGGCCGCAAGAGAAGCGTTACGCACCACCATACCCGACAAGCTGACGATAGAAACTTGTCCGGCTTGGGGCACACAGAGTGTCACCTGAGCTTCTGCGCGCCGATAAGTGACTTCTGAAGCCCATCCGACCTCTTCTACCGAAGAACCTTCGTCCACGACTGTCAATGAACCGGACGAAAATGCCGTAGCATAGCCGTCATCAAAATAAAACACGATATTATACCCGCCGCCTAAAGGCAAATCCACCGTTTCAGAGCCCAAAGCGTTACATCCGTTACCGATGGTTTGGTTAATTCCAAGAGCCCGGAGTAGACTTTCACACCGGTAGTCTCCTCTCCCGTAGCCGTCTTGCGGAATATTTCGGCATAGATACGTCCTACAAACGGTATCTTAGAAGAGGGTTGAGACACTTCCACTGTCACACTCCCATCACGCCGATTCAACTTAAAACCGTCGGAAGGAGTCATTACACTGACCAGCGGTTTACGCGTAGCCTTCACCGTAAACGCTCTCACCCAAAGATATACTGTTATCCACCGTTGGTTTGGCATAAATACCGTTCACACTGCAATAATACGGAGTCAACTGATAATCAACAGCCGCCATGCCATCCAAATTAGCCAATACATTGACCGTCACGTCTTCTCCCGCCTCACAATAAGCCAACGAAGCAAAAAGAGTATCCACTCCGGCCTCTTCACTCTGCATCCGTATGCCGACCCATCCTTCAAGTCGTACAGCCCCCGGATTCGTGATATGAAGCTGCCAAGTCTTCAGGCCGGTCGTATACAAAATACCCGGTTGGAAATCTTCGGCCAAGGCTATACGGAAATCAGGATGAATTTTCTCCATCGTCACAGTCTCGGTTCCTATCACAAGACGAAAAGCAGAACGCATTTGCCTGTTCGGCTTGCATGGGCGACCAAAGTCCGTCATCACCTTTATAATACAGTCCCACTTCATAGGAACCTTCGTCCAAAGAAGACAAGTCCAAAAAAGCAGTGAACCATTGGGCGTCATTGTTGGAAGGTACAGCCATTTCGCGCTCAACGGTAAGGGGCACCACGCCCCCGTCGCGGTAAATGCCAGCACAAACCGTCGTGGCGAACGCAGCCACCGTCTCCGCATTGAAATAACATCCTACTCCGATACTTTCGTCGCGTCCTGCTTCGACCACGCCTTCACTTACGTATTCGTAGCTGGGAGCCGGCCGGCGGGCATAAAGCGACGAGATATAAAGCCGGTTCGGCTGCGGAGTTGAGGTACTTACGGGCGGTTGGATACGGCATACCATAGTTTGGTTAAAAGCATAAGACCCGTTGGAGCCCCCGATGCCCTGCGTACTCGGATTCATCGCCGAAAGGGCATAATATCCATCACTGGAACCACCCCATCCCCAATTAAAATGAAACAGCCCGTCTCCGTCGTAACCATCGCAAAGAAAAGCATGGCCGGCCTTATTATTGAATCCTTCATAAAGCACGGGACGACCGGCTTGCAGTTCTTCGACCAGTATCTTCACCCATTCGTCATAAGGGGTAAGCGCACGGATATGACGATGCATATTGGCATCGTATCCCAAGAAGTCCCGTAAACCAATGGCTGCATCCTTCAGAAAAGCCGTACTTTCACTCCTTGAGTAAGCCATCTTACAGGCATATCCGGCACAAACGCTCAGATTGGCCACGGCATGACGCTGCGCTTCCGTACCCGAGGCATAAGGATAATAGGCAAGCATATTATCCCAATCGAAATCCGGACACTCATCAAAATCAAACTCACGGTAAACCGACTGTTTCCGGTCATAATATTTTATATATCCCGAAGGACGCTGAGGCCAGCGATGATAATACATCAACTGTGCCATGGCTGTGGCCACACATCCCCACGACACATCTTTCGTCCGACTCACCGGGATTCGTTTTCCGTCGGACAGAACAAATTGAACGGATCCGCCTGAGTCCATTGGGTCTGCAACATAGGCTGTATGACATCCGTCGGATAATCCGTTTTCCGAAATGCGGAAGCCTTACTCTCCGCCCCGTCCTCGGGCATATCTTTCAACAAGGAAATTTCTTCTTGATAACCTTGCAGCCAACTTTGACTATTGGCAGGAAGGGCGTCGGGAGTAAATCCGCCATGCAGACTATAGGCTAATATGGGACGGGCGCGGTCATCACCCGACACAATGACAAAGCCTTCATTCCCGTTCACATTCACCACATAGAAACAGGCTTCTTCTGCAGAAACCGTCCTACGGGCCGCAACCTTACCTTTACGGTAAGCCACATAAGATAGTTCAAAACGAGGTTTCGCGGACAAAGAACGTACATTTCTCGGCGCGGAAACCGTCTTTAATTCATAAAATGCTTCGGCTTGCGCTAAAGCCTGTTTTAAAGATACAGGACGCGCCCACCCACAAACGCACAGGCAGACCAGCAAGCCGCTTAATATAATCTTCGGAATGTTCATATATAAAAAAAGGAGAACGGCCTAACCCCAAAAAGGTTAGGACCGCCCTTTTATCCATCAAAATACCGTTTTCACTTATTCCACAATAACTTTAGTCGAAGCAGACTTGCTACGGCCTACAACCAAGAACATATACGTCCCGGCAGGAACACCGGACAGGTTTACGATCGCAGCATCGGAAGCCGGTTGTGCCTTGACGCTGTTGATTGCACGTCCGCTCATATCGTACACATATATACCGGCACCTTCGCCCAACAAATAGCTGCTGACACGATATTCCCTTTCGGCCACTTTGCTGACCTTCATATCGCTATAAGTCTCGGAAACGCTACGAACGCCTGTCGCATCCTTGCTGATTTGAACACTCGGCATACCCGTACTCATTTTGGCAAAAGTTTCGCTGGAGATCACGTAAGTCTGGCCTTCTTTCATTTCCACATAAACCTTGCCCTCTCCATTTTCACCCACTTCGGCCATCTGGGCATCCTCAAAATTGCAGGCAAATTTGGCGTTGTCATCTTCTTCCAACGTCCCGACTTGGAGAATCGTTCCCTGCGGAGCCTTATTTGTCACCAAATAAGTAGCCGTCTCAGGAGCGATAAAACGCCAATAGTTCTCATAAACGGCATTAGGATATGTAACTCCCGTATTTTCGGACAATACGGTCATACGTTCCGGATGGTTCTGGCAACTGGCTACAGGGGAAGACATCTGGAACATAATCTGAGTATCCCCCGAACAAGTCACACAAAACAGGTTCTCACCGGATTTGGCATAAACCTGGTCCGGCATCAAAAGATTGCTTTCGTTCTCCACGGCATTGCAATCACCGCTCTTCACTTTCACAGAAGTGACCGTAGCCGAGGAACCTGTAGCCGTGAACTGTCGCACACTATACAAACCGGGATAAACCAGATTTATCTTGAACCATGTCGGATGATTAGCCTTTATAGGAGTGTACATACCTTGATTCACAGCAATCGGATTTGAACAATCATCTCCCTCGGCAGCAGCCGCCACTTCCACTGGAGTTCCCATAGCCATAACGTTCGTACCCGCAAACCACATACAAGCAGCAGCAATAGTTAGTAAACTTCTTCTCATAATCGTTTTATTTTATATGAATACTATACTAAAAAACACGTTAATAAAACCGTAACCTTCATTCTATTCCGGTAAAATTTGCATTTCGGCAAATCATTCTTTTTTATCTCTCTCTTCCTAAGAGAGCGACAACCTTCGTCATATTGGCATTTCTACGTGCTTTCCAAAGAGGCTTTATTTGTGTTTTTCAAACAAAAAGTAACGGTTTGGCAAACTTTTATTAATGTTTATTTGTCGAATCTATAGATTTTCAATAAATTTGCAACCGTTGTCGCTCTCTTAGGAAGAGAGCAACCGCATTTCTCTTGATGCAAAACCACACAACTTCTATCTTTTTTCGTAAATTCGCAAAAAGATAAAAAACAAACGTGATATGGTAGTCATTAAAATAGGCCGCGGCGCAACCCAACGCATAATATGGATTCTGGCCCTCCTGATTCTGGCCGGAGGACTTACGGTAGCATTCTTCCACCTGCGTGATAAAATCTTCCCCTCCACCACGTTTGAACTGAATGACGAATTAGGGGGAAACATCTTCCCTTCCCTGATTCTTTCCACAGCCACTACGGACACCCTTATCGTAGCCCCCACGGAAAAAGGCGCGCTGGGGAATCCCAAATCGGGAATCTCGATACAAATCACAAGTCCCCGTAAAAGATGCCCGCCTGCATGTAGAGGTGGCAGAAACACCGTTTTTCAAACGTTCCGTATCGGAATTCATCCTTCCCGAGGAAGGAAAGGCTTACACGGTGTACCCCGACATTCTTTGGAACTACGGCGCTTTACGCAATAACACACAGGCCGAGCCTATCACCGTGTCGGTGGAAGTACAAATCAAAGACCGGGAGGCAAGCCAACGCGTACGCACGTTCTCCGTGCGCAGCATCAATGAATGCCTCATCGGCTACAATGACAAGAAGAACCGCTTTCACAATACGGGAGTCCTGTTTGCCGCATACGTGAACGAGACAGTCCGTTGATAGACAAAATCCTGCGGGAAGCCTTGAACACACGTATCGTCAACCGCTTTATGGGCTATCAGAACAAGCGTAAAGACTACGTGGACAAGCAGGTCTATGCCCTTTGGAACGTACTGCAACGGCGCAAGTTCCGTTACAGTTCGATTTCATACAGCAGCCTGTCGAGCAACGTAGTCTATTCCCAGCGCGTACGGACGCTGGAAGATGCTCTGGCTTCTTCGCAAATCAACTGCGTGGACGGCAGCGTATTGTTCGCCTCCCTGCTCCGCGCCATCAACATCGACCCGATATTGGTGCGCATTCCGGGGCATATGTACGTAGGGTATTACACCGACCGCAATCACAGTCAGGCCAATTTTCTGGAGACCACGATGATTGGAGACATAGACCTAGATGATTTCTTCCCCGAAGAAAAACTGGATTCCACTTCCGAAGGCAAGTCGCAGGAAGAAATGTCGCGGCTCACTTTCGAGAAATCCAAAGAGTATGCCCATCGTAAATACTCGGCCGACAGCGCACGCATCCATACGCTCCCACGGCAATACATGTTCCTGGAAATCTCCAAGGCATTAAGACGGAAGATACAACCGTTGGGTAAATAAAACCGGCGTCCCCGTCATATTTACGGACATTCGAGAAAAAGCAAACGGCATCTCCGAAATTTTATAAGATATTGTTTTAGAATTAATTACAATTCTCCTCATTTTGATTTTCTGTTCTGCGCCAAACGGAAAATCAATCTCAGGCAAACGATTTTCCGTTCTCAGCCAAACGATTTTTCATTCTCAGCAGAACGGAAAAAGGCGTTCTGCAATCCTTACACCCTATTCCGGTATCCGGAAAAACGGTCGCTAAAAAAGG
>ENA-OQDM01001256-OQDM01001256.1-human-gut-metagenome-genome-assembly--contig:-NODE-1256-length-10709-cov-1.269987_pt1 | contig 10709 bp, 7 predicted proteins | sample MGYA00242772_ERZ504605 | MGnify/ENA primary metagenome ERZ504605 (study PRJEB26092, sample SAMD00036348) | human gut metagenome | host: Homo sapiens | study: EMG produced TPA metagenomics assembly of... | reverse complement strand
AGAAAAGAAGAGGCTTCGGGCGTTTTTTAACTATAAAAACAACCGCAAAAATACAATCCCAATCCCCAGACATCCTTGTATCCACTTGCAAATCGAAAGGCTTTCCCTGCATTTTTCCGGCAAAAAACACTATCTTTGTCCCGCTATAATGAAGAAGAGAAACGCATGATTGTATGTATCGCAGAGAAACCCAGTGTGGGTAAAGACATTGCCAAAGTTCTGGGCGCCACGCAAGACCACCGTAATTATTGGGAAGGCAACGGCTACCAGGTCACTTGGACTTTCGGTCATCTTTGCGAGCTGAAGGAACCGCACGAATATACTCCGCTCTGGAAAGCGTGGAGCCTTTCTTCATTACCTATGATTCCTCCCCGCTTCGGCATCAAGCTAAAAAGCGACAAGGGCATCGAAGAACAATTCCGGGTGATTGAGCGACTGATGCAGGCTGCCGACATGATCATCAACTGCGGCGATGCTGGGCAGGAGGGGGAGCTGATACAACGTTGGGTCATGCAGAAGGCCGGTGCCCGATGCCCGGTGAAACGCCTCTGGATTTCGTCACTCACGGAAGAAGCCATCCGTGAGGGATTCAGCAACCTGAAAGACCAGAGCGAATACCAGTCGCTCTACGAAGCCGGACTGAGCCGCGCCATCGGCGACTGGACTTTGGGCATGAACGCCACGCGGCTCTACACGTTGAAGTACGCACAGGGACGCCAGGTGCTGAGCATCGGACGGGTGCAGACTCCCACACTGGCCCTCATCGTCAACCGTCAACTGGAAATCGAGAACTTCAAGCCGGAACCTTATTGGGTACTGACCACCAACTACCGTGATACAGTCTTTACCGCTGTGTTGGAACAAGACGAAGAGGAAACCGCAACGGCTTCTCAGGAAAAAGGTGCGAACGGCAACGGAAGCGGCAAGGCAAACGATGTGGCACGCCGGGGATTCACCTCGGAAGAAGAAGGGCGGAAAGCCCTTGAACAAATCAAAGACGCACCGTTCACGATTACGTCCGTCACCAAGAAAAACGGAACGGAAGCCCCTCCCCGCTTGTACGACCTGACCTCGCTACAGGTGGAATGCAACCGCAAGTTTTCTTTCTCATCCGACCTGACCCTGCAACTCATCCAGTCGCTCTACGAGAAGAAATTCACGACTTATCCGCGTGTGGACACCACTTTCCTGAGCGACGACATTTATCCGAAATGCAACGCCATTCTCAACGGTATAGCCGGCGAATACGCCGCCTTGCTCCAACCCTTACGTGGCGCGGCGTTGAAAAAGAGTAAAAAGGTGTTCGACTCTTCCAAAGTCACCGACCACCATGCCATTATCCCTACAGGAGTAGCACCACACGGCTTGACACCGGACGAACAACGGGTATTCGACCTCGTGGCGCGGCGTTTCATCGCAGCGTTCTACCCCGACTGTAAATTTGCTACCACCACCATCCTCGGCGAAACGGCCGACATTCCATTCAAAGCCACCGGCAAACAGATTCTCTTTCCGGGCTGGCGGGACGTGTATGCACAGGAGGCCAAAACAGCGGAAACCTTGGTAAAAACCGCCGAGGAGGAACGCACGCTTCCCGCTTTCACAAAAGGCGAAAGCGGCCCTCACGTACCGGACTTGGCCGAAAAATGGACACAACCGCCCAAACCTTACACAGAAGCCACGCTCTTGCGCGCCATGGAGACTGCGGGTCGTCTTGTGGACGACGACGAATTGCGTGACGCCTTGAAAGAGAACGGTATCGGCCGTCCGTCCACCCGGGCCGCCATCATCCAGACCCTCTTCAAGCGGCATTATATTCGATTGGAACGGAAAAACCTGATAGCCACTCCCACGGGGGTGGAACTCATCAGCCTGATTCACGAAGAACTGCTCAAAAGTGCCGAGTTGACCGGCATCTGGGAACGCCGTCTGCGGTTGATTGAAAAGAAAACCTACGATGCCAAAACCTTTTTGGAAGAACTCAAGCAAATGGTAGCCGAAATCGTGCATACCGTCCTGGCGGACAACACCAATCGCCGTGTCGCGGAAACACAGGAAGATAAGCCTGCACCCAAGGGAAAAAAGGGAGCCGCGAAAGAAAAGCCGACCAAAACCCAAAAGACGACACGCAAAATCGCACCCCCAACTACCATAATCCCGGCCACGCCTCCTGCCCCCAAAGAGGGGGACCTCTGCCCGCTCTGCGGAAAAGGGCATATCATCAAAGGCAAGACCGCATTCGGCTGTTCGGAATGGAAAAACGGATGTACTTTCCGCGCACCTCTGGAAATCTCTTCATAAGCCACGTCCTTGCATACCGTACCGCTCCTACACAGGAATTTTGCAAAAACATCCTTCATCCTTCAGGTCGCATGGTAAGTCTCTCATAATTTTGATATTATAAGCTGAAGGATGTTTCAGGCATCTTTCAGCCATGCTTCATTTCGCTTGATTCAGATTGAAAAATCAGTTGGCTTAGAATGAAAAATCGTTTGGCTGAGATTGAAAAATCATTCGGCTGAGAACTTTTTATCGCTTTCCGCAATGAAAGGAAACTGAAAGATGGCTGAAACATCCTTCATTCCATAACGCATTATATGTTAATCGGTTACCTTATATCCTGAAAGATGAAGGATGTTTTTTCAAAACCCTTGGGGGGAAGCATGCAGGGAATGACGGACTCCGGCAAAATACCTTTTCTACCCCGACAACCTCCAACTGTCCCAAGTTCTTTGACAAAGGCACTCCATGCTTCCGCCCCTGCCGCATACATTTACTCCTGTAAGGCTAAAGGATATGGTCTTACCACAATCTTTGCAAGTGAAGTATTGCTTGAAAACATAAAATCAACAGCACAATGAATAAACGTCATTTTCTATTGCTGTGTATTTTTTGCTTATGCGCATGTAGCCGACAAAAAGGCGGAGCTATAATAGATTTGACCGACATAGGACAGAACGAAATCGTTGTCCTGCAGAAAGCATTTACTCTTCCATAAAATTCATTCCGCTTGAGACCCACGGGCAAAGCATATTGAGCAGCCCGAACGTGTTTGGAATGGACGGCGACAACGTGCTGATTTGGGACCAAGACGAGATTCTGAGATTTGATTCCAATGGAAAATTCCTGAACAGAGTGGGACGGTTAGGAAAAGGACATGGAGAACACGGGCATATCAACTCCGCCAATTATGATGAAAACAAGAAAATTATCTATGTCGGAAACATGGGAGGTTTCATATATAAATACGATATTGAAGGCAACTATATAGGACAGTTCAAGATAGCCGAAAACGGTGAAATCCTCCAGACTGTCAGGTTCAACAAACAGTTGGACGCCTTGGTGTGCGAGACGAGGAAGTATTCTGGCGAGGGGCTTCAGGTCAGCTTCGTACAGTGTCGCCTGAAGGAGTCGAGAAAGGTACATATCCTATATATGAAGATAACGAACAGGTTTCACGTAGTATGACAAGGACCGGCATGCTTCGTAATACTTCGGAGGGAGTCATGTTCATGCTGCCATTTGACGACAAAGTGACTTTACTTACCCAACAAGGTATCATAGACACATTAACGATGGACAGAGGCAATCTTCGCCCAAGCAGGAAACTATGTGAAAACTGGGATTATGCGGACGAACTCTACAGGACGAAGTATCAAATCGACAACATTGTGGTTACAGATAAATACTTTTATTTAACCGTGACCATGGACAAGGAGCAGTGCGACCTACTGATAGACCGCCACTCGTATGCTTTTATCCACGATAAGAAGTATGCATACGGTAGTGAATCGGAACACCTTTCTTTAAAAAGATTCAAACATGTAAGTTTTTGGCCTTGGGTGGCATTCAATGATAAGGCGGTGGATTTACTACCCATAGACAGGTTTGACGACGACGACTTGGAAGTTTTAAAGAAAATAGCGGTAAACGAATATCCATTGAACGACATGTCCAATCCCATCTTAGTTGTCGCAGAAGAAAAATGAAACATAAAACAGTTAAACTGTATTAAAAACACTAACGTTCATATGTAAACAGCACACTCTTCACTCCCTATTTATATACCTTTGAAGGAAATTTCAACCCAATAACTTTTAATCACTAAAACCATGAACAGTACTCGCATCAGCAAACTGATTCTTAGTTTACTATTTTTATGCCTGGTAACCACAGGCCGTGCACAAACCTTCCCTCGCCTGCTTCTGGGTGGGGATTATCCCGACCCGTCCATCATCAGGGAAGGAAAAGACTTCTACATGACGAACTCATCTTTTAATTATGCACCGGGACTGCTCGTCTGGCATTCTACCGACTTGGTGAACTGGACACCCATAGCCCGTGCACTCCATGCCCTCGACGGTTCGGTATACGCCCCAGACTTGGTGAAGTACAAAGGACGTTACTATATCTACTATCCCGCTGCCGGAGCCAACTATGTGGTCTATGCCGACAATATCCGCGGCCCGTGGAGCCAACCGGTGAAACTCGACCTGACAGGCATCGACCCCGGACATGTAGTGGGCGAAGACGGCAAGCGATATTTATATGTGGACAAAGGTGCCATAGCCCCGCTAAGCGATGATGGGCTGAAAGTGACGGGACCGAAAAAGACCGTCTACGAAGGTTGGCAATTCCCCAAAGAATGGAAAACCGAAGGCAATGGCGACATGTTCCTCGAAGGTCCGAAACTGTTGCACAAGGACGGTTATTATTATATGGTATCGGCAGAAGGCGGCACGGCCGGACCGGCCACGAGCCACATGGTGGTTGTGGCACGTTCCAAAAGCGTATTCGGGCCGTGGGAAAACTCTCCCTACAATCCTTTGGTGCATACCTATAGTGCAAGCGACCCTTGGTGGTCGAAAGGGCACGGTACGCTCATCGACGATGCCGAAGGAAACTGGTGGGTGGTGTACCACGCTTACGCACAAGGCTACCACACATTAGGCCGGCAGACACTGATAGACCCGGTGGAATGGACGGCCGACGGATGGGTCAAGCTGCGGCATGACGCCCGTCCGCTCCCGGCACAAGACCCTGAAAAACACGGACTGGAACTTTCCGACGACTTCACGGGCAAGCAGCTCGGCCTGCAATGGACCTTTTGGAAGGAATACGCCCCCGAAAGCCTCTCGTTCGGCAAGGATGGCATGAGCGTCAAAGCCAAAGGCAAGACACCGGCTGACGGACGGTTGCTCATGGTTACAGCCACCGACAAGAACTATGAACTCACGACGGAAATCGCTCTCGGAAAAGGAAACACGGGCGGCCTGCTCTTGTTCTATGACGAGAAAGCTTATGCCGGTGTGGCTTCGGACGGAAAGACGTTCACGATATACCGCAACGGGGAAAAAGCCGAAACCATGCCGTCCGATTACCACAAGCATTTCCACCTCCGCCTGCTCAACCGTGCCAACCGCGTAACCCTCTCTGCCAGCAAGGACGGGAAGTCATGGAAGGAACTGGCTACGGATATCGACGTGTCGGGACTTCATCACAACAACTACGGTGGGTTCTATGCCCTTCGTCCAGCACTCCTGTCCGCAGGAAAAGGACGTACTACCTTCCGCAACTTCACCTACCGTAACGCCACACCGCAAGAAAAAGACATGGCGGCCTACCTTATGGTATTCCATCAGGACGAAGACCACTGCCTGCATGCGGCCATCAGCCGCGACGGTTATACGTTTACCGCTCTGAATGACGGCAAGCCCATTATTGCAGGCGATACAATCGCCGACCAGAAAGGTATCCGCGACCCGCATATCTACCGTGGCCCGGACGGCGGTTTCTACTTGGCCATGACCGACCTGCATATTTATGCACAACGCGACGGTTATCGCGACACGGAATGGGAGCGCGACGGGAAAGCTTATGGCTGGGGAAACAACCGTGGCTTGGTACTGATGAAGTCGTTCGACCTCATCCATTGGACGCGCACCAACATACGTTTCGACCAGATATCCAAGGAATTTGCACAAATCGGTTGCGCTTGGGCGCCGGAAACGGTCTACGACCCCGTCACGGGACGGATGATGATTTATTTCACCATGCGGTTCGGCACCGAGCAGAACAGGCTTTATTATGTCTACGTAAACCAAGACTTCAACCGTATCGAGAGCATTCCGCAAATCTTGTTTGAATACCCCTCGGGAGCGTCTGCCATCGACGGCGACATCACCCCGAAATGGAACGAGGAACGGCAAAAAATGGAATATCACCTGTTCTACGTGGCGCATGAATCCGGTTCGGGCATCAAACAGGCGGTTTCCGACCGTATCGACGGAGGCTACCGGTTCGACCCGCGTTGGATAGACTTTGAACCGGTGGCCTGCGAGGCGCCTAACGTCTGGAAACGAATCGGTGAAGACAAATGGGTGCTCATGTACGATATATTCGGTATCAACCCACATAACTTCGGTTTTGTAGAAACCAGCGATTTCGTACACTTCAAAAACTTGGGACGCTTCAACGAAGGCGTGATGAAGACCACTAACTTCCGGTCGCCCAAGCACGGCGCAGTCATCCACCTGACCCAAGAAGAGGCCGACCGGCTGGAGAATTATTGGAACGGAAAAAAACAGAAATAACTGAAGAAAAATTACCTCATCCCCAACCGCGACACAAGGAAAGCTAATCCCTGTGCCGCGGTTTTCTTTTCTGATTTAACGTTCTTTATACCTTTTCACAACAGGTAGTTTTAATTGTTCATTCGTATAAACATAAAACGAATGACTCAATTTATATCGAATCACACTTATGAACAAAAACATGAAAAGCAAAAGAAACAGGTTTAGGACGCTATTGGCATCCTGCCTTATCGTATGTGCCGGCCATACTGCAATGGGCCAGGAAAATGGTCTTCGCCTGCACTTCGATTTTAAAAACATGAATGGTACTTCCGTCTCAGATACGGAATGTTCCGGTATCACGGCCTCACTCAAAAATGAAGCTACGGTAAGCAATATGGGAAAATACCGCGTACTCGATCTCGGTAGCGGAACCGGTTATCTCGACCTGACAGAACAAGCGGGCGAACTGTTCAAAAGTATGGATGCGTACTCCATCTCCATGTACTACCGCGTAGACGAGAATGCCTCACTTTCCGGTGCCGGCTTCTTCCTTTGGACATTCTCCTCTTCTGCGGCCTGTACGGGGTCGGAGGGCAAGTACTCTGCTTACCGCCTCAATGCCCAACGCTTTGCCAACGCCACAGGAGGATACGGCAATGAAACGGCCATAGAAATCGGTGGAGAAGCAGCCAAAGGAAAATGGACACACGTCGTGTACACCCAAGACGGACAAACCGGTACGCTCTACCTCGACGGAGTGGCCAAGGGAACGAACACCGAGATGCCCACCAATTCATCCAACTTCACCACTTCTGTTCCTTACGCATGGATCGGACGTCCCGCTTTTACAGCCGACAATTACCTGAAGCAAACTCTTGTAGCCGACGTCCGCCTCTATGATCGTGTACTGGAAACATCGGAAATCGGCGAACTGGCAGCCGCAGTTGACGATTTGGAATACGAATATACTTACGGCAATCCGGGCGACTTCACGGCATTGCAAAATGCCATCAATGAAGCCCAGGAATATATCGCTTCACACGCCTCTTCTTACACCGACGCAATCGTTGCACTTTACCAAGACGAAGTCAATATCGCCCAAGACCCCGTGAACGAAGGTAAAGTAAACCAAAATGCCATCGACCGACAGCTCGAAAACCTCGCATCAGCCCGTACGGCCTTGGAAGCGCGGCAGGATTCGATTTCGATGTCACAGGCATTACGACAGGATACGACACAGAAAGAGGATTCCGGCATCCCGGTGCCCTCCATACCGATGCCGACTTTGAACGTATCAGGGAACAGCTCAAAGCCGGAAATGAAAAAGTCGTAGCAGCCTACAATGTATTGGTCAACGCCGGATTCTCACAGTCTACGGCAGCTACAAATCCCGTACCGACCATCATACGCGGAGGGGGAGTAGGAGAAAATTACATTAATGCAGCGCAGGGAGCTTCTATCGCTTACCAAAATGCCCTGCGGTGGAAAATCGACGGTTCGGAAGAACATGCCAAGCATGCAGTGGATGTCCTGATGAAATGGGCACGCGTCACCAAAGGCATCGGAGGCGACTCCAATTATGCACTGGCTGCAGGACTATACGGATATGCCTTTGCCAACGCCGCCGAACTCGTGCGCGACTACGAAGGATGGTCTGACGAAGATTTCACCACATTCAAACAATGGATGCTCGACGTGTGGTATCCATCTTGCATCGGCTTCCTGCGTTCCCGCAACGGAACTTGGCAAAATTCGGGAAAATGGTGGGAATGCCCCGGGCATTACTGGTCGAACTGGGGACTTTGTAACGTATTGGCCGTCATGAGTATAGGCATCCTTTGCGATGACGTATTCATTTATAATCAGGGACTTTCTTTCTTCAAATACGATCAAGTGGGTACTTTCACCGACCCGCGTACTTCCGACCCTATCCTGAACGACGGACTGACCGAGTTTTTAGGCAACCTTGTCGTCACGACACAAGAATCCGATTTGGAAACCGGAGCTTACGGCAAACTGGGACAAATGCAAGAAAGCGGCCGTGATGTAGGCCATGCCGCCATGGCCGGCGGACTGGCCGTAGACGTAGCCCACATCGGTTGGAACCAAGGCGATGATTTGTTCTCTTACATGGACCACAGACTGGCAGCCGGTATAGAGTATTTGGCGGCACAAATGCAAAGCGTGCAAAACCTGCCATGGACAAACTATCATTACGGAAGTAGTGGCCTGCATTGGAGCGACGGAAGGGCATGGTTGCAGACCGGCCCCGCATTGGGAGAACAAATACGTCCTTACTGGGGTACCGTCATCGGACACTATGAAGGCATTAAAGGCGTAGAAATGCCTTTCTCCAAAGCGGTCTACGAAAAAATGGGCATCGACGGCGGCGGACAAGGTAACACCAGCGGAGGCTACGACCACATGGGCTATTCCGTATTGATGAACACCCGCGACTTCCCTACTCCCGAACAAATACCCACCCCGCTCACTCCCATCATGGAATACAACGGTATAAGCGTGGAACACAACGAACTGGGCGGACTGCACAATACGTACCGTACCGAACCCACAGAAACGCTCCCGGCAGGTACGATTGTCACCCTGAAGCCACAACTTCCCGATGGCACGACCGATACGGGAAAATGGAAATGGAGCACCGGAGAAAACACGAAAGACCTCACCGTGGCAGCCGACAGGAGCGGCATCTGGCGCGTGACATATACGAATGAAAACGGTGTGGAAAGCGAACAGATGTTCAGCATCGCCGTGGAAGGCGATTGTGAGGAAAGCACAATCAACCCGACCATAACCTACAATGGTTCCACACGTGCAACAACTTCCATCAACGTATTATACAACAGCGAAGTGTCCTTATCCATATTCGGTGTGGGAGGCTATGGAAGCTATTTGTGGGAAACCGGCAGTACGGCTTCTTCCATCACCCTGCCGCACGTCACGACCTCACGTACCGTTTCCGTCATCCATACCAACCAAGGCGGACGTCGGCAGGAAACCGTCTTCCGTATCAATGTACAGGCTGCACGCCCTGACATCATCGTCAACGGCGGACGTTATACGGATAAGAACATGATGATCGTGGAAAAAGGCGACAACGTGACGCTCACGGCCACACCGGCAGATGCCATGAAGGGAGGAGCTTACTTGTGGGGAGACGGCTCTACCAAAGACTCTCTCACCATTAATAACGTGCAAACTTCCGCCTCTTATACATTGGATTATACCATAAACGGCCAGACAAGTACCATCACTTATCAAATCTATGTAAAAGAAACGGGATACCGCAGTGTAACACCGGGCAACTACTACATCCGGCACAAGACCTACGGAACGTATCTTACCAATCATGGCAACGACGACTATCCCTCGTTCGAGCCTGAAGATGAGTCCAATAAAGCTGCACAACAATGGAACGTCGTCAACACTCCTCCTTCTACGACCTACGGTTTCCAGTCGGTTTTGGACGGAACCTACTTGACCGACGAGGGGTTGTGGCAGGAAACCATGACCAAGCCGTTCCGCTTCAGCGGTGCCGTAGATATTGAAACATTAGCCATCCAAAAGTCGGCCCGTAGCGGTAACATCTATTGGCAAGTGGCAGAAGACGGCAGTATCGACTTCGCTGCGACGGAAACCCCGAATGATTACCCGTTCGAATTCATTCCTGTAGAAGGCAGTAAGGTATCCGAAACGACCGGCGGTAAAATTGTGGCACGAACGATATATTATTCAATGAACGGTATACAGTTAGAGCAGCCCCGCAAGGTATCAACATCCGTCAGACCACCTTCACCGACGGTAGCGTAAAACAAGATAAAATCATTATCCGCTAAACGAGATATTCACTATTGCACAACGACCCCACAAAGAGACCATTAAAAACCGTTACGGTCCAAAAAAAGCAGTGAACTGCAAGGGCAAATGAAATAAAAAAATTATATTTGCACACCGAACGGAATATGAAAAAATGGATTTCTCTTTTTGGGGTCGTTTTCGTGACACTATGGCTCGCAGGCTGTAGTGCGGAAAGCAATGTGAAAAAAGGAGATAAATTCTACGCCATCGGAGAATATTTCGAAGCGGCCGCCGAATACCGGAAAGCTTATATGCGGA
>ENA-OQDM01001252-OQDM01001252.1-human-gut-metagenome-genome-assembly--contig:-NODE-1252-length-10749-cov-1.492186_pt1 | contig 10749 bp, 10 predicted proteins | sample MGYA00242772_ERZ504605 | MGnify/ENA primary metagenome ERZ504605 (study PRJEB26092, sample SAMD00036348) | human gut metagenome | host: Homo sapiens | study: EMG produced TPA metagenomics assembly of... | reverse complement strand
CAAGTCTATTATCCTCGGGAAGAGGAGTGCCGTAAGATCATGGCCTGCGACCGCGAACCCTACGTGAGCCGGAATGCCTTGATACAGATTGTGACCTCCATACCTACGGCACCGTGGCCGGATATCATGCAGGGAATGATTCTGGCGCTCCTGCGTGCACGTCAGTATTGTTACTTGCAAAGCCCTTATTTCATGCCTACGGAGCGTATGTTGTTTGCATTGCAAACGGCTGCCCTGGCGGGAGTGGACGTGCGTTTGATGATACCGGAGCGCACGGATAAGCGATTTCTGACGTGGGCCTCGCGTTCGTTCCTTCACGACGTGATTCGCGCCGGAGTGAGGGTGTACCTTTATCAGAAGGGTTTCCTGCACTCCAAGACGTTGGTGTGCGATGATACGTTGATGTCCTGCGGGTCGACCAACATAGATTTCAGAAGCTTTGAGCGCAATTTCGAAGTAAATGCCTTTGTGTACGACAAAGAGGCGGCATTGCACATGAAAAAAGTGTTTCAGGAAGACCAGAGCCATTGTCGGATGTTGAATCTGGAGACGTGGGAGACGCGCTCCATTTGGTGCCGTGTGGCCGAATCCTCTATTCGTTTGCTGTCTCCTTTGCTTTGAAGAAAGAAAAGTTCACGCTTCCGTATGCGCGATGTTCTTTGAAAGAAGGATGTGCGCTGAAGTCATTGGTTTTGCCATGCTCCAGCACGAACAGGCCGTCTGGTTTCAGCAGGTTGTGCCGGAACACGAGGTCGGGAAGGTCTTCCAGATTCTTCAAGGCATACGGAGGATCTGCAAAGATAAAGTCGAACTGTTCATTGCACCGGTCTAAATAACGGAATACGTCGGTACGCAGCAGGTAGCAGTTGGGGACTTTCAGCGTGTCGACAATCTGGCTGATGAAGCGGAAATGCTGGGCATCACGCTCCACGGAGACCACCTTTCCGCACCCTCTTGAAAGCAGTTCTATGGTAATGCTGCCGGTGCCGGCAAAGAGGTCCAAAGCCTCCGGCTCTTCGTCGAAATCCAGATAGCCGTTGAGTACGTTGAACAGGTTTTCTTTGGCAAAATCCGTTGTGGGACGTGCCTTGAAACTGCGGGGGACATCGAAATGCCTGCCTTTGTATATACCGGTGATGACTCTCATAACGATGATTTATATTATATCACATGAACCCATAAAGCCAGCAGGTCGAACGGGAGCTGCTGATTCCGTGCCAGTGTGGAACGGCGGTAAATATCGGCCGCGTTCGTGTTTCTGACGTTCTGCAAGTATCGGGCAAGGAGTTGGGCTGTGTCATCCTTTATATTGCCGTTACCCAATAGTATGCATTCCTCCTGACGTACATCCATTTTCAAGTCTTTCCATACGGAAAGGATGAAGTATACCGCATTGTCCGCCACGTCGGCCGGAAAGGTATTGGCATAACATAATTGTTGTGCCCGATAGCCGAATACGAAAACTTCTTTTTCGTCGAAATAAGCGTATAATTGCCGTTTGTCCTGTTGGGCCAAAAGCCACAGCTTTTCCAATATCATGGTATGGCTGTGGTAAAACCGTATACCGGGGAAGTATTGGTTGAGTATACGCTCCACTTCATGGTCTACTGTAAATATCTGGGCGATTTCCAGATGAGGCAGGATATTATAATAAGTTTTGCCTGTTTTTTCCTGAGCGTACGTCAGGCGATAGAGCGCATGGGCTTCCTCTTTCCGGAAACACTCTAAAGGCACTTGCATGGAAAGTCCTGTCACCAAGCCATAAACTACGGGGTTATTCCTTTTTCGGACTATGGCGGATTGCGCAATGGCCTTCTTCAAGGTTTCCGCGACGCTCTCTTCTTCATGATAAATATAGTCTTCTATAGCTACCGGTTCCGTTCTTGTCGGGTTGTAGCTATAAAAGAAAATCCATCCGCGTGCAGGCGGATGGACAGATTATAAGTTTGACTTTGATTATTCCCAGTTTCCTGCATTGTTGTTCGGGGTCATGAGGTCACCAATTTTCAGTCCGGCATAACGGCCTTGTTTCTCAGCCGCGTCTGTCAGGTTGTAAATCTCGCGTTCGCTCAGGCCTTTCAGGTAAGCAGAATAAGGAGCACGGCATTCCATCACATTTTGAGTCACACCGGAGCGGCCTACGTGGATGGTTTTCTCCAATTCAAAAGTCTGCCCGTCACTATACGGGATGAATTTGAGTGAATCTGCGTTACCGTCTGTACCCACAATGGCTTCGGCCATGGGAGTCCATGTCGTGTCGCGACGGAAATTCTGCAAACCGTTGGCTGCGATGGCAGCGGCATCTCCGCTGTTCACAATGGCGGCAGCCTTGGATTCGGTCAGCCCGCTTTCCATTTGTTTGTCACTCAGTTCTCCTACCTTGGTCACGTGAGGAATTCGTGCCGTTTTAATGAAGTTGATCAGCACGTCGAGCGTGTCGCAGAACTCGCCTTGATGTTGCTGGCGGTACTGTTCTTCCGCATCTTTGATTTGAATCAAACGTGCCTTAACTGCTGCTTCCCGTATGTCCTTCTCCTTGTTGAACTGGATGGGTTGCATGATGCTCTCGTAGCAGAGATAAAGCAAAACCACTGCGCATAAGCCCAGGATGACATTAATTGCTTTTTTCATGATACATTTATAATTTTATTTGTTACATTCGCATCGCAAAAGTAAGATAAATAAATTTAATATTCGACTTTTCGACGAACTTTTTATCTCGGTTTTATGATAAATAAGGATTTAGAGCGGTTTATAGAGGGAAAATGCCCTTTTGAAGTTACAAACGGGCAACGGGAGATGATAGCCATGACGGCAGATTTCCTTTTGTCGGGGGACAAAGACGGGCTTTGTTTGTGGCGCGGATATGCCGGTACGGGCAAGACTTCCGTCCTAAGTGCATTGGTCAGGGCTTTGGACGATTTGAAGCAGAAAACCGTCCTGATGGCGCCTACGGGTCGGGCGGCCAAAAGTCTTTGCCCTGCACGCGGGGCATCCGGCTTTTACCATTCATAAGCGCATATACCGTCAGAAGACTTTTTCCAATGAGACGGACAATTTCTTACAGAATGTCAACCTGCAAAAACATACCTTATTTATTGTGGACGAGGCTTCCATGATTTCGGGGAGTACCGGCGGAGTGGGGCATTTCGGTTCCGGTTGCTTGTTGGACGACTTGATACAGTTCGTGTATTCGGGCGAGGGATGCCGTTTGATGTTGGTGGGCGACACGGCACAGTTGCCTCCCGTGGGGGAAGAACTCAGTCCAGCTCTCTCGCGACGCGCATTGGAAGGATATGGCTTGCATGTATGGGAAGGCGAACTGACGCAAGTGGTCCGGCAGCATGACGAGAGCGGCATATTGTGGAATGCCACACGCCTGAGACATTGGATTACAGCGGATGAGTACACCGGCCTGCCCCAAGTGCGTATCCAGGGTTTTCCCGACATCCGTCGCGTACCCGGAGATGAATTGATAGAAGCTTTGGAAGAAGCCTACAGCCGGTGCGGACTGGACCAGACCATCGTGGTGACCCGGTCGAACAAACGGGCCAACATTTATAATAACGGTATAAGGGGGCGTATCCTGGGGCGGGAAGAAGAGCTTACGGGAGGCGACCAATTATTAGTGGCCAAGAACAATTATTTCTGGACTGCGGGACAGAAGGACTGTCCCTTTGATTTTTTGGCCAACGGTGACGTGGCGGTCGTGCGGAAAGTGAGGCGTACGCGTGACATGTACGGGTTTCGCTTTGCCGATGTGTGGCTGCGTTTTCCCGATTATGACGATGTGGAGCTGGAGGCGACGGTATTGCTGGATACGTTACAGAGCGAAGCACCGGCCTTGACGAAAACCCAGTCCGATGCCTTGTTCTTTGCCGTGGAAGCGGATTATATGGACATTACGGTGAGGCGTGAACGGTTGAAGAAGTTGAAAACCGACCCGTATTTCAACGCCTTGCAAGTGAAATACGCCTATGCCGTGACTTGCCATAAGGCGCAGGGCGGACAGTGGCAACGGGTCTTCGTGGATCAGGGTTACGTGACGGAAGACATGCTTACGCCCGATTATGTCCGTTGGCTGTACACAGCCTTTACCCGGGCCACGGAAACTTTGTATCTGGTGAACTGGCCGCCGAATCAAATGGAAAGCGAGATGGGATAGAACGCTTCTGTCCGGATTTCTGATGGACTCCTCCGACGGATTTTCCATCATGAGGCAAATGAAAAATCAATCGGCTGAGAACGAAAAACGAATCTCAGCCGATTGATTTTTCGTTCTCAGCCAATTGATTTGGGAATGTAAGGAGAATGATATGTTGTTGTATGACAGTTTTTTATAAAAACTCTCGTGGGTAAGGGGAGAAAGAACGGACTGTCTTGGATATTCAACATCCTCCCGTAAGCCGGAGCGAGGATGAAAAAAAGTGGGGAAGAGCCATGCTCCTCCCCACTTACTATTCGATGCCGGACAGTAGCGCGGTTTACAATGCCGCCAGTTCGACGAATTTGTCTACGGCTGCACTCAGTCCATCGGCATTCTTGCCGCCGGCTGTGGCAAAGTGGGGCTGTCCGCCGCCACCGCCCTGAATCAACTTGGCTGCTTCGCGGATGATTTTGCCTACGTTCATGCCGTGTGCCTTCACCATATTGTCCGAAGCCGCAGCCGTCAGCATGGGTTTGCCTTCGTGTAGGCTACCGATGATGACCAATGCGTCTTCCGCACCGTTCCGAAGCTGGAAGGCCATGTCTTTCACGAGGTCGGCAGACATGGGGAGAATGCCACGGTATAGCGTTACGCCGTTTACGATGGCGGCCTGCGAGACGATATGTGCCTTGGCCTGTGCGGCCTTTTCTTTCATGCTTTCTTCAATCTGCTTCTTCAGGGTTGCGTTTTCCTCAATGGATTTGAGGATGGCAGCTTTCACGTCCGGGGCATTGTTGAACATGGTCCTCAGTTCGTTTGTCAGGTCTTGCAGGGTATAAAGCATGTTTTCCACTTTTTCTCCCGTGATGGCCTCAATACGACGGATACCGGCTGCTACCGAACTCTCGCTCAGGATTTTCATCATACCGATACGGCCGGTGGATTTGGCATGGCAACCGCCACAGAATTCCACGCTGTCGCCGAATTGCACGACGCGCACCCGGTCGCCGTATTTCTCTCCGAAGAGCGCGATAGCCCCCAGTTCCTTGGCCTTTTCTATCGGCATGTCACGATGGTCTTGCAGGGGCAGGTCTTCGCGGATTTTGGCATTGACGATACGTTCCACTTCGCGCAGTTGCTCGTCGGTCACTTTCTGGAAGTGGGAGAAGTCGAAGCGCAGGTATTCCGGAGTGACCAATGAACCTTTCTGTTCCACGTGTTCGCCCAACACCGTGCGCAGGGCCTGGTCGAGCAAGTGCGTACAAGTGTGGTTGGCTTCGCTGGCAGCGCGCAAATCGGTGTCTACGCAGGCCATGAAGTCGGCTTCGGGGTGCTCAGGCAAAGTCTTGGCGATATGTACCGGGAGGTTGTTTTCCCGTTTGGTGTCTACGATTTCTATGGTCTCGTGTTCCGAACAAAGCACACCGCGGTCGCCCACCTGTCCGCCCATTTCGGCATAGAACGGCGTGTAGTCGAGTACGATTTGATAGAACGTCTGTTTCTTTTGCGTTACTTTGCGGTAGCGGAGGATGTGGCATTCGTGCTCAGTATAGTCCCAGCCTTTGAACTCGGTTTCTCCTTCTTTTACTACCACCCAGTCGCCCGTTTCCACGGCTGCGGCGTTGCGCGCGCGTTCTTTCTGCTTCTGCATCTCCGCATGGAACGTTTCTTCGTCCACGGTCATGCCGTTTTCACGACAGATGAGTTCCGTCAGGTCAAGCGGGAAACCATAGGTGTCGAACAGCGTGAAGGCTTCCACGCCGTCTATGACGGTCTTCCCGGAGGCACGTGTCTCGGCCATCACGCGGTCGAGCAGGCGGATACCGGTTTCCAAGGTGCGCAGGAAGGAGTCTTCTTCCTCTTTCATCACTTTGGAGATGAGCACCTTTTGGGCTTCCAACTCCGGGTAGGATTTTCCCATTTCCTGTACGAGCACGGGCAGGAGCTTGTACATGAAAGCTTCTTTCTGGCCTAAGAACGTGTAGGCATAGCGTACGGCGCGGCGCAGGATACGGCGGATGACGTAACCGGCTTTGGCATTGCCCGGCAACTGGCCGTCGGCGATGGAGAAAGCTATGGTACGCAAGTGGTCGGCCACTACGCGCATGGCTACATCCTTCTTCGCGTCTTCACCGTATCGGCAATCCGACAAGTCGCCGATTACCTTGATGATAGGCTGGAACACGTCGGTGTCGTAATTGGAACGTTTGCCTTGCATCACAGCGCACAGACGTTCGAATCCCATACCCGTGTCGATAACTTTGGCCGGAAGAGGTTCCAGGGTCTGGTCGGCCTTACGGTTGTATTGCATGAACACGAGGTTCCATATTTCGATGACCAACGGGTTGTCCTTGTTCACCAGTTCGCGGCCGGGCACTTTCGCTTTTTCTTCTTCCGGACGCAGGTCGATATGGATTTCGGAGCACGGACCGCAGGGGCCCGTGGCACCCATTTCCCAAAAGTTGTCGTGCTTGTTGCCGTTGATGATGTGGTCGGCCGGGAGGAACTTCTCCCAATAAGAAGCCGCTTCGTTGTCGCGTTCAAGTCCTTCTTCAGGTGAACCTTCGAAGACGGTGGCATATAGGTTGGACTTGTCGATCTTCAACACGTCTACCAGATATTCCCAAGCCCATTCGATGGCTTCTTTCTTGAAGTAATCGCCGAAGCTCCAGTTGCCGAGCATTTCGAACATGGTATGGTGGTAAGTGTCATGGCCTACTTCTTCCAAATCGTTGTGCTTGCCGCTGACACGGAGGCATTTCTGCGAATCGGTGCAACGTTTGCTCGTGGCGGGACGGTTGCCCAGGATGATGTCTTTGAACTGGTTCATGCCCGCATTGGTAAACATCAGCGTCGGGTCGTCTTTGATGACCATCGGCGCAGACGGGACAATGAGGTGTCCTTTGGACTCGAAGAACTTGACGAACGAGTCGCGGATTTCGTTTGCAGTCATTTGATTTTTTATTTTATGCGTTACTATTTTCCAAAAAGTTTTGCAAAGATAGGCCGTTTTGCCTACTTTTGCAAGGAAATGACTGGAAACGAACGGAAAAAGAGTTGAATTATGGCACTGAATCCGAATAAGGAGTTGAAACTTTATTATTCCATTGGAGAAGTGGCGGAAATGCTGGGGTGTCCGAGACTTTGCTGCGCTACTGGGAGAAAGAATTCCCCACGATAACCCCTAAAAAATCGGGACGGAACATTCGGCAGTACTCGCAGGAGGACATCGAACAAGTACGCCTGATTCACCATTTGGTCAAGGTGAAAGGCATGAAGCTGGCGGCCGCCCGCAAGGCTTTGCGGAACAGCAAGGGAGAAGTGGAGCGGAATATGGAGATTGTCAGCCGCCTGCAAGCCGTCCGCGAGGAGTTGATGCAAATAAAAAAGGAATTAGACGGTTTGGTCTGATTCCTTTCTGTGGTGTGCGGCCGGGATTGTCTCAGTCTATTCGGGTCACTTCTTCTATACCGGTCATGTTCTTCAGTTTGTTGCAGATGGTTTTGACATCCTCCACATCGTGTACTCCCAATTGTATTTCGCAATCGAATATGCCGTCCTTTGTCGAGACGGTCAATTTGTAGATATTGATGTTAAGCTGGTTGGACAGTACACCGGTCATTTCATGCAGGATACCGATATTGTCGATGCCGCTGACTTTGATGGTGGCGGGGAAGAACAGCGTTTTATGTACGTCCCACGTAGCCGCGAGAATATGATTGCCGTCGCTGGTCTTGAGTTTGGCGGCCACTGGGCATTGGCGTTTGTGAATGTAAATGTGCTTGTCGCTGTCGATATATCCCAGCACATCGTCGCCCGGGATGGGGTGGCAACATTCCGCAATGAATGAAATTCTGAATGTTTTCTTCGTTCAGAACCACTGTTTTTTTCCGATCTATGGAGATGGGGTGTTCCGGGGTCGGTTTCTCTTTTGTTTTTGAAGAAGGAGACTTCTTCTTCAGGAAGGGGATGAAATGTGTCCAACTGTTGCCCTTGTTCCCTTGTTTCTCATGAAGCACATTCAAGTCGGCCGTGCCCAACACGACGTTTTTGCTGCCTATGGCCTGGAAGAGTTCTTCGCGGAACTTGATGCGGTGCAAGTCGCATAGTTTATCGATGTTCATGCTGTTGGGTTCAACCTCTGCTTTTTCGAAGAATTCGTTAAGTATCTCTTCTCCTTGCTTTTGCAGCTCGCGTTCTTCGCGGCGCAGGATGGCTTGTATCTTGTTTTTAGCCTTGGCTGTGGTGGCGAAGTTGATCCACTCTTTCTGTACCCGTTGGGTTTTCGAGGTCAGGATTTCCACTTGGTCGCCACTTTGTAATTTGTGGCTGAGCGGTACCAATTTATGATTCACCTTCGCACCGATGCAATGGCTGCCGAGAAACGTGTGGATACTGAATGCAAAATCGAGTGCCGTGCAGTCGGCCGGCATCGTCTTGAACTCCCCTTTGGGCGTAACTACGAAGATTTCCGAGGCGTAGAGGTTCAACTTGATGGCATCGAGGAAGTCCAAGGCGTTCGGCTGTGGGTCGTCCAGGATTTCTTTGATGGTGTGGAGCCATTTTTCCAGTTCGTCTTCGCTGTCTGCTGTCGTTTTGCTACCTTCTTTATATTTCCAATGGGCGCAAATCCTTGCTCTGCCATCTCGTCCATTCTTGTGGAGCGGATTTGCACTTCTATCCATTGGCCCGTCTTACTCATGAGCGTGACATGCAGAGCTTGGTAGCCATTGGCTTTCGGGTGAGTCAGCCAATCGCGCAACCGTTCGGGATGCGGCTTGTATATACGGCTGGCACACACGTAGATGCGGAAGCATTCGCTGATTTCGTCTTCTGCCCTTTGCGGTTCGAAGATGATTCTTACGGCCAGGATGTCGTAGACTTCTTCGAACTCGATATGCTTGTTTTGCATCTTGCACCAAATGGAATAAGGTGTTTTGATGCGTGCTTTGATGGTATAGGTAAGCCCCATCTTATCCAATGCCTCGCGGATGGGGCGCGTGAAATCTTCAAAGAGGGTTTCACGATGGGCGCGGGTTTGTGCCAGTTTGTCGATAATTTGCTGGTATTCCTCAGGATGCTCGTACCGGAAGCTCAGGTCTTCCAGTTCTTCTTTGATTTTGTTCAGTCCGAGACGGTTGGCCAGCGGCGCATAGATATAAAGAGTTTCCCCTGCTATCTTATATTGTTTGTTGGGGGGCTGCGAGCCTAACGTACGCATATTATGCAACCGGTCGGAAATCTTGATGAGAATCACCCGGATGTCGTCGCTCATGGTCAGCAACAGTTTCTTGAAAGACTCGGCCTGGGCAGACGCCTTGTCGCCGAAGATGCCTCCCGATATTTTCGTAAGCCCGTCTACAATTTGAGCGATTTTAGGACCGAAAATGTTGGAGACGTCTTCCACGGTGTAGTCGGTGTCTTCCACCACGTCGTGGAGCAAGGCGGCACAGATGGAGGTGGAACCCAAGCCGATTTCGCTGCATACGATTTGGGCTACGGCCAGCGGATGCATGATGTAAGGTTCGCCGGAAAGGCGGCGCACTCCTTTGTGGGCTTGTTTGGCAAAATTAAAAGCCTTGGTAATGATTTCCACCTTTTTACGGTGGCGTGACGCCAAATAAGTATTTATCAGATGCTGAAAAGCATCATTTACCATTTTCTCTTCGTCAAGTTGTTTTTTGGCAGAATCTTCCATGGTCACCTCCTTTTGTCTTTTGCGACTGTTTTATCTGACTTTCAGTTTTTTCCCGGCTCGTATGCTTGTACCTTTTATACCGTTGAGGCGTTTGAGTTTGGATACGGTCGTTCCGTAACGTTTCGCAATCGTCGAGAGAGTCTCTCCCGAACGTATGGTGTGGGTTCTCGATTTGCTGCGGCTGCTCTTGCTGCTGCGTGAACGTGTAGCAGATGATTTTTTTTGCAGATTGGCTTACAGCCACTTCGCTACGGTTGGTGAACAGTTCGTCCGACTTATAGGTGTAAACGGAATCTCCGGCCGCAATGAACGCGCTGATACCGTGGGTAGGCAGACGGAGAATGCAGCTTTTTTTGGCGCCCGGAATAAGTCCCGTACGGTATTGCGGATTAAGGGCTTTGACTTCTTCCGCCTTGACGTTGCATACAGCTACGATTTGGTCGAAATGCACGTCGCGGTCAACGATGATGGTGTCCGTGCTGGGAGGCAACGTGGTGGTCATCGGGCATATATTATGTTCGCAATAATAGTTCATGACGTAATTGGCGGCAATAAAAGCCGGTACGTAACCTCTTGTTTCCTGCGGAAGATAAGGATAGATTTGCCAATAATCCCTGCTTCCCCCTGCGCGTCGGATGGCCTTGTTTACGTTGGCCGGCCCGCAGTTGTAGGCAGCAATGACCAAAGTCCAGTCGCCGAAAATCTGATAAAGGTCTTGCAGGTAATGTGCGGCTGCATACGAGGATTTGATGGGGTCACGACGTTCGTCTATCAGACTATTGACATCGAGGCCGTACACTTTACCGGTAGAAATCATGATTGCCACAATCCGGCTGCACCGACCCGGGAGGTGGCTCCGGGGTTGAGGGCGGACTCGATGACCGGCAGGTATTTCAGTTCCAAG
>ENA-OQDM01001251-OQDM01001251.1-human-gut-metagenome-genome-assembly--contig:-NODE-1251-length-10791-cov-0.998968_pt1 | contig 10791 bp, 10 predicted proteins | sample MGYA00242772_ERZ504605 | MGnify/ENA primary metagenome ERZ504605 (study PRJEB26092, sample SAMD00036348) | human gut metagenome | host: Homo sapiens | study: EMG produced TPA metagenomics assembly of... | reverse complement strand
CTTACATTGCCAGGATTCATCCTTTCTGTTCCAAAATATTTACGGGGTATCGGCCCAGGTATACAGTTATATTTTCGGCGCTGTCGGATTGGGGCTTATGGTGATGGGGATGCTTCCTGCGCGGCTGGCAGGGACAATCCGTGAAGTCGTTATTCTTCGCTTTTCCCTCTTTGCATCTCTTGGAGGGGCGCTGTTCTTCTTGGCCGGAGTTTTTCTGGATAGTCCGCTTTGGTACGCAGTCGTCACCATCTTTGCCACGGTCACGCCGCTTTCTCTTATGAGCGCCGCGTCTGTATCTTTGGCACTTTCCCGCTGCGGTAAAAATGCGGGAAGCGGATCAGCCTTATTGGGTTCTTCTCCATGGTACTGGGAGGCGTGATGATGCCTGTTGTCGGTGTCGCCGGTGATCATACGGCGGTTCCTATGGCAGTCATCATGGTATCGGGCTATGTGTTTTCCGTCCTTTGCTTTTACAAGATGATTGTTCCCAGGCATCTGAAAGAGTTGCGGGGGTAGAACGGGAAGCATGGAGAATGCCGGCCCCATGTTAAAATCATTTGTATGAAATACAGAAAAGACGAATCATGCATGAAAAGAGTCTTCCGGAAGGAAGATTTTTTTCATGGGAGAGATATTTTCGGGGCGCTGCCTGCGGAATACTATATTTGTCAATTCAGCTTTTTTGTAATACACTGGAATTCATAAAGAAAGAGAGGATATTCTAATGAAAATAAGCGTTGTGCCATCCTTATTTGACCGGATCCCCGGGCTTTGTATCGGAATTGTCGCTGTCCGCGCGGCAGATAACGCGGCAGCAAATATGGAAGCAGAAGCTTTTCGCCGCCGCTGCTGCACGGAAGCCAATTTGCTGCTGAAAATGGATCCCGCCCTGGCGGAAAAGGAACTGGAAGATTACAGGGAGATTCTTTCTGCTGCCGGTGTTAAAGAAGGCAGGACGGCTGTAGAAAAAGTATTTGCCGAGTACAGAAAACTTCTCGGTGTTTCTGCTGCGGAGGGCGTGCCCGAAGATCCGGAGATCCTTTTGCAGCCGAAGAAAGCGACCCTTGATGAGCTGGCGGGCTCCGACGCGCTGCCGCCGGTCAATCCGATTATGGATATCATTCGGGGCGGCATGCTGAAATTTCATGTAGAAATCCATGCTTATGATATGGGAAACAGGAAGACTCCTTTGGAGATACAGGAAGCAGGCCGTACGTTTTCCGTCAATTTGGGGGATAAAGTCTGCACGGCCGACTGGCTCTGCCGTGATGAAGAAGCAGGGGCGGTTACGGAAGATACGGAAAATATTCTTGTCCTCATCACAGGAATGAAAGGGAACCGCAGAAAAGTGGCGGCTGCAAGAAATGAACTGGCGCGGCGCATGAAATCCGCTTTTGACAGGGCGGTGGAGGTGGGCTGGCTGGAAGGAAAGGAGACGGAATTTACTACGGAAATTTAAATTCGAGATATTCCGTGAAGAATTATGAAATACGCTGCTATCGATTTTGAAACGGCTTACTGGGGGCCGGGGAGCGCCTGCTCGCTCGGTATTTCCGTGAGCGACGGCAATGAAATTACGGAAGAATGGTATCGTCTGATCAGACCGTACCGCATGAATTTCGATCCCATCTGTATGCGGGTGAATGGAATTTATCCTGATGACGTGGAAAAGGAACCGGCTTTTCCGGCGTTTTGGAAAGAGGTGGCAGAGCGGCTGGAAGGAAGTATCGTTTTCGCCCACAATGCCCGCTTCGATATGGGCGTCCTTGCGTCAGTGCTGGATGTATATGATTTGCCGGATATTCATTTCCTGTATGGAGATACGGTGGCGGTTTCCAGAATGCTTTGGAAAGAACTGCCGAATCATAAATTGGATACCGTAGCCGGCAGTCTTGGCTATGATTTCAATCACCATCAGGCGCTGGATGATGCACGCGCCTGCGAAATGATCGTGCGGAAAGCAGTAGAAAAGACGGAGGCAGTGACAATAAAAGAAATGATGGCACGTCTGAAGCTGCCGCTGAAAAAGTTCGCAGTGAAGAGGACGCATGTGCCCGGCAGTACAGGGCTCACTGCACCGGTGCTGTGGCGCAGGAAGGCAAGATAAAAACCGATGCGTACGAAGGAAATAAGTACACATCGGTTTTTCTTTTTTAAAATTCTATGGAGAGCCCCACTTTGAGCTGTTCCGCCATGGATCCCAGTTTTCCTTTCAGGAGGGCGAAAGCGCGGTCACCTGTGCAGTGGCCTGTATAGACGGATTCTATGTCTGTTTCTCTGATTTGTTCTGCCAGCCTGAGGATTTCTTCATCAGTTTTGTTGAACAGGTGGAAGCCGCCGATCAGGGAGAAAACCTTTTTTTCGGGGAAGGTTTCTGAAACTTCCCGGATGATGTCCGCCGCGCCGGCGTGGGAACAGGAACTGAAGATGACGAGTCCTTTTTCCGTCTCAAGGACAAGACTTTGCTCATGGTCAAAGTTATCGGGAAGGAAGCCGCCGTTTTTCTTCTGATACATCTGCTCCCGTTCACCGATTTTTCCCGGTTCTTCCGCTTATGGGCGACTGCATATACGCCGTCACACAGGGCGGCATCGCCGTCTGCATAAATCAGTCTGTCCTGATAGGCGGTAAGAAGATCTTTGGGGATGCCGATGTATCTGAAACGGCCCTCTTCATAGGCGTAGCAGTTTTCTGCGCATGATTTCTGCAGATAAAATTTGGCATGCCTGTTTCTTTTAAAGAAATATTCCATGCCGTTGGCGTGGTCATAGTGCGCATGGGAAAGAATGCCGAAGTCTATATTTTCCAACGGGATATCCATGGCTTTCGCGTTTTCCACAAAAAGAGCCGATGCACCGGTATCAAGTAAAATCTTTTTATTTTCATACTCAATATAGATTGACAGGCCCCATTCGCCTGCTAGCGGACCTTCTCCGATATTGTCCGCGAGGACGGTGGCTTTCATAGCAGCTGCTCCTTTCGTATATGAATTTCTTTTCCCCGCCGAAAATCAATTATAAACAAACGATGGAATAGAAAAAATGCTGCACGAAGTGCAGCCGGATCTTATGGAAAATTATTTGGCGCCGTGCAGGATTTCTTTCAGGTATTCGTTATTTTTTTCCTGCGGACGGGAAGCATTGTCCAGGAGGATGTCCACATACCGTTCCAGTGTGGCTGCATCGGTATAGCGGGTAATAAAAGAATTTTTACTGTTGCTTTCCAAAATGATAGGGAATTCCACAGCAGAGAAAATCTGCATACATTTCAATTCCAGATCACGGCGGTCCGTATATCCTGTGATGGCCGCCATATTTTCAATGACTTTCTCCCAGCTCTGGTCGTGGAGAAGGTTCAGATAAATGAAATAGGTCTCCCTCGCGTCAGTGCTGGATGGGCTGGAGATGGAGCGGAAGAGGGCGGGGTGCTTATGGGCGAGGGCAAAGTATCCGAGGATGTACTTTTTCATCCGTTCTGTCGGCGAAAGCCGGGAATCATCAAGAACGGAAACGACATTTTCCAAGGCACTCATCATGTACTCCAAAGCGGCGCCGATGAGTTCTTCTTTAGAACCGAAGTAGTAACGCACAGCGGCGATATTTACATTTGCTTCTTTCGCGATGGTCCGCACGGTGGCTGCCTTGAATCCTTTTTCACGGAGGATGCGGGCGGTTATGGCGACCATCTTTTCTTTCATCTGCTCACCTTTGCCGGTGAGTTTTTTTTGAGTCATAATACTTTTCCTTTCCTGGCGCTGATTGTATTTCTGATAAAGGGAAGAGTTTTCTCATGAGTTTCTTTTTCTGTAAGGGAGTTCATCATCAGTTTCAGCCGGTTTTCCTGATTGGCTTCGCTGGCGCTGGCGTCGCAGTCCAGCGGAAGGAATACGGCTTCCGGATAAGCCATATGGAGCTTGTGGATCATGCCTTCTCCCGTGATGTGGTTCGGCAGGCAGCCGAAGGGCTGGAGGCAGATGATGCCGCGGCATCCATGATGGAGAAGATCCGTCATGTCAGCGGTGAGGAACCATCCTTCGCCGGCGCGGTTGCCGAGAGAGAGGAACCGGGCGGCTCGTTTGGCCAGCCGCGTGATATTGGTAATCTCGTGGAAACGTTTGGAAATTTTGACTGCTTTTTCCAGAGGGCGGCGGTACCATTCCAAGAGATAGCGGCCAAAGGTATCTTTCAGGTTGTCGCTGAATGTGCCGTCCAGGTGCTTCCATTGAAAATGGCTGTCTAAAAGCCCATAGAGGAAGAAATCCAGCATGCCGCTTGTTTCCGCTTCACCGCCGTTGGCTTCGATGGAGCGGACTATATCATTGGAAGCGATGGGGCTGAATTTGACGTATATTTCTCCCACGATGCCGATCCGGGGCCGCCGTTCCATTTTATTTAACGGGAGGCGGTCAAAGTCTTTGACAAGATGGGAAATGTTTTGTGCAAAGCGATGGAAGGAGCATCCTTTTATCAGTGATTTACAGCAGATGTCCTGCCATTTCCGGTAGAGCGTTTCCGCGCTGCCCGGGGATTTTTCATAAGGCCGTGTCCGGTAAAGGCATTGCTGGAGGGCGTCTCCATAAATAGCGGCTTTGATGAGGCGGCGGATCAGCGTAAAGGTGAGCCTGAATCCGCTTTGCGGCTCCAGATTCCGGGTGTTGAGGGAAATGACGGGGATCCGGGAAAGTCCGGCGTCATCCAGTGCTTTATGGAGAAAGCCGATATAGTTGGATGCCCTGCACGCGCCGCCCGTCTGGGAGAGTATGACGGCTGTCCTGCTTAGGTCATATGTTCCGGAAAGCAGGGCGCGCATCAGGGAACCGATGGTGATGATGGCCGGATAGCAGGCGTCATTATTTACAAAAGAGAGTCCGGTGTCGATATCCGCCCTGACCGGCGGAAGCACTTCTACATTATACCCTGCGGAACGGACAGCGTCACGGATAAGCGGAAAGTGGATGGGGGACATTTCCGGCGCCAGAATAGTGAATGTGCCCCGCATTTCAGGGGTAAATTCCGCTTTCGGATACAGGATGGGCGCCACAGATCTTTTTTCCTGCATCCGTTCTCCGATGGCGGCCTTGAGCGAGCGCAGGCGGATGCGGATCGCACCGAGGTTCAGGCTTTGATCGATTTTCAGGGAGGTGTAGAGCCGGTTTCTTTTAGACATGATCTCCTGCACCTGGTCGGTGACAACCGCATCGAGGCCGCAGCCGAAGGAATTGAGTTCCACCAGTTCCAGATCGGCATGGCGGGTGACATAGTCGGCGGAGCGGTAGAGACGGCTGTGCCAGGTCCATTGGTTCAGTACGCGGAGAGGGGGAAACTTGCTGTCCTGCATCATGGCAATGCCGTCTTCGGAAAGGACGGCCATTCCCAGCTGGTTGATCAGATCGGGGATGCTGTGGTTGATCGCAGGGTCTGCATGGTAGGGACGGCCGGCCAGCACAATCCCGATAAGTTTCTTCTCTTCGATTTCCTGCAGGATACGTTGCGTTTCCAGATACAGCTGCATCTTGTATTCTTCTCTCGCGGCTTCTGCTTTACGCTGGGCGGCGTCAATTTCACTGCCGGATATTTTGAAGGGTCTGAAAATCCGTTTCAATATTTTATGCAGTTTTGCAGGATGATGGAGCGGCAGGAAGGGATGGAGAAAGCGGGTGCCGTATTTCGTGAAGATTTCATCCATATTGGCCTGGATGGTTTCCGGGTAGGATGTGACCATGGGGCAGTGGAAGGAGTTGGCTCCGCCTTCATCGGGGCCTTTGTCGACGCAGGGGTACCAGATGAAATCCGGTTTTCTCCCGGCCAGGTCATAGATGTGGGCATGGGACAATTTGACGGGGAAGCATTCGGAGTAGGAAGGGATGGTTTCCATGGCTTCGGTGGGGATGCCGCGGATCTGTCCGGAAGAAGTGATGACACGGTAGCCGAGACCGGTGAAAAAAGCATGCCAATAAGGGAAATCCTCGTACATATTCATCGTCCTGGGGATACCCACGGTTCCTCTTGCGGGTTCCTTGGGGGACAGGCTCTTCCGGTTGAAAATTTTGTCATATTTCCAGCGGTATATATTGGGCAGGGAGGAATGGGGCGCTGTCTTTCCGGTGAGCATGATGGAGGCGCCTCTTTCGCAGCGGTTGCCCGTGACAAATGACCGGCCATCATGGAAGCGGATGATCGTGACCATGCAGTGGTTGCCACAGCCAGGGCAGCGTTTCGCCTCTTTTGAAAAAGAAAGGGAGGCAAGGCCATCCGGTGCGATAAGGGTCGTGGCGTGGCCGGCAGGGCAGCGGTCCCGTGTGATGAGAGCAATTCCGTAAGCGCCCATGAGTCCTGCCACGTCAGGGCGGACGACTGTGCAGCCAAGAAGTTTTTCCAGCGCGCGGAGAACGGCGTCATTATAAAAAGTGCCGCCCTGCACTACGATTTTTTTACCCAATTCGGAAGCATCGCGGAGACGGATAACCTTGTACAGTGCGTTTTTGATGACGGAGTAGGAAAGTCCGGCGGAAATGTCGGCGATAGAAACGCCGTTTTTCTGTGCTTCCCGTACACGGGAATTCATGAATACCGTACAGCGGGAGCCAAGATCGGCAGGGTGGCCGGCGGTGAGAGCCAGTTTTGAAAATTCCCTGATGTCCATCCCCAATGATTGTGCGAATGTATCGAGGAAAGATCCGCAGCCGGACGAACAGGCTTCATTCAGCAGAATTTCATCAACAGCGCCATCCTTGATGCGGCAGCATTTCATATCCTGCCCGCCGATATCCAAAATGGTGGTGACATCCGGAAGGAAGTGGCGGGCGCCGCGGTAGTGCGCCATGGTTTCTACTTCTCCTGTATCCGCCCGGATAGCTTGACGGATGAGTTCCTCTCCATAGCCGGTGACGCCGGCACCGCAGATATAAGCAGCGGGGGGAAGTTTATCATATAAGTCACGAAGAATCTTTTTGGTGCTGTCCAGAGGGGTGCCCTTGTTTCCCGCGTAATATTCATAAAGAATGCGGTTGTCTTCGTCAAGAAGAATGGCTTTGATCGTTGTGGAACCGGCATCTATGCCGAGCCAGCAGGGTCCCTTCGCGTCCGCGATATTTCCCCTCGGCGCATGGAAACGGGCGTGGCGCTCCGTGAAGCGGCGGTACTCCTCTTCATTAGCAAAAAGGGGATCCATGGTTTTAGATGATCCCAGATCCACATCGGTTTTCTTTCGTACATCGGAAAGCCAGCGCTCCAGGTCCAGCGGACGGTCGTGCATGGCAGAAACAGCGGCGCCGATGGCGACATATAGTTCACCGTGTTCAGGGATGATCATATCTTCATCTGCGATGGACAGGGTCTCTTGGAAACGGTCACGGAGGGCGGGAATGAAAGTCAGGGGCCCGCCGAGAAAGCGACTTCCCGCGGATAGGCCGCCCGCAGGCGAGACCGGAAATCGTCTGGTTGACCACGGACTGGAAAACGGAAGCGGCGATATCTTCGTGGGCGGCACCTTCATTTAAAAGGGTCTGGATATCCCTTCTGCTTTTGATTTGTAAAGGAGCGCTCATTTTCCCATAGGCACGATGATTTACCATGACATCCTGTACACTGCCGCCTAAATCAATGATGATATTCAATTCATCTTCAATCGCAACAGCTGTTTCAATGGTTACAACTATTCTATTAGACGGAGGAAGTCTCTAAAAAAGTTGCAGCTACACCGTAACTTTTTACGATATAGCTGCATTAATGTTAAAGAGAGAGAATTTTATATAATATAAGCATGGTCTCACGACCCTCCTGATATTCAATGAACATTTTGTTTCTTTACCTATTAGACGCACGAAAGCTCAAATCACTGCACTCGAGGCCCTCTTTTTTTAGTTAAAGAATAAAAAAAAGCCGCTACTCCACAGGAATAGCAGCTCATATCTTTAAAACATCTTGCTGACACGTTCAATTCCTGCCACCAAAGTGTCTATTTCCGATTTGGTATTGTACATGGCAAACGAAGCACGTACAGTTCCTTCTATGCCAAGACGTTGCATGAGAGGTTGTGCACAATGATGCCCTGTTCTCACGGCAATACCTAGACGATCCAGCAACGTGCCGAGGTCGAAATGATGGATATCTCCCACCAGGAAAGAAATGACCGCTCCCCGTTCGGCTGCTTCACCAAATATACGTATATGGGGGATTTCTTTCAGACGTTGCAAAGCGTAAGTTGTCAGTTCATGCTCATGGGCGGCTATCTGTTCAATGCCATGTCCGTTCACATAATCAAGGGCTTTTGCCAGTCCGGTAGTTCCGATATAGTCGGGCGTACCGGCTTCAAACTTGAAAGGAAGTTCATTAAAAGTGGTCTTCTCGAAAGAGACATGCTGAATCATCTCTCCTCCTCCCTGGTAAGGCGGAAGGCGGTCCAGCCATTCTTCCTTTCCATAAAGTACACCGACACCTGTCGGACCATATATTTTATGAGCGGAGAACACGAGAAAATCGGCATCCAAAATCCTGTACGTCCACTTTCATGTGAGGGATAGACTGAGCTGCATCAATCAGACAGGGTACACCGTGAGCATGTGCTGTTGCAATCATTTCCTTCACCGGATTCACCGTACCCAATACGTTCGACACATGCACCACACTGACAATCTTCGTGCGTTCGGAGAATAATTTTTCGTATTCGTCCAACAACAGTTCGCCTTTGTCGTTCATCGGAATCACTTTGATTGCAATACCTTTACGAGCAGCCAGAAGTTGCCAGGGGACAATATTACTATGATGTTCCATTACAGAAAGGATCACCTCATCCCCTTCTTGCATAAACTCGTCACCAAAACTGGAAACAAGCAAGTTTATGCTTTCCGTTGTTCCCCGTGTGAACACCACTTCACTCGTGCTGCGGGCATTGATAAACTGACGTACCGTTTCACGAGAGGCTTCGTGCAGTTCCGTAGCCTGCTGTGAAAGATAATGCACTCCGCGATGCACATTTGCATTGACGGAATAATACTCATCTACCAATGCATCAACACCAGACGGGGTTTCTGAGTCGTCGCACCATTATCGAAATAAACCAATGGCTTACCGTAAACCGTACGGCTCAATATCGGAAAATCTTCACGTATCTTTTGAATATCCACGTCATTATTTTTTAGTGGTTACTTACAAATGGCACAACCCTGACATCTATTCAACTCGCCACGGAAACGTTTCTCTACTAATAGATGCAAACGATCTTTCAGCGCTTCCAAACGAATGGTATCGATCACTTCGTTGACAAATGCGAACATCAACAGCAGACGGGCTTCTTTCTCTGCAATACCGCGCGAACGCATGTAGAATAATGCGCCTTCATCCAACTGGCCTACTGTTGCTCCATGCGAACATTTCACATCATCCGCATAAATCTCCAATTGAGGTTGTGTATACATTCTTGCATCACGCGTAGCACAAAGATTCCGGTTAGTCTGTTGGGAATTCGTATGTTGTGCATCGGGGCGCACGAGTACCAATCCGGCAAACGCACCTACCGACTGGTCGTCGAGCACATACTTGAACAGCTCATTGCTGGTACAGTTCGGTACGGCATGGTCAATACTTGTATGATTGTCTACGTGCTGGTTTTTATCGGCAATCGCCATACCACAAAGGTTTATTTCGGCTCCTTCTCCTGCCAGCAACACTTCGGTCGTGTTGCGGGTAGTACCATTATGCAAAGTCATTCCGTTGAGCAATACATTGCTGTTGGCCTCTTGCTTTACATACAGGTTACTGATACGAACTGTGCTTGTATGTGTTTCTTCCAGTTCATACATATCGAATACCGCATTCTCACCAGCAAATACTTCAATAACTTGTGTCGCCAGGAAGTTCACATTATCCATTGCATGGTCACAAATCAGCAAACGGGCTTGCGCGCCATCCTCCAGGATAATCAGTACGCGACGGTTCACCATAAAGTTAACATCTGCACGCAGGATATTTACCAACTGGATTGTTTTTTCCACCACCACATTCTTCGGCACATAAAAGACAACGCCATCTTGTGCAAAAGCGGTATTGAAAGCAGTCACACCATCTTTAGAGGTATCTGCCAGTTGACCGTAATATTTCTTCACCAATTCCGGGTGTTGCTCGGCCACTTCTTTCAGGCTACCGAAAATCACACCTTCCGGCAGATTTCCTGTGGGAAGCGCTCTATTATAAAATGTGTCATTTACCACAAAATACAAGGAGGTACTCATATTCGGCACATCACACTTAAACACTTCATACGGATTGACCGGAATAGCCAAACGATTCAAGTTCAAACCGAAATCCGGTTCAAAGTACTTGCTCACACCGTATATTTGTACTTCTCCATCTTACGGGTCGGAAATCCGAGTCGCTCAAAATCGGCAAATGCTGACGCACGAGGTGCATTCAGCACTTCGGCACTATGCTTACAGATCATCGCTTCCGTCTGTGAGAAAAGTTCTATATATTGTTGTTCAACCATCATCGTTTTATATTTGTCATTCTCCTACTTCTTTCTTGATCCAATCGTATCCTTTTTCTTCCAGTTCCAGAGCAAGTTCCGGTCCGGCAGTTTTTACGATACGACCTTTATAAGACATGCACAATATCAGGCTTGATATAATCGAGCAAACGTTGGTAGTGGGTAATAACGATTGTACTTGTTTCAGGAGTTTCAACTTGTTCACCCCTTCCGCAACAATACGGAGCGCATCAATATCCAAACCGGAGTCTGTCTCGTCGAGGATGCTCAAACGCGGTTCTAGCATAGCCATCTGGAAAATCTCGTTCC
>ENA-OQDM01001250-OQDM01001250.1-human-gut-metagenome-genome-assembly--contig:-NODE-1250-length-10793-cov-2.675417_pt1 | contig 10793 bp, 10 predicted proteins | sample MGYA00242772_ERZ504605 | MGnify/ENA primary metagenome ERZ504605 (study PRJEB26092, sample SAMD00036348) | human gut metagenome | host: Homo sapiens | study: EMG produced TPA metagenomics assembly of... | reverse complement strand
AGCTCCCCCACCAGGCATGTGGCAACTGCGGTTACTACAAGGGCGAGGAAGTCATCAAGAAGGCCTAATTTGCGCGTAATTGGTGGCATAATGGTGTTATGTACAGAAGGGGGAGGGCGCGATGCCTTCCCCTTCTTGTTCTGTCTGAACAAAGGAGGTGGATGCGTTGGCGATCAAAATCGAGCGTGTGGAACCGGGCAGCGAAGCCGAGGCGCTGGGCCTTGCGCCCGGTGACGAGCTGCTGGCTGTGGATGAAAACGAGCTGAACGACTCGCTGGATTACGATTTTTATACCGACAGCTCCAGCTTTCACCTGAAAGCAAAGGTGGCCGACGGCATCCGGGAATGGAATGTGCAGCGCACGGAGCGCGGACCCTTTGGCTGTGACTTCAAGACCTATCTGGGCGACCAGAAGCACTCCTGCTCCAACCACTGCATGTTCTGCTTCATCGACCAGCTGCCCCCCGGCATGCGCGAGAGCCTGTATTTCAAGGATGATGACGAGCGCCTGAGCTTTTTGTTCGGCAACTACATCACCATGACCAACATGCAGGACCATGAGATCGACCGCATCATCAAGATGCACATCTCGCCCATCAACATTTCGGTGCACACCACCAACCCCCAGCTCCGCGTGCGGATGCTGGCCAACAAGCGCGGCGGCGAGGTGCTCAAGTACCTGCCCCGGTTGGTGCAGGGCGGCATTGCCGTGAACTGCCAGCTGGTGCTGTGCCGCGGCATCAACGACGGCGACGAGCTGCGCCGCACCCTGACCGATCTGCTGGAGCTGACCCCCATGGTGCAGAGCGTGGCGGCGGTGCCCTGCGGTGTGACGGATTACCGTCAGAATCTGTTCAAACAGATCCCCTACGACGCCGAGACCAGCGCCGCTGTCATCGACATTCTGGAAGAATTCGGCGACGAGTGCAAGCGCCGCCACGGCAAGCGCATCATCTACCCCAGCGATGAGTGGTATCTCAAGGCCGGGCGTCCCATCCCGGACCCGGAATTCTACGAGGACTACGACCAGCTGGAAAACGGCGTGGGCATGATGAGCCTGTTCCGGCAGGAATTTCTGGCCGAACTGGACAAGCCCCACCGCATTTACGGCACCAAAAAGCTGGATGTGGTCACCGGCACCATGGCAGCCCCCCTCATCATTGAGATGATGGAAGAGCTGCACCGCCAGTACCCCATGATCGAGGTGACCGTGCACCCCATCCGGAACAAGTTCTTTGGCGGCAACGTGGGCGTGGCGGGCCTTGTAACGGCCACCGACATCATCGCCCAGTGTGAGGGCAAACTGACCAGCGGTACGCTGGGCGTGCCCGCTGTGATGCTGCGCGAAGAGAAAGATACCTTTTTGGACGATGTGACGATCACCCAGCTGGGCGAGCGTCTGGGCGTGAAGGTCGAGGTGCTGCCCGTGGGCGGCGGCGACGAGGCCCGCGCCCTGCTGCGCAGCGGACTGCACATCGCAAGAAGAAAGCGATAAAAAAGAACCCTCTCCGTCATCGCTGCGCAATGCCGCCTCTCCCGAAGGGCGAGGTCTGAGCTGCTTTCCCGCAGCGCATCAAAAAGCTCTCCCTTTCGGGAGAGCTGGCACGGCGTGAGCCGTGACTGAGAGGGTCTTGCTACAAGAAAGGAGGAACCCCCATGAGCAAACCGATCGTAGCAGTGGTGGGCCGCCCCAACGTGGGCAAGTCTACCCTGTTCAACAAACTGTGCGGCCAGCGTCTGGCCATCGTGGAAGATACCCCGGGCATCACCCGCGACCGTATCTTTGCCAACTGCGAGTGGAACGGCCACGAATTTTTGCTGGTGGACACCGGCGGCATTGAGCCCAAGGCCACCGAGGGCATTCTGGCCCATATGCGCGAGCAGGCCCAGATCGCCATTGACACTGCCGACTGCATCATCATGGTAGTGGATGTGCGCGACGGCCTGACCGCTGCCGACGAGGATGTGGCTCACATGCTGCGCCGCAGCCACAAGCCCATCATCCTGGCCGTGAACAAGTGCGACAAGGTGGGCGAGGCCCCCATGGAGCTGTACGAGTTCTACAACCTGGGCTTTGACGAGGTGATGCCCATCTCGTCCGTGCACGGTCACGGCACCGGCGACCTACTGGATGCCGTGTGCGCGCACCTGGACTTCAGCGAGACGGTGGTGGAAGAGGACCGCATCCCGGTGGCCATCATCGGCCGCCCCAACGTGGGCAAGTCCAGCCTGACCAACCGCATCCTGGGCGAGAACCGTATGATCGTGGCCAATGAGGCCGGTACCACCCGCGATGCCATCGACACCCCGGTGGACAATGCCTACGGCAAGTTCATCTTTACCGACACCGCAGGTCTGCGCAAGCGCAGCAACATCACCGACGGTCTGGAGCGGTATATGGTGGTGCGCGCCCTGGCTGCCGTGGAGCGCAGCCGTGTGGCCCTGATCCTGGTGGATGCCACCGTCGGCTTTACCGAGCAGGACAGCAAGGTGGCCGGTTATGCCCATGACCAGGGCAAGGCCTGTATCATCGTGGTGAACAAGTGGGACGCCGTAGAAGGCAAGGAGACCAACACCATGGAGCAGCAGCGCCGCGGCTATGCCGAGGACTTCAGCTTCATGGGCTACGCCCCCATCATCTTCATTTCGGCCCAGACTGGCTACAACGTGAACAAGCTGATGCAGCTGATCCGCGACGTGGACGCACAGAACGGTGCCCGCGTGCCCACCGGCGTGCTGAACGAGATGCTGGCCCGTGCCACGGCCCGCATGCAGCCGCCCAGTGACAAGGGCCGCCGCCTGAAGATCTTCTACCTGACCCAGGCTTCCACCCGCCCGCCCACGTTTGTGGCCTTTGTGAACGCAAAACACCTGTTCCACTTCAGCTATCAGCGGTATCTCATCAACCAGATCCGCGAGAACTTTGGCCTGGAACACACCCCCATCCGTCTGGTCGTGCGGGAGCGCGGCTCCGGCGAAGTGGGTGCCAAGGACGTGTAAGCGCCCCGAAGGAGGCATCCGGGTTCCGTTATGATGCAAACCATCCTCATCGCCGTGCTCACGGCTGCGCAGGCTTACCTGCTGGGCAGTGTGGACACCGGCATCCTCATCAGCAAATTCGTGTATCACGATGACGTGCGCAACCACGGCAGCGGCGCTGCCGGTATGACCAACATGCTGCGCACCTTTGGCAAGAAAGCCGCGGCCCTCACGGCCGCCGGTGACGTGCTCAAGGGGGTGGCTGCCGTGTGCATCGGCCGCTGGCTGTTCCACTTCCTGCCCGCCGACGCCGGCCTCTCGGCCTGGCTGGGCGTGTATCTGGCCGCCATCCTGGCGGTGGTGGGCCACCTTAAGCCCCTGTATTTCGGCTTCAAGGGCGGCAAGGGCGTGCTGGTGGCCGGTGGAGCCATTCTGGCCATCCAGCCGGTGCTGCTGCCGTTCCTGGCCCTGATCTTTCTGGCCTGCCTGCTGCCCACCGGTATGGTGTCGCTGGGCAGTGTGACCATGGCGGCGGCTTATCCGTTGTTGACGCTGGGCTACTGCCTGCTGCGTGGCTATGCCGTACAGGACCTGCTCATCTGTCTGGTGGGCTCTGTCATCATGGCTGCCATGGTCATCTACATGCACCGCTCCAACATCCAGCGCATCCGCGACGGCAAGGAATACCGCTTTGGCCGCCACGGCAAACAGTAAAATCAAACAATGAAACAGGCGGTGCCTGCACACAATGCTGTGCGGCACCGCCTGTTTTTCTTTTTGTAAGGTTATTCGTCGTCCTCGCCCGGTTCTGTTTCCGGTTCGGGGTGCAGCCAGTGGATGCCGCTTTGCGCGGGCGAAAGATCCGGAGCGAGGTGGCCGTCCGGCAGATGGGCACCAAAGGCGGGCACAAAGAAGTATTTGCGCACGATGAAGATGAGGCGATGGCACCCACACTGAGCAGGTTTTCCAGCGCCGAGTCATGGCCCACCACCAGATGGCGGGCAATGGCATAGAGCAGTACTTCCAGACTGCTGCCGGGGCTGTGCTTGGCTAGCATCTTGATGAACTCGATACCGATCACGATGTCCAGGCTGCGCTCCAGAAAGGTGCGGATCTCCACCTCGTTGCCGTCGATCAGCAGGCCGGGCATCCACCGGATGAGCGGCACGGCGCTGAACAGCAGACCAATGAGCACCAGCCCGGAGAGCAGGATCTCCAGCAGGCTGGACGCCTGAATGATGTGGTTGCGCAGCTGGGTGCGCCAGTGGCTTTCCACATGCGAAGCGGGATGTTCCATAACAAGACCGTCCTTTCGGCATTCTGCTGTAGAAGATTCGACAAATCTTTGACATTATTGTAGCAGAAGGATGAAAGCGTGTCAATTCAAACGGTGCAGGTTATGGCAGGGATTCAGCTGTTGGCGGCTGCACTGCCGGCAGGCACATAGCCGGCCTTTTTGATGCAGGCCTGCCCGGCCTCGGTGTCCAGCCAGTCGTAGAGCTGGCGCTCCGGGCTGTCGGCGGCGGCATCCGGGCGGATGACGGCGTAGAAGTCGTTGCAGAGGGGATAGCTGCCGTCGGCCAGTGTGTCGTTGGAGGGCATCACGCCGTCCACACTCAGCAGCCGCAGACCGGGCTGGGAGTACATCTGGTCGATGTAGTAGTACACCGAAAAGCCGATGGCGTTGGCGGAGTTGTTGTAGGCGGCAAGGCTGTCCACCAGTTCGCCCATGGCGGTGGGGGCCAGCTCGGTGGGCGGGTCCATCAGTTCGCCGCCCTGAATGAGCAGCTTCTGGAACAGGGTCTGGCTGCCGGAGTCAGACCGGCGCTGGAAGGCCACGATGTCCAGATCCTGGCCGCCCACGTCCTTCCAGTTGGTGATCTTTCCGGCGTAGATGTCCCGCAGCTGCTGCTGGGTCAGGTCGGTCACGGGGTTGTCCTCGTTCACGATGAACACCAGTGCGTCCACGCCGATGGGCTTCTGCTCCAGCTGGACGTTGGCGGCCTCCAGCTCTTCCTTGACGGAATCCGGGGCTTCGTACACCACCAGCATTTTGGTGTCGGTGTTGTACAGACCAAAGCTCTCCCAGGCATAAGCGGTGGTGCTGACCGAAATGCTGCTCTGGGCTTCTTCCAGGTCCATGCCGGTGGTGTCGGCCAGCATTTGCGCCATCAGGGGGATGCAGGCCGTGCTGCCGTCCAGGGCAGGGAAGTCCTCCACGGTCAGGAACGGTGCGGCGGTCACCTCACTGGCAGCCGAGGAAGCAGGGGGATCCGGGACGGTGGAAGCAGACGAAGCAGGCTCGCTGCTGCCGGAGCAGGCCGTCAGGACCCCGGCGGCAGAGCAGGCGGCAAGACCCAGCAGAAAGCTGCGGCGGGAAATTTTCGTGTTTTTCATCAGAAAAAAACCTCCTGTCATGGTTCAGTAACCGAGTTCGTCATCGGCATTGACGGACGAGAAGATGCTCTGGCAGTAAAGCCAGTTGCCGTCGGTGTCCATCCAGCCGTAATAGAAGCCACGCCGTGCCACGAATACATGGTCCGGCAGGGCGTTCAGGCTGTTGTCGTAGTAGCTGTAGCAGCTGCCAAGGCCCTGCATCACCACGTTGCCGGTTTCGTCCAGTACATCGCATCCGGTGGCGTAACTGCTGCCGGGAACGCTGCGGGTGCCGTAGTACAGCGGCCTGCCGTTGGCATCGGTGGTGAGGTAGCCCAGATAATTGTAGGTCTCATTCAGGTTGCTCAGGTCGGAGACGAGGCCTTCGGGGCCGTACACCCGAATGGCAGCGATCTCATAGCTGTCGGCATCCCGCAGCTCCATCCAGACAAAGCCGTCCTCTTCACAGTCCAGTGTCACGCGCTGATCGTCCCCAATGGTCCCGGCGTTCACGTCGGTGAGCAGTGCTCCGGTGTCGGTGTCGTAGACCTTCAGGCTGCCGTCCTGCGCATACAGGGCGATGCGGTTCCCGGCAAGGCTGACAGCATACAGCGGTGTGACCTCCCCGGTGGAAAAGTCGTGCAGGGAATAACGATAGTCACTGTCCACGTTCCAGGTGACCACATACCCCGGGAAATAGTTGCTGGGCAGGGCGTCGAATTCGGCAATCACGCCCCGGTCCTCGGTGGTCAGGTCCCGCAGCTGATAGGTGCTGCTTGGGGTCAGGAAAGCTGCCGTACCGTGGCCGCAGGTCTGCCGGTAGCCGCGCAGGCCCTCCCCGGTGGCAGGGTTGTGCAGGACCTGGTCGACCGGGCTGCCGTCTGCATGGGAGATGTCCAGTTCCACCCAGTCGTCCAGTTCATCCGGCTCATAGGAAATGCGGCTGGCCGTGGAGGTGGAGGACCCATAGGTCTGGGTGCCGTCCTTCTGCTGGACAGTGACCCAGCTGTGCAGGCTGGGGTCGTCGTCCCATTCGTCTGCGGCAAGGTCTGCCGGGCGGGCGTAGCAGTTGAACACCAGTGCGTCCCCGCAGACGATGCAGCTGTAGGCACCCTCCGGCACCGGCAGGTTCTTGCCGGTGGCAAGGTCGATGACACTGCAGGTGCCGTAGCTGTCATAGTCGACATCGTAGCTGTCACCGACCATCCTGCTCTCCTGCAGCACCAGCAGACCGTTCTGGATGGTGGCGCTCTGCTCACCGTCAAAGGCCATCACTTCGTTGCCGTCCTTGTCGTACAGGGCGCTGCGGCGGCCGCCCCGGCCGGTGGAGTCCGACCAGGTGCGGAACCAGTAGTTCGTTTCGCCGGTCACGATATCCTGCAGCAGGCTCACGTTTTCGCTGCGGGCAGACTGGTACAGCACCTTGCTGCCGCACAGGACGGTGCGGCAGTCGCCGGAGTTGTCGTAGCCGTACAGGATGCGCAGGCGGCCGTCGTCCAGCCGGGCGGCATCGTACAGGGGCTTGCCCTCGGCGTCGGTGGGAACGGACACTGCCGAGGAAGCGGGTTTCTCGGAGGAGGCAGGCGGCATTACCGCGCAGCCGCAACCCAGCGCAAGGCTCAGGGCCACGCACAGGGCAGCACTGCCCAGACGGGAAACGGTCTTTTTCATGGGATCACTCCTCTTAGAACAATACAAAAAGCAATGCAAAATGCAGATGCTACTGTCTGGAATGGAAAAACGCACCCGGAAGAAAGTTCCGGTTCATCTGGAATACGAAACGGCCGCGCATTCCATTGCAGAAAATGCGCGGCTGATGGTTACAGATTTATGACAGAAGTTCAGGACGCGGTTTTGCTCTGTTCGGCGTCATCCATCCGGCCCAGCTGCTGCAGAAATGCAATCAGGAAGGGCAGGGACACCAGGAAGGTGAGCACATCCGCGATGGGCTGGCAGATCTCCACGCCGAACAGCCCGTGGGTGCGGGGCAGGATGAGGATGAGCGGGATGAAGAACACGCCCTGTCGGCAGCAGGCCAGGAAGGTGGCCCGGCCGGACGCACCCACGCTCTGGAAGGTCATGTTGGCCACCACGATGATGGGATGCAGCAGCATGGCCAGGCACTGGTAGTGGAAGGCGGGCAGCGCCACGGCGGTGACGGCGGGGTCATCGCGGAACAGACGGATGAGGCATCGCCGTTCACCCAGCACAGGCCCACCAGCACCACCAGCATGCAGAAGGCCGCTTCGATGGTGAAGATGGCGGCCTGCCGCACCCGGCGGTATTTGCGGGCACCGTAGTTGAAGGATGCCACCGGCTGCAGGCCCTGTCCCACGCCGATGGCCACCGAGATGATGAACAGGAAGATGCGGGACACGATGCTCATACCGGCCACGGCGGCGTCGCCGTAGCTGCGGGCGGCAAGGTTCAGCAGCATGCCGCCGATGCTGTTCAGGCCCTGACGGCCAAAGCTGGGCGCACCGCCCAGCAGGATGCGGCCGAAATCGCGGGCTTCGCGGGTGACGGCCGAAAGGCGGAACTGGCTGACCGTTTTGCCCCGCAGGAACATGGACAGCAGGATGCAGAAGCTGATGCTCTGGCTCAGGGCGGTGGCAATACCGGCCCCGGCGGTGCCCAGCCCGAACACGAACATGAACAGCGGGTCCAGCGCGATGTTCAGCACGCCGCCGGTGACCAGACCGATCATGGCAAAGCTGGCTTTGCCTTCATAGCGCAGGATATTGTTCATCACCAGGCTGGAGATCATCAGCGGGGCGGCAATGAGGATGGGCCGCGCGTAGGCGCAGGCGTGGGGCAGGATGGTCTCGGTGCTGCCCAGCAGCATCATGAAGTGGGGCAGGGTGCCAAGGCCCGCCACGGCCAGCACCACGCCAAACACCAGAGCCGTGAAAAAAGCTGGTGGACGCAAACCGGGTGGCGGCGGTGGTGTCGCGGCTGCCCAGGCTGCGGCTGATGATGGTGCCGGCCCCGTGGCCCAGCATAAAGCCCAGCGCCTGGATGATGGCCATCAGGCTGGAAACAACGCCCACGGCACCGGACGCACTGGTGGAGATCTGGCCCACAAAGAAGGTGTCGGCCAGATTGTAAATGCTGGTGATCAGCATACTTAAAATGGTGGGAGCAGCAAGGCTGAGGACCAGTTGCGGGATGGGCGTCTCGGTCATCCGGCGAAACTGCAGCGCACTGCGGTCATCGCTTGTCATAAAAAGCCTCCTTGAATGGGATGGAGTAGGGAAAGCCGCCGCCAAAAGCGGACGGCGGAAATCAGCAACATCATAGTATAACGCAAGTACGGCAAAAAGTCGAGAGGGGAACCGTGTGAAAAAACGGCTCGCAAACCGGTGCGAAGGGGCAAAAATGACGCCGAAAGAACCGGCGATTCTGTATGATTTGCTAAAGAAAGGTCGAATTGCTTGTGGAAAATCACGATATGTGGTATCATTTAGGCAGGAAGATGTTGGCAGACCCTGCCCGGCATCGTGACAGATGGAGGAACTGAAGCATGAAAACCGTAGCACAGACCGTGATCGAAGCCGATCGTTTTTATACCATTGCCGCCCACACCGGCAATGTGATCCAGGCCGTGGAAGCAAGCAAGGACGGTGGCACCGTTCGTCTGGGCAAGTATGACCACAAGCCCGAACAGGAGTGGAGCTTTGTCCGGGTGGGCGAGGGCGTATACCGCATCCGCAACCGCGCCTCCGGCAAGCTGCTGGACCTGACCATGACCGGCACCGCCAACGGCACCTGGCTGCACCTGTGGGAGGATGTGGGCGGCACCTCCCAGATGTGGGAGCTCTGCCCCACGCCGGAAGGCACCGTGCGCCTGCGCTCGTCCTGGGCCGGCGGCAAGTGCGTGGACACCGTGGGCATGGGTGCCGAAGCAGGTGCCGTGCTGCAGATCTGGCAGGAGGTGCCCGGTGCCGACCAGCTGTGGACCATCGCTGAGGTGAAGGACCGCGCAAAGCGCACCGCTAAAAAGACTGCCGAGCCTGCTGTGGAAGCCGCACCCGCCGCTGAGGCTGTTGCCCCGGCAGAGGAGAAGAAGGCACCGGTCAAAAAGCCTGCCGCCCGCAAGCCCCGCACCACCAAAAAGGCCGCTGCGGAACCGGCTGTGACCGCCCAGCCCGCTGCCGAAATGGCAGAAGAGCCGAAGACGGAGCCCGCCGCAAAGGCGGAAGCAGCAGAGAAGCCCGCCAAGGCTCCCCGCAAGACCACTGCCCGGAAGAAGGCTGCACCCAAGGCAGAAGCCGCCGCAGAAGCTGCCGCCCCGGCCGAAAAGCCCAAGCGCACCCGTAAGGCCCCTGCCAAAAAGGCAGATTGAGCAAGGCTGAACCCGTAAAACCAGAAGCACCCCGTCGGATCGTGGGACCCGGCGGGTGCTTCTTGCGTTTGCGGGAGGTTCACTCCGGCAGTTCGTTCAGGGCAAAGCGGTTCTTTTCAAAGGTCAGCAGGCCCTCGTCCCGCATCTTGCACAGCTCCTTGGAGAGGGCGCTGCGGTCCAGATTGAGGTAGTCGGCCAGCTGCTGCCGGTTGAACGGGATCTCGAACTGCAGACTGCCGCTGCGGGCGGCCTGTGCGGAAAAGTAGGTCAGCAGACGGCCCCGCACGGTCTTGGGGGTGGTGCAGAAGATGCGCTGCGAAAGGCTCAGGTTTTTGCGCATGGACACCGTGAGCAGGTTGCGCAGCAGCTTTTCGTGCACCGTGCCGGGTGCGCCGCCGGAAAAGGCGGAAATGTTCACGAACAGCACTTCGCATTCCTCGGCAGCCACGGCGTCCACCATCATCACGTCGCCGCACAGCGCGTAGGTCTCGGCAAAGGCCTGCCCGGCAGAAATGCTGCTCAGGATGCTCTTACTGCCCCACAGGTCGAGATTTTCGATGTGGACGGTGCCGCGCAGCACCACGCCCAGAGCATGCACTTGCTCTCCGGCATGAAAAATAACGGCGTGCCGGGGGTAGCTCTTCGTGCGCAGGCAGCCGGACTGCTCCAGTGCAGCCCACTCCTCTGCCGACAGGCCCTGAAACAGCGGGGATGCAACGGGTCTCATAAAAAAGCCTCACTTTCGTGGTTATAACAACCGAAGGTCTGCCCTGATTATAGTATACTCAAAGCACAAACACAAGGAGGCTTTTCTATGATCCGGAAAATCATTCATATAGACGAAGAAAAATGCAACGGCTGCGGGGCCTGCGTCACCGCCTGCCACGAGGGTGCCATCGGTCTGGTGAACGGCAAGGCAAAGCTTATGCGGGACGACTACTGCGACGGCTTTGGCGACTGCCTGCCCGGCTGCCCCACCGGTGCCATCACCTTTGAAGAACGCGAGGCAGCCGCCTACGACGAGCAGGCCGTGCTGGAAAACAAGCAGAAAAAGGCGGCACAGGCCGCAAAACCGGCCTTCCACGGCTGCGGC
>ENA-OQDM01001248-OQDM01001248.1-human-gut-metagenome-genome-assembly--contig:-NODE-1248-length-10805-cov-5.410096_pt1 | contig 10805 bp, 12 predicted proteins | sample MGYA00242772_ERZ504605 | MGnify/ENA primary metagenome ERZ504605 (study PRJEB26092, sample SAMD00036348) | human gut metagenome | host: Homo sapiens | study: EMG produced TPA metagenomics assembly of... | reverse complement strand
CGGAGAATCATGCCCATCCTTGAGGACTTGTACAACGCCCTGCTCCAACAGGACGAAAAAAGAAGCCCACCATGTTGCCACGGCTCTGGAAATCTATGTGAAAGGCTCCCTGAACCTGTTCAACCACCGCACCAACGTGAACGTCAATAACCGCATCGTCTGCTACGACATCAAGGAACTGGGCAAACAGATGAAGAAGCTCGGTATGCTCATTGTGCAGGATCAGGTCTGGGGGCGTGTCACGGCAAACCGCAGCAGCGGCAAGTCCACCCGGTATTATATGGATGAGATGCACCTTTTGCTGAAAGAGGAGCAGACCGCCGCTTATTCCGTGGAGATCTGGAAGCGTTTCCGCAAGTGGGGCGGTATTCCCACAGGGCTGACCCAGAACGTGAAAGACCTTCTTTCTTCGCGTGAGGTCGAGAATATTTTTGAAAATTCAGACATGATCATCATGCTGAATCAGGCGGCAGGAGATCGGCAGATCCTCGCAAAGCAGCTCAACATCTCACCCCACCAGCTTTCCTATGTGACCCACTCCGGCGAAGGCGAAGGGCTGCTGTTTTTCGGTAACGTGATTTTGCCCTTTGTTGATCGTTTCCCCACCGATCTGGAACTCTACCGGATTATGACCACCAAGTTGGGTGAGGTTTCGGAGGGGCAGAAATGAGCAAGCCGAAGCTGAACTTCAAAGAGGAAACGTCTGCAAAAAAGACCCGTTCGCCCCCGGAGAAAGCCAAGGTCGAGCAGACACAGCCTAAAAAGAAAAAGCTGAAGCTGGACACGGACAAAGCCAAGGAAAAGGCGCAGCACCTCCGCTTTGGCAAGGCTGAACTGACCCCGGACGATCTGCGCCGACTGAGCAAGGAGCAGAAACGCGAGATGTACGCCGCCGCCCTTGCCCGGTCTGCGGCGCACCGGGATATCGACCAGTACGAGGAAGATAATATCGGTGTGCAGGCGTTGAGCGAGGGCGAAAAAGCGGCAGGAAATGTCCGTGATATTTCCAAAAGCCGCTATGCCCGGAAGCTCAAGAAGAAAGCCAAGATGCAGGGCAAGAAGGGCACCAAAACCGCTAAATCTTCCGCATCGGAGCCGACTGCGGCACAAGATGCAGGCGCATCCGGCACCAGCGAGGGCGGCTCCAACTGGCTTTCCCGCTGGAAACAGCGGCAAGAAATCCACAAAAGTTACTATGCCGCCGCCCGTTCGGGCACGGCGGCGCAGACCGCAGGCGGCAAAGCGGCATCCAACGGTGCATCTGCTGCCCGGTCCGGCGTGGAACAGGCGGTGGAGAAAGGCAAAACTGCCGTCAGCACCGCTGTGAAAGGCTGATGAATGCCGCCAAGGGCAACGCACACGTTCTGGTAATCGTGGGCGTTTTTCTTTTGCTCATCCTCATGGTGATGTCCGGCTTTTCCTCCTGCGGCATCCTCTTTTCCGGCGGCACACAGGTGTCCGGGCAGACCATGTATTCTGCTGAGGACAGGGACATCCGGGGCGCAGAACAGGATTACAAGAGGCTGGAAAAGGAACTGGATAAGAAAATCAAGCGCACCCCCGCCGACCACCCCGGCTACAACGAGTACCAGTATCACCTTGACCCCATCGAGCATGACCCATGGCAGCTTACTTCGTATTTGACCACACTCTACGACGACTACACCCGGTCAGAAGTGCAGGGCAAACTGAAGGAAACTTTCAAAAAGCAGTACAAGCTGACCACATGGGTGGAGGTGCAGATACGGTATATGACGGTCTGGGTCATCAGCCCGTTGGGAATCCCGGTTCCCACGCAGGTGCCCTACGAGTACAAGATCTTCCACACCAAATTGGTGAATAAAGGGCTGGAAGTCGTTATCCGGGAGGAACTGGACAACGACCAGTGGAAACGGTACGAGATCTTTCAGGACACACTGGGTGGTCGGCCCTACCTGTTCAACGGTGGTCTGCCGCCCGGTGGTTCCGATGGCTCCGGTACACCGGGCATCGACTATCAGGTTCCGGCAGAAGCCCTGACCGACAGCGAGTTTGCTGCCATCTACAAGGAAGCCCAAAAGTATGTGGGCACGCCCTACGTCTGGGGCGGTTCCACCCCGGAAACCGGGTTTGACTGCTCTGGCTACGTCTGCTGGGTGTACAACCAGAACGGCTATGATGTGGGGCGCACCACCGCCAACGGTTTGTGGAACAAGAGCCAGCACATCAGCGAGGCAGAAGCAAAGCCCGGTGACCTTATTTTCTTCGAGGGAACGTATGATACCCCCGGAAAAAGTCACGTTGGAATCTACCTCGGCAATGGCATGATGGTCAGTGCCGGAGACCCCATCAAGTACGCAAACATTCACTCGTCCTACTGGGAGAAGTATCTCGCCGGGTTCGGACGGCTTTCAAAATGATTGGAGGAGTTTTATGAGCGAAAAATCGGATAAGCTGCGGGCGATGCTGGAAAAAGAAAAGGAGCGCCGCATCAAGCTGAACAACCGCATTGCGATTCTGGAGCGGCGCATTCAGGAGGAGGATTCTGCCGGAGGTCAACGAGATGGTGCGGACTGCAAAGGTCACGCCGGAACAGCTTGCCGCCCTGCTGCGGCAGTCGGCCACCACTACCCCGAACCCGGCTGCGCTGTCCGCTGTGGGTGCAACTTTTGAGAAGGAGGACGATTCGGATGAAGATTAAGAGATTTGGCACACTGCTGGTGTCGGCGGTTCTGTGCATCGGCATGGCAGCTCCCGCTTTTGCCTTTGAGGGCGATTCCACCCCGGTGGAACAGCCGGTTCTGCCGGAAGTGGTGGAGGAAGATGTTGTCACCGTCACGGACGAAACCTCTGGTGCCCTGACCCCGGAAGGCAACCTGACGCTGGTGGACGACTACCACACCAACTATTCTGATGGCAGCGGACAGCAGTTCATTACGCTGGTGTCGAAGTCGGGTGCGACTTTCTATCTGGTGATTGACCGCAACGCCAAGGGGCAGCAGACCGTCCACTTTATGAACCTTGTAGACGAAGCCGACCTTCTGGCTCTGATGGAGGAAGATGCTGCCGATGCCTATACCGCTGAAAAAGAAGCAGCGGCGCAGGCTGAACAGGATAAGCTGAAAGCCGAGGAAGAAGCCAAGAAAGCCGCAGAAGAAGCGGCGGCATCCGGCGAGGAACAGCCCAAGGAAAACAAGGTCACAAAGATCGCATCCGGCTTTCTGGGCGTAGTCGTGCTGATTGCGCTGGCGGCAGGCGGCATTTTCTACGCTTTCGCAAAGCAGAAGCAGAAAAAGCAGGCCGAAAAAGAAGCCCTTGACCCCGATGCAAACTACACCGAGGACAAGGGCGATTTTGAGATTCCCACCGAGGACGAGCCGGAGGACACCGGTGAGGAGAACAACACAGAAGCATAATTTATTGGCGGCGTTTGCCGCCTTACATATACATCCGACAGTCTGTTTAGTCGTTTTCGTTGCTCACACAACGGTATACGGCAATGATGTTGGGCTTTTCTCCGACTATTTTCACATCATACTTTTCAGGGAAGTTCTTGAGGAAAAGGCTCAACTTTTGGAAACCATAAGTTCGGCTATCAAAGTCTGGCTTTGCTCTTCTTAAGAACAGTCCTACCTTTGCTACATTGACCCACCCATCCTCGTCTTGGAAGGTATCATAGGCTTTTTCCAATAAAGCATGAATTTCGTTTAGATCATTTTTCTTTTCGGAATTCTCTTCAGCGGGGACAGAACTAGCAATTGGAGTTGAATCCGTTTTCTGTGCATCCTCCTTGAGTTGCTTTGTAGATTCTTCTTTTTCGTTGTTCGGAGATATAGGCACTTCCGCTTTTTCTTTTTGGGGAGAACTAGCAGCATCTTGTTCATCGCTTGGGGAAGAACTAGCAACATCGTGTGCATCGTTCCCTTCAACTGAAGAAGAGCAGTTTTCCAAGAAGAGAAACTCATCGCAGGCATTCCGGAAAGCAACAGGGGTTTTTTGCTCACCAACTCCCATAACATAAACCCCTGCTTCACGCAATTTTATTGCCAACGGAGTATAGTCACTGTCGCTTGAAACAATAACAAACGCATCATAAAGGTTTGTATACAAAAGTTCTATGGTATCAATTACCAGTGCCATGTCTGTTGCGTTCTTGCCCGAAACATAGTCGAATTGCTGCTCAGCTTTGATTGCCAACCGTTTGATGATCTCACCCCAGTTTTTTAACGTTGGTTTATGCCAGTTGCCATAAGCACGCTTTACTACAATTCTGCCGCGTGTTGAGATTTCATGAAACACATCTTCCAATTTTGAAATTTGGGTATTATCGGCATCAATCACCACGGCGATTTTTTGAAGTTCCTGCATTGAAATTCACCCCTTCTGTTGCTTTTATAATCATTATATCTCGCACTATATGAAAATTCAACTCAAATATCTACCTTCTGAATAAAAAGCATTTGCTATCTCACTTGGAAGGCTGCACTGATATAGAAAGTAATTTACAACATTGGTGTAATGACATTAAAAACAGCTGTCTAATGTAAATTCGCAAATCGTTTCTGCTAATAAAAACACACGCATTTCTTTGCGGGTAACCATAAAATGGTTACCCGCTCTTTTTATATCCTGAAATCGGAAGGAGGAACGCAATGCCAAACAAAACGCAAGAATGCCTGAACCTTGCCCAGCAAACGGCAAAAAAATTGACCCGGTATTGGGAAAACTGGACGGACTACCTGACCACTGCATCCCGGCTGTACAAGTACAGCTTTGCAGACCAGCTCATGATCTACGCCCAGCGGCCTGATGCCACTGCCTGCGCCAGCTTCGACATCTGGAACAATCGCATGAACCGCTATGTCCGGCGCGGCTCCAAGGGCATCGCACTGTTAGACCAGTCCAGCAGTGTGCCGCGTCTGCACTATGTCTTTGATGTGAGCGACACCGGGGTGCGCCGCAATTCCCGTGACCCGGAGGTGTGGCAGCTCGGCCCCGATCTGGTGCAGCCTGTGTCGGAAATGATCGCCAGAGAGTACGGCGTTTACCATGAAAGGCTCAGCCAGCAGATTTCTGACCTGACGGGCAAGCTGGTAGATTCCTATTGGGACAACAACAGCGGCGACATTCTCGACATCGTTGACGGTTCGTTCCTGATAGATTATGATGAAGCCGGACAGGAGTTCCAGTTCAAATCTGCCGCCGCAATCAGCATCCTGTATACGGTTCTGGAACGCTGCGGCCTTGAGCCGGACGGTCATTTTGACCGTGACGATTTTCAGGCCATCTTCTCTTTTTCCACGCCTGCCGCCGTGTATGCGCTGGGCACCGCAGTCAGCGAATGCAGCCGGGATGTGCTGCGCAACATCGAACGAACCGTAAAAACGACAATCCGCCGCCGCAATGTAGAAAGGAGCCAGTATGAATATGAACAGCAGGAACGTGACCTACTCGACCGTCGGGGACTACCAGCTCCCGAACCTGACCCTGCCCCAGCAGGAGAAAGCACTGGGCAAATACGGCAGACTGCGCCGGACTTACCTGATGAAGCATCGCCCGGTGCTGTACAATTCGATGCTCCTGTCGGGGACTCTGCATGCAGAAACAGAAAAAACTGCCGAACTGATGGACAACGTATCAAAACTGTACGAAGAACTGATTTCTTTTTCTGATCTCTACGACAGTGCCAGTTTTGAAGCAAAGAAAATGATCGTCAATCAGCTTATCCGCAGGGTAGATGTTTATCGTGGGTATCAGCTCAACATTACCTTCAACTTCGACCTTACGCCGTACATTGAAGGGGATGATGCAGCAGCCTGCTGAAAAAACAGGCGGCAAACATTCCTTTTTGAAAATGGTGTAAAGTCAAAAGTTGGGGGTTGTATAGGAACCGCCTGCAAAAGCCTGAAAACGGTGCAGGCGAAGCAATGCAGCCCCCAAAAATCGGCTTCAGCAAAAAGAAAAGCACCATACTTCCTACGAAGTACAGTGCTTTTGGTGGAGAATACCGGGATCGAACCGGTGACCTCTTGCATGCCATGCAAGCGCTCTCCCAGCTGAGCTAATCCCCCATAAATTCCAGAAGCAAGCCTCTGGAATGGAAAATCTTTAGTGGGAACTTAATCGTCATCAGCCATCGCTGTGGGGGTGTGTTTCTGGGTGCATCGTGCTCCCAGCTGAGCTAATCCCCCAGATGTTCGTGCCGTGCCTGACGACGTGATTTATTATATCAGCACATCCGGGAGTTGTCAACTGTTTTTTGAAAAATTCTGCAGCAGTTTGTCTGCCATCGGGAAATTGTTTTTGAATGGGTTATTCTCATTCCATCCCTGCGCCGTTTTCCCACAGCCTGCTACGTTTTTATGCAAACAAAAACCCCGCACAAAACAATTGCTTGTCTTGTGCGGGGCCTCTCTAGCTCTTTTACCTGACACAACAAACGCTATGTCAAATCAAACTATCTATCCTATTCAGGAAAGATTAGTTATTAGAGAGTGGGCAGAGTGCCTTTCTTAGTTTCCAGACCGATGGAGCCGCTGCCCAGGGTGTAGATAGCGGACAGGCCGCCCAGGATCTGCATGCCAGCGTTCAGAGCGCCAACAGCAAAGCCCCAGTTGCCGCCGAAGGTGTTGTAGCCCTTGTTGTAAGCCTTATCCAGATTCTTAACAGAGAAGCCGATCACATCGCCGGGAACGTAGTTGCCATCGAACAGCTGGCTCAGAATGGAGTTGGTGTACGCATCCAGGAAAGAGTTGCCAACGATCTTGATCACGTTAGCGGAAACGTTCTGCCAGTTCTCAGTCTTCATAGCAGGAGCCAGGACATCAACCAGGCTACCACCAACAACGTAGGTCATCTCGTTTTCTGCAACAGCAGAGAAGTTTGCAGGCATCATCATAATGAATTTCTCCCTTCAAATTTAGAAAGATATTTGCAAGCCATTTGTTTGGCTTACGTCCCTTACTAGGATGGCAATAATATACCACACTTTCCAGAAATGTTCAAGTACTTTTTTGAAAAAAATGTGAAAAATGTGATAGACTGTGAAAATCCGGTCTCAAAATTCTTACAGAAGCCGCTTTTTTGCACACAGTGACATGTTTTTTTGCGGAATTGGAAGATACTGGAATTTGAAAGGGATCGTGTATGAAAACCGTGATCTATCTGGACGAACTGCTGCTGACGAACTTTCTAGCCGCAGCAGCGCTGCTTTTGGGCGCAGGGCTTTTGTGTGCGCGGCAGTGCAGCGGCCTGCGGCTGATGGCGGGCAGTGCGGCAGCGGCAGCAGCTTCGCTGGGCATTCTGCTGCCGGAGCTGCCCGGCCCTGCAGCTTTCCTTTATAAGGTGTTCACCTGCTGTGCTGCTGTAGCTGCGGCTTACGGCGTGCCGGGCCTGCGCAATTTTGTGCAGCTGTGTGTGTGGTATCTGCTGCTGAACCTGCTGCTGTGCGGAGCCGTGCTGCTGCCCGGAGTGCAAAGCGCAAATCTCTGCGTCTATCTGCCGCTGTCTCCGGGCCGGCTGCTGCTGTGCTGCGGTGCAGTGCTTGCCGTGCTGCGCGGCGTACTGTTCTGCTTTGGCCGTGCAGGCACCCGCTGCTTTGCCGCTGTGCTGGAGCTGGAAGGTGCAGCCCTCTCCGTACAGGCTTTCTGCGACACCGGCTTCTCAGTGCAGGACCCGCTGACCGGGCAGGCAGTGGTTCTGGTCTATTACCCTGCCGTGCGCAGCGCCCTGCCGCAGGAGCTGCGCACATTTCTGGACCGTTATTTTGCCTGCGGCACAGCACCGCCGCCGGAGCTGCGGGTGCGGCTGGTGCCCTGCACCACCATTGCCGGGCACTGCGTGCTGCCTGCCGTTCCGGTCAAGGCCCTGCGCACCAGCAAAGGCAGTGCAGCGGGCATTCTGGCCGCATTCTGCCGCCCGGAAACGCAGCAGCCATGGACAGCTCTGCTGGGCAGCGAACTGGCCGTACAGCTGGGCATCCGCTGAGAAGCGTTTGATGCGATCGATACTTATAGATGTACAGGAGGGGTATTCATGTTTCATGTTCTGCACCGGTTCTGGCGTTGGCTCCTTGCACGGCTGGGCTATTGCGGCGGCGCACATTTTCTGGCGGGCGCGCCCAGCCTGCCCCCGCCCCTGACCCCGGAACAGGAAAAGGTCCTGCTGGCTCGTATGGCTGCAGGCGATGCCGCTGCCCGGGACGACCTGATCACCCACAACCTGCGGCTGGTGGTGTACCTTGCCAAAAAGTACGAAAGCAGCGGTGTGCCTGCCGAGGACATGATCAGCATTGGCACCATCGGGCTGATCAAGGCGGTGAACACCTTCACGCCGGAGCGCAGCATCAAGCTGGCCACCTACGCCAGCCGCTGCATCGGCAATGAAATTCTGATGTACTTACGCAAAAGCTCCAACCGCCGTCAGGAAGCCAGCATCGACGAACCGCTGAACGTGGATGGCGACGGCAACGAGCTGCTGCTTTCTGATATTCTGGGCAGTGATGAGAACCAGATCAGCCAGCGGCTGGAACAAGATGCGGAGCGCGCCGTTCTTCGCCGGGCCGTGGACAGCCTGTCCCCGCGGGAACGGCAGATCATGGAGCTGCGCTTTGGTCTGGCGGACGGCATTGAGCGCACCCAGAAGGAGGCCGCCGACGCACTGGGCATCAGCCAAAGCTACATTTCCCGGCTGGAAAAACGGATCATCCACACCTTAAAAGTACAATTGGAAAACGAGTGAGGTGAAAAAACGCGGACTGCCGCCCGCTGGGCTTGACAATCCACGCTGATTCGCGTATAATAAAGCTACAAAAGGCGCTGGCCCTGCAAACGGCTAGTTCCTTACCGGATTAGTCAAGAAAAGATGACCGCTCGGATTGGGACTCGAGGTGGTCATTTTTTCTTTTTGTCATCACTGTGAGAAACAGTCCATGTAATTTCAAACGTAACGTAGATTGCTCCGCCGAGAAGCGTGAGCAGAAGCACGACCTGTTCAAACGTCATGGTGCATCCCCCCTTTCCGCCCTTGGACATCCGGGGAGAACGAGATCTTCAAGAAAAAATCGTCTTTAGCCGGCACCCAAGTACCGGTAAGGACTAGCCGCCTGCGTTTGTGGGCACAGCGCCTGATGGCGGCGTTGCCGCCGCAAATACAGCATATCATAGATCCGCACAAAAAACAATATTTTGCCGCGCTTTCCTGCCAAACGGGAAAGCGCACAGTTTTTTCCACGCATACAATGCCGCTGCGCATCCCATACTCCCGGTGAGAACAAAAACAGACCGGGGGCGTTTGGATGTACAACAAAGTGGAGCTGTGCGGCATGAACACTGCAAAGCTGCCTGTGCTGACCGAAGCCGAAAAGCGGGAACTGCTGGCCCGCGCCCACGCCGGTGATGCGGCAGCCCGGGAACAAATGGTGGAAGGCAACCTGCGGCTGGTGCTCAGCGTGGTGCAGCGGTTCGCCCAGCGCGGCGAAAATCTGGACGACCTGTTTCAGGTGGGGTGCATCGGGCTGATCAAGGCCATCGATCATTTTGACCCCGCCCAGCCGGTGCGCTTTTCCACCTACGGTGTACCCATGATCATTGGCGAGATCCGGCGTTTTCTGCGGGACAACAATGCCCTGCGGGTGAGCCGCAGCCTGCGGGATACCGCCTACCGGGCCATGCAGAGCCGCGAAGCGCTGGAAAAGCAGCTTGGCCGCGAGCCGACCATGGACGAGATCGCGCAGGCGGCGGGCCTTGCCCGGCGCGAAGTGACGGCGGCGCTGGAATCGGTGGTGGAGCCGATCAGTCTGGAAGAGCCGGTGTACACCGATGGCGGCGATGCAATGTATGTGATCGATCAGGTGCGGGACCCGGACGGCGAGGACAGCTGGATCAGCGGGCTGCAGTTCCGGCAGACCGTGGCCGGGCTGACCCCGCGGGAAAAGCGGATCATGGAGCTGCGCTACCTGCAGGGCAAGACCCAGATGGAGGTGGCGCGGGAGATCGGCATCAGTCAGGCACAGGTCAGCCGGTTGGAAAAAGGCGCACTGAGCCAGTTCCGCACCCGGGACTGAACCTAAAAAAGGCGGCACAGCTTCCGTTTTGTTCGGAAGTGTGCCGTCTTTTATCTGCGGCTGTATTTGCGCCGGGTGGCCGCACCGCCGCGCAGATGCCGCTCTGCCTTATTGCAGGCCAGAACCGCACGCACCTGCCGGAACAGCTCCGGCTGCAGCGTCCGCAGCCGCACCGCAACATCCTTGTGCACGGTGGACTTGCTGCACCCGAACACCGCTGCCGCCGCACGCACTGTGGCCCGGTTGGCCGCGATATATTCGCCCAGCTGTACCGCCCTCTGTTCGGGGTCTCCCTTCATATCCAGACTCCTCCCATTGTGAACTTATGGTACAGCCTATGCACAGGCCGGGGCAGATATGTTCCGCCGGGGCTTGACTTTTGCGCCGGACGCGCTATACTTTTGCATGGACATAAAAACAGGGGTGCCGAAAGGCTGAGATCCGCGTTTTGCGGAGTACCCTTTTACCTGACCGGACAATGCCGGCGTGGGAGTTTGCAGAACTGTCCGTTCTTTCACAAACCCCGTGCGCCTGCTGGAAAGCGGGCGCATTTTGTTTTTGTGTACTATCGTTCTGAGAAGAGGAATCCCTATGACCAAAACCTATTCCAAAACCCGCATTCTGGTGGAGGGTGCGCTGATGATCGCTCTGTCCACCGTTTTGAGCATGATCCAGATCCCGCTCATGCCCCACGGCGGTTCCATCACCCTGTTCAGCATGGTGCCCATTCTGGTAATGAGCTACCGCCACGGCGCAAAGTGGG
>ENA-OQDM01001247-OQDM01001247.1-human-gut-metagenome-genome-assembly--contig:-NODE-1247-length-10826-cov-1.629965_pt1 | contig 10826 bp, 10 predicted proteins | sample MGYA00242772_ERZ504605 | MGnify/ENA primary metagenome ERZ504605 (study PRJEB26092, sample SAMD00036348) | human gut metagenome | host: Homo sapiens | study: EMG produced TPA metagenomics assembly of... | reverse complement strand
TCTAAACGTTTTTTTATTGAAGTTAGAATTACATCAAAGGATGATAAGACAAAAAAAATCCCCGGGGCTCTGCTTCTCCCCAGGGAAATACGTTTTAAAATCAGTTCTTAAAGCTATGGATTGGTGCCGGAATACGTCCGCCACGTTCTACAAATGCATTACAGGAGAACTGATTCACTGGCATGATCGGTGCATATCCCAACAGTCCGCCAAACTCTACTGTCTCGCCTACTCCCTTACCAATTACAGGAATCAGTCTGACAGCTGTTGTCTTCTGATTGATCATACCGATTGCAGATTCATCTGCAATAATTCCTGCAATAGTAGATGCTTTTGTGTCACCCGGTATAGCAATCATGTCAAGTCCTACAGAGCAGACACAAGTCATAGCTTCCAGTTTTTCCAGTGTCAGCGCACCAAGATTTACCGAATCAATCATTCCCTGGTCTTCACTGACCGGAATAAATGCACCGCTTAAACCTCCAACTGCCTGTGCCGCCATAACACCGCCTTTTTTAACCTGATCGTTCAAAAGCGCAAGTGCTGCAGTTGTTCCTGGTGCTCCTACTCTTTCAAGCCCGATTTCTTCAAGGATCTCTGCTACGCTGTCGCCAATTGCCGGTGTCGGTGCAAGAGAGAGATCAACAATTCCAAACGGTACACCCAGACGTTTAGATGCTTCCTGTGCTACCAGCTGACCTACACGGGTAACTTTAAATGCAGTACGTTTAATCATTTCGCATAAAGTCTGGAAATCAGCACCACGTACGGATTCCAAAGCTGTTTTTACAACTCCCGGACCACTTACGCCTACATTAATGATGCAGTCAGCTTCTGTAACTCCATGGAAAGCACCAGCCATAAACGGGTTATCATCTGGCGCATTACAGAACACAACAAGTTTCGCACATCCAAGGGAATCCTGTTCTTTGGATGCCTCTGCAGTTTCCAGGACAATCTCACCCATCAGTTTCACCGCATCCATATTAATACCAGTCTTGGTAGAACCAACATTTACAGAGCTGCAGACACGTTCTGTTACTGCCAGAGCCTGTGGAATGGAACGGATCAAAAGATCTTCTGCCGGAGTCATCCCCTTGCTGACAAGGGCTGAATAACCTCCAATAAAATTTACACCAATAGTCTTTGCTGCCTTATCCAAAGTCTTTGCAACAGACACAAAATCTTCTGTAGAATGGCATGCAACTCCACCAACCAGTGCAATTGGTGTGACAGAAACTCGTTTATTTACAACCGGAATACCAAATTCTGCTGCAATCTTATCACCTGTAGCAACCAGATCTTTTGCTTTTGTTGTAATCTTATTGTAGATTTTTTCATTCATAGTATCCAGGTCGCTGTCAATGCAGTCCAAAAGGCTGATTCCCATGGTAATGGTACGCACATCCAGATTTTCCTGCTCAATCATTTTGTTTGTCTCATTAACTTCAAAAATATTGATCATGTCAACTCTCCTTTTCGGTAAGATACGATTAAATACGATGCATTACATTGAAGATATCTTCGTGCTGACAGCGGATCACTACGCCGATCTTATCGCCGATTTCAGAAAGTTCTTTAGAGAGAGCCACGGCATCTTTGTCAGATTTACTGGTATCTGCAACCATCATCATGTTAAAATACCCCTGTACGATAGTCTGGGAAATATCCAGAATGTTTACATTGTTGTCTGCAAGATATGTACATACTTTTGCAATAATTCCTACGGTGTCATTTCCTACTACTGTAATGATTGTTTTTTTCATGACTTTTTTCCTTTCTGTTATACGGTAACTACATCCGAAACAAAGTCCCGTTTCGCCACCTGAATTCTGAAATCTTTTGATTTGTAAGGGTTGTCTCCCAGTGTTACCTCTGAACAAACAGTTTCATAAGCCAGTTCTTCATAGTTGTTTTCTCTGCTTAGATGTCCCAGAAAAATTGCTTTCAGATTATCATGCAGCAGCCTGCACAACAATCTGCCTGCATTTTCATTGGACAAATGCCCTCTGTCTCCCAGAATACGCTGTTTCAGATAATATGGATATTTACCCACCTGCAACATACGAATATCATGATTTGCTTCCAGAAGAAGCGCATCCAGTCCCTGCAGATTCTCAATAATATAATCATTATATTTTCCAAGATCCGTCGCAATTCCCACAGAATGTCCCTCATGTTCCAGCCGATAACCAACCGGCTGAGCCGCATCATGTGGAATCGTAAATGGGTTTACCTTCAGATCATTGATCATAAATGGTTCGTCTTCCTGAATTTCATGAAAAATCCCCTCTGGAATCTTTCCAAGTGCATTGGTACGAACCATGGCATCCACGGTTCCGGCGGTAGCATAGATTGGAATGCCGTATTTTCTTGAGATCACGCCAAGCCCTTTAATATGATCCGAATGTTCATGTGTGATCAAAATGCCATCAAGGTCACGTCCGGTAAGCTCCAGACTATTCAAGCCAGTTTCCATTTTCTTACCGCTGATCCCGATATCTACCAGTACATGTGTATTGTCAGATCCTACATAAATACAGTTTCCGCTGCTGCCACTGGCAATACTGCAAAATCTCATAATAATTTAATCCCCTCTTCTATCTGTTTCCAGGTTGTCTTCAGATCTCCATTATTTATAATAACATAATCCGAATGTTTCCTGAAAAATTCTTCAGAGCCCTGTCGGGCGATGATACTCTCAGCTTTTTCTCTTGTATAGCCACGGCTGTCCATCAAACGCCGAATACGGATTTCTGCATCCGTATGAATATACCAGACATTGTTACAAAATTCCTCATAATGTTCTTCCAGAAGAAGTGCTGCCTCTATCACAAGCAATCTGCAACCTGCCTGTCTCTGTTTTCGGATTTCCTCTAAAATATATGTTTTGACAGCAGGATGAATAATAGCATCAAGACTTTGGCGCATTAATTCATTACCAAATACTACATCAGAAACCTGCTTTCGGTCAATAGTTTTATCGTTTTTTTATTATTTGTCTGCCAAATAATGCAATTACATGCTCATAGCAGAGTCCACCTGGTTCCATAACCAGATGTCCAATCTTATCTGCCTGAATCACATACGCATCATATTTCTGACTTAAGTAATCCAGAATCGTACTTTTGCCGGCGCCCACACCGCCGGTAATTCCTATGATTTTCATTTGTTACGCCTCATTATTTTGCTTCATACCAGCTGTTTCCTTCATGCATATCAACATCCAGTTCTACAGAAAGATGTACAGCTCCCTTCATTTCCTCTTCAAGGATGCGGGATACTGTTTCCACTTCCTCCTTCTTTGTTTCGATCAGAAGCTCATCATGCACCTGAAGAACCAGTCTGGACTGCAGCCCTTCTTCTTTCAGGCGCTGATATACCCGATTCATCGCGATTTTGATAATATCAGCGGCTGTGCCCTGAATCGGCGAATTCATCGCCACACGCTCTCCAAAAGATCTCTGCATAAAGTTACCGGATTTCAGTTCCGGAATCGGTCTGCGGCGTCCAAGCATTGTAGAAACATACCCCTTTTCTTTTCCATCCGCTACAAGTCCATCAAGAAATCCTTTGATCTTTGGATAAGTTTCAAAATATTTTTCGATATATTCAGCAGCTTCTTTTCGTGTGATACTCAGATCCTGACTCAGGCCAAAAGAGCTGATGCCATACACGATTCCGAAGTTAACTGCTTTGGCATTTCTTCGCTGCAGATCTGTAACCTCATCAAACGGTACATGAAATACTTGTGATGCAGTCAGTCTGTGGATATCTTCCGCCTCTCTGTATGCCTGAATCAGTTTCTCATCGCCTGACATATGTGCTAACACACGAAGTTCGATCTGTGAATAATCTGCATCCAGAAATACATACCCATCTTCCGGCACAAAAACTTTGCGGATCAGACGTCCAAGCTCCATACGCACTGGAATATTCTGCAGGTTCGGTTCTGTGCTGCTGATACGCCCGGTCGCTGTAATCGTCTGATTAAAAGTAGAATGAATTCTGCCATCCGCTTCAATCACTGCACTTAGACCATCTGCATAAGTAGATTTCAGCTTGGTAAGCTGTCTGTATTCCAGAATATCATTAACGATTGGCTGCTCTGGCGCAAGTTTTTCCAAAATATCAGCAGCTGTAGAATAGCCCGTCTTTGTTTTTCTTCCACCAGGGATACCCATTTTTTCAAAAAGAATCACGCCAAGTTGTTTGGGAGAATTGATATTAAACTCTTCTCCAGCCTGTTCGTAGATCAGCTTTTCAAGTTCTGCGATACGAACTTGGAGTTTCTCTCCATAAGCTTTAAGTTCCTCGCCTTTGACACGAATCCCCCATTTTTCCATAGAATCCAGTGTAAAGATTAATGGAAGTTCAATTTTTCTGTAAACATTCCACATTTCTGTTTCTTTTAAGGCATTTTCAATCGGTTCTCTGGTTGCATATGCCGTATAAGCCAAATGACACGCATAAGACATCAATCCATCAGAGGATTTTTCCCAGGCTGCCTTTAAAGAATCTTTGCCGAGCAGATCCGTTCGCGTCGGAAGTAAGGCTCCATCAAGATATTCTCTTGCAATATCGTCAAATGTATAAGAAGATTTTAATGGATTCAGAAGATATACTGCCACACCTGTATCAAATACATGGCCTGCATCCTCGAGTCCAACGTGTTTCAACATAGATTTTACATCTATGGAACAGAGAATTGTACTGTCAGCGATTTCCTTCAATGCTGCACAAATATAATCACCGGTAAGCAATCCCTCAACCGGAATATAATAAATTTCTCCTTTGGTAAGAGCTATTCCAAGGCCATATACGCCTTCTTTATCAGAAAGCAATGCCACACCGATATAATTTTTCTCAGCAGCTTTCTTAAACAGTGCTTCTGCGCCTCCAAGATCACTGCAGGTAAAAAAATTCTGCTCAATCGTGTTCTCCGGTACAGCTGAAGTATCAAATCTTCCAAGAAGATTTTTAAATTCCAGCTGTTTACAGAGCTGATACGCTTCCGGAGTATAAAGATTTCCAAGTCTCGCCTCTTCATATACATATTCCAGCGGACTTTCTGTATTGATCGTAGCAAGTGCCTTGCTAAGTTCTGCAAGATCATAATGCTCTCTCAACGATTCCCGGGCTTTATTTGGTTTTATTTCTTCCAGATGTACATAGGCATTTTCAATTGTTCCAAACTCAACGATCATTTTGGTTGCCGTCTTTTCACCAACGCCTGGAATTCCCGGAATATTATCTGCCGAATCTCCCATCAAAGCCTTTAATTCTATAATCTGTGGCGGTGTTACCTGATATTTTTCAAGGACTTCTTCTGCATGAAAATTTTCGATAGTTGTCTTTCCTCTTGAGGTTTTTGGCAGACGAATCATAACTTTTTCTGTTGCCAGCTGAAGAAGATCTCTATCACCTGACAGGATTGTAACATCCATTCCTTCTTTTTCACTTCTGACAGCCAGAGTTCCCAAAAGGTCATCTGCCTCATATCCTGCTTTTGAAACAATTTTTATTCCCATTGCCGTAAGCATTTCCTTCATCAACGGAACCTGCTCTCTAAGTTCCTCCGGCATTGGTTTACGTGTTCCCTTATATGCTTCGTACATCTTATGGCGGAAGGTAGGCTCATGAAGATCAAAAGCAACTGTCAGATACTGCGGTTTCTCCTCCTCCAGGATACGAAAAAGGATATTTAAAAAACCATAAACCGCACCTGTATGTTTTCCCTCTGCATTGGTCAGATCCGGAAGTCCATAAAAAGCGCGGTTCAGAATACTGTGTCCGTCTATCAATAATATCTTTTCACTCAAAATAATATCCTCCTGTATCATGTTATAAAAAGTGCGTTACTTCCATTACAAGAAATACAACAAATGATGCAGCCGCGATCACTACTGCCATAAAAAAAATCACAGACAAAAAAATGCAGCCATCTTTTCTGGCGGATATATCTGCGTGATCGACGGATATCCTGTTCCAGAAGTTCCCGAAAATCAAGGACCGTACCATCTTCCTTCTCATCCAGCTGCTGAATTGCCTCATGAACGATAAAATATGTCTCCAACTCATCATAACAGGAAGAACAATGCTCTATATGATCCAGAAATTCTTCCAGTTCGTCTGTAGACAATGTATGCTTGATATATCTGGCAACCAGTGTTTCTGCCTGTCTGCAGTCAATACCTGACAACGTTCTTCCTCCTTTTTTCAATATCATATTACTGAAAAGATTATAATTTCACTGTTTTGTAGTATAACACAAAAAAAGACGTTTCACAATGAGAAACGTCTCTTTCGTACAGCTGCTGTTCATAGTAATTCACATGGCAATATTATATCTTATCGGTTTCCTCTTCAGAAGTTTTCAAAGTATCTTCTGCCACTGGTGTAGGAGTTTCGAGAATCTTCATAAATTCTTCTCCGGTAATCGTCTCATGCTCATACAGATACTGCGCAAGTTCATGGAGTTTGCCGATATTATCCTGAAGAATCTTCAGCGCTTTTTCATGCTGTTTGCGAACAAGTTCCACAACTTTTTTATCCAGCATTGTCTGTGTTTCAAAAGAGCATGTCAGGCTGGAATCACCACCCAGATATTGATTGCTGACACTTTCCATCGCAACCATATCAAAATCATCACTCATGCCATAACGCGAGATCATGGCTCTGGCAATCTTTGTTGCCTGCTCAATGTCATTGGAAGCACCTGTTGTGATCGAATGAAAAATCAGTTCCTCTGCAGCACGACCGCCCGTAAATGTTGCTATCTTATTTTCCAGTTCTTCTTTACTCATCAGATAATGTTCTCCATCATCTACCTGCATCGTATATCCAAGAGCACCGGAAGTACGTGGTATAATCGTAATTTTGTGTACCGGTGCAGATTCTGTCTGTTTAGCTGCTACCAAAGCGTGTCCGATTTCATGATAAGATACGATCAGTTTTTCTTTATTAGAAAGAACACGGTTTTTCTTTTGATATCCGGCAATTACAACTTCAATACTTTCTTCAAAATCTGCCTGTGTGGCAAATTTACGTCCATCACGTACTGCACGAAGCGCCGCTTCATTGACAATATTGGCAAGTTCAGCTCCGGAAGCGCCGGCAGCAGCCTTCGCTATATCATCAAAACGAACGGTATCTGCAATCTTGATTTTCTTTGCATGTACCTTCAAAATCTCCTCACGGCCCTGAAGATCCGGAAGTTCTACCGGAATTCGTCTGTCAAAACGTCCCGGACGAAGAAGTGCAGGGTCAAGAGAATCCGGACGGTTTGTTGCCGCAAGAATTACCACGCCTTTGGATCCATCAAAGCCATCCATTTCTGTAAGGAGCTGATTCAAAGTCTGTTCACGTTCATCATTGCCACCTGTAAATCCAGCTCCATCACGTTTCTTACCAATTGTATCAATCTCATCAATAAATACAATACATGGTGCTTTTTCATTTGCCTGTTTAAAAAGATCACGTACTTTGGCCGCGCCCATACCAACAAACATTTCTACAAACTCAGATCCCGAAATAGAGAAAAACGGAACTTCAGCTTCACCTGCAACTGCCTTGGCAAGAAGAGTCTTACCTGTTCCAGGAGGACCCACAAGCAGTGCACCCTTTGGCATAGACGCCCCAATTTCTGTATACTTCTGCGGATTATGCAAATAATCAACGATCTCCGTCAGAAGATCTTTTGCCTCATCTTCACCTGCAACATCAGAAAATTTAATTCCTGTAGATGATTTCACGTATACCTTGGCATTACTTTTGCCAAAAGACATTGCACCACCAGGGCCGCCACCCATAGATGACATTATCTTCTTACTCAGCCAGCGACCAATAAAAATAAAGATCACGATTGGTACTACATAGCTGAGAAGCAGTGTCATCAGTATAGAAGGACTTTCCGGAAGAACTTCATCCATTGTTACCCCTGCATCCAACAGGCGATTAACCAGATCAGAGTCATCCATCTTGACAGTTTTACACAGAACCATATTCCCGGAATTACTGTCTTTCATCTCATAATATATATAATTTTCTTCTACTGTAGCCTTTGTTACATTCCCATCTTCAACATTTTCAATAAACGTAGAATAGTCCGTCTTCTGCACGCTTCGTTCCTGTACGGCCGGAACAACCAGCATATTCAGAAGAACGATGATAACACCTGCAATGATATAATATACATACATAGGTATTTTCTCTGGTTTTTTGTTCCCAAACTTCATTTATCTTTTGTCCTCCAAATCTTCGAAAGTCCCGGTATTTAGTATCTCCGGATTCTTTCAAAATCATTTATGTCATGTACCATATCATTTTTCTTTCCAAGATTCAATGTCCATTCTATGAAATTTTATAAACTTTTCATAAAAAGCTACAATGTTGATAATCAAAAAAAGCTCTCTGATTACCAGAGAGCCTGAGTTAAGTGCCGCTGGCCGGACTCGAACCGGCACGGTTTCCCGCTTGATTTTGAGTCAAGTGCGTCTGCCAATTCCGCCACAGCGGCAAATGAACCGAAGAATATAATATCATAATTCTCAGTCCATTGCAAGCATTTTAGATAGAAATACAAATATTTTTATTTGTTTTTATTTGTAAAGTCTGTCTTCATCTTCAAGTATTTTTTCATAAATCGGGAAACAGTCAAATGTCGCAAAATAATCTCTTGGAGTTTCCGCACGACGGATCATATCAAAAGTTCCATCTTCATGAAGAAGAATTTCTGCAGATTTCAGTTTGCCATTGTAGTTATATCCCATGGCAAATCCATGTGCACCTGTATCATGGATAACAAGAAGATCTCCCATATCAATCTTTGGAAGATAACGGTCAATTGCAAATTTATCATTATTCTCACAAAGAGAACCTGTAATATCATAAAGATGATCACATGGCTGATCTTCCTTGCCCATAACTGTAATATGATGATAAGCTCCATACATTGCCGGACGCATAAGGTTTACCGCACATGCATCTACACCGATGTATTCTTTGTGTGTATGTTTCTCATGAATTGCTTTTGTAACAAGGCATCCATAAGGTCCCATCATGAAACGCCCAAGTTCCGTATAGATAGCAACATCTCCCATTCCTGCCGGAACAAGAACCTCTTCGTATACTTTACGAACGCCCTCTCCAATCACACGAATGTCATTCGGTGTCTGGTCCGGTCTGTATGGAATACCGATTCCACCGGAAAGGTTAATAAATCCGATATGTGCTCCTGTTTCTTTCTGAAGCTTTACTGCAAGTTCAAACATGACTTTGGCGAGCATCGGATAATATTCATTCGTTACTGTATTGCTGGCAAGAAATGCATGAATACCGAAATTCTCTGCTCCTTTTGCTTTCAGAGTGCGAAATGCTTCAAAAATCTGCTCCGTTGTCATTCCATATTTAGCATCTCCCGGGTTATCCATAATATCATTGCTGATTTTAAAGACTCCGCCTGGATTATAACGGCAACTGATCGTCTTCGGAATATATCCGACCGCTTTTTCAACTGCTTTAATATGGGTAATATCATCCAGATTGATAATGCCACCGATTTCATTTGCATAACGGAATTCTGCTTCTGGTGTATCATTAGAAGAAAACATGATATCACCTTTTTTGCAGCCGATTGCTTTGGACAGCATCAGTTCTGTCATAGAAGAACAGTCACATCCACAGCCATATTCCTGAAGAATCTGAATCAAATACGGATTCGGAGTTGCTTTTACTGCAAAAAATTCTTTAAATCCTTTATTCCATGCAAAAGCTTCTTTCAATGCTTTTGCATTTTCGCGAATTCCTTTTTCGTCATAAAGATGAAAAGGTGTCGGATATTTTTCAGTGATTTCCTGAAGCTTTTCCAAAGTTACAAACGGCTTTTTTTTCATATTTTTATCTCCTCGTTATATTGGCATTATTTCACATGCTGGTGTGTAAACAGATGATCCTGGCAGTACTCATAATTACCATTGCATTTGGAACAGAAACGAAATTCCAGATTCGGATCATCCTTCTCTGTACGACCACAAATTGCACATTTATGTTTGGTAATGCCACCTGTTGCCGGATTTACTCTGCTCTGTGCCATTGCCTTCTTAAACTCTCTGCGTCGGTGTACCTCTTTAGGATTATACCGATGCATGTTTCTGTTACTGAAAAAGAACAGAACAAAATTCAAGAGAGATGCAAGGATCGGAACAGCCATAACCCACAGACCAACTCTTACATATGAAATCATATTATAAACAATGATTGCGCCATATACCCATGCCATCCATTTCATTTTGATCGGGATCACAAACCACAGAAGGATCTGCATATCCGGATAGCATGCCGCATAAGCAAGAAATACAGAAAGACTGACATAATAGGTCGTAAAAACACTTCCACCAATCATATAAGTCATTCCATCGATCACAACAAAACCACCTGTCACAAAATAAGTGATAAACGCTGCGATCAAAACAAAGAGAAGCCCGGAAAATATATACAATGTATACCGGAAGCTTCCCCAGGTACGCTCAAGAGAGGTACCGATCGGATAATAAAAGAACAGAATAGAAATCGCAAACAATAGGAAATTACCGGTGCTTGGTGGATAGATCACCCAGGTGACCAGACGCCAGATCTGTCCCTGCAGAATCTTGGAAACATCCAGACTCATCATATTGAGCAGCGATGGATTCATATAAGTGAGCAAATACCCTATCACATAACAGATAATAATATACACTGTCAGATTCTGTATTCCACCATGTCTTCCAAATTTGCGTTCCAGTTTATCGATCCAATTCATAAAATCACTTCTTCTCCTTTTTCAG
>ENA-OQDM01001246-OQDM01001246.1-human-gut-metagenome-genome-assembly--contig:-NODE-1246-length-10834-cov-1.249556_pt1 | contig 10834 bp, 11 predicted proteins | sample MGYA00242772_ERZ504605 | MGnify/ENA primary metagenome ERZ504605 (study PRJEB26092, sample SAMD00036348) | human gut metagenome | host: Homo sapiens | study: EMG produced TPA metagenomics assembly of... | reverse complement strand
CCGGTCACGCCCCGTCGGCCATGTAGCTCTCGGTATCGCTCTGCTCGTAGCAGCCCACCGTGCAGACGGGTCTGCCGTTGTGCAGCAGCGCGCGGCAGGTGCCCACCCCGTGGGCCAGCGCCGTGCAGGCCGCGGAGTAGAACTCGTCGGCCTCGGCGTCGCTCTCGGCAAAGACAAGGCGGCTGACCGGCAGCATCGACGGGCTGGCGAATGAGCTGACCGCCGAACGCGCGGTGCGGTTCGCCTGCTTCCCGGCGCTGTGCGGCTTTTATGCACAGCTTGGATTTTTACAAATCGGCAAAATTCAACATTATACTACAGATTGGAATACTACATGATCGAACAATTTTACGACCTGCGCCCCGAAGTGCTGGCGCTGGACCGCAAGGCCCTCGACCTCTGCCGTGCGCAGTTTGCCCATGTGGAGGAGATCCGCGACTACAACCAGCTCAAAATGCTGCGTGCCTTCACCGACTGCGGCGTCGAGGCACGGCATTTCTGGGGGTCCAGCGGCTACGGCGTCTGGGACGACAGCCGCAACAAGCTGGAGGAGGTGTTTGCCCGCTGCATGGGGGCCGAGGCCGCACTGGTGCGCCCGCAATTCATGAGCGGCACCCACACGCTGACCGTCGCGCTGTTCGGTCTGCTGCGCACCGGCGACACCCTGCTGGCCGCCACGGGCCGCCCTTATGACACGCTGGAAGGCGTCATCGGCATCGGAGACGCGGGCAAGGGCTGCGGTACGCTGCGGGAGTTTGGCGTGAACTACGACGAGTGCCCGCTGCTGCCGGACTTCACCCCCGACTATGACCTGATCGCCGAGAAGGCCAGGACCGCCACGGTGGTACACATCCAGCGCAGCCGCGGCTACACCCAGCGCAATGCGTTTGACCTTGCCACGATTCAAAAGGTCGCGGACACCGCCCGCAAAGCCAACCCGAACGCGGTGATTTTCGTGGACAACTGCTACGGCGAGTTCACCCAGACCGCCGAGCCCGTCGCCTTCGGCGCGGACATCATGGCGGGCAGCTTCATCAAGAATCCCGGCGGCGGCATCACCCCTACGGGCGGCTACATTGCGGGCCGTAAGGACCTTGTCGAAAAGTGCAGCCACCGCTTCACTGCGCCCGGCATCGGCGGGGACCTGGGCTGCACGCAGGACAGCCTGCGGGATACCTTCCTCGGCTTCTACTACGCGCCGGGCGTCGTCTGCGAGGCGCTGAAAACCGCCATCTATGCCCAGTGTCTGCTGGAGCTGGCGGGCGTCAATCCCGTGCCGCGCTACACCGCCGACCACAACGACATTGTGACCTGCTTTGACTCGGGCAGTGCCGCCGCGCTGACGGGCTTCTGCGCGGGCATCCAGCACAACAGCCCTGTGGACAGCTTTGCCAGCCCCGAGCCTGCCGACGAGCCGGGTTACACCGACAAGGTCGTCATGGCGTCCGGCAGCTTTACCGAGGGCAGCACGATTGAAATCAGTTGCGACGGCCCGCTGCGCGCGCCCTACACCTGCTATCTGCAGGGCGGCGTGAACTTTACCGCAGGCCGTGCCGCCGTGCTGAACGCCGTGCAGAACGCTTTTTTCGCAGAGTAAAAAGGCTTCCCCCTCGGGGGAAGCTGTCAGCGGCCCCGCCCGCTGACTGATGAGGGGCAGGTTTGCCATTATACCCCATAAACGGGAAACCGTGGCAAACTCGCCCCTCATCCGGCCCTGCGGGGCCACCTTCAGTCTTCGCGCTAAGAGCCGCCTGCGGCGGTTGCGCTTCGACACGCGCCTGCGGGCGCAGCCCCAAGGGGGAAGGCTTTGAAGTAAAAAAATCTCCCGCGTATCCTAACCGATACGCGGGAGATTTTTTACATTCTACTGTTTTAGTGCTTCACAAAATCACGGACCAGCGCCTGCAGCAGGTCGTCGCGGTCAATGCGGCGGATGATGGCGCGGGCGTTCTTGTAGGTCGTGATGTAGGTCGGGTCCTCCGACAGGATGTAGCCGACGAGCTGATTGATGGGGTTGTAGCCCTTCTCCTCCAGCGCACGGTACACCTGCAGCACCGCCTGCTTGATCTCCATATCACGGTCATCACGGATGGAAAAAACGGCGGTAGGTTCAGAGATCGGCATTTCAATTCTCCCCTTCATTATGATATTACTAGCCCTATTATACTCAACATGCGCCAAATTTGCAAGATGAAAACGCAGGATTTTTATACAGAAATGCAAATTCCGCTTCTTTGCTTTTTGCCCGCCGCTGTGCTATAATACAGACAAAACTGTCCGTAAAGGAGCTACACTATGAAATTTTCGGAAATGCCCTATGCACGCCCCGACCTGGACGCCGTCAAGCAGCAGTTTGCTGACCTGCTGGCCCGCTTCAAGGCGGCTGCTACCTACGCCGAGGCCCACGCCGTTTTTCTGGAGGAGGAAAAGCTCAACAAGCATGTGGACACGCTTGCCCAGCTGGCCAGCGTGCGCAATACGATTGACACCCGCGACAAATTCTACGATGAGGAGATGAACTTCTGGAACGAGGCCACTCCCCAGCTGCAGGAGTGCCAGAACGCCTGGAGCCGCGCGATGCTCGATTCGCCGTTCCGCGCCGACTTCACCGCCGAGTACGGCGACCTGATGTTCGTCAACGCTGAGATCGCGGACAAGGCGTTCTCGCCCGATATTCTCGACGAGATGGCACAGGAAAACAAGCTGACCACCGAGTACGGCAAGCTGATCGCGTCGGCGCAGATCCCGTTTGAGGGCGGCGTCTACACGCTGAGCCAGCTGTCCCCCTTCAAGAATGACCCCGACGATGCCCGCCGTCTGGCCGCCTGGAAGGCCGAGGGCGCATGGTACAAAGAGCACGGGGCCGAGTTTGACGGCCTCTACGACCAGCTCGTCCACCTGCGTGACACCATGGGCAAAAAGCTCGGCTATGAGGGTTACACCACGCTGGGCTACTACCGCATGGGCCGCAACTGCTACACGAGGCCGATGTGGAAAAGTTCCGCGCCGCCGTCGTCAAGTACATCGTGCCGCTGGCCGACAGCATCTACCGCGAGCAGGCCGGGCGGCTGGGCAAGCAGTACCCGATGAACGCAGCCGACAACGCCCTGATGTTCCGCAGCGGCAACCCCCGCCCGGCGGGCGACGCCGACGCCATCCTCAAGCAGGGCAAAAAGTTCTATGAGGAGCTTTCCCCCGAGACCGGCGTGTTCTTCAACAAAATGCTGGACGACCAGCTCATGGACGTGCTGTCCACCCCCGGCAAGGCGGGCGGTGGCTACTGCACGGGCCTGGGTGATTACGAAATGCCGTTTATTTTTGCCAACTTCAACGGCACCCAGCACGACGTCGAGGTCGTGACCCACGAGGCCGGCCACGCCTTTGCCGCCTACATGAACCGTGACCGCATCCCGTACTCCTACGTCTGGCCCAGCATGGAGGCCTGCGAGGTCCACTCGATGTCGATGGAGTTCTTCGCCTGGCCGTGGGCCGATGGCTTCTTCGGCGCGGATGCCCGCAAGTTCCGCTACAGCCATCTGGCGGGTGCGCTGACCTTCATCCCCTACGGCACAATGGTGGACCATTTCCAGCACATCGTCTACGAGCATCCCGAGCTGACCCCGGCCCAGCGCCACGAGGAATGGAAAAAGCTGGCTGCCATCTATCAGCCTGGATGCGTCTGGACGGCGAGATCCCGTTCTACGGCGCGGGTGAGTACTGGCAGCGCCAGATGCACATTTATCAGAGCCCGTTCTACTACATCGACTACTGTCTGGCCCAGACCGTCAGCCTGCAGTTCTGGGCGATGCTGCAAAAGGACCGCGCCGATGCGTGGAGCCACTACATGGCCTACACGAAGCAGGGCGGCAGCCGCACCTTCACCGAACTGCTGAAAAACGCCGGCCTGTCCACGCCGTTTGAGGAAAGCTGTCTGCGCGGCGTCAGCGAGGCGGCCAAGGCGTGGCTGGACAGCTACGACCTGACGGGGATCGTCTGATGGCGGACCGCGAGCGCGAGAAGAAAAGAAGCGCGCCTATCTCGACGACTTTGAGAAGGACCTGAACGGCAATTATCAGTATCGCGGCGCGCATTACCGCTATGCGGGCGAGCACCCTCACAGCAGGGTGCTGGCTTTGCTGTGGCTGTTTTGCGGCAGCGGGGCTGCGCTGACCGGTCGGCGCTGGCGCACTGCCCGGGGCCACGGCCCGCGCACCTGTGTACCTGCTGCTGCCCTACATGGCGGCACTGGTGCTGGCGCTGTATGCGGTGGTGCTGCTGGTGCGGCTGACCCGGGGCGGCGCGCGCGTGCGGGCTTATATCCACGAACAGACCGCACAAAAATTGCCCTCTTTGTGCAGGGTGACAGCGGTACTCTGCGCTGCTGCCTCTGCGGGGCAGGGGGTGGCTGTGTTTGCAGTGGACGCACAGCTGCTTTGGGGAATGCAAGGTGTTTTTATACTTTTTGAACTGCTCTCCTGCGCTGTTTTTGCCGCTGCTGCGTGGCTCCTCAAGCGGATGCCGTGGGAAAAAGAAAAATAATTATACATTATTATGATACAGTGTGCTCCGCAGAAAAACGCAGGGCACGCTTTTTTTAGATGAGCAGGAAAAGTCTTCCCACAGGGGGAAAAAGACTTTGGGGGTCACAAAATTTTTCTCTCAAATTCAGCAAAAGGTACAAAAAGCAGCAAAAGCGTGATTTATGGTTGACTTTTTGTCAATTTTAAGGTATCTTATAAGCTAAGCCATTATCGACAAGTGTACGCTGTAAAGAGATACAGGGTGCGGAGAGGGGGGTTCCCCTTTCTCGTGTTGCGCTCTTGGGGAGCGCAATATTGATTTGTGGGTGAGGGCAAATTTATAGGAGGTTTTACCACATGAAAAACACCAAGCAAGCCATTGCACTGGCATCTGCTGCCGCTCTCAGCGTCGGCATGCTGGCAGGCTGCGGCGGTGCTGCTTCTTCCGCTGCGACTGCGTCCAGTGAGGGTACCAGCACGGCCACTGCCGAGGCATCCACCACTGCCGCTTCCGACGGTACGCTCGTTCTGGCCGAGACCGGCTTTGAGAGCAAGTTCAGCCCCTTCTTTGCTGCTTCTGCCGCTGACCAGGATGTCATCGACCTGACCCAGATCGCCCTGCTGGGCGCTGACCGTAAGGGTGAGATGCTTCTGAACGGCATCGAGGGCGAGACCCGCGAGTACAACGGCACTGACTACACCTACCACGGTCCTGCCGACTGCGTTGTCACCGAGAACGCCGACGGCACCGTTACCTATGACATCAAGCTGCGCGAGGACCTGAAGTTCTCCGACGGTGAGCCTGTCACCATCGACGACGTCATCTTCTCGATGTATGTTTTCCTCGATCCTACGTATGATGGTTCTGCAACCATGTACTCCACCCCCATCGTTGGTCTGGACGAGTACCGCAGCTCCATGACCACGCTGTCCAAGCTGATCGCTGAGGCCGGCGAGGACAACACCGACAACACGAACTTCACTGCCGAGCAGCAGAAGGCTTTCTGGGACGCTGTCAACGACGGCGGTGTGAAGTTTGCCCAGGAGATCATCGACTACTGCGTTGAGAACGGCGCTGCCGCCGACGCTAACGATGCTGCCGGTGCCGCCTCCGCCTGGAACCTGGGCGAGCTGCCCGCAGGCGCAACCGCGAAGGATATGTTCGAGCTGATCGGCGCGAACTACGACTGGAACTTCTCTGCCATGGAGGCCGAGACCGCCGGTACCGCCCTGTCTGACCTGATCCCCGAGGACGTCTACGCCTACTCCACCACCGGTGTCAACGTCGGTGACGCCGTTGCTTCTGTGGCCGGTATCGTCAAGACTGGTGACTACAGCATGACGCTGACCACCACCGAGCTGTCCACCACCATGATCTACCAGCTGCAGATGCCCATCGCCCCGCTGCACTACTACGGCGATGAGAGCCTGTACGACTACGACAACAACTCCTTCGGCTTTGCCAAGGGCGACCTGAGCAGCGTCCGCGCCAAGACCAGCGCTCCCATGGGTGCCGGTATGTTCACCTTCTCCAAGTACAGCGACGGCGTTGTCTATCTGGATGCCAACCCCTCCTACTTTGACGGCGCACCCAAGGTCGCCCACGTCAACATGAAGGAGACCCAGGTGGCCGATAAGATCACCGGCGTTCAGGCCGGCACCATCGACATCTCCGATCCTTCCTACTCTCTGGAGGTTGCTGACCAGATCGCCGACATCAACGGCGTCGAGGGTGAGGACGGCCCCGTCATCACCACCCGCCTGAAGGACTACCGCGGCTACGGCTACATCGCCCTGAGCGCCAAGAACGTCAACGTCGGCGGCGACCCCTCCTCCCAGGCCTCCAAGGACCTGCGCAAGGCCATCATGACCGTCATCGCCGCTTACCGCGATGAGGGCATCGACTCCTACTACGGCGACACCGCCACCGTCATCAACTACCCGATCTCCAACACCTCCTGGGCTGCCCCGTCCGTCACCGACGACGGCTACCAGATCGCCTACTCCACCGACGTGGACGGCAACGAGATCTACACCTCCGACATGAAGAGCGAGGACAAGTACGCCGCCGCTCTGCAGGCTGCCCTGGGCTACTTCGAGGCTGCCGGTTACACTGTCGCGAACGGCCAGATCACTGCCGCTCCCGCCGGTGCCAAGATGGAGTATCAGATCAACATCGGTGCTTCCGGCAACGGTGATCACCCCTCCTTCCAGACCCCTGACCAACGCTGCCGCCGCTCTCAAGACCATCGGCTTCACCCTGACTGTCAACGATATGGCCAACGCTTCCGACCTGTTCGCTTCCTATCAGTCCGGCGCTGCCGAGGGCTGGGTCGCAGCCTGGCAGTCCACCAATGACCCCGATATGTACCAGCTGTACCACAGCCAGGGCGCTACCAACTACTACGCCATCAACGACACTGACCTGGACGAGCTGATTATGGCTGCCCGCGCGACCACCGACCAGGAGGTCCGCAAGACCATGTACAAAGAGGCCATGGAGATCATCCTGGATTGGGGCGTCGAGCTGCCCGTCTACCAGCGCAGCGAGGCTACGATCTTCTCCTCCGAGCGTGTCAACATCGACACCATCGCGAAGGATCAGACCCCGTACTGGACCTACAAGTCTGAGCTGAACAACCTCGAGCTGAACTAAGTTCAACTTACCGTTGTGAAAGCAGGTGACCGCCCGCCAAGGGCGGTTGCTTGCTGTATTGGACGAACCGAGGAAAGGGGGAGCGGGCAGCCTGTGCGGGCGCATATAGAATGCGCCCCTACGAATGCGCTGCCCTGTAGGGGCCGGGCATGCCCGGCCCTCTGCCCGGCGGTAATCGCCATTCTTCCCCTATACCACTAATATGGTCGTCCCACTCCCACGCAGGGCGTCGTCCCTGCGTGGGATGGGGATGCCCACATTACGGCATTTCCCTGCAAAATAAACGCGGTTTAACCGTGCAAGGAAGGAACGAAAACTCTTGCGAAACTACATCATCAAGCGTGTCGCGCAGTCGGTACTGATCCTGTTCTGTGTCATGTTCATTATCTATGCGCTGATCCGCAGCCTGCCCAGCTCCTTTGCCGAGACAATGGCAATGCAGCTGGCCTCAGGCCCCCGGCGCCAAGCCTATGAGGAATGGCTTGCCCAGCTCAACGCTTCCTACGGCCTTGACCTGGACATCGTCCCCGGCTTCTTCACCTGGCTGAGCAAAGCCGTTGTCGGCAACTTCGGCGACAGCTGGAAGTGGAACGTGCCTGCCACCCAGAAATTCACCGAGGTCATCGGCCTGTCTGTCATCATGGGCGGCATCTCCTTTGTGCTGTCCCTCGTGATCGCCGTGCCCCTCGGCGTGCTGGCTGCTACCAAGCAGTACAGCCGCGCGGACTATGTCATCACCTCTGTGGCGCTGGTCGGTATTTCGCTGCCCACCTTCTTCTTTGCCACGCTGCTCAAGCTGTTCTTCTCGGTCAAGCTCGGCTGGTTCGACCTGTACGGCCTCGTCGGACGCGATTACGCCCAGTTGGATTCGATGGGCCAGTTCCTGGACAAGGCCAACCATCTGGTCCTGCCCATCGTCACGCTGGTCATTGTCTCCATCGGCGGTTACATGCGCTATACCCGCACGAACATGCTCGAGGTCCTGAACGCCGACTACATCCGCACGGCCCGCGCCAAGGGCCTGTCGGAGCGCACGGTCATCTATAAGCACGCCTTCCGCAACACGCTGATCCCGCTGGTCACGATCATCGGCGGCAGCCTGCCCGGCCTGTTCAGCGGCGCCCTCATCACCGAGACACTGTTCTCCATCCCGGGCATCGGCTACGTCTCTTACCAGTCCATGGTCGCGGGCGACATCCCGTTCACGATGTTCTACCTGTCCTTCATGGCGGTGCTGACGCTGGCCAGCAACCTGCTGACCGATATTCTGTACGGCGTGGTCGACCCGCGCGTGCGCATTTCTTAAAGAAAGGAGACTGCACACCCATGAGCGAAAATACGCAGAACCAGAACCCGAAGCAGGAGCAGTACTCCCTGAACGATGACCGCCGCGTCAAGGTTTTGTCCCCGGGCGCGCTCGTCGCCAAGCGGTTCTTCCGCAACCGTCTGGCTGTCGTCGGCCTGTCCATTCTGGTGGCCATGTTCCTGTTCTCCTTCGTCGGCGGCCTTGTCAGCCCCTACGGCCAGGACGAGCAGTTCTTCACCTACACCCAGATGTCCAAGGAGTTTGTCGGCGTTACCCGCAACGATACGATGCGCTTTGTTGTGGCCGATGGGCAGAACTTCGGCTCCATCGCCCAGAGCAAGGCACTGGAGGCCGTCAAGAAGGGCAATACGGAATTCAACTATAAGGATGTTGACTACACCGTCGACATCCAGAACGACGACTTTTACGTTGTCTACCAGGGCAGGGACATCATGGGCTACGCCAGCCGCGACCTCGTGAACGAGGCCGACGGTGTGCCGAAGTTCAGCTTTGACGTCAAGCTGGCTGCCCTGACCGCCATGGCGGCAGGGGAGAAGGAGTTCGCCGCCGACGGCGTGGACTACACCCTCGACGCGGACGGCAACATCCTCGCAGGCGGTGAGGAGCTGGGCTACGTCAGCCGCTTCGTCGTCTCCGCCGCCGATTCCAGCGTCGTCGTCACCCGTGACTTCAAGGACCGCCTCGAGGAGGCCATCGACGACAACGCCGCCAAGTTCAATTACACCGACGCCGAGGGCAACGAGGCCGAGTATGACATTGTCTACGACGCCTCCACCAAGGTCTGGAGCGTCAAGCAGATGACCGAGACCTACGTTTATGACCGCTACGCCGCCCCCAGCAAAGAGCACTGGCTCGGCACCGACACGAACGGTATGGACATGCTGACCCGCCTGATGTACGGCGGACGTGTCTCGCTGATCATCGGCTTCATCGTTGTTGTCATTGAAGCGTCCCTCGGCATCCTGATGGGCGGCATCTCCGGCTACTTCGGCGGCTGGATCGATAACATTATTATGCGTATCGTCGATGTTTTCTACTGCATCCCCTCGATGCCCGTCATCATCATCATCGGTGCGGCCATGGACGCGATGCGCGTCGATTCCTGGAAGCGCATGATGTACCTGATGCTGATCCTGGGCTTCCTCGGCTGGCCGAGCATTGCCCGTTTGGTCCGCGGCCAGATCCTGTCCCTGCGCGAGCAGGAGTTCATGCTGGCCACCGAGGCCTGCGGCATCAAGGTCTGGCACCGCATCTTCCGCCATCTGATCCCCAACGTCATCCCGCAGCTGATCGTCACCTGCACGATGGGCCTCGGCTCCACCATCCTGACCGAAGCCACGCTGTCCTTCCTGGGTCTGGGCGTCAAGTACCCGTTTGCCTCCTGGGGCAACATCATCAACGACGTCAACAACGCCTACGTCATGACGAACTACCTGTTCATCTGGATCCCTGCCGGTGTCTGCCTGCTGCTCACCGTTCTGGGCTTCAACTTTGTGGGCGACGGTCTGCGCGATGCGTTTGACCCCAAGATGAAACGCTGATTGGAAGGAGAAACACACGATGGCTAAAAATCAGGACGGATACCTTTCCGCCAAAGAGTCGCGGCGTATCTCCAAGGAAAACCGCCGCATCACGGACCAGTACGAAAAGCGCCGCAAGCGCCGCAACGTGCCCGAGTCCGAGTACACCACCCAGATGAAGGACCCCGCCAACGCGGTGGAGTTCGATAACCTGCACACCTACTTCTTCACCGACACCGGCGTCGTCAAGAGCGTCGACGGCGTCTCGTTTGAAGTGCCCATCGGCAAGACCGTCGGCGTTGTCGGCGAGTCCGGCTGCGGCAAGTCTGTCACCAGCCTGTCCCTGATGCAGCTTTTGCAGCGCCCCCAGGGCCAGATCGTCGAGGGTGCCATCCGGCTGAACCTCGGCAATGACAAGGCCTACGACATTGCCAAGACCCCGGCGGACAAGATGCAGGGCCTGCGCGGCAACTATATCTCGATGATCTTCCAGGAGCCTATGACGAGCCTGAACCCGGTGTTCCGCATCGGTGCCCAGATCGACGAGGTCATTGCCCTGCACGAGGGCGAGGGCAAGACGAAGGAGGACATCAAGAAGCGCACCATCGAGATGCTCGAGATGGTCGGCATCGCCAACAGCGAGGGCGTCTACGCGATGTACCCCCATGAGCTGTCCGGCGGTATGCGCCAGCGCGTCATGATCGCCATGGCGCTGGCCTGCAACCCGAGATCATCATTGCCGACGAGCCGACCACCGCGCTGGACGTGACGATCCCAGGCACAGATCCTCGACCTGCTGCGCAGCCTGAAG
>ENA-OQDM01001244-OQDM01001244.1-human-gut-metagenome-genome-assembly--contig:-NODE-1244-length-10836-cov-1.972360_pt1 | contig 10836 bp, 8 predicted proteins | sample MGYA00242772_ERZ504605 | MGnify/ENA primary metagenome ERZ504605 (study PRJEB26092, sample SAMD00036348) | human gut metagenome | host: Homo sapiens | study: EMG produced TPA metagenomics assembly of... | reverse complement strand
TTTCTTTTTTTGAAAAAAAATTTTCACCCTGTTTTTTGACAATTTTTTTGACGGAAAAATCGATTGATGATATGATAGATACAAAACGAAATGGAATAAAAAAATATAAAGAGGAAGAGTATGGATTACAGAAAAAAGAAAAATTTGATATGGAAGGGAGAATCCTTTCTTTTTGTTGTGGTACTGCTGGTTTTTGGCGCGATCTTTGCGGCGATCCACACAGGGGGGCTGATCCAGAAGCAGGACAGTGTACAGCTTCTTAACAAAGGATGGTACTACATAAAAGACGGAAAAAAACAGGAGATCACCCTGCCTGCGGAAATTCCGGCAAAAACAGGTGAAAAGCTGATCCTGTACAATGAAAGTCTGGGAGCGGAAAGCAGAGGAATGACCGTGGTTTCTACAGGAGCCCAGTACGATCTGGTGATACGCCTGAATGGAAAGATCCTGTATGAATATAAGGAGGCTATGTTTTCCAAAAATGTGCAGATGCGTTCCAAGGTGCAGTGCATCGCCGCTCTGGGTAATGACACAGAGGGAAAAGTCCTGACGTTCAGCTATTCTGCGCCTCAGAGAGGAAAATATGTTATAGAGCCGGTATGCATAGGAACCGGAAGTGCAATAGCCTGGTATCAGATCAGAAAAGCAGCCATTCCTTTAGGGGCGGCAACGATCATGATCGTATTAAGTATGATCGCCCTGTGCATCTGCATCTATATGAGAATAAGGCAGATGCCGGACAGACGGTTCCGGGATGTGGCACTGTTCCTTATGATGTGCAGTATCTGGCTGGTGACGGACTCATCACTGGCACAAAGCTACAGCAGATGCCCCGAAGTATTATGTCTCATTTCTTTTTATATGTTCATGCTGCTGGCAGTTCCGATGCTGCGTTTTTTGCAGAATATCGGAAACATGAAAAAATACAGGCTCCTGGATCTTGGAATCTTTACATTTTATCTGAATGCTGTTTTACAGGGAGTTCTGGTGATCCTGGGAGTCTTTGAATTTAAGGATATGCTGTTTGTAACACATATCCTGCTGGTTGTGTGGGTCCTGATATCAGCGGTACTTCTGATCCGGGAGTACCGGAAGCATAAACAGCGTGAGATACATCTGCTTCTCATTGCATATATCATCGTGGGAGCAAGCGGTATCATAGCGCTGATCCTGTACTGGCTGTTCGAGATTTCCTACTATGGATCCATTTTTGAATTGGGAAATCTTGTGTTTCTTGTGCTGGTCATTGCAGACGCAGTCATGATGATGGCAGACAACGTCCGTTACCGTCTGGAATCCCAGGCTTACGAACGACTGTCCAGAGAGGATGGGATGACAGGACTTGAGACGAGAGCTAATTTTGAGAAAAAATTGGAAAGTATTTCCGCAGATGTGGGCAGATACCGGGATATCCTTCTTATGTATATTGATATCGATCAGCTTCGCGTGATCAACGAAGAGTACGGACGGGCTGCAGGAGACGAGATGGTGGTGATCTCTGCCAGATGTGTGGAGAACGTTTTCCGGGAAAAAGGAACCTGCTACCGCATCGGCGGGGATGAATTTGCGGTTCTGGTCTATGATCCGGAAGTACCGGACGAATTCTGGTCGGAACGCCTGAAAGAAGAACTCCGGAATATCGGGAGAGGATGCAGGCATCGTTTTTCGTTGTCCCTGGGAGGCAGCCACCTGCGAAATAAGGGATGGCTCTCTGAAATCCATGGGGAGAATGGAAATATGAGGCAGACAGGAATCTTTATGAGAACAAAAAGAAGGGAGATTTGAAAAATGGAGTATATTAACTGTTTTCAGATTACATCCCTTGTTCTGGTGACGATGATCGCGATACATTATTTTTCTCATAAAAGACTGAACAATGCGGAAAACAGGAATTTTGTATGTTTTCTGGCTTTCAGCGGCGTTTACGTGGTGTTGGATATGCTGAGTGCGGTGATCGCAGGAGGCGGCAGCAGTGAAGGCTGCAGAGGTTCAGCACTGGTCCTGACTCTTTATTATTTCTGTGATGTCATACTTACCTACGGGATTTTCTGCTACATTCGGATCGTCACCGGAAGACAGAAGGAGAAATATAAATGGCTGAAAACCTGCTGGGTGGTCCTGCCGGCTGCAATGCTGCTGGCAGTTACAGCAAACTTACGGACGGGATGGCTTTTTTATTTTAACCAGGAAGGTAGATTTATCCGGGGAAGTTTTCATTTTTTGATTTATGGATATGTATTCTTTTTTATGCTGGTGATCGTTGCATTTATGTTCCGTTATGGAAAAACAGCAGAAAAAGAAACACGGCGCACCATATGGAGATTTTGGTTTATCGAAGCAGCCTGCCTGTTTCTTCAGATTGCCACGGAAAGAATACTGCTTACCGGTTTCGGACTTTCTGTAGGATTTTGGCTGATCTATCTTACTATGAACAATCCAGGTGAATATACGGACAGTATGACAGGTTTATTTGACAAACAGTATTTTGACAAATGGATCGGAGAAAAGCTCTATCGAAAAGAAAGCTTTCATCTGCTTGCTGTGGATGCCCGCAATATGAAGCAGATCAACCGGATCTACGGTACCAGAGTGGGAGATCAGCTGCTGATCCGGGCGGCGAAGGGATTTCGGGAGATCACGGATTCAGTGCAGATCTTTCGTATCACAGGCAATTGCTTTCTGGCAGTGCTGGACTCGCTGACAGATTATGAAAAAGCCAGAGAAGGCATAGAAGAATTTCTGAAAAAGCCGTTTTTTATCGAAAACGAAAAGGTGTCGTTCCATGCTGCGATCTGTGGGATCATGAATGCGGAAAAACTGGAAAAAGAGGATAGTATTCTTTCTTATATTGAATATATGATCTCTCTGATACAGAACCGTCAGGATACGGTCCTGATCCAGTCGGACAGCAAGATCCTGGAGGGCTTCCGCTATGAGCAGGAAGTGGAGCATTTTCTTCAGAAGGCTGTGAAAGAGGATCTGTTTGAAGTATATTATCAGCCGGTATATTCTATAAAAAACCAGGATTTTATTACTCTGGAGGCACTGAGCCGGCTGAAACATCCTGTTCTGGGAATGATCCCGCCGGATGTGTTTATCGGGATCGCGGAAAAACAGGGAATGATCTCTGCGATGGGATGTCTTCAGCTTCACAAGGTCTGCCGTTTTATAAAAGAACATGAATATATCATGAAGAAGATCCAGAATGTGAAATTCAATCTTTCTCCTTCTGAATTGATGAAACCCGGATACAGCCATGTGCTTATCGGGATCATACAGGGGTATGGATTGGATCCGGGATATTTTCAGTTTGAGATCACGGAAAACGTGGCAACCGAATACAGCGAAAGCTCTGCACAGCCATTGATGATTTTGCAGAAGTGGGAATCCACATGTGCCTGGATGATTTTGGTTCCGGTTATGCAAATCTGAACGCAGTTCTTCGAATTCCGTTTTCAGCAGTAAAAATGGACCGTTCTCTTTTGTCCGGGGTCAGCAGCGATCCTCAGACGGCTACCTTTTATCGCAGCATTGTCATGATCCTGCAGCATATGGGATATAAGGTGATCGCAGAAGGCGCTGAGACCGAAAAGGAGGTAAAGCTTCTGGAAAAATGGGGTGTGGATATGATACAGGGATATTATTTTTCCAGGCCCCTGTGCGAGGAGAAGCTTCTGGAAAAAATTTCCTGAAATGATCAGAAACAGGCGGAAAACATGCTTTCATAAAAAGCAGGGTTTTCCGCCCGTTGTATTCAGACAGACACAAATTGCTTGAAGTTTACAGATACTTTTGATAGAATAGATAGGCTGTGGCGGCTGAAGAAAGCGATTTTTCGGAAGACCGGTTCCTTGAACTGCCACGAGTATCTTTTGGAAAAATTGCAGAGAAAAGATGATCATGTGGACTTTACAAGTACATATATTTTGAGTATAATACAAACAAACGTTCGAATATAAAAAGAAAGGAATCAGTGGAATGGCAAAAAAAGACACTTATGATGCGGGCAGTATCTCTGTCCTGGAGGGCCTCGAGGCCGTGCGAAAGCGCCCCGGTATGTACATCGGAAGCGTATCCAGAAAGGGACTGAACCATCTGATATATGAGATCGTAGACAATGCGGTGGATGAGCACCTTGCAGGGTACTGCAGCCGTATCCATGTAGTTCTTGAGAAGGACGGTTCCTGTACAGTAGAGGATAATGGACGAGGAATCCCGGTGGATATGCATGCCAAGGGAATATCTGCGGAGCGTCTTGTTTTTACAACCCTTCATGCAGGTGGTAAGTTTGACAATTCCGCATATAAGACAAGCGGCGGACTTCATGGTGTAGGTTCTTCTGTAGTGAACGCATTATCTACGTATCTGGATATTAAGATCAGCCGTGATGGCTATATACATCATGACCACTATGAGAGAGGAATCCCTACCGTTGAACTGGAAGCAGGATTGCTCCCCAAATTAGGGAAGACCAGAGGTACCGGAACCTGTGTGAATTTCCTTCCGGATCCGGAGATTTTTGAGAAAACAAGATTCGGAGCAGCGGATGTAAAGAGCCGTCTCCATGAGACTGCCTATCTGAATCCGGAGCTTACCATCCATTTTGAGGATCGAAGAGGGGACACTCCTGAGGATATCGAGTATCATGAGCCGGAGGGGATCGTAGGCTTTATCCGTGACCTTAACAAGAATGCACAGCCTCTCCATGATCCGGTTTATTTTAAAGGAGAGGCAGACGGGATCCAGGTGGAAGTTGCTTTTCAGTTTACCAATGAGTTCCGTGAGAACGTTCTCGGATTCTGCAATAATATCTACAATGCAGAGGGAGGAACTCATCTGACCGGATTTAAGACTACCTTCACAACGGTAATGAACACCTACGCACGTGAGATCGGTGTACTGAAGGATAAAGACCCCAATTTTACAGGTGCAGATATCCGAAACGGAATGACCGCTGTAGTCTCCATCAAGCATCCGGCACCCCGCTTTGAGGGACAGACCAAGACCAAGCTGGATAACCAGGACGCATCCAGAGCCACTGGCAAGGTAGCAGGAGAACAGCTGGTACTGTTTTTTGATCGAAATCTGGAAACACTGAAGATCGTCCTTTCCTGTGCGGAAAAGGCGGCCAAGATCCGTAAGACCGAGGAGCGTGCCAAGACAAACCTTCTCACCAAACAGAAATACTCTTTTGATTCCAACGGCAAGCTGGCCAACTGTGAGAAGAAGGATCCGTCACTGTGTGAGATCTTTATCGTAGAGGGAGATTCCGCCGGCGGTTCGGCCAAGACAGCCAGAGACCGTAACTATCAGGCAATCCTTCCGATTCGCGGTAAGATCCTCAACGTAGAGAAGGCTACCATCGACAAGGTGCTGGCCAACGCAGAGATCAAGACTATGATCAATGCCTTTGGCTGCGGCTTTTCCGAAGGCTACGGAAATGATTTTGATATCACGAAGCTTCGTTATGACAAGATCGTGATCATGGCCGATGCGGATGTGGATGGTGCTCATATCTCTACTCTGCTTCTGACCTTGTTTTACCGTTTTATGCCGGAGCTTATCTATGAGGGACATGTGTATATTGCCATGCCACCTCTTTATAAGGTAATGCCGAAAAAGGGGCAGGAGGAATATCTCTACGATGACAAGGCTCTTGAGAAATACCGTAAGAGCCATAAACCGGGAAGCTTCACACTCCAGAGATACAAAGGTCTCGGTGAGATGGACGCCCAGCAGCTCTGGGAGACTACCCTGAACCCTGAGACAAGAATGATGAAGCGTGTGGAGATCGAAGATGCCCGCATGGCCTCCGATGTGACAGAGATCCTGATGGGAAGCGATGTTCCGCCACGTAAGGCCTTTATCTATGAGCATGCAACAGATGCAGAGCTGGATATTTGATTGGGAGAATAAACTATGAATACGAAACAGGACAATATCATCCGCACCGATTATGCGGAGATCATGCAGAAATCATATATCGATTACGCCATGAGCGTTATCATTTCCAGAGCACTGCCGGATGTACGTGACGGACTGAAGCCGGTACAGCGCCGTACCCTTTACGATATGTATGAGCTTGGCATCCGCTACGACCGCCCGTACCGTAAATGTGCCCGTATCGTAGGAGATACCATGGGTAAATATCATCCCCACGGTGACAGCTCCATTTATGATGCGCTTGTAGTCATGGCGCAGGAATTTAAGAAGGGCCGTACACTGGTGGACGGACATGGAAACTTTGGTTCCATCGAGGGAGACGGAGCCGCAGCCATGCGATACACAGAGGCCCGTCTGGAGAAGCTGACCCAGGAGGTTTTTCTGGAAGACCTTGATAAGAACGTTGTGGACTTTATGCCGAACTTTGATGAAACAGAGAAGGAGCCGGTAGTACTTCCGGTGCGTATTCCAAACCTCCTTGTAAACGGAGCAGACGGAATCGCCGTTGGTATGGCTACCAGCATCCCGCCGCATAACCTGGGCGAAGTGTGGATGCTGTGAAGGCATACATGAAGAATAATGATATCAGCACCCGTGGGCTGATGCGTTATCTCAAGGGCCCGGATTTTCCGACAGGTGGTATCGTAGTAAATAAGGACGACCTTGTAAAGATCTATGAATCCGGAACAGGTAAGCTCCGTATCCGTGGACGGGTGGAAATAGAGAAGCTGAAGGGGCGGTCGCCAGCAGCTGGTGATCACAGAGATTCCTTACACCATGATCGGTGCAAACATCGGAAAATTCCTTAATGATATCGCAACCCTGGTAGAGACCAAGAAGACCACAGATATCGTGGATATTTCCAACCAGTCTTCCAAGGAGGGAATCCGTATCGTTCTGGAACTGAAGCGCGATGCAGACGTGGAGAACCTTACCAACATGCTCTATAAGAAGACCCGACTGGAGGATACCTTCGGTGTCAACATGCTGGCAGTTGCAGACGGAAGACCGGAAACACTGGGACTGAAGCAGATCATTGCTCACCATGTGGACTTTGTATTTGAAGTAAATTCCAGAAAATATACAACCCTTCTTGCCAAGGAACAGGAGAAACGGGAGATCCAGGAAGGCCTTATCAAAGCCTGCGATGTCATTGATCTGATCATCGAGATCCTCCGTGGCAGCAAGAGCCGTGACCAGGTAAAGAAATGTCTGACCGACGGTATCACAGAAGGGATTAAATTCAAGACCAAGACATCCGAAAAGGCGGCAAAATCCTTGAAATTCACAGAAAAACAGGCCGCAGCTATCCTGGACATGCGTCTTTACAAGCTGATCGGTCTGGAGATCGATGCTCTGATGAAGGAGCATGAGGAAACCATGAAGAACATTGCTGCTTATGAGGATATCCTGAATAATTATGACTCCATGGCAGCAGTGATCATGGGTGAACTGGATCAGATCAAGAAGGAATACGGCAGTAAGCGTAAGACTTCCATTGAAAACGCAGAGGAAGCTGTTTATGAGGAGAAGAAGATGGAAGAGACCGAAGTCTGCTTCCTGATGGATCGTTTCGGATATATGCGTCTCATTGACAAGAATGCCTACGAGCGTAATAAGGATGCCGCTCATGCAGAGAGCCGCTATGTCTTTACCTGCATGAATACGGACAAGATCTGTATCTTTACAGATACCGGCAAGCTCCACACCGTGAAGGCAGAGGATATCCCGCTGGTACGTTTCCGTGATAAAGGTGTTCCGGCAGATAATCTGGGTAATTATGATAGTACTTCCGAGCAGATCCTTTATGTGGCACCGCTGAGTCAGGTAGCAGCCGCCACGGTACTCTTTGTTACAGAGAACGGCATGTGCAAGCTGGTAAAAGGAGATGAGTTCCGTGCTTCCAAGCGTACCATTGTTTCCACCAAGCTTGCAGAGGATGACCGCCTTGTATTCGTAGGAGCAGCGGACGAGATGGATCAGGTTGTGTTCCAGTCTGAGAAAGGTTACTTCCTCCGTATCATGAAAACCGATATCTCCGTCACCAAGAAAAACGCCATGGGCGTCCGCGGCATGAAGCTTACCGGTGAAGACCGGATCCACCATGCGTATCTTTTGGAAAGCAGGCAGGAGTATGCCATTACCTACCACGACAAACCATATGTACTTAACAAAGTCAAACTCGCCAAGCGAGACACCAAAGGTGTGAAGCCGAGAATCTGATCACCACCCCGCCATCCATCTCACAGCCTACGGTGTGGCTGGAACTGACCATTCGTGAGATGCACGCTCATTCCCGGTTTGACGGGCAGATATGAGGGGAAGGCTCTCCTCCCTGAAATACGTAGACAAAGGTCAGCTCTACGAAGCCACCATCCTCAAGTCCCTGAAAAAAGACACCACCCGCCGCACTGTAGTCCTGGTATCCCACAGAGTCTCCACTATGAATGTGGTGTATGAGATGGAGAATGGGAGATTATCATAAGAGATGGCGCTTTGGATACATTGATATAGATGAACTAAAGCAGTATAATATATAACTTGTAGTGAGGGTACGGTGTTGTAAATGGAAGAGAAGAAGATGAATTATATTGCACATTGTGATGGTGAACGTGAACAAAGTATATTAGAGCATTTGCAGGGAACGGCAGAAAAAGCAAAAGATTTTGCAGAAGTTTTTGAAAAAGGAGATTGGGGATATTGCTGTGGAATGCTGCATGATATCGGAAAATATAGCGATAAATTTCAACGTCGGATCCGTGGAGAAGAAATAAAAGTGGATCATGCAACAGCAGGAGCAAGAGTTTGCATGGAATTGGGTGGGATGTATCCGTTTTTGGAGATGTGTATTGCGGGACATCATGCTGGCTTATCCGATTATGGCGTCAGCACAGATACAGGAAATTCATCTACTACACTTGGAAGAAGAAAGAAGAAAATAGAAGATTTTTATGCATACAAAAAAGAAGTGAAGATTCCAGAGTTAAAAACATCACCAGTTAATGTAGAGAAAACGAAGGATTTAAATTTTTCTTTAAGTATGTTTACGAGAATGATGTATTCTTGTCTTGTCGATGCCGATTTTCTTGATACAGAAGAATTTATGACAGAAGAAAGATCGGGACGACAGCAGGGGCAAGAGATACAGGTGCTTCTGGATAAACTGGAAAAATATATAACAGAGTGGCTGAAAAATACAGAAACAGAAAGTGTAAATGGCAGAAGAACAGAGATTTTAAAAGCTTGCCTGGAAAACGGAGAGAGAGAAAAAGGCCTTTTTCGGCTGACGGTTCCGACTGGTGGAGGTAAAACGGTTGCATCGCTTGCATTTGCATTAAGGCATGCAGTTAAGCATCACATGAAACGTATTATTTATGTGATACCTTATACCAGTATTATCGAACAAAATGCAGCAGTTTTTCGAAGGATATTAGGAGATGAAAATGTTCTGGAAAATCATTGCAACATAGATTATGAGGAAGCAGAAGAACTGAAACCTATGCAGCTTGCTTCTGAAAACTGGGATAAACCAGTAGTAGTTACAACGAATGTACAATTTTTTGAATCCTTGTTTTCAAATAAATCTTCAAAATGCAGAAAATTACATAATATGGCAAATAGTGTGATCATATTTGATGAAGCACAGATGTTGCCAAATGACTATTTGAAACCCTGTCTGACAGCAATTGAAGAACTGGTGATAAATTATAAGGTGAGTGCAGTATTATGTACAGCTACACAACCGGCATTGGATGCTTTTTTTGCAATATAAAGCAGATTACTGAGCTTTGTCCAAGGACAGAGGAACAGTTTGAGTTTTTTAAAAGAGTTCACTTTGAAAACGATGGAAAATTGTCAGAAGAAGACGTGGAAGAATGTCTGTTAAGAGAAACACAGGCATTATGCATTGTGAATACAAAAAAGAAAGCTCAAAAAATTTATAATGCTATGAGAGAAGATGGCGTTTATCATTTATCTACGAGCATGTATCCAAAACATAGAAAGCGTATGTTAAAACAGATAAAAGAACGATTGAGAGAAGGGAAAAAGTGCATTGTAATTTCAACAAGTCTGGTAGAGGCAGGAGTAGATCTTGATTTTTATACAGTATACAGACAGCTTTCAGGAATAGATTCTATCATTCAGGCGGCAGGAAGGTGTAATCGTGAGGGAAAACGGACGATAGAAGAAAGCAAAGTGGTGATTTTTCAGTTTGATGATGCTGAAAAAGTTCCAGGGCAGAGACAGCAGATGGATGTTTCGAAAGCGCTGCTTGCGAATGAATGTAAAATTGAAGATATGCAGACTGTAACAAGATACTTTGAAATGCTTTATCATATGCGAGGTGAAAGTTTGGATAAAAAGAAAATCTGCGAAGAGTTTAATGGGGGATGGCATCATTTTGCTACAGTGGAAAGAGAGTTTAAACTGATAGATGAAAACACGGTAACCGTTTTTGTAAATCAGGAAGAAGATGCTCAGGAAGTGATACAGGATCTGAAAAATAAAGGTTTTACAAAATCCGGAATGAGACGGGCTGTACAATATTGTGTGAATTTGTATAAACAGGAATTTGAGAAATATAATGATGCGGGGATGCTGAAGCTGGTTTCGGAAGATATAAAGGATTTCTATGAACTGACAGATTTAGAACAATATTCAGAGGAGACAGGACTGAATCTTGAGGTTGACTGTGGCATGGCAGTTTGGTTGTGAAAATATGTAGATTAGAGCAGGGAGATTAAGGTGGAAAAACCTTAATCTCCCTGTTCTAATTCTACACGGTTACATTTAAATTATTATTTCAATCCACAGGAACCATTTTAATCGAATCAAGCAAGTCGCCTGCCTTCATAGGCATTAAAATGTTTTCTGACATACTATAAATATAAT
>ENA-OQDM01001243-OQDM01001243.1-human-gut-metagenome-genome-assembly--contig:-NODE-1243-length-10848-cov-1.785281_pt1 | contig 10848 bp, 8 predicted proteins | sample MGYA00242772_ERZ504605 | MGnify/ENA primary metagenome ERZ504605 (study PRJEB26092, sample SAMD00036348) | human gut metagenome | host: Homo sapiens | study: EMG produced TPA metagenomics assembly of... | reverse complement strand
ATCGCAGACAAATTTACAAGGAAACGAAATTTTAACATCAAACGAAATACGTCAAATTATTGGTATTGCCCCGTCAAATGACCCTAAAGCAGATGTACTTAACAATAGTAACATAAAGGCATCTTAGCAAACGGCAGCTTACAATAATGAAAATAATGAAACAGGAGGAAAAAATCAAAATGAAGTATGATTTTGGTGGCTGGGCCACGAGAAACGACTTAGAATGTGCTGACGGACGAATTATTAAAAAAGATGCGTTCAAAAGTCAGGACGGAGAAAAAGTCCCGTTAGTATGGAATCATAACCACAGTGCCGCTTCCAATGTATTAGGACATGCATACTTGGAAAATCGTGATGACGGCGTGTATGCTTATTGCGAATTTAACGACACTGAATCTGGAAAAACTGCAAAAGAACTTGTACAGCATGGCGATGTTCGATCATTGTCGATCATGGCAAACAAATTAGTACAGACCGGACATGATGTTATTCATGGAATCATTCGCGAAGTAAGTCTTGTACTTGCAGGAGCAAATCCCGGTGCGTTTATCGATGATGTAATGGCACATGGTGATGGAGAGTCTGGCATCATTATTGGATATGATGAAAATATAATGCTTTATCATTCTGATAACGATGATGAAAAAGACAAAAAACAGACTGACGGAAAAGATGAATCAAAAGAAGCAGGAGAAAAACAGACAGATAAAACAATGAAAGAAATCTTTGATACACTTTCGGAAGAACAGAAAAATGTGGTTTACGATGTGGTCAGACAGGCATTAGAAATACCAACTGAACCTGATAACACAGAAGAAAAAGCCGAAAATGACGACGATAAATCTAAAGGAGGATCAAACAGTATGAAACATAATGTATTTGATGGTGACCAGCAGCAGGAGAAAAATTCCTTAACACATTCTGATCAGCAGGAAATTTTGGCAATGGCTAAAATGAGCAATATCGGAACTTTCCAGAATGCCTTGACGGCATACACAAATGAACATTCACTTCAGCATGATGCACTATCCGGTGGATTTGATACCAATACAGTTGGAAAATTATTCCCGGATTATCAGGAAGTGAGACCAGGAGCACCGGAATTAATTACCAATGATCAGGGATGGATTTCAAGAGTACTTTCTAAAGTACATAAGAGTCCGATTTCAAGAATCAGAACAAGTCAGGTAGATATCCGTAATATCGATGGACTTAAAGCTAAAGGATATCAGAAGGGAAAAGAGAAAAAGAATGCGGGCAATTTTAGTCTGGTTCGTAGAACTACCGATCCACAGACAATCTATGTCAAAAACGCGCTTCACAGGGATGACATTATCGATATTACAGATTTTGATTATGTTGCTTATTTATACAATGTTGATCGTATGATGCTTAATGAGGAGCTTGCGACTGCAATCATGTTAGGTGATGGCAGAGAAGATGGTGATGCCGATAAGATTGTCCCGGATAAAGTTCGTCCAATCTGGAGTGACGATGATCTCTATACGATTCATGCTGACTTAGATTTAGCAGCGGCAAAGAAAGAACTTCAGGGCGGTAATACATCCTTAAATTTTGGTTCCAATTACATTTATGCGGAGGCACTCATTGAGGCTGTTCTTCATGCCCGTGAGAACTACAAAGGAAGTGGGACACCAGATTATTATTGCACGCCAGCATCTTTAAACACCATGCTTTTAGCAAGGGATCTTAATGGACGCCGTATGTACAATTCAGTAGCAGAATTAGCGTCAGCATTAAACGTTGCCGGAATCTATACCGCAGAGCAGTTTGCAGGTAAGAAACGTAAAACCTCGGATGGTAAGACAAAGAAATTGCTTGGTATTGTATGTAATCTTGAAGATTATGCACTGGGGGCAACCAAAGGTGGAGAAATCAGCCATTTCACACAGTTTGACATTGATTTCAACCAGGAAAAATCTCTTCTGGAAACTCGTGTCTCTGGTGCTCTTCACAGAGTGTACTCTGCTATTGCAATTGAAGAAGATGTGACAGCATCCAGTAACAGTGTGAGCGATACAAGTGATCATGCAGCAGGCTGATCGTAAAGGAGAAAAATCAAAATGAAGTTTCATGGAATAATCGGCTATGCGGTTTCTTCGGAAATACGACCGGGCGTGTGGTCGGATGGAATTACAAGACGTGAATGCTACGGCGATCTGATTCGTAACACTCGTCAATATCAATCATCTGATACGCTTAATGATAATCTTAATATATCAAATGAAATCAGCATTGTAGCCGATCCATGGGCTCGCGATAACTTTCATTTGATGCGATATATCGAGTTTATGGGTGCTAAATGGAAAATTACAAATATTGAAGTTCAGTATCCGAGACTGATATTAACAGTTGGAGGTGTGTACAATGAATCGGCGACTGATGTTACATAAACTTTTATGTGAGGTATTGTCCTGCCCTACATCTGGGGATAATTGCAGAGTCTATTTTCAGCCACCTTCTTCTGTAAGAATGAAATATCCCGCCATCGTTTATGCTCTTGATGACATCGAGAATACATTTGCGAATGACGGGGTTTATTTATCTAAAAAAAAGTATTCGATAACAGTGATAGATAGTGATCCGGATAGTAAATTGATTGAAAAAGTATCAGCACTACCAACTTGTCGGTATAACCGGCATTACACCAAAAGACAATTTGAATCATGATGTCTTTGAAATATTTTATTAAGGAGGAACAACATTTATGAAAAAGAAACTTGTTTGGGATAACACAGGCGAGCGTTTATACGAAACCGGTGTAAGTAAAGGTGTTTTATATCCGATTCAGCCCGGAGGAGTATATACGAAAGGTGTTGCATGGAACGGACTTACGGCAGTTACAGAGAGCCCGTCTGGAGCAGAGGCTACAGGACTTTATGCCGATAATATCAAATATCTCAACCTTATTTCGGCAGAAGAGTTTGGTGGAACGATCGAGCTTATATGGCGCCTGATGAGTTTGCAGAATGTGACGGTTCAGTTGAAGTGGCTCCGGGAGTTTATGCAGGACAGCAGAGTAGAAAAATGTTTGGTCTCGCATACACTACCATCATTGGTAATGATGTGGATTCAAATGACCATGGATATGAGATTCATCTTGTATATGGATGCATGGCTTCGCCATCAGAAAAAGGCTATGAGTCTGTAAATGACAGCCCTGCGGCACTTACTCTTTCTTGGGACTTTACCACAACACCGGTTAATATTACATCGGTTGTTGATGAAGTGACGAAGTTAAAACCGACAGCCACATTGGTGTTTAAATCAACTAAAGTTGATGCAAAGAAAATGGCAGCACTGGAAGATATTCTGTATGGAAAAGATCCAACAGGTGCTGATACTAACGATGGTGTCGAGCCAAGACTTCCGTTACCGGACGAGATTATTTCAATTATGAAAGCAGTTGGTTAACAAGTAAAAGAGTCGTATTCAGTCAGGCTGGCGACTCTTTTTTTTTACGAAAGGAGATAACGATTATGTTAAAAAAGACAATTACTTATACAGATTACAATGGTGTGCGGCGTACCGAGGATTTTTGGTTTAATCTCTCTAAGGCTGAAATCATGGAAATGGAAATGGGAACCGCGGGTGGATTAGCTGAAATGTTACAGAACATTGTAAACGCACAGGATGGTCCAGCGATTATTAAGACATTTAAAGAATTAGTTCTTAAAGCTTATGGCGAAAAGACGCCGGATGGAAAATACTTTAGAAAATCTCCTGAAATTTCAGAAGCATTTTCTCAGACCGAGGCATACAGCGATTTATTCATGGAACTGGCAACAAATGCTGATTATGCGTCTGAATTTGTAAAAGGAATTGTTCCGCGTGATACTGATACCGTCGTGACAGCAGAAACAGCGTCGGCTAATAAGATCGTTTCCATTTAAAAAGAGGTGGGTGAGTTATGCTTGAAATTGTAATACCACCCATTGAATTTTGGGATGAAAAGAATGAGGTATTTGTGTATGCAGATGAACAGAAACTACAGATAGAGCATTCATTACTTGCAATTTCAAAATGGGAGAGTAAGTGGCACAAGCCATTTCTTACAAAGAGTGATAAAACACTGGCTGAATTTGTGGATTACATAAGATGCATGACAATTACAGAAAATGTTGATCCAGAAATTTATAATCGATTGACAGCTAAAAATATTCAGGAAATTGAAGAGTACATGGGGGCTTCAATGACAGCATCCACAGTTCCGGAAGAAAAAAATACTCCACATAACCGGGAGCAGGTCACATCAGAACTTGTGTATTATTGGATGTTATCCTTAGGCATTCCGCCTGAATATGAAACATGGCATTTTAATCGTTTAATCATGCTGATTAGAATCTGTAATTTCAAGAATCGACCACCAAAGAAACATAGTAAAAGAGATATATATAGCAGACACGCGGCGATAAACGCAGCGAATAAAAAAAGATTCAATTCAAAGGGGTGACGGTACAAGATGAGCAATAGTAAATTAATAAGCTACACCAAAATCAGTCCGAACAAAACCAAGTCGAGAAAACATAGCATTGACAGAATTACACCACATTGCGTTGTTGGACAGCTTTCGGCAGAGAGCATTGGAAATTGTTTCGTAAGCCCAACAAGAAAAGCGAGCTGCAATTACGGTATAGGTACTGATGGACGAGTTGTTCTTTGCGTAGATGAAAAAAGATAGAAGTTGGTGTTCATCGAACTCAGCAAATGATAACCGTGCAGTAACGATCGAGTGTGCTTCAGATAAAACAGCACCGTACGAGATGAACAATAAAGTTTATAATTCGCTTGTTGGTTTGTGTGTAGATATTTGTCGGCGCAATGGAAAAACAAAGTTATTGTGGATTCCTGATAAGGAAAAAGCATTGAAATATTCTCCAAAATCTGACGAGATGCTGATAACAGTTCATCGCTGGTTTGCAAATAAGGCATGTCCGGGCGATTGGCTGTATTCCAGATTAGGAAAACTTGCACAACAGGTTACAGATCAATTATCAGGAAGTGCTGTATCGGATGTAACAGAAAAAGAAGAATCAACACAGAAAGCATTTAAAGTAAAAGTTTCGACTAAGCAGCTTCGGATTCGAAAAGGTCCGGGGACAAACTATGGATTAACCGGTGCGTATACCGGTGTTGGCACATTTACAATTGTTGAAAAACGAGCTGGTTCTGGTTCAGCTGCTGGTTGGGGGCGATTACAGTCCGGTGCAGGATGGATAGCGCTTGATTATGTAACTGCATTATAAGGAGCGTGTATATGATAACGTTTAGACAAAAGGGCGATTTTTCAAAGTTGACTAAATTCTTAGAGAAAGCCAAGGAAACAGTTAAAATCGGTGATCTTGATAAGTATGGTCGAGAAGGTGTAGCAGCCCTTGCGTCTGCGACTCCTGTTGACTCTGGATTAACTGCAAATTCTTGGTATTACAAGATAGAGCAGAAAAAGGGGTCTATATCAATCGGTTTTTATAACAAAAATATTCAAAATGGAGTTCCAATAGCAATCATCTTACAGTATGGTCATGCGACTCGTAATGGAGGCTGGGTACAGGGGCGAGATTACATCAATCCTGCAATCCAGCCTATTTTTGACCAAATTGCAAGCCATGCGTGGAAGGAGGTTACTGAGCTTTGAGTACAACAATCGACGAACGCGTTGTTGAAATGCGGTTTGACAATCAGAAGTTTGAACAGAATGTTAAAACCAGCATGTCTACAATCGAAAAATTAAAGAAAAGCCTCAATCTTGAAGGGGCTGCAAAAGGCTTGGAAAATATTAATTCCGAAGCACAGAAGTGTAATCTGACACCTATGTCAAACGCTATTGAGTCTGTAAAAATTCATTTTTCAGGACTTGAAGTTATGGCGATTACTGCACTTCAGAACATTACAAATTCGGCTATACAGGCGGGAGAAAGAATGGTTTCCGCTTTTACAATAGATCCAATAAAATCTGGTTTCGAAGAATATGAAACACAGATCAATGCTGTTCAGACAATACTTGCAAACACATCAAGTAAAGGAACAACACTGGATCAGGTCAATTCTGCATTGGATGAATTAAACCATTATGCAGATATGACAATTTATAATTTCACGGAAATGACCAGAAATATCGGTACTTTCACAGCAGCAGGTGTTGATCTTGATACATCAGTGGCTGCTATTAAGGGTATCGCAAACTTGGCGGCAGTATCCGGTTCAACATCTCAACAGGCAAGTACTGCAATGTATCAGCTTTCACAGGCATTGGCAGCGGGTACGGTAAAACTGATGGATTGGAACTCAGTAGTAAACGCTGGAATGGGTGGCCAGGTATTTCAGGATGCGCTTAAAGAGACTGCACGTGTTCATGGTGTAGCTATTGATCAGATGATCAAGGATGAAGGTTCATTTCGTGAAACTTTACAAAAAGGATGGCTTACATCGGATGTCCTGACCGAAACATTATCAAAATTTACAGGTGATTTGAATGAAGATCAATTGCGTACAATGGGATATGCAGATGAACAGATTAAGTCAATTCTCGAAATGGGAAAAACTGCAAATGATGCAGCAACAAAGGTCAAGACATTTACACAGCTGTTTGATACATTAAAAGAGGCAGCACAGTCCGGATGGACGCAGAGCTGGGAAACAATCGTTGGCGACTTTGAAGAAGCAAAAGAGAGATTAACTGTTTTATCTGACAGATTCAGTGAATTGATTAATAATTCATCTGATAAACGTAACTCTATTTTAAGCAGATCGTTTGGATCTGGTTTCGATACTTTATCAGAGAAATTGAGTAAGGCTGGAATAGAGACCGAAGTATTTCAAAATAAAGTGAAAGAACTGGCTAAAAATCATAACGTAGATTTAGATATGATGATTGAGCAGACCGGTTCATTTGAAAAGGCTTTAAGCACTGCATTTAGTCACGGTTTGTTGAAAAGAGATATTCTAAAAGGTGCAAATAAAAAGCCTTGTTGGGAATCTGACAGATGCTACTAAATCCACTGCATCCATGGCATCTCAAATGGAAAAGTATGGAGAAGTGGTAGATGCTGTTATAAATGGAAAATTCGGTACAGGCGAAGCAAGAATAAAAGCATTAACTGAAGCCGGATATGATTACGCAACTGTACAAAATCTTGTAAATGAAAAACTTGGAAGCAGTGTCCGGCATATATCATCATTGACCGATGAACAGTTGAAAAATGCAGACGGATTAGCAAATCTGTCAGATGAGCAGTTGAAAAATGCAGGATATACAGAAGAACAGATAACTGCACTTCGTGATTTGCAAAAAGAAGCAAATAAGGCTGGGTCATCTATCAACGATCTGATCGATAACATTGATCGTCCAACCGGAGCAGAGTTAGTATGGGGATCAGTTTCGAATGTGATTGACAGTGTTGTCTCATCTTTGTCAGCGATGAAAAAAGCATGGAACGATGTGTTTTATAAAGGTATGTCTGAAGATGACATTATCGAGAAAAAATCACAACGATTATACAATCTTCTCAAAGCGGTTAATTCCTTTACAGAAAAACTCAAAGTGAGCGATGATACAGCAGATAAACTGACCAGGACTTTTAAGGGATTATTTGCGATTCTGGATATAGGCACAACAATAGTCGGTGGCGGATTTAAACTGGCATTCAAAGGGGCATCAATTGTTTTGAATGCATTCGATTTGGACATTTTAGATGTTACCGCTACAATTGGCGATTTACTTACAGAATTTCATGATTTTCTTTTGGATAATAAGCTGGTTAATAACGCAATTAAAGAATGTGGAACGGCTTTTAAGAAAGGATGCACTGAAATTCAGAAATGGGTTCAACAGTTTACAGAATTACCTGTTGTGAAAGAAAATCTGGAGGGAGTAAAAAACGTACTTTCTAAAATGGATTTTTCAATCGCTGAACGCAGAATTAATAAAGTTACAAGTGCCCTGCAAACTGGTTACACTGAACTGCAAAAATGGATCAACAAATTTCTGGAAATCCCGATTGTTCAAAGAAATATTGAAAGATTTCAAAATGCTTTTTCAGAGACATTTTCTGATGTAAACACGTACTTTAAAAATGGATTAGTTGTAATAGACGAGTTCATAGCACGTGTAAAATCCTTAGATCATATATCATTAGACAACATTGATGATATTTTTAAAGATTTTCGACAAAATGTACTTGGATATTTTTTCAATTTTGATGGCATATTTGGCAATTTAAAAACTGCATTCGATGCATTTAAAGCAGATATTAAAAGTCAGCTTGATGAAATTGCTGGAACAGCTGATGGCTTTAAGGCAAAAGTGTTTGGCGTTGTGGATTCAATCAAACAGTATATCACAGATCACATTGGTGAAATCTTTACGATTGTTATGGGCATTGGACTCATAAAGGTTACGAAGCAGATTGGAACTGCTCTTGAAAATATATCCAAACCGTTTGAGTCTTTTGCAGGTATGTTTGACAGTGTTAGCGGTGTTTTTAAAAGTATCAGTGGAGTTTTTGATACCCTTTCAGAGTCTATCAAGGCTGATATTCTTATTAAAAAGACACAGGCTATCAGGAATATCGCAATTTCTATTGCAATACTTGCAGGTTCTCTATTTTTATTATCACAGGCAGATCCAGAAAATTTATTAACAGCTGCAAAAGCGATTTTGGTTCTTGCTGGAACATTAGCAGTTCTTACAGCAGCTATGTCACTTATTGATAATAAGCTTGGAGTTGGAACAGGAACTAATAGTGGAGCTACAAGTATGTTAATGATGGCTGCATCATTAATGATTCTGGTGGAAGTCCTGAAAGGGGTAGACGAAATTAAATCCGACCACATTTTAAAGGATTTGGGAATAATTGCGGCGCTGGCTGGTGGATTAGCAATAACCGCAGGTTTACTTGGAAGATTTGCTCCTCAGTTATCAAAAGGTTCGTTAACTCTTATTGGTATCGCAGTATCGTTGAAAATCATGGTAGGTGTGTTAAATGATTTAAACGATCTGAAGATGGATAATATCAATCAAACGATAAAGATTATGATCGGGGCGTTAGCCGGATTGGCAATATTAAGTATCGCCTGCAAAAATATTAAGTTTGGTTCTGCGGTATCAGTATTGGCGATTGTTATAGCCTTAAAGTTATTCATAGGCGTGTTTGATGATATTGCCAATCTTGATTTTGCAAAAGTAGAAGATAATCTCAAAACAATAGCAGTGATATTCGGAATCTTTGCAGGGGTTATGGTCGCAAGTAAATTTGCAGGAAAGAATGCTGCACAGGCAGGAGTTGGAATCCTTGCAATGTCGGCAGCACTGATATTAGTCGTGGGTTCGATGAAAATGCTTGCGAATATGAATGCCGGAGATATTAAAAAATCATTGAACGCGGTATCGCAGATAATGTTAGTATTTTCTGCGGTTATAATCGCAAGTAAATTTGCAGGAAAAAATGCGGCGCAGGCAGGAGCAATGCTTTTAATGATGTCTGGTGCATTACTTATTTTGACCGGTGTGATCGTTGTTCTAAGCCATGTTAAACCAGAGGGAATGAAACAGGCTCTTGGAGCGATTGCAATTTTGGAGGCACTTTTTGCTGGTTTAATAGCAGTGACAGCGTTGGCGAAAGATTGTAAAAGCACAATAATGATGATCGCTATTACGATTGGCATATTAGCAGTAGCTCTTGCAGGTTTATCGTTTATAAAACCTGAAAATCTGGTGGCTGCTACAGTTGCAATATCGGTTGTTATGGGAATGTTTGCTGTAGTTATTGCTTCTACTCATTTTGTGAAAAAAGCGACAAGTACAGTATTGATCATTACAGGGGCGATTACCATATTGGGCGGTATGATTGCGTTATTAGCGCAGTTACCGGTCGATTCAGTACTTGGTTCAGCTGTTGGATTGTCTCTTTTATTGCTGTCTTTATCATCAGCTATGATCATCATAAGCAAATGCGGTACAGTGTCACCTAAAGCATATGTTACATTAGGAGTAATGACATTAGTTACTGCTGGGTTAGCGGCGATTATTGGAGTGCTTGCGAAAATGAATGTCGGACCGACATTAGAGATTGCGGCTTCATTATCAATTATGTTATTAGCATTATCAGCTGCTTGTCTGATTTTAAGCAAAGTTGGTATGGCTGGAACAGGTGCATTTGTGGGAATTGGTGCGCTCGTAACGTTAATTGCGTCTGTAGGCGGATTGATGGTTGCTATAGGTGCCTTAGACGAATATTTCCCTGGAATGGAGAAATTTCTTAATAAAGGAATGGTTATTCTGGAGAAAATTGGTTATGGTCTTGGATCTTTCTTTGGTAGTATTATTGACGGATTTGCAGTAAGTGCTACATCTGGTTTGCCGGAAATAGGAGACAATCTCGCTGGTTTTATGGAGAATGCTAAGCCATTCTTCGATGGATTATCCAATGTAGACGCATCAGCAATGACCGGTGTAAAAGCACTTGCAGATACTATCTTGATTCTGACAGCGAACGAATTATTATCTGGCATTACGTCATTTCTTGGGTTTGGAACAAATTCCATGGATATGTTTGGTGCACAGCTTGAAGCATTTGGGGAATCATTAAAGAAGTTCTCAGATTCCGTAGAAGGTGTAAAGCCTGAAAATGTGAACACAGCCGCAGAAGCAGGAAAAGCTGTCGCAGACATGGCGAATGCAATACCAAACTTTGGTGGATTTATAGGCTTATTTGTTGGTGAAAACAACATAGACGACTTTGGTACACAGCTTGAATCGTTTGGGGAGTCATTAAAGAAGTTCTCAGATTCCGTAGAAGGTGTAAAGCCTGAAATGTGAACACAGCCGCA
>ENA-OQDM01001240-OQDM01001240.1-human-gut-metagenome-genome-assembly--contig:-NODE-1240-length-10852-cov-2.145175_pt1 | contig 10852 bp, 12 predicted proteins | sample MGYA00242772_ERZ504605 | MGnify/ENA primary metagenome ERZ504605 (study PRJEB26092, sample SAMD00036348) | human gut metagenome | host: Homo sapiens | study: EMG produced TPA metagenomics assembly of... | reverse complement strand
AGGATAATGCATTGAATATGGAAATTGCATGTATGCTTTTAGATACATTTGGCATTGAAGTTAAGGAGGTGTATAATGGAAAAGAAGCAGTGGAAGATGTGCGTACTACACCGCCAGGATATTATGATGCAGGAAATGGATGGACTGGAGGTAACGCGAATGATCAGACAGCCTGACAGGGAGGGCTGCAAAACACTTCCGGTCAATGTCAGTCTGTTAAAGGAGACACTTGCGTCAATATTGGGTTGATATTTCAGAGTATTGGTTAAAATAATTTAGAGAAACAGGGTAGTGAAAAGGAGAAACAGAATGCAGACAGGAAAAGGTATTTCAATACCATCCATCTTAAAAGTTGGAAAAGGTGCTTTAACTAAAATAGGCAGTTATTTAAAGAATGAAGGAATCGAACAGGCCGTTATCTTTTTTGGAAATGGTCTGATCGATATGTTTGGAACGGATGTGATGAATTCATTAAAGCAGGAGGATATCAAAGTCTTAGAATACAGTGAATTGGATACCGTGGATATCGACGAAATCATTACACTGGCGTTTGCAATGCCAAATAAGACACAGGCGGTCATTTCCATCGGTGGTGGAAAGGTCATTGATGCGGGAAAATATGCGGCATTTTTACGCAATCTTCCATTTATCAGTGTGCCGACTTCCAGTTCGAGTGATGGATTTTCCAGTGCGAGTGCATCCCTTCTTGTCCACGGAAAGCGCACTTCGGTTCCGGCACGGCTTGCTTACGGCATTATTGTGGACACACAGGTCATAAGAACTGCACCAGAGAAGTTTATCTATTCCGGGATCGGCGATATGATCTCAAAGATCACAGCACTTTATGACTGGATCTATGAGGAAAAATGTGGTTATAGTGAAGTGAATGACTTTGCTGTCATGATCGCGAAAAAGGCGGTCAACAGTTTTGTGCGGACACCGTATGAGAGCATCAAAGATGAACTTTTTTTAAAGGAGCTGGTGGATTCCCTTGCCATGAGCGGGATCGCCAATGAGATCGCAGGAAGCAGTGCACCGACAAGCGGAAGTGAGCATCTGATCTCACACGCATTGGATAAAATATTAGAAATTCCGCAGTTACATGGGATTCAGGTCGGAATCGCAACTTATATCATGAGTAAAGTGCAGGATCACCGTTATGTGCGTGTGGAGACGGTTCTGCGGGAAACAGGATTTTTTGATTATGCCGCGACGTTAAAGATGAAGCGTGATGATTTTATCAAGGCAATCGATATGGCACCATCCATCAAGCCGTTCCGCCACACTTATCTGCATGAGGAAAACTACCGTGAAGCGGCAAAAAAACTGGTACTTGAAGATGAAATTTTAAGTAAGATTCTCGTATAAAAACAGAAATACCGGAGAAAACTAAATAAAAATACAAATGAGAAAAGTAAATGTTCCTGTGATAGGGGCTATTACTTTTTTATTTATGACAATAGAATGTTCGCGGAGCGTGCATTCTATTGTTGGAAACAAGGTGAAAAACAGGGAGGAAAATCCTCTGCTCGCTAATGAGCTCGCATTTTCCTCCGGAAACAGGGAGGATTGTATGATTAAAGAAGATGGATTACCGGTAGGACTTGGGTTTGGATTAGCGATGAATGAGAAAGCGTTAGGACAGTTTTCCATGATGACGGAAGACGAAAAGAGGCAGGTCATTGATGCGGCGAGAGGTGCACAGACAAAGGAGCAGATGGCGCAGATCGTAAAAGACATTGCGGATATGGAATTTTTTTAGAAATTGGAGATTATGATGGGAAATAACATGGATTTAAACTATGAGATGTTCTGCTACCAGTGTGAGCAGACGGCAAACGGAAAGGGATGCACCAAACTCGGTGTCTGCGGAAAGACGCCGGAGATCGCTAATCTGCAGGATCTTTTGATCTTTCAGGTAAAGGGGATCAGCTGCTACGGGAAAGTGCTGATGGAAAACGGTGCACATATGGATAAGACAGTGGTCAGTTTTATTGAAAACGTGCTGTTTACAACATTAACGAATGTGAATTTTGATGTGGATGCACATTTAGAACTGCTACGGGAATCACAGCGGATCAAAGAGCAGGTCAGGGAGATGGCGGGAAGGAGCAGCAATCCGACGGCACATGCTGCCTACGATCTGCCGGAGAGCAAGAGCGATATGCTGCGCGATGCACCGCTTGCGGGAATCATGTACGACAATACATTAGATCCGGATATCCGTTCCCTGCGCCAGACAATCATTTATGGATTAAAAGGCATCAGCGCGTACGGACATCAGGCAAGAGAACTTGGTTATTACAGTGACGAAGTGGATGATTTTTATCTTTTGGGGCTTGAGGCGACAACAGATGACAGTCTGACGGTGGAGGAGCTGATCCGCATGACGATGCGCACCGGTGAGATGGCGCTTGCGGTTATGAAAAAACTTGATGAGGCAAATACGACGATCTATGGAAATCCATATCCGCACAAGGTGGATGTGACAATCAAAAAAGGGCCGTTTATCATCGTTTCCGGGCACGACTTAAAAGACCTTGAGATGCTGCTGGAGCAGACAAAGGATATGGGCATCAATATTTACACCCACGGTGAGATGTTGCCGTGCCACGGTTATGAGGGGTTAAAAAAATATCCGCATCTGATCGGAAATTTTGGCGGTGCATGGCAGGAGCAGCAGAAGCAGTTTGACAACCTTCCGGGCTGTATCCTGATGACGACAAACTGTCTGATGCGCCCGCGGGAAAGTTACAAAGACCGCATTTACAGCACGAACGTGGTCGGCTGGGAAGGTGTGAAGCATATCGGAAAAAATGAAAAAGGGGAAAAAGATTTCAGTGAGATTATAAAGCAGGCATTGGAGCTTGGCGGATTTAGGGAAGATCAGGAGAAGAAAGAGATTTTAGTCGGCTTTGGGCATGCCGCAGCTTTAAGTCAGGCAGATAAGATCGTGGAGGCGGTAAAAGGCGGACAGATCCGGCACTTTTTCCTGATCGGCGGCTGTGACGGAGCCAGACCGGGAAGAAATTATTACACGGAATTTGCTCAGATGGTGCCGAAAGACTGTGTGATCTTAACACTCGCCTGTGGAAAATACCGGTTTAATAAGTTAGACTTTGGGGAGGTGGCAGGACTGCCAAGACTTTTAGATGTCGGACAGTGCAATGATGTATATTCGGCGGTCAGGATCGCCACAGCGCTTGCGGATGCGTTTGAAACTGATGTCAACGGACTTCCGCTTTCCATGATCGTTTCGTGGTATGAACAGAAAGCGGTGGCAGATCTCTTGGCACTTTTAAGTCTCGGTGTCCACAATATCTATCTTGGACCGACACTGCCTGCATTTTTAAGTCCGAATGTATTACAGTATCTGACCGATACGTTTCATTTGAGACAGATCAGTAATGCTGAGGATGATATTAAGACCTGTCTCAAACAAGATATTGCGTAAAATAAAAGATGATCTGCATGATGAATGAATAGAATGTCCGCGGAAATTTTGGTGTCTGTGTAAAGAAATCACGACTCGAAAAATCCAAGCTGCTCTAACGCATAAGCAATACCATCCTCGCTTGCGCGTTTTGTTACAAAAGATACCTGATCAAACAGGGAAGCCGGGGAAGCATTTCCCATGGCGACGCTGTTTGGTACATAAGAGAGCATCGGAAGATCGTTGTTGCTGTCGCCGATCGCATAGGCGGCGTCAAGATCCAGATGATAATAGTCAAGCACATACTGGATGCCGGTCGCTTTGCTGTAACCGATTGGAACAAATTCGCGGAAGGTACCGCCGCGGTCGATGCAGGTAAAATAAGGATCGCTGACTTTCCGGAATTCTTCTAACTGGTCAGGAGTCTGATACCAGACCACAAATTTATCGCAGAAAAAATTCGGATTTTCCAAATTCTCCGGCATATCATAGCCGCGGTTTAAAAATGCTTTATACTGGTGTATGGCATCCGGGTGTGTGAGGGATCTGCTTTTATCAAAGGCAACTTCTTTTCTGGATTCGAAAAGAATATCCACATTGGTTTTGCGTGCCGCCTCTAACAGCTGCATGGTAATGCTGTGTGTCTGTGCAACGTGCAGTGCCTCTGTGCCGGAACAGAAAATATTTGTGCCGCATCCGCAGACATATCCGTCAAAACCGATCCGTCTGAAACGTGGTTCCACGTTCTGAAAGCAGCGGCCGGTATTAATAAACATCAGATGACCAAAGGTGCGCGCATGTCTAATGGCATTTATGGCACTCTTCGGCAGGGAACCGTCGATCTCCGAGGTTAAGGTTCCGTCAATATCAAAAAAAGCAATTTTTTTCATAGGCTGATCTCCGTAAAATAATGATGATAAATATTTTTAACCGAAAGAATTGTACGGTATTTTTTTCGAATTGTCAAAATGAAATGGGAAATGGTATAATGATCAGGAAAATACTGTGAAAACAGCGTGGGAATGGAGGATTACCATGAAATATCATACGATAAATGAACTGGATCATTTTTGCTTTAATGAGGCATAACATTGCACAGATCTGTGCGGTGAGCGGGATGTTTGAGATCGTATTTGATAATGTGACGATTCTGCCGGCGAATTCCTGCAACCGCGATATCCGGGAGATGCGTGCAAATGAACTGGTTTTAAAGATCAGTGAACCGAAAATTGAAGCACTGGTGGAGGAAGGCTATAAAGTCTATGATGCGAACGGCAATTTAAAACAGAAAAATGAGGATATTACGATCGCACCGGAGGCGTATGCAGACAAATTCAAGGAATTAGAGGGCTGTGAAGTGTATTCCATTGAGCAGGAAAACGGAAATTATGTTATTTCCATCGATACGGAGGATCATACCTTTTTGCTTCGCATCAGCGGTTCCGGGGATACACAAGAGTGGGATCGTTTCCTGAACAAATAACCGGAGATAAAAGGAGCATACGAATGAAAATATTAGTGACAGGCTTTGAACCGTTTGGCGGAGCAGTGATCAATCCTGCCTACGAGGCAGTCAAACTTCTCCATGATGTGATAGCGGGGGCAGAAGTGATCAAAATTGAAATCCCGACCGTGTTTGGAAAGGATGAGGAAGTGTCAGGGCTGCAGTGGAGAAACATCATCCGGATGCAGTTTTATGTGTCGGACAGGCTGGTGGAAGATCCGGGATCACAGTGGAAAAGGTCGCAATCAATCTGATGGAAGCGCGTATCCCGGACAATGAGGGAAAGCAGCCGCTCGATACACCAATCCGGGAAGACGGAGAGAATGCATATTTTGCGTCGCTTCCAGTCAAGAGCATGGTACAGTATATGAAAGAGGCAAAGATCCCGGCGCGCGTTTCCTATACAGCCGGAACTTTTGTCTGCAACGATATCATGTACCGTGTCCTCTACATGATCGATAAGGAATATCCACATATGAGGGGCGGATTTGTCCATGTCCCATACTTACCGGAGCAGACGCTTGATCTGCCGGAGGGAACACCGAGCATGCCGGCGGAGATGATCGCAAAGGCATTAGCGTGCGGCATCCGGGCGATCGTTGAGAACGAGGCAGATGTGAAGACGATCAGTGGGGAGACGCACTGACCTGGTGCACATGACAACGTGAGTGTGTGACAACCGGCAATTATAAAAAAGAATATCATGAAAAACGAAAAATGCCGGAGTGGTGCAAAAAGATGTGTGCCACTCCGGTTTTTTATATGACACACTTATTTAACGCTTTCTTCACATAACCATCACATTGCAATCAGCTGTTCTTTAGGTTGCAATGTTATTTTTGTATTGTCAAAACGGAGCGCATGAGTATGGAAAGTGAGGAAGGCAATGAGAAAACCAGGAAAAAGAATGGCAAGTGTGATCGCCAGCATCGCAGCAGTCTGTGTGATGACCGGCGGAATCGGATATCAGGCTGCAGTATCCGGAGCACAGACGGACAGTACGGAAAATAGTGTAAAAGCTCAGAATACAGACCAGCAGGAGAGTACAGACGGCTCTTTTTCGGAAGAAGGTACCACGCAGATCGGCACGGTCAGCCAGATGCCGGAATTTACGGTAAATGCAGTCACAATGACCGTGGAAGAAGTCTATGCTTCATCCGGGGATACCGTGAGCAAAGGGGATGCCCTGTTTAAACTGACGGATGAGAGCATGGAAGCGGCAAAATCAGATTACGAAGATGCCATCAGTGATGCCGAGAATACATTAAAAACAGCCGAGGCGAATCTTGCAAGCGGAAAACTTTCTGCGGAGAGCACAAAGCAGGACGCCGATCTGACAGCTCAGACCGCAGCGGACAGTTATCAGGCACAGGTAGATGCGCTAGATGCCGCAGTGGAAGAAAAAAAAGAAGCCTATGATGAGGCGGTAGAGCAGATTTCGGAATATCAGACGAAGATCGATAACAATGATTACTATGTGGAGTGTGCGATTGATGAAAAAAAGGCTGCAGTTGATGCAGCGACAACAGCATTAGCGCAGGCACAGGATACGCTGACACAGGCACAGCAGTCTGCAGATGCTGCACAGAGTACACTCGAACAGGCACAGAAGGAATTTGACTCCGCGGTCGAAACTTACAATAAAAATGTGGAAGAAACCAACACTGAAATTACGGAACTGACGGATAGTCTGGATGATTTAAAATCTGACTATGAACAGGCAGAGCGTGATGCGACAATGCAGAAAGCAGAACTGCAAAATGAATATGACACTGCAGTGGTGGAAGGAAAATATGCGGGAAGTACCTATGAATCGACCGTCTCGGAACTGGAGAGTGCAGTGGAGTCCGCGCAGGATACACTTGATACATTAAAAGAGGAACAGACAGCACTTCTTGCATTAGAAAATGGTGTTGTTACGGCGGATGAAGATGGAACGATCGCGGCAGTGCCTTATGAGGCAGAAGATACGCTGCAGTCAGGTACTGCGTTTGCGCTGTATTGTGATACACAGACGATCATGATTTCCGTGGAAGTGCCACAGGAGAATATCGCACAGGTTGGTGTCGGCGATGAGGTATCTGTCATGATAGCAGGAAACCGGGATGGAGCAGTGACAGGAACTGTCTCATCGATCGCATCTTCGGCAACGACCGGAGGCAGTGTTTCGAATGTTACTTATGCAGTGATCATTTCAATTGATAATTCGGATGGAAGACTTGGTTCTGGTTCTTCCGCAACCGTTACATTTCAGGGAGAGCAGGAGGAAAAAACAGAATGAAAAAGAAAAAAGTGACAGTAGTTCTTTCATTGGGCGCAGCAGCACTTCTTTTGATCGGAGGGATCAGCGTATATGCACATCAGACTTCGGACAGCGGCGAATCAGAAACGGTTTATAAAGAAACGACAGCAGAATATGGAACGCTTACCGTCGGGATTACAGAGAGTGGAAGTGTGACAATCGGAAGCATTTCACAGGATATGGATGAAGATATCAGTACGTCTTCAAATTCTGGCAGCAGCCAGACAAGTGGAACCCAGACAACAGGAACATCCACCAATAATTCATCGGTGGTACTGGAGGTAGAGGAAGTGTATGTTTCAGTCGGACAGCAGGTAAAAGCGGGCGATGCACTGTTAAAGCTGACAGATGAGAGCATTGAAAAATACAGGAAAAAATTAAAGGAAGCTGTGACGGAGGCTTCGGCAGATTATAACTCTGCAGCACTCAGTTCGGCAAAAGAAAAGGTAAGTGCGAACTATTCTTATAACTTAAGTGTGGCGGAGGGAAGTGTTGCACAGGAAGAATATGAGGCAACCATCAGTGAACTGCAGGATGCGGTAGATGAAGCCCAGGAGGCAGTGGATGAGTCACAGGCACTTCTTACCTATTATCAGGAAATGATCGACAGTGGAATGGATTTAAGTGAGTCACTTGCAGATGAGCAGGAAAATTATGACAAACTGTACAATAAATTAAAAGCGGCAAAGAGTGCATACACCACAAAATCCGTGGAGGCAGAGAAAAATACAAAGAGGCAATGTTATCCTACGAAAATGCAGACAGCCAGTATTCCGCAGATGTGACAGGCGTGGATGTATCAGTGAATACGGCACAGGACACGTTGACAGATGCCAAAGAGGCTTTATCTGAATTTGAGATATTTGTCGGAGATGGCACGATCTATTCGGATTATGATGGCACGATCATGTCGGTCGGATACGAGGCAGGAGATGATCTGTCTGCAGGCACGAGCATTGTGACATTTGCGGACACAGATGCAGTGACGATGACGGTATCCGTTTCCGAGGAGGATATCTCTGAGATCGTAATCGGGGACGAGGTCATGATCGAGCTCAACGCTTATGAGGACCAGACATTTTCCGGTGAAGTTGAAAGTATTGATACTTCCGTATCGAGCGGTTCTTCCACAGTCTCTTATAATGTGACGGTAAAAATAAATGGTGACGTGGACGGTATTTACACGGATATGACCGGAAATGTGACATTCATTGAAAAACAGGTGGCAGACGTTGTCTATGTTTCTAATAAAGCGATCATCAACGAGGGAACGGCATCTTATGTGAAAGTCAAAGACAGTGATGGAACCATTGAGAAAAAAAGAAGTGACTACCGGATTTTCCGATGGCGTCAATGTGGAGATCACAGAGGGACTTTCCGAGGGAGAGACGGTTCTGATAGAAAGTCAGGTGACGGGCGAATGAAACCATCGGAATTATTAAGACTTGTCTGGATCAATATTACCCAGAATAAATTTAAAACGATCATGACGTCGATCGGTATTATTGTCGGCGCGGCTACGATCGTGATGGTGATCGCCATCGGAAAAGGCGGTCAGGAGGATGTGGCAGACCAGTTTAAAAACTTAAATGCAGGTGCAATCGACATTTCCTATGACGGTGGTGATAAAAACCGTGGTGGAAATCAAAGTTCCGATGACTCCTCAGACTCAGGAATGATGATGATGCCTTCCGGCAGCGGTGCACCATCCGGCAGCAGTTCATCGGGAGGGTCAGGGGCTTCCGGTGGACCTCGGGAGGATTTACGGGCGGTGGCGACTCTTCCGGCGGTGGACCTTCGGGTGGCCCCGGAGGTGGAAATGGTGGTGACGGAGGCGGCATGCCGGGTGACATGGGTGGCTTCTTTGGCGGCGGCAGTGATATGGAAGACCGCATGAACCAGGAAAATATCACGTTAGATGAAGATGACGTGGACGATATTGAAACTTTTGTCTCCGGGATCTCAGCGGCAACGATCTCCTATACGACAAGGTCTGCCGTGGATGGCGGTGATCTCGATGAGGCACAGACCTACTCGATCGCCGGAGTCAAGGACAACTATGCAGCTATCAGTAATCTCAGTCTTGCAGTCGGAGATTTTATCACAGAATCCGATGATGAGAATAAAGAAAAAGTCTGCGTGCTAGGCGCTTCTATTGCGGAAGAGATCTTTGGAAGTGCAATCGATGCATATGGCAGTGTGATCTATATCGATGACCGATCTTATGTGGTAAACGGGGTGCTTTCTTCTATGGGTACGGTGGCTTCCGGTATCAGCCCGGATGATTCCGTTTTCATTCCGTATGCGACCGGGGTGAAATATTTAGTGGGAACGAATGTAAGTCCGACTATCACCGTGATCGCGGAGGACGTAAGCAATGTGTCCGGTGTCACGGAGGAGATCACGGAAGTGCTTGCAACTTCCTATCCGAATGCAGAATTTACCTTTGAGGATGCGGGAAGCAAGATGGAAGCTGCATCGGCGTCCAATGAGATATTGACGATGCTTCTGATGGCTATGGCAGCCATTGTATTTGTGGTCGGTGGTATCGGCATCATGAACGTATTGTTTGTATCTGTCAAGAGCGCACCAATGAGATCGGTATTTTAAAGGCAATCGGCTGCTCCCAGAGGAATATTTTGTTTGAATTTTTAGCGGAGGCGGCTGCAATCAGTCTGATCGGCGGCGTGCTTGGCATTGTGTCAAGCCTGCTCGTCACTCCTGTGGCACAGTATCTTGGTGTGCGTGTTGAACTGACACCGGCAGCATTCCTGATTGCACTGCTGTTTGCACTCATCACGGGAACACTGTTTGGATTCTATCCGGCGTATAAGGCGTCGAAACTGGTGCCGGTGGAGGCACTGGGGGCAGAGTAAAAGAGGGAAAGGTTTAAGGCGGTTGATGAAGAAGAAAGTAACGATTGTGGTTGTAATTGTATTAGTGATTGTACTTATTGCGGCATGTGTGATGTGGCGGATAGGTGGAGTTGAGACGGAAAGTGCGCTGGGGGATCATCAGAAGTATGTCTATGCGTATGTTTCGTCGATTGAGGGGAATGAAGTTACTTATATGGAAGTGGATGAGTCGGTGGCGAAGGCGGCGGAAGAACGGGCGAAGGAGAAGGCAAAGGCGGAAGATGGTGCCGGTTCGGACAGTACAGGTCAGGGTGATAAAAGTGATGGCGGCACAGATTCAGCAGGTCAGAGCGATAAGAATGATGGCGGTACAGATTCTGCAGGTCAAAGTGATAAGAGCGGCGGCACAGGTTCAGATGAAGATAAATCCGGTATGGGAACACCACCGGATATGGATGGATCATCCGGTGGAGATCAGACGCCTCCGGATATGAGTGGTGCATCAACTGATATAGAAAGTACAGAGCAGTCCGGTCAGAATCAGGCACCGTCAGATATGGGAAGTACATCGACCGATACAGAAAGTACAGAGCAGTCCGGTCAAATGCAGATGCCGCCCGACATGGACAGCACCGAGATGCCGCAGGGCGCACCGGGCGGCATGTCCGATATGACAGGCGAGACAGTCACAACTATGATACCTGTTGGCGTAACCGTACATACAGCATCAGACACTACGACCACTTTTTCACGCCTTG
>ENA-OQDM01001239-OQDM01001239.1-human-gut-metagenome-genome-assembly--contig:-NODE-1239-length-10853-cov-0.893716_pt1 | contig 10853 bp, 9 predicted proteins | sample MGYA00242772_ERZ504605 | MGnify/ENA primary metagenome ERZ504605 (study PRJEB26092, sample SAMD00036348) | human gut metagenome | host: Homo sapiens | study: EMG produced TPA metagenomics assembly of... | reverse complement strand
CGTTTCTCCAATTTCCCGGATCAGGAGTTTGGAGTGGTAATGGCGTGGTATCGAATATCTCATTGGTCCCCACCGACGAGTACTATACGGCGGATATCGATTTTCCAGAGGGTCTGAGAACCAATTACGGTATCGACCTGCCCGTCTCGCCCGAGACGCAAGCCTCCGCGGAGATCGTAACGGAAGAATTACGCCTGATCGAACGATTCTTCCTCCCGATCAAACGGATCGTGAAAGAAGGATTTTAGTGTAATATTATCCTTTCTTTCCTATGCGTTTATCACAGATGTCACGAGTGACAGAGTTCGCCGCAGACTATGTCATTCAACTTCTATTACAAATTCTTACAATTAAGATAGCTCCTTATGAAAAATTTTATTTTATTAACGCTTAGTTTTTGTAAAACTAATTATACCTTTGCCCTAATCACTCAATAAAGGTATAACCATGACAACTAAGTTCTTGCTCTCGTCCGATGACAATACTCGTAGTGGCCTTCTGAAAAAGAAGATCATACATTATTATATGGCCAATGGAGACGCTACTATAGCGGAGGTATGTAAAGAAATGAATCTCAGTATCCCCACCGTCACCAAGCTAATTAGCGAAATTACAAGAGGACGGTTATATACTCGACTTTGGAAAACGAGAGACTAGCGGAGGGCGTAAGCCTAGTATTTACGGGCTCAATCCCGCATCCGGCTATTTTGTGGGCGTAGATATACTGAAAGATCAACTGAATCTAGCCATATTAGATTTTAAGGGAGATAAGATCCGCATTGAGCAGAATATCCCTTATACACTCGAAAACACACCAGCCGCTTTAGACCATCTTTGCGAATGTATCAATGAATTTATAAACTCGTTGCCGATCCCAAGGGAAAAGATATTAAGCATTGGCATTAATATATCCGGACGGGTAAATCCTTTCGCCGGATATAGCTATAGCATTTTTTACTTTGAGGAGAAGCCCTTGTCTCAAATCCTTGAGGAAAAACTACATATAAAGATCTATATAGAGAATGACACCCGTTCCATGGCTTACGGCGAATATCTTCAAGGAGTCGTAAAAGGAGAAAAAAATATCCTATTCATCAATATATCTTGGGGATTAGGTATCGGTATCATCATAGACGGCAAGGTTTATTTCGGGAAATCAGGCTTCTCCGGAGAATTTGGGCACTTCAGCTTCTTCGAGAATGAGATTCTTTGCCATTGCGGTAAAAAAGGATGCCTCGAGACTGGAGCTTCCGGTTCTGCCCTATACCGTACCCTCCTTGAGCGGTATAAAGAGGGTAGCAACACCATATTGGCCAGTAAAATCGATGCCGGGGAATACATCGGACTCTCTGACTTGATCGACGCTATTCACAAAGAGGATATGCTATCTATTGAGATACTGGAGGAGATCGGTTTTAATCTAGGTAAAGGAATAGCAGGATTGATGAACATTTTCAATCCAGAACTGGTCGTACTGGGTGGGCCCTTGTCGCAAACGGGAGAATATTTAAGTCTACCTATTAAAAGTGCCGTTAGGAAGTACTCTTTAAACTTGGTAACCCGTGATACACAGATCAAAGTATCCAAATTAGGTGAAAGAGCGGGCATATTAGGGGCCTGCCTGCTATCTCGATCTAAAATTCTAGGTATGATTTAACAACCATTTCAAAGGAATTAAATAAAAATCAAATAATTATTTTCATTTTCTTGATAAAATATTGGTTTATTATTAAAATATTTTATTTATATTTTGCATCGTAATTAAAATCAGAGGTTAAAACTCATAAAAATAACGCAGGTATGGATAAAATTAAAGGACTGATCGATGCTCCCTTCACTCCGTTCCATGAGAACGGGGAAGTTAATTACGAGCCAATTGAAGCTTATGCGAAACTTCTTGTGAAAAACGGACTGAAAGGCGTGTTCATCAATGGTTCTTCCGGAGAAGGTTATATGCTGACAGAGGAAGAACGCATGAAATTGGCCGAGAAATGGATGGAAGCAGCTCCGGAAGGCTTTAAGGTAATTGTGCACGTAGGTAGCACATGCGTTAAGTCTAGTCGTAATTTAGCGGAACATGCTCAAAAGATCGGCGCTTGGGGTATTGGCGCTATGGCTACCCCTTTCCCTCGTATCGGTCGAATTGAGGAATTGGTAAAGTACTGCGAGGAGATCGCTTGCGGCGCTCCTGCCTTACCGTTTTACTACTATCATATCCCTGCGTTTAACAACGCTTTCCTCCCTATGCTGGATTTCTTAAAAGCAGTAGACGGGCGTATCCCTAATTTCGCCGGTATCAAATATACATACGAGAGCTTATACGAATACAATCAATGTCGTTTATACAAGGATGGTAAATTCGACATGTTGCACGGACAGGATGAAACGATTCTTCCTTGCCTTGCGATGGGTGGAGCGCAAGGAGGTATCGGTGGTACCACAAACTATAACGGAAAAGAATTAACCGGTATCCTAGAGGCTTGGGCAGCCGGTGACTTAGAGACAGCTCGCGAGAGACAAAACTTCTCTCAGGAGGTTATTAATGTTATCTGCAATTACCGTGGTAATATCGTCGGAGGAAAACGCATCATGAAATTGATCGGATTAGATCTCGGCAAGAACCGTACCCCGTTCCGGAATATGACGGACGAAGAAGAGGCCGCAATGAAAGCGGAATTAGAGGCTATCAATTTCTTTGAAAGATGTAATAAATTCTAAGGTATGGCAGCGTTTGACAACTTATCTATCCATCGGAATATCTAGCTTATTGGGGCAAGACCTATCGGAATGAGCTTCTTTCCAATATTCTTCCTTTTTGGATGAAATACGGACTGGACAAAGAGAACGGCGGTTACTTTACTTGCGTAGACCGGGATGGTACTCTGATGGACTCCACTAAATCCGTTTGGTTCCAAGGACGATTCGCCTTTATCTTGGCATATCTATAATCACATTAGAAGAACGAAGAATGGCTGAGAGCCTGTAAAAACGGTATCGATTTCATCGAGAAACATTGTTTTGATACGGACGGACGTATGTTCTTCGAGGTGACAGCGACAGGCATCCCTGTACGTAAACGCCGTTACGTATTCTCCGAGACTTTGCGGCGATCGCTATGGCCCACTATGCATTGGCATCAGGCGACAAAGGCTATGCCGAGAAGGCCGTGAACTTATTCAAGCAAGTATTACACTATAAGAATACCCCGGGATTAATTGGAGCCTAAATTTCGTGAAGGTCTCGTGGCGAAAGGCCACTCTTTCTGCATGATACTGATCGATACGGCGGCACGCATCCGTGAGGCCATAAACGATCCCATACTTACACAACAAATCGATGATTCCATAGCCGAGTTACGCCGTGATTTCATGCATCCCGAATTCAAGGCTATCTTGGAGACAGTAGGACCCAACGGTGAGTTTATCGACTCTATCGCCGGGCGTACCATCAATCCCGGCCACTCCATCGAGACCGCATGGTTTATCTTGGAAGAGGCCAAATACCGAGGATGGGACCCCCAACTGAAAGAGATGGGTTTACAAATCCTCAACTGGTCTTGGGACTGGGGCTGGGATAAGACGTACGGCGGAATCAACTATTTCAAGGATTGCAAAAACTTCCCTCCCCAAGAGTATTGGCACGACATGAAGTTTTGGTGGCCACAATGCGAGGCGGTTATCGCTACGCTTTACGCCTACCAAGCGACTGGCGACGCCAAATATCTCGAAATGCACAAACTAATAAACGATTACACATTTAATCATCTCCCCGACAAAGAATATGGGGAATGGTATGGCTACCTACACTTCGATGGTAGTGTCTCTCAATCTGCCAAAGGCAATCTATTCAAAGGTCCGTTCCACATTCCTAGAATGCTTCTCAAATGTAGTTTACTCTGCGACGAAATTCTTTCTAAATAACTTTATCTAAAATACTGAAAATTGGTCAATTGACATCAGGGGTCACAACCGTGGCTCCTAATGTTTCTAAGGCTTTGTTTTCCTTTTTATTTTCCTCAATCAAATGAAAAATAAGAAATTATATCCTTGGATCGTAGTCGGTTTACTATGGGTTGTCGCCTTACTGAACTATATGGATCGCCAGATGCTATCAACCATGAATCAGCTATGATGGTGGATATCGTGGAACTAGAGTCTGCGGCGAACTTCGGACGTTTGATGGCAGTCTTCCTCTGGATCTACGGATTCATGAGCCCTGTAGCCGGTATGGTGGCAGACAGGGTAAACAGGAAGTGGCTAATCGTGGGTAGCTTATTTGTCTGGTCCTTCGTGACTTTGATGATGGGGTATTGCACGGATTTCAATCAGATCTATTACCTACGTGCCTTGATGGGGGTCAGTGAGGCCCTGTATATTCCTGCCGGATTATCGCTTATCACAGATTATCACCAAGAGAAAACACGGTCATTAGCCGTAGGTATCCATATGACAGGTCTATACGTAGGCCAAGCCTTGGGAGGATTCGGAGCTACGGTGGCCAGCGCTTATACGTGGGAAACGACTTTCCATTGGTTTGGTATCATCGGCATCGCTTATAGCGTGGTCTTGATCATCTTCTTACACGATAAGAAAGATCATGTCGAACAAGCCGTAAAACTGGAAAATTATCCGAAAGAGAATCCGATTTCCGGTGCGTTTAAAGGATTAGGGATGTTATTCACGAACATCGCTTTTTGGATCATTCTTCTTTATTTCGCCACGCCGAGCTTACCGGGTTGGGCGACAAAGAACTGGCTCCCTACCCTATTCGCTGAAAATCTCTCGTTGGATATGTCCGAGGCCGGTCCGTTATCTACATTCACGATCGCTATCTCTTCCTTTATAGGGGTAATCGCCGGAGGTATTTTATCCGATAAATGGATCCAGCGGAATGTCCGGGGACGTGTATACACAGGCGCCATTGGTTTGGCATTAACGATACCCTCTCTCCTATTACTAGGATTTGGGCACAACTTCCCGATGATTATCGGCGGTGGTCTTTGCTTCGGTATCGGTTATGGTATATTCGACGCCAATAATATGCCTATCCTTTGCCAATTCATCTCCCCCCGTTATCGGGCTACAGCCTATGGAATTATGAATATGACCGGTGTATTTGCCGGAGCCGCCATCACGGATATACTAGGAAAATCTACCGACGCTGGTAATCTTGGCCATGACTTCGCCATGCTAGCCGGATTGGTACTCATCGCACTTTTAATCCAAGTGATCTTCTTACGTCCGAAAGTCGCTAATATGACCGACGAATGCTAATTAATCTCATCCAATAAACTAAATAAACAACAAAAAAGTAATTCATTATGAAGAAGAATCTACTGCTCTTAATGCTTGCGCTCCTACTTCCGGCATTTATGTACGGACAAGAGCAGACAGTCTCCGGAACAGTGCTGGATACCTACAACATGGGTGTCCCCGGTGCGTCTATCGTTGAAAAAGGCACGACAAATGGAACGATTACCGATTTCGACGGTAATTACACTCTCACCGTATCCAACAAGAACGCCACATTAGTATTTTCTTTCATTGGGTACAAGACACAAGAAGTTCCAGTAGCCGGAAAGGCCAAAGTAGACGTGATCCTACAAGAAAACGCCGAACAGCTAGACGAAGTAGTGGTAACCGGTTACGGTGGCTCACAAAAGAGAGCGACCTTGACAACCTCTATCTCTAAATTGGATAACGCCGTACTGGAAAATGCAGCTATGGCCAATGCCGGACAATCTTTACAAGGTACGGTTTCCGGTTTACGCGTAGTAAACATAAGTGGCCAGCCGGGTAAAGACCCCAATATCGTACTTCGTGGTGGAGCTACCATGACCGGAAAAGACAATGGAGCTTTGGTAGTGGTAGACGGTATCGTTCGTAACTCTTTGGCAGATATCAACCCTTCAGATATCGAGTCCATCCAAGTATTAAAAGATGCTGCCTCAACGGCCATTTATGGAGCACGTGCGAATGGCGGTGTAATCCTTGTCACGACCAAACGGGGAAAAGAAGGCGTAGCTTCCGTTTCCTATAAATTTAAAGGAGGAGCAAACTTCGCCCGTACAGGATATGATTACTTGAACGCAGAGGACTATATCTATTATAATCGCTTAGGATACAAGCGAACCGGACGTTCGGGTATCGATAACCAAATGGGCTATGGAGTTGGTAACGATTTATTCGACATTCGCTATCTAGATGACACGACGAAAGGTCTGTTAAACGAAGGTTGGCAACAAATGACAGATCCCAATGATCCTACAAAGCAACTTTTATTTAAGGATTATTCAGGCCAATTGAAAGATGCAGCTTTCAAAGACCCCTCATTCACGCAAGATCATTATTTGAACATTACAGGCGGTAACGATAAGGGTACTTTCGCTGCTAGTTTAGGTTATTACAAAGAAGATGGTTTGATCAAAGGTACTAGTTACGAACGCTTCTCCGGAACGTTAAACGGTTCCTATAAAATATTCCCGATCTTAACTGTAAACGGCGGGGCGACTTACACTTGGTCTCGTACGCCGGGATTATGGATCGGTCAATACGAGTTCTTCTATCGTACGATGAGCCAACGCCCAACTTGGAACCCCTATATGGAAGATGGATCTCCCGCTTCCGGTTTCGGTACCGGTGATGGTAATCCTCTTTACTACAAGGACAAGCTAACGAATACAAATGGAATCCGTCGTTCAACATACAACATAGGTTTCGATTTGCAAATCATTCCCGAGAAATTAGTATTAAAAGGCTAATAGCGCTTTGTATCACGTAGATATCAAACGGATAAATTTGATAAAGCCTATCAACAACAGAACTCTAGCACACCGAACCTAACGCGCCAGGCTGAAGCGAAATATGTAAAGGAAAATCAACAGCAACATAGTGTGACCTTGACATATTCTGATAGTTTCAAGGACAAGCACAATTTGGAAGCCATGGTCGGCGGTGAGTATTTCAATTGGCATCAATATACGTTAAACGCCAAGACTCAAAATTCACCTTCGGATGATATCCCAACCTTGAACGCAGGAAGTAACCGTACGTATTCATACAGTTACAAACAAGGCTATCGTATCCTTTCCGGCTTCGCTCGTGTAAACTATAACTACAACCTCAAATATCTGTTGTCTGTTGTAGCTCGTTATGATGGTATCTCCAAACTGAGCGACCACCGTTGGGGTTTCTTCCCGGGTGTCTCCGCAGGTTGGAACATCATGGAGGAAGATTTCTTCAAGGACTCCAAATTAGCGGATATTATCTCGAACCTGAAACCACGTGTCAGCTATGGTGTAAACGGTAATGTAAACGGATTAGGCTATTATGACGTATACGGTAGTTACGGACAAAAAGACAAAGACGGAAATATCATAACAAACTACAACAATTCCGTTGGTTTTTACAATGACCAATTGGTTAATAGCGGTTTACGTTGGGAGCAAAGTAAGTCTTTCGAAGTAGGTCTGGATATAGGTTTCTTCAATAACCGCTTAAGCTTTATCTTAGACTATTATAACCGTACGACTTCCGATTTGTTGACTGATCTGGATTTGCCTAATTACACGGGATTCAAAAGTATCAAAACCAAACTTAGGAACACTGCGTAACCAAGGTTTTGAGATGGAGGTAAAAGCTAACATCTTAAATAATGTAGGAGGTTTCAGTTGGGACGTAACAGCTAACTTATCTACGGTAGCCAACAAGATCATCAAGCTTCCGGCAAACGGAAACGAGAACAACCGCCAAGGTGGATACCAAGTATGGGATCCGAAAAAAGGCGAAGTCGTTTGGGTTGGCGGAAAACAAGAAGGAGGAAAGCTGGGTGACTTGTTCGCATTCAAGCAAGATCACATTTTCAAAGATTGGGATGACGTAAAAGCAAACGCAAATAATCGTTATGACGCCATTGGTGAATTATATGGTCCAGCGGCATGGGAAGCCTGAAAGACAAAACCGGTAAACAACAAATCGAGCCGGGTGACGTATGTTGGGCCGATTTGAACGGTGACGGTGTCATCAACAATCTAGACCGTGTGAAGGTAGGCAATATCTTCCCGAACGTAACAGGAGGTTTCTCTACCACCGTTTCTTACAAGGATTTCTCTTTATACGCCCGTTTCGACTACGCATTAGGCCATACATTGTATAACGACTTGGCCGCACGCTCTATCGGACAATACCAAGGTTCATTTAACATCATCGACATGGTTAAACAAAGCTGGTCTGAAGAGAACACGAATACGGATATCCCGAAATTCTACTATGCGGATCAATTGAGCAAAAAGAATATCACCCGCTCCAACAACGGACTTACGGCTGTAGATAACAACAGCTCACGATTCTATGAAAAGGGTGATTACTTGGCACTTCGCGAGATCACATTGACATGGAACTTACCGAAAAGATGGATCAATAAAGCGTTTATGTCAAACGCCTCTGTTTATGTCACCGGACAAAATCTGTGCTACTTTACCGGTTATTCCGGAGTATCACCAGAACCAGCCGTAGATACCTATTATGGTCAAGGCATCGACAATGGTAGATATCCGACTCCTAAGACTGTCCTTATGGGTGTATCTGTAACTTTCTAATTAACGCATAAAAATTAAACATCATATGAAAAAGATATTTATAACCTTTATGGCGGCTGTGTCCTTGTTGACATTCAATCGATGCACCTCGTTGGACATGGAGCCAGTCAGCAGTATTTCCGATGCTAACTATTGGAAATCATCGGACCAATTCAAGGCATTCAATACAGGTCTGCATTCCTTGCTTCGCTTACGTAGCTATAATATATTCGTACTGGGTGAACCACGTGCCGATATTTATGGCGACCAGCCTTTCGGAGGTGAAGCCACTCAAGGCGTAGAACGATATCCGTATAATACGATCAACGCTGAATTTACGGGCATCAGCAATTTTGGAGATTTCTATGAGACAATCAACCAATTAAACCTCATGATCCGTAAGACCAACGAGACTACCTTATTAGATGAAAATGAGAAGAACTACTTCTTAGGTGAAGCATATGGTATGCGTGCGTATATTTATTTCCATCTATTACGTTCATGGGGAGATGTAATTTTGGTAACCGAACCTACTCTAGGTAACGAACTGGATATCTCTCATTTGGAAAAAGCGGCGTCTCCAGCAAGTGAGGTCATGGACCAGATCAAGAAAGAACATTGACGCTTCCGTCAATGCTTTCGGTAGTGATTATTCTTACAAATATGGAAAAGGCTACTGGTCTAAATCAGCCACATTGATACTAAAAGGTGAAGTTTATTTATGGAGTGGTCGCCAAATGGGTGGAGGTACAGGAGATTATTCTACCGCCAAGGCTGCTTTGCAAGATCTTCAACAAAACGGCAACCTAAAGCTACAGGATAAGTTTACTGATGTATTCGCCTATGGGAATAAGGAGAATAGCGAGATCATCTTCGCTTTCAAGAGTATCAAAGATGAATTCACCATGTGGAAAGATTATAATTGGCGAAACAACATGGTTCCGCAACGTGAATACATGGCAAACTATTGCGATGAATCAGGAACCCCATTCATGGAAATTCCGGGTTATAATTTCCACGGTTTAATGCGTTACCAAGTTAAGAAAGATCATTACTGGAAAACTTTCCGCGAAAATGATTCCCGTCTGACAGGAACCTTGAAAGCTGTTTATCAAAAACAGGAAGACGGAAGCATAAAGTACATCGCTCCATTCGCATACAAATTCCAAGGAACAACATTGGAGGGTAGCAACGAACGTAACTGGCTGGATGATTATCCTATTTACCGTTATGCCGATGCCCTGTTACTACTAGCCGAGGCTAAAGCTCTCTTAGGAGAAGATCCTTCCACGGAGATCAATGCCGTACGCGAGCGTGCTTACGGTTCTGAATATTTCAACGCACATAAAAACGAGGTCGCTTATCCGAATGACAAGGGAAGTTTCTATAACGATAACCCATTTGAGGGGGGCGATGAGAACGTGATGGAAGCTATATTGAAAGAACGGCTGCGCGAGTTCTTCTTCGAGGGCAAGCGTTGGTATGACTTGAGACGTTTCGGTAATCAATATGTCTTGAAATACACGACCGCACAAGAGTCCCGTCTTTTGTGGCCGATCAACGAGGATGCATTGACAAACAATCCCGCATTGAAACAGACTCCCGGATACTAATCGTACATAGGTTTAAGGCGATTGGATATAACTAGGTTTTTGGCACGAATTCCAAAGGGGCTTTGTTCATATGAATGAATATCGCTACCTTTGGAATTCACATATCTATTAATTTCAACCTACAAACAAAAAACATCATGAAAAAAACTTTCCTGTATTTCTGCCTTCTTTTCATCGTACAAACGGCTTTTGCGGCAGACAGTCTTTATGTGCGAGAGCAACAAATCCCCATCTTGATAGACCGGATCGACAATGTACTTTACGAGATGCGGATACCGGCCCAAAAAGGGGATGTATTAAACGAGATCACGATACAGATCGGAGACAATGTCAATCTGTCGGACATCCAAGCGATACGTCTATTTTATAGCGGAGTGGAAGCTCCATCCCGCAAAGGGGAACATTTCAGTCCCGTTACGTACATATCCAGCCATATACCGGGAAATACCCGTAAGGCTCTTGAATCTTATTCCGTACGGCAAGATGAGGTTACCGCCCCCTTGTCGCGCACGGTAAAACTAACCTCTAAGCAACCGATGCTTAAAGGCATCAACTATTTCTGGGTAAGTATCCAGATGAAGCCTGAGACTTCCTTATTGGCAAAAGTAGCGACCACGATGCCTAACGCACAGATCAACAACAAACCGATCAACATCACTTGGAAA
>ENA-OQDM01001237-OQDM01001237.1-human-gut-metagenome-genome-assembly--contig:-NODE-1237-length-10873-cov-1.523171_pt1 | contig 10873 bp, 12 predicted proteins | sample MGYA00242772_ERZ504605 | MGnify/ENA primary metagenome ERZ504605 (study PRJEB26092, sample SAMD00036348) | human gut metagenome | host: Homo sapiens | study: EMG produced TPA metagenomics assembly of... | reverse complement strand
TCTTTGGCGCGCGCCATACAGCGGTCCATGGAACAGCTCTGTGCATAAGGAACATCCGGATATCCCGGAAGAGGACCGCCCTCTACAGGCATATTCATTTCTTTTACCTTAACAGGATCCATTCCCATCTTATGTGCCAGCTCATTTACTGCAGATTCCACTGCAAAAATACCCTGGGTTGCACCATAACCACGATAGGCAACCTGCAGCCTGCACATTTGTATAGACAACATCAAAAGCAAACCTGTAGGCTTCTGTATGTCTGTAAAGAGCGATTGATTTATGACCGCTGAGTCCTACTGTTGTAGAACTGTGTTCTCCGTATGCCCCAGTGTTGGACAAAGTATAAAGATCAATTGCCTTGATGATACCATTTTCATCTGCACCTGCGCGTACTGTGATCTCCATCTCATGGCGCGGTGAAGAGCAGATCATGGACTCATATCTGGAGAAGATCATCTTGGACGGGCGGCCTGTTTTCCAGGTCACGATCGCCGGATAGATCTCACTGACAGAGGTCTGCTTTGCACCAAAGCCGCCACCGATCCTTGGCTTGATCACACGTACTTTGGAAGCAGGAATGTCCAGTGCCCTTCCAACGATCCTTCGCACATGGAATGGGATCTGTGTTGAGGACAGAACGATCAGTCTGCCGAAATGATCCATATAGCAGGCTGTGCGGAAAGTCTCCATCATAGTCTGCTGGTTTGCTCTTGTATGATAAGTGCGCTCTACAGTATATTTACACTTTGCCAGAACTTCATCTACATTTCCATGTTCTTCCACTGCAGATGCACATAAGTTTCTTTTGTTGTCTCCGCCAAGAGGAATTTTCAGCTTCCAGTCATCCTCCGGATGGACCAGGATCGGATTATCTTTTGCCTTGTGGATATCCAGAACCGGTGTCTCCACGCGGTAATCTACGCGGATTCTCTTCAATGCTTTATCTACCGCCTCTTCTGTCTCACCCGCAACAATGGCAACTGCATCTCCCACAAAACGTACATGACGGTCAAGGATCAATCTGTCATCCGGACTCATCTCCGGTGCAGTCTGGCCGGCAAGGGTAAAACGTTTCTGAGGCACATTTTTATAGGTAAGGATACATGCAATTCCGGCCACCTTCTCGGCAGTACCTGTTTTAATATCTTCCACCCAGGCGTTGGCGTGGGGACTTCTCAGTATCTTCACGATCAGGCAGTCCCTTGGTGCCAGATCATCTGTATAGACAGGCTTTCCGGTTACCAGTGACATTGCATCTGTTTTACGTACAGGTTGATTTACATATTTCATCTTTATGCTTCCTCCTGTGCTTTCTTATATTTCAGGAACTTCAGGATACTCCTTGTCTGGGAAACAAAACCGGAACATCTGCACAGATTTCCCGCAAGATATTCTTTGATCTGCTCCTCTGTGGGATCTTTGATCTCGTTGAGCATCGCAAATACATTCATGATAAATCCCGGATTGCAGAAACCGCACTGTTCCGCACCTTCATTCGCCAGAAAGCTTCCAAACTCCTGCGCTTCTCTCTGCATTCCTTCCAATGTAACGATTTTCTTTCCCTCAATGCGTGCTGCAAGTGTACTGCAGGAAAGCACCGGACGACCGTCCATAAGAACTGTGCAAAGACCACAGTTCGCAGTTTCGCAGCCTCTTTTCACGCTGAAACAGCCCTGTTCTCTTAAGAAATCGATTAGCAGTGTATCCGGAGAGATCTCTGCGTGGCGGTTCACTCCGTTAAGCCAGAAATTAATATTCATTTTTCATCCCTCCTACTGCTTCCCAGGCTCTTCTTGTCAATACTTTTACAAGAAGGGTTCTGTATTCCTTTGATCCTCGCATATTGCCTGCAGTAGGAACGTTCTCTGCCGCATATTCTGCAAAGGCTTCGATCGCCTCTTCCTTCTGCTTTTTTGTCATGTTCCGGAAATTCTTCAGGATCTGCTTCTTATCTTCCACGATCATGGCACGTGCAGGTCTGGCACCTATCACAGTCCTTGCCTCATTTCCGATCACAGAAGCTGCACAGGTCAGCACCGGGAAATCTGTTTTTATGTTTCTCTGACTTAAGTAACAGGTAAGAAGTGGCTCTTTTCGCACGATGATATTTACAAGGATGTCATTGTCCTTCTTCATATTTACAAATTCAGTCAGTGGAATACGGCCTGCATCATATAATTCTACCCATGTATCCATTCCCAGGAACATGGTCAGAACATCTGAGAAACCATATCTTCCATAAAATGCTTCCTCCCACAGTGGCACAGTTTCTGAACTGTACGCCTACAATGTGGCAAAGGCTTTCTTTCATAGCTCCATGTGTGTAGGTATTCAGAGCTTCATTTGTCTCCAGGTCATGAAGCGGAGTCATACATCCGATGACAAATTCGTCATCATTCTCCGAAATCGCATCCAGCCCCAGACCGGAAAGATCAATCGCTGTGGATATTGCTCTGTTGCCCATTTTCATCCAGACCATTCCCCCAAGAATACGGGCTGTTTTCTTCTGGTTCAGTTCATAAGCTTCCGCCAGACTGTTTACCTTTACATAGCTTTTGATTTTCAGCATTATGTATCGTATCCCTTTCTTACATACTTTTCATATCTCTTGTAATATTTTGACTCGGATCTGTCGTCAGACAGCCAATTTAATATAATACCATAGCTTAAAGAAAAAATCTATAAATATCCTCTATTTCATAAATAAATTTTTGTTACTGTTCACTCCGTTCTCAGTAACGTAGCCAAAATTCATTCCAGATTGCCTGCGGCAATGGAATTTTGGCTTGTATGTCTCGGCAGTAATCCTGGTCAGGCGGACAATATCATCCGCTTTGCTGCTTGCTGTAAATATTACTCTAATTCTAGCATATGACAGCCAAAAGTGTCTATTGATAAAACTATCCAAAAAAACACTTTTCAAAATATTATCGGATTAACTGTATCATTTGTTTCATTGCGAATCGTTTTTGTGCACTGTACCCAAATATTTTCGTAATATATTTGGCTTTTTATATATTTTACTGGATTTTTTCAAGTATCAATGTTATAATGTTCACAAATAAAAGACTTATCACTGTTAATTGCAGATAACAGGTACAATTTGCTAATATCCGCCTGAATCTATATCGTTCAATAACAGAGATGTCATAAAGGAGGGTTTGATTATGAGTAAACGCGTGATTACAATAAACAGGATGCTCGGCAGTAATGGCCGCCTGATCGGTAAAGCTCTGGCAGAAGAGCTTGGATTTGCTTTTTATGACAAAGAGCTGATCGATATTGCAGCTCAGAAAGAGAATATTCCTTTTGATCTGCTTGCCAAGGTTGATGAGAAACGTGGCAGCCAGTGGCGTTTTCCCATTGACCATGAACTTCAGATGGACAGCGATTTTCACTTTGTTCCCATGAATGATGTGCTCTTTGATCTTCAGCGAAAGATTATTCTGGATGCTGCTGAGAAAGAAGATTGTGTGATCGTTGGCCGATGCGCCAATCACATCCTCGACAATAAATGCCTGAGCGTATTTATCCATGCACCATTTGAGTATCGTGTACAGACTGTCATCGAGCGTACGGGACGGGAAGAAAAAAGTGCACAGAAGCTGGTTAAGAAAGTGGATAAAGAACGGCGTACTTATTATGAGTACTTTACAGATAAGAAATGGAAAGATATTTCCCAGTATCATCTGGCATTTGACAGCAGTAAATTTGAGCAGGATAAAATTATACAGATGATAAAGATGGCATTGTAAAATCAAACAGGGTTCCAGATTCAAAAGTCTTATCATGCAGGCACGAACGACTTTTTGAACCTAGTACATCGTTTCGTAAATAACTATACCAATCGCGTAGGATGCGGATTCGAGTGTGCTGGTATAAAAACGCAGGCGTAGCGGGCTACGCTGAGGCTTTTAGACCTGTGCAATCGGATTCGCAGACAAGTGAGTGGTATAGTTATTTCGAAAACGATGTACTAGGAACTCTAAGTGTCTGAAAATCTGCTAAAACCGTTCAGAAAAATCTCAAACTCGCCGCGGATGCGGCTCAGACAGTGAGATTTTTCTGAACAACGCAGATTTCCAGGCACTAAGAGTTACTACGACTCCTGCAAATGCACCCGAAAACAAATAAATTTCCGAGCTGTGTGTTGGCCAATACAGGGGGCAGAATGGCGCTGCGCTGATTCTGCCGAGTGTGGGGTGGCGGGTTTGATGTGACAGATTAAAGCAAGCACGAACGACTTTTTGACCCTGATATATAAATATAGTAAAAAACGCCCTGGGCTTGTTTGCCCAGGGCGAAAAATGTTTCCGCGGTACCACCTGTATTCAGAGTCTGGCTCTGCACTTTGTCAGTACTGATATACTGTGTTCCTGTAACGTGGAACTGACGTTGAAGCCTACTTGGCATGTCCGTTCAGGTCTTGTAGATCAGACGGGATATGCGGTTTGGTTCACTGCTCGGGGGCTACTTCCACAATTCGTTCACGAAAGCTCGCACCGACCGCTTTCTCTCTGTGCTTCCCGGGGTTGTGTACTCCTCCCTGTCATGGCATTTGGCTGATATAGGGATATTCATTGTCCGAATAGGGTGGACAAATGTTTTCTTGGGTTACATTATACATTTATAGAGAGGAAATTGTCAACCGGGTTTTGGATAATTGCTATAAAATTTATGTTCTTGAATGAATTTTGGCTACGTTACTGAGAACGGAGTGAACAGTAATGTAATTGACAGATTTCTATATTGCTGATATAAAAAATAAATAATACAGCTGTTTGGAAGGAGGGGACATATGGATTATTTATCGAATAATGTGGCGGTGAATCTGAAGAGGATTCGGAAATCCAAGAGTATGAGTCTGGATCAGGTGTCTGAGCAGACGGGGGTGAGTAAGAGTATGCTGGCTCAGATTGAGAGAGGGACTGCCAATCCTTCTCTGGGTGTGCTGGGGAAGATTACAAGTGGTCTGAGGATAGAGTTTCAGGAGCTGATACAGCCGCCGAGAGTGGACTGTTGTTTGGTGACACAGATTTGGCTGGAAATGCAAAGAAGGTTGGCGATTACTTTGCAGCTAAGCTTGAGAAGCTTCCTCATGTAAAAGAAGTAAGACATCAGGGACTTCTGGTAGGTGTGGAATTTGATGATACTATCGGCGGAGTGGATGTAAAACATGGTTGTCTTGACAGACATCTTCTGATCACAGCTATCGGAGCGCATATCATCCGTATGATCCCACCGCTTATTGTTACAGAAGAAGAGTGCGACAAAGCTGTAGCAATCATCGAAGATACAATTAAATCTCTGGAAAAATAAAAATCCGGCAACGGTGTGATACAGTAAGGACAAGGGCGTCACGAATTATATTCGTGCGCCCTTTTATGATATCAGGGCCAAAAGGTCAAAAAGTCGTTCGTGCCTGCACGATAAGACTTTTGAACTTGGGACCTGCCAAACATGAGAAAGTAGCGATTTGCATAGCAAATCAGCGGATTTCAAATGTTTGAGAATCTGATAAAAATTTGAGTGTGAGAGGGAAGAGCATGAAACATCTGGTAATTACGATTGGCTGCGAATATGGAGCCAAGGGCAATGCCATAGGTAAGAAGATTGCACAGGATCTGGGGATTAAGTTTTATGATCGTGATCTTGTGGATGAGATTATCAAAGAGGTAGGCATCCCTACAGACATTATGGACAGAGTAGAGGAAGGCGGAACCATCGCAGGTAAAGGTGCACAGGGAGATGTGAGAGGTTCCTTTTCCAAATATGCGGATCTGACAGACCGCGCCATTCATGTACAGAAGCAGATTATCCGGAGCTGGCGCAGAAAGAAGCCTGCGTGATCATCGGACGGTCTGCAGATTATATTCTGAAAGATACAGAAGGAATCCAGCTAGTGAGAGCATTTATTTATGCACCTAATGATGTTCGCATTCATAACATTATGGAAAGCCATAATCTTTCGGAAAAGGATGCAAAGCTTCTGCTGGATGAGAAGGATAAACGTTATCATAAGAGACATCTGGCACTGACAGGAAGTAACCGCGGTGACAGACATAACAGGGATATTCTTATTAACAGTGATTTTCTGGGAATTCAGGGAACAGCAGAATATCTGGAAGACCTGATCGCAAAAAAATACGGAAAAAAGGAGGCCTGACCTATGGAACAGAAAACATCTGAATTTGACAAAGTACTTGGTGCATGGGACATACTTGTAATTGCATTTGGCGCCATGATCGGCTGGGGCTGGGTAGTTTCTTCCGGTAACTGGATTGAATCCGGTGGTGTGCTTGGTGCAGCTATTGCATTTGCAATCGGTGGAATCATGATCTTCTTTGTAGGCCTGACCTATGCAGAGCTTACAGCGGCCATGCCTCAGTGTGGTGGTGAGCATGTATTCAGCTACAGGGCAATGGGCTCCACAGGTTCTTTTATCTGTACCTGGGCGATTATTCTTGGATATGTAAGTGTTGCCTGCTTTGAGGCATGTGCATTTCCCACAATCATCACTTATCTGTGGCCGGGGTTCCTGAAAGGATATCTCTATACAGTTGCAGGCTTTGATGTTTATGCATCCTGGCTGATCGTGGCAATTGTGATTGCTTTTCTTATTATGATAATTAACATTAATGGAGCAAAAACTGCAGCAGTTCTGCAGACTGTTCTTACCTGTATTATCGGCGGTGCCGGAATTATTCTGATCGTGGCTTCTGTGGTTACAGGAAGTGTGGATAACCTTCAGGGACAGATGTTTGTTGGAAACGGTACCGGTGAAGCAATGAAAAGTATTATTAAGGTTGCAGTTATCACTCCGTTTTTCTTTATTGGTTTTGATGTTATCCCACAGGCAGCAGAGGAGATTAATGTTCCGCTGAAAAAATCGGTAAAATGATGATCCTTTCTGTTGTGCTGGCAGTTGTATTTTACTCACTGGTGATTCTTGCAGTAGGTTTTATCTTGAATCCGGCAGAGATCATTGAGTCTCAGCAGGGAACAGGACTTGTAACAGCAGATGCCATGGCCAAGGCTTTCGGGACAAAGATTATGGCCAAGGTTATCATTGTAGGTGGAATGTGTGGTATTATTACATCATGGAACTCCTTCCTCCTTGGCGGTTCCCGTGCCATGTACTCTATGGCAGAATCCTACATGATTCCTCCGTTTTTTGCAAAGCTTCATCCGAAGCACAAACTCCGGTTAATTCTCTGTATCTGATCGGTGCCCTGACTATGCTGGCTCCTTTTGCAGGAAGAACAATGATGGTCTGGATCTGTGATGCAGGTAACTTCGGATGCTGCCTTGCATACTGTATGGTTTCTGTCTCTTTCCTGATCCTTCGTAAAAAGGAACCGGATATGGCAAGACCTTACAAAGTAGGCCACTACAAATTTGTAGGTTTTATGGCAGTAGTCATGTCAGGGCTGATGCTTCTGGTTTATTGTATTCCGGGTTCCGGTGGAAGTCTGGTATTTCAGGAATGGATCATGGTAGGCGGCTGGAGTTTACTTGGAGTTGTATTTTATGCGATCTGTAAACGTAAATATAAAGAAGACTTTGGTAAACTTATTGAACTGATCTCTGATGAGGATGCAGCAAGTCTTATGCCGGAGGCTGATGATGAAGAGCTTGATGTGGTAATCGATGCGGCTATTGACAGGGTGCTTTCCTCTATGGCATAACGCTATAAATGACATGACAATTATTGCTTGGAATTATTTTGGGTAACAGAGTTTGAATTTGTGCAGGGTAGATGCCCTGCACATTGCAATATTGAAAAAATTATTGAAAAATTACAGGAAAAGAGGTAGAAATTAATGAATCCATTTGAATTTTTTATTCCTCAGAATATTACAGTCGGTGCAGGGACTCTGGCGAAGCTTCCGGAATGTGCCAAAAAGCTTGGAGGTTCTCATGCAATGCTGATCTCAGGACCAACTCTCCGGAAAATGGGAGTTGTGGATAAGGCGGCGGATTATCTGAAAGACGCCGGAATGGCAGTGGATATTTTTACAGATGTAGAAGCCAATCCGTCTGTCACCACAGTGGAAAAAGCGACAGAAGCGTATAAGGATTCAGGCGCAGATTTTATCGTTGCGCTGGGCGGTGGTTCTCCGATGGATGTCGCAAAAGCAGTGGGAGTTACGGCTAAATATGGCGGCAGTATTACAGAATATGAGGGGGCACATAAGGTTCCCGGAAAAATTGTTCCGCTGATCGCAATCCCGACTACTGCGGGAACCGGCTCAGAGGTTACGGCATTTTCTGTTATCACTGACCACAGCAGAGATTATAAGCTGACGGTATTCAGTTATGAACTTCTTCCTGCATATGCGATCCTGGATCCTGAGCTTCTCACTTCTGCTCCGGCATCTGTGGCAGCAGCCTGCGGAATCGATGCATTTATTCATGCGGAGGAGGCTTATGTTTCCACAGCAGCATCTCCTTTTTTCTGACGCAATGGCAGAGAAAGCAATGGAGCTGATCGGTGGAAATATCCGCCGTTTTGTGGCAAGACGTACAGATCTGGAGGCAGCAGAAGCAATGCTTACAGGTTCTCTTTTTGCAGGAATCGCCTTTTCCTTTGCAAGACTTGGAAATGTCCATGCCATGAGTCATCCGGTAAGTGCTTTCTTTAATGTGGCACATGGAGTGGCAAATGCAGTTCTTCTCCCTGTGATTGCAGAATATAATGCGTTGGCAGATCATGGCAGATATCTGAAGATTTATAATTATATCAGTCCAATCTCTGCATATGAGGATGAATTCGAACCGCTGATGCTGGTGGATGCCATCCGGGAATTAAACGAAGATATCGGAATCCCGGAAGACCTGACCACAGCCATCCGCCAGGCAAAGAAGGGAGAAGAGATTTCTGATGAGGAGATTGAAAGCAAGATTGATGCCATGGCAGATGATGCTATGAAGAGCGGAAATATTGCAGTAAATCCAAGATCCTCCAGAAAGCAGGATATTGTGGAACTGTATTATAAAGCTTTATAAGATAAAGAATAATGCAGTATTTTATGTGATTGCTACAGGTAGGATATTGATTAAAAATATCTGTTATTATAAAAAATGTGCAGAGACATCGAAGTCGACAGATAACTTCAGGCTTGAAGGTTTATCTCGATTTCAAAATGTATCTGCACGTTATTTTTTTGAGAAATTTCCATTGTATAACTTGCCTGATAGAAAGAAAGATTATATAGTATTAATCAAAATATAGTAAAGTAATGTGGGTCAAAATATTGATTGTTCAGGAGGATTTTATGGCAAAGAAGAAAATATATGCAGTACGCAAGGGACATAAACAGGACTTTTTGCTACATGGGCGGAGTGCAGAAGGACAGTAAACGGATATTCAGGAGCTGAGTTTCGGGGATTTACAGAGAAAGAGGAAGCATTGGCTTTTCTGAACATGGAGACAACAGGAAATGTATTCGGTGATAAAGCAAAAGAGGCGGCAGGAATCGTGGAAGTACCTGAAAATATGGTCATTGCTTATGTAGATGGAAGTTTCGAGAAAAGTATTGGCAGATATGCCTTTGGTTGTGTGATCCTTACACCGGATGGACAGGAAATCCGTAAATCCGGCAGCGGCAGTGATTCTGCAGGAGTCGCGATCCGAAATGTGGCAGGAGAGATGCTTGGTTCCATGACTGCAGTAAACTGGGCCATAGAAAACAAATATCCAGCTGTGGAAATCCGCTATGATTACGAAGGTGTAGAGAAGTGGGTAACAGGTGTGTGGAGAGCCAAAACACCACTGACCAGCAAATACGCAGCCTATATGCAGGAAGCAGGAAAGAAAGTAAAGATTTCTTTTTGTAAAATAGCAGCCCATACGGGCAATCACTACAATGAAGAGGCAGACCAGCTGGCTAAGAGTGCGTTGCTTAAGGCGGATGAAGAAGTACGAATATAAAAGTTCATATTAAAGAAAGTAAGTATCTGAAAAGTAGAAAAATATGTGATAAAAACACCTGCTTGTTGATAGCTGATAAAATATATCAGCATCAATAGCAGGTGTTTTAGGGATAAGATTGAATAATTGTGAATCTGCCATCTGATGAGAATACAAATTCATCTTAACAGAGTTATTTCAAGTGTTTTATCCTGTTTTCACTGGTATTGGACCACATAGTATATTGTTTACAATTTCTAAAATGCTTATCACAGTAAGAATTGAAAGAAGTTTGGCTTACATTTTTCATATGCTGTTCATCTTTACCGGTTTGAAAACCAACAACAGAACAGTATGCCCTTGATGTACTGACAAGTTTAGAACCGGACAAAGTCCATAATGCAGAACCGGAACCACCTACTCCGTTGGTCCACCAGCTTATATGTATTCCATTGTAGTGAATGTTATACTGTAAAATTTGATAATTCATCCCTTTTCCGGAACACTGACCGGCATAGATTACTTTGCCATTTTTTTATGGTATATACAGAATTAATCTACAATAACTCCACGGTTGCTTGATACAATCAGATCAGGGGTTCCATTTCTGTCAATATCCATTAGATAGAAACATTTTCCGCCAGATTGGAGCAGAACCTTTTCATATAAGGCTCTTTGATCTTTTATTTTAATCTGACATTTCAGTTTTTTAGAGCCGATTTTGGCTGTAATTGTTGCGGTACCTGTTTTCTTTGCTTTTACTTTTCCAGAAGAAACAGATGCAACTTTACTGTCAGTGCTGGACCAGGTAACTTTTTGTTTGTCCCGCTTACCTTGAGGTGATAAACACCACCAACATTCATTATAAGCTTTTAGCATTTCTGCCTGCTCTTCTTTACTATACGGCGAAATTTCTGTTCGTTCACTTGTTTTCTGTACACTAACTCCACCTTTACG
>ENA-OQDM01001230-OQDM01001230.1-human-gut-metagenome-genome-assembly--contig:-NODE-1230-length-10921-cov-0.987678_pt1 | contig 10921 bp, 12 predicted proteins | sample MGYA00242772_ERZ504605 | MGnify/ENA primary metagenome ERZ504605 (study PRJEB26092, sample SAMD00036348) | human gut metagenome | host: Homo sapiens | study: EMG produced TPA metagenomics assembly of... | reverse complement strand
GCAAAAATAGGAGTAAATAATTCTTCCGGAATCCCAAGCATGCTGTATACAAATCCACTGTAGAAGTCCACGTTTGCGCAGACATTCTTAAACAGTTTTCTATGTTCCATGATCAGCTTACCTGCAACACTTTCCACACGGTCATAAAGTTTGAATTCCTCGGTCATTCCCTTCTCTTCAGCCAGTGCCTGAGCAAAACGTTTCAGGATTACCTCACGAGGATCGGAGAGAGTATAAACGGCATGTCCCATACCATAAATCAGTCCGGCATGATCAAATGCTTCCTTATTTAATACCCTCTTGAGATAATCAACAATCTCATCTTCGTTGTCCCAGTGTTCTACATGAGCTTTCAGATCTGCAAACATGTTCTGAACTTTCAGGTTCGCACCACCATGACGCGGTCCCTTCAGAGATCCGATAGATGCAGCAGTGGAAGAGTAGGTATCTGTACCTGAAGAAGTTACCACGTGAGTTGTGAAAGTGGAGTTATTACCACCACCATGCTCAGCATGAAGAATCAGTGCGATATCCAGAACCTTAGCCTCCAGTTCTGTATATTTACCATCCGGACGAAGCATAAGAAGAATATTCTCTGCAAGGGAAAGTCCTTTCTGTGGATTACGGATAAATAGGGTCTCATCTTTGCGAAAATGACGATATGCATGGTAAGAATATACCGCAATCTCAGGAAGCTTTGCAATCAGTTCCAGTGACTCGGCGAAGCACATTCTCAGGAGAAATATCTTCCGGATTATCATCATATGTATAAAGAGCCAGAACACAGCGCTGCATAGCATTCATAATGTTGGCATTGGTTCCTTTCATAACAACATCGCGTACAAAACGACCGCCAAGATCTTCCATGTCAGCCATCATATCCAGGAATCTGGAAAGTTCCTCTTTACTGGGAAGCTTACCAAAAATCAGAAGATAAACTGTTTCTTCAAATCCAAAACGTCTGCCATTCAGACCGCTGATAATATCCTGTACATTGATTCCCTGATAGTACAGACGTCCATCAGCCGGAATCTGTCTGCCGTTGATCAGATTATAACCATTAACATCAGAAATCTCTGTAAGACCGGTCAGAACACCCTTACCAGCGGAGTCACGAAGACCTCTTTTTACATTATATTCTACATACAGATTTGGATCGATATGATGATTCTTGAGCAGTTCCTGTTCAAAGAATCTCATTTTGTCACGAAGCTGTCCGGAATCTTCCAGACTCATCATTTCATGTTTTTCCATAATATCATTCCTCATTTCCCCGTTATTTATCTACAGCAATACTCGCAAATTCACTTATAGCAATACTCGTAAATAATGCATATTATAGTGAATTTTATTAAAAAAACACTGATACAGTGAATTGCAGATGCATCCTTGCGATCAGTGTTTTACTATGGCGAACATTTGTATTTGTACCTATTTAAACATTGTACAGTAAAGTGATGGGAAAGGCAAGACAAAGATTGTATTTTTTTTCATACATTCATATTAAAGTGATAACGCTTTAAAATCATACAGAAGGAAAATTATGAAAAATATAACACAAAATCATGGAACGTGCTATAATAGCCAACAGAAAGCATGATAAAGGGGAAGTGAGAAAAGAAATGTCAGAAAGAAAAATGAAACGAGTTGAGGACTCCTTAACAGAGCAGTCTCATTTATTAATGCCAAAGTGTCTGAATGCCGCAGGTTATCTGTTTGGCGGACAGCTGCTTGCATGGATTGATGAAACAGCAGGTATTGTTGCCAAGCGTCATGCGGAAATGAATGTGGTAACTGTTGCAGTAGACAATATGTATTTCAAAGCCGGAGCCAGAGTGAACGATACCATCGTTCTTATCGGACGGCTTACACATGTGGGACGTTCTTCCATGGAAGTACGTATTGATACTTACTGTGAAGCCCTTGATGGAACCAGAACCATGATCAACCGCGCATATTTTATTATGGTTGGAACAGATGAACATCAGCATCCTGTGGAAGTACCGGGACTTATCATTGAGGGAGTTACTCAGCAGATAGAGAATGAAGCTGCACAGAAACGTGCAAAACTCTGGAAAATCCGCAGACAGGAAGGATTTTAACAAAACAGCCGCAAATGCGGCTGTTTTTGTTTATCAGTAACATTTACTGCAAGGCTCGTATCCCATAGCTTCGGCTTCTGATTGGAATACCTGTCTGGCTGTATCAGGGTTCATTCTTCCACAGTTGGGAATGCTGTGATATTTTTCGCCGGTTGCAGGGATCCATACCATTGTTCCTAGATCTGCATTGTTGGATTCTTCCTGTTCAGGTACCGGATCAGAAGTGGTAGTTTCTTCCTGCCAGGAGTTTCCATCAGTGCCACCTGCAGAAGCATTTACAGAGGAGTCTCCGGAAGAATAATCATTGCATGGCTCCTGTGACCAGGAAATATTTGTTCCATCGGAGACTGCAATGATCGTACCCTGTTTATCTGTTCGGAATACAGGGATTCCCATATCTGATAAACGTCCCATTGTATCTGCTGACGGATGATTATACTGATTATTGATTCCGCAGCTTATGACTGCGTAAGATGGAGAAGTTGCCTCAAGGAAATCCCAGGTAGTTGAACTTGCAGACCCATGATGACCAACAGAAAGAACATCACAGTCAAGGTTCATACCTGTACTGATCATATCCTGTTCACTGGTTTCCTCTGCATCTCCGGTAAAATAAAGCTATTTGAACCATTTTTAAGTTTGATTACAAGAGAGTTATCATTACTGTTCTGGCTGATACCATTCGGTGCAAGAACAGTGAAACTTCCGGTGCCAAAATCAAATGTTTCACCTACAGAAGGATACTGTACGATAATTGCATTTGCAGTGGCAGTATTCATAAAATTATTGAATAAATTTGAAGTATGTACATAGTCTGGTCCGAATATATTACTTACAGAGAAATTGTCTATACATGGAACAAGACCGCCGATATGATCTTCATCATAGTGAGAAGCGATCATATAGTCAATGTTTTCCACATTCTGTTCCTGTAAGTAGGAGATGATCAGATCAGCATGGCTCTGATCCCCGCCATCGTACAAAAGATTTTGTCCTCCGGACTGTACTAAGATGGCATTTCCCTGTCCAACGTCAATAAAATGAACTGCCATCTCACTGTTGCCTTCAGCTTTTACCGTCAGTGCTGATTGCGGAACTAAGGTAAACAGCAGAAGGAACAGAGATAGAATTAGTGATAGTAACCTGTTTTGTTTCTTCATAAAAGCCTCCTGAATGTTAATAACAGTTTGATTATACCATTTATTGAGAAACAAAAACATAATTATAGTAATTTCGTAAAATAATACAAATAATCCAGTCTATCTTGGAGCAGGTTTGAAAAATGCTTTAGCGTGAAGTCCTGCGTCAGATTGATTAATACTCTATCTGCTGAACTTCCTCTCCATTGTCTTCCCATGTATCAGAGTTATCCAGAGAACCATCTGTGCTGTCACCGGAATTGTCATCGCTGGGATAATCAATCTGATCGGAAGAATCATCCCCTGTATCGTCAGACGATGTCTGATCACTGCTTCCATCATCAGAAGATCCATCTTCTGTATCTGTATTATCATTCTCCTGCCCTGTATCATCCAGAGAACCGTCCTGCGTCGTATCAGTATTGTAAGAAGAGTCATTGTAAGAAGTATCATTATAACTGTTGCCATAATCAGAATCATAGTTACTTTCCTGAGTATAAATGGTAAATCCATCCTCCTCAGCCTGAGCTTCTGCCTGTGCCTGAGCCTCAGCAGCAGTTTCCGGAGCTTCCGTAAAGTTTGTAACAGCTTTTGACACTGTATTACCGGTAGGTGCCACAGCAGAAACCGCAAACATCGCGCCACAAAGCAGGATTGCAGTTCCGGCAATCTGAATTTCATCTATATGTCTCATAGTTTATATTCTCCTTGCTTATCTATGTTTGTTTCTTTCTATTTCTATGCATATCCAGATTATTTACAGCAATATTATATACCTTAAGTGGGATTTTTTTGTAGAGTAAATTTTAAGTTACTGTTCATACATCACTATCCTGCGAAGTGTTTTGGCATGAATAATGCCAAAATCCTGAGATATACAAGCCAAAATTGAAAAAAAACTGGATTCTGTCTGAAAAATCTGTTATTATAAGAATCGTATGAATATAATTTCAACTATAATACAGTTTATCTAATTATTTTCTTTCCTGTATGATATCAGGGTAAAAAAATCCCCATAAAATTGAAATTATAAATTTAAAAACAGAGGTGTCATTTATGAGCTGGTATAATGAGGCAATTTTCTATCACATCTATCCACTGGGTTTAACCGGTGCGCCGAAGCACAATGACTACAGTGCTCCTGTTTCCCGTCTGAACACATTACTTCCATGGATCGACCATATCAGAGAAATCGGATGTACAGCATTATACATCGGACCTTTATTCGAGAGTGTAGGACATGGCTATGAAACCACAGATTACAAAAAGCTGGATTCCCGTCTCGGAACCAACGAAGACCTTAAAAACTTCGTGGCAGCCTGTCATGAAAAAGAGATCAAAAGTTATTTTCGATGGTGTATTCAATCACACAGGCCGTGATTTCTTTGCATTTAAAGATATTCAGCAAAACCGCGAACATTCCAGATATCTCAACTGGTACTGCAATGTGAACTTCGGAGGGAATACGGAATACAATGACGGCTTCTCCTACGAAAACTGGGGTGGATACAACCTTCTGGTAAAATTAAACCAAAGAAACCCGGAAGTACAGAATTACATCTGTGATGTGATCCGTTTCTGGGTATCAGAATTTGATGTAGATGGAATCCGTCTGGATGCGGCAGATGTCCTTGATTTTGATTTCATGCGTGCCCTGCGCCGTACAGCAGCAGAAGTAAAGGAAGATTTCTGGCTTATGGGCGAAGTGATCCATGGCGATTACAGCAGATGGGTAAATGGAGAAACGCTCCACAGTGTAACAAACTATGCCCTGCATAAAGCACTCTATAGCGGACATAACGATCACAACTATTTCGAGATCGCACATACTGTAAAATATCTCCAGAATATGGGAAATCTTGATCTCTACAACTTTGTGGACAACCATGATGTAGAACGTATTTATACCAAGCTTTCAAATAAAGCACATTTTGCACCTGTTCATGTCTTACTCTATACACTTCCGGGTGTACCAAGTATCTATTACGGTTCTGAGTTCGGTATTGAAGGAAAGAAAGAGAAATTCTCCGATGACAGCCTCAGACCGGCTCTGGATATCAAAGACTATGCAGATGCAGTACAGAAGAATTCATGTACAGCCCTGATCGCAGCTCTTGGAAAGATACGACAGCATACACCTGCATTAAGCTACGGAAGCTACGCCTGAACTTCAGCTTACCAACCGCCAGTTTGCATTTGCCCGTGACCTTGACGGAATACGTGTGATCGTTACCGTAAATAACGATGATAATGCAGCAGATATGAGCCTTCCGGCAGGAAACTGCGCAGAATATATTGGAACCCTCACAGGCCGTAAAGTACCTGTTCAGGATGGACGTATCAATGTAACAGTAGCCGCAAACAGCGGTGAAATCTGGGTTCCGGCGGGTGAAATGCCAGAATATATACCAGTAAAAACAGAAACTGCAGATATCGAAAAAGTACAGGAAGAAACAGAGGAAACAACTTCCACACAGACTGAGTCTCCTGCACAGAAAACAATAACCGCAGCAGAAGAAACCGCAGCAGCAAAGGCAGAAGATATTCAGCCTGAAAAAACTGCCGATACTTCAGCCATATCAGCAGAAAACAGTTTTCCGGAAAATACGGAAGCCGCTGCTGAAAAGGAAAAGACAGTAATTGTAGATATGAATAAATCCCCGGAAGACATGACTGTAGATGAATTACAGCAGGCAATCCTTGCCCAAATGGCAGGTAACGGCCCTGTTACAGACCAGATGAAGAAAACAGTATATGATAATATCTGGCATGATTCTCTGGTAAACTGGCTCAAGAGCTTCCACTGATCAGATTATTGTCAGTATTTTTCATCTTTTCTTCCAGTAATAAAAGACGAAATTTCTTTATAACAATTTTTTTGCCGTTGACTAAATATTTTTTTGGTGGTAAGATATGGATACAGGTTATTGAACAAGGGTAGCTGTTTGGAATCTTGCAATGTAAAGATTGGTTAAACAGCTGCAGACAATCAATTACACTAAATCGTACGGGAGGAATTCATTCATGAAAACACTTGAAACAAAAAAAGCACCAGCAGCAATCGGACCATATTCTCAGGCAAAAATGACAGGAAACTTCTTATTTGCATCCGGTCAGATTCCGGTAGACCCGGCTACAGGTGAAGTTGCAGGCGATAAAATCGAAACACAGGCAGAGCAGTCCTGCAAGAACGTAGGAGCAATTCTTGAAGAAGCCGGACTTACATTTGACAATGTTATCAAGACTACATGCTTCCTTGCTGATATGGCAGATTTCGCTGCATTCAACGCTGTATACGAGAAATACTTCACAAGCAAACCGGCTCGTTCCTGCGTTGCTGTAAAACAGCTTCCGAAGAACGTACTCTGCGAAGTGGAGCTATCGCTGTAGCTGAGTAATTCAGCCAAACCACAATATAATAGATATTTCAAAACAATTTCTGAATCTGATTCAGATGGGGAAAACAGCCAGGGAAAAATCCACCTGGCTGTTTTTGTTTTTCAGGCTACCTGCAATTGCTGATATTTGCTATAATAGTATAAAAGAATTCCGGCAAAATGAAAGGTAAAAGTTATGAGATCAATATCCATATATGCACTTACGAGAAATCAGAATACAGATTCTCTGTCAAAACTGGAACGTCAGTTATCCGGTCGGGAATATTTCCTCAAAATACGGGAATGGGAACTTCAGAGTATGAAAGCACTGGTACGCCAGTTAGAATCGCATATGACTAAAGTCTGTTCCCTGCGCTTTTTCTATTCCTACCAGATTCCAAAACTCGGGAAAGAATTTGATCTTCTCCAGATCAAAGACGACCAGATCATAAATATTGAACTGAAAAGCGGAGCTGTATCTGAGGAGGCAATTCGTAAACAGCTTATGCAGAACCGTTATTATCTTTCCGTTCTCGGACGCTCCATACAGTCTTATACGTATATCAGCAGTCAGAATCGCCTTGTCAGGCTTACCAATCATGATCATATTGCAGAAGCCGACTGGACAGAACTGTGCGGATCACTGCAAAAGGAGAGCAGTGATTATCAGGGGAATATTGACGATCTGTTTCAGGCCGAACTATATCTGATTTCCCCCATCACAGAACCGGCCCGTTTCCTGAAAAAAGAATACTTCCTGACTTCCCAGCAGCGGGATATCCAGCGCCAGATCTTAAAGAAACTCCGTATCAGCCGGTTCGAATATTTCTGTTTTACCGGACTTCCCGGAACAGGAAAAACATTGCTTCTCTATGATATCGCCATGAAACTGTCCAGGCGTCAGCAGATATGCATGATTCACTGCGGCAATGCCGGAAAAGAATGGAAAATACTGCATAAACGTTTACAACGTATTGCTTTTCTTTCGGACAATCAGCTGACCGAAAACACAGAGCTGAAACATTACAGTGCAATTCTGGTAGACGAAGCACATTTACTTTCTTCAGAAAAACTGCAGATTCTGTTAACGCAATCGGAGGGGGAGTTTCCTGTAATATTTTCCAGCGATTCCGAAGATGCCATATGTCCTGAAGAATTAGGGGTAAATACATTAAAACTCATAGAAAACCTGCCGGAAATCCAGATGTTTCACTTAACCAACCGCATCCGTACCAATGCGGAACTTTCCTCATTTATCCAGAATATGATACACCTTACAGACAGAAAAACCTCAAAACCCTATCCGCATGTTTCTGTTGTATATGCAAATAATGAAGAGGAGACTGCTGCCTTACTGGAAGATTATATACATCAGGGTTATGAATATGAGATTACTGCCGTGAGAGACATAAAACGTCTTGTTATCATATTGGACGAACGATATTACTATGATCAGAACAGATATCTGCGTTCAAAACATTTCAAAGAAGGCAGATCTGATGTCCGTAATTTATTTCACCCCCAGCTGAATCAGGCCAAAGAGGAACTTTCTATAATCGTCAGAGAAAATACATATGTATACGAAACATTACTCACGCTTTTACAGCCTGATACTGTCAGATAAAAACTGCAAACTATCCGACTCTCCCTTGAAATCCCCCACCATTCCGTATATAATAGGAACATTGTGGGGGATTTTCCCTGCTTAACACAATGTTGATACAATAACCTCTGAAAGGAATACTATGAGAACTCTAGCTTTAAGCGATGAAATTTTAATGAAAGTTGACAAGGCTGCCCGTTACATCGGTGGTGAAGTCAACTCTGTAATGAAAGATAAGAATGACGTAGATATCCGCTTTGCCATGTGCTTCCCGGATGTTTATGAAATCGGTATGTCCAATCTGGGCATGATGATCCTCTATAACATGTTCAATGAACGTGAGGATGTCTGGTGTGAACGTGTCTTTTCTCCGTGGATGGATCTGGATAAAATTATGCGTGAGGAACATATTCCTCTCTTTGCCCTGGAATCCCAGGAGCCTGTAAAGGAGTTTGATTTCCTTGGTATTACCCTTGGATATGAGATGTGCTATACCAATGTGCTTCAGGTACTTGACCTGAGCCATGTTTCACTTCTGGCAAAGGATCGTAAGGAAGATGACCCTATCGTCATCGGCGGCGGTGCATGTGCATATAATCCGGAACCGATCGCAGAATTTTTTGATATGTTTTATATTGGCGAGGGTGAGACTGTCTATGATGCTTTTGTTTTGATGCATATAAGGCAAACAAGGTAGCAGGCGGCTCCAGAGCAGACTTCCTGTTTGCAGCTTCCCAGATTCCCGGAATTTATGTTCCCTCTTTATACAATGTAACCTACAAAGAAGACGGCACCATTGCTTCCTTTACACCTGCAAAAGAGGGCGTACCTGAGAAAGTCTGTAAACAGCTGATCACCGATGTTACTAAAGACTACCGCGCGATCAAAGCTCCTGTAGTTCCATTTATTAAAGCTACTCAGGATCGTGTTACCCTGGAAATCCAGCGTGGCTGTATCCGCGGATGCCGTTTCTGTCAGGCAGGTATGATCTACCGTCCTACCAGAGAGCGCAATGTGGAGGATTTAAAGGCAAGTGCCAGAGAAATGCTTCAGAATACAGGACATGAGGAGATTTCCTTAAGTTCTCTAAGCTCCAGTGATTATTCTGAGCTGAAGGAACTGGTAAACTTCCTTATCGAAGAATTTCATGGCAATGCTGTCAATATCTCTTTGCCATCCCTGCGTATCGATGCTTTTGCCCTGGATGTTATGAGCAAGGTACAGGATGTAAAGAAGAGCAGCCTTACTTTCGCACCGGAAGCAGGCTCCCAGCGTCTGCGTAATGTTATCAACAAAGGTCTGACAGAAGAGAATATTCTTCATGGTGCAGGTGAAGCATTCAAAGGTGGATGGAATCAGGTAAAGCTTTACTTCATGCTCGGACTTCCAACTGAAACAGAAGATGATATGAAAGGTATTGCTCATCTTGCTCAGAAAATTGCAGAGACTTATTATGAAGAAGTGCCGAAAGAAAAACGTAATGGCAAGGTTCAGGTCAATGTAAGTACCTCTTTCTTTGTACCGAAACCATTTACCCCATTCCAGTGGGCAGGTATGTACAGAGAGGAAGATTTCGTGGAGAAAGCAAAGGTCGTAAAAAGCGAGATCCGCGCACAGTTAAACCAGAGAAGTATCCGCTACAGCTGGCATGAGCCGGATGTAACGATTCTTGAAGGTTTCCTTGCAAGAGGTGACCGCCGTTGTTCAAAAGTTATCCTCAGAGCATATGAAAAAGGTGCGATCTACGATGCATGGTCAGAGAGTTTTGACTATAATATATGGAAAGAATCTTTTGCGGAAACCAACACAGATATTGATTTCTATACTCTCAGAGAACGTTCTACAGATGAGATCCTTCCATGGGATTTCATTGATGCAGGAGTGACCAAGAAGTTCCTGATCCACGAATGGGAACAGGCAAAGAAAGAAACCGTAACACCAAACTGCCGTCAGAAATGTTCCGGCTGTGGTGCTATGCGTTATGGCGGAGGTGTATGTTATGAAGGTAAGAATTAAATTCCGCAAACAGGGTGTCATGAAATTCATCGGTCATCTGGATGTGATGCGTTATTTTCAGAAAGCAATCGCAGGGCAGACATTGACATCGCCTACACAGAAGGATTCAGCCCGCATATGATCTTATCCTTTGCAGCACCGCTCGGTGTCGGACTGACCAGCAATGGCGAGTATGCCGACATCATGCTGAAGACACCGATCTCATCTGCCGAGGCAGTCAGACGCCTGAACGATGTGATGGTCGAAGGCATGGAGATCGTAAGTTTCCGTGAAATTCCGGATGAAAAGGCAAGCAATGCCATGTCTTTAGTTGCAGAGGCGGACTATACTGTAATATTTCGTGAAGGGATGGAGCCGCCTGCCGGATGGGAAGAAAAGCTTCTGGCATTTTATGAGAAACCTTCCATTCTTGTGACAAAAAAAACAAAGAAAAGCGAACGTGAAATGGATCTGAAGCCGCTGATCTATGCACTTTCTGTCTCTGACGGAAAAATTTTCATGACACTCTCCACCGGAAGTACCGACAACATCAAACCGGAACTTGTCATGGAAGCATTCTGCCGGGAAATCGGCTATGATCTGCCTGCTTTTGCACTTCTTATCAACCGGGAAGAGGTCTACGCAGAAGGGCATGTTTCACTGGATGATCAGTGTATCAGCCAATGTCTTTTCCCAGATCTTCCA
>ENA-OQDM01001229-OQDM01001229.1-human-gut-metagenome-genome-assembly--contig:-NODE-1229-length-10921-cov-1.139059_pt1 | contig 10921 bp, 8 predicted proteins | sample MGYA00242772_ERZ504605 | MGnify/ENA primary metagenome ERZ504605 (study PRJEB26092, sample SAMD00036348) | human gut metagenome | host: Homo sapiens | study: EMG produced TPA metagenomics assembly of... | reverse complement strand
TACCTGAAACCATAACCGTTTTGCGGTTGACCGTAACGGTTGCAGTGCCGGTGTTCGTCGTGTATTTTCCGCCGTAGGACGCATCCGGGGTGAAGGTCCACGTGGCATTATTGCTGCCCGCATCAGGCTTAACCGTGCCATCCATCCATGTAAACGTACCGTTGACCGCATCCCCCGTGTCGGGTCTTTCATCTTGCCCGAAATTTCGCTCTTGCTCAGTATATCGCCGTAGGTGATCGGCGTTGCGGTGATTTCGCCGTCCGGCATGGGCCTGATCTGGTTCACCGCGCTGACATTGACAGTCAGGGTGATATCCTGATAGTTGCTCGTGGAGATTGTAACAGTGATCGTGCCGAATTGTCCTTCGTCCGTGGCGCTTCTGTTTGCTTCCAGCGTCAACTCACCGGTCTTGCTGTTTACAAGGGTAACAAAGGTGCCACTGCCCAGAGTGGTATCCACCTTCTTGTCATAGGTGATCGTGCCGTAGTCACAGGGAGCCGTCAGCTTCGGCAGCAGCGTCGAGAGGTCAAGGGAATAAGTCTTGTGCAGACCGTTGGTGATGGTCAGCGAGCCAGCCGCTGCCGTGGGTGCGGCAGCCTTGGTGATCTCGAAGGTCTTGCTGGCCTCGCTGAGAACATAGTTGCCGCCGTCAACGTCCTTGATGGTCACAGTCGCAGTACCGGCATTGGTATTGTTGCTGTAGAAAATCTCGTACTCCTTCTGGTCGATGATGTTGCCGATGTCGTCCTTAACGGTGACGGTCTGCTCCAGCGCATCGCCGGTGTAGGTGCAGGACGCGACTTCAATCGTGGGCTTCACGGTTTTTGGCGTGATTTTCCACTCGACCGTGGCCCTACCGGTGTAGTTGCCGGTACCTTCGATCGTCAGGGTGATTCTGTCGCTGACATCGGTGGCCTTGTCGCCGCTTTTGATGACATAGGTGATTCTTGTTTCATCCCAGTTCTCCAGCGTCACGCCGGTGATCTTCGGCGATTGTTCCGCCGCGTTGTACGCGAATTCGTCTTTTTCCAGCGTGATGGTTGCGCCCTCGATGGACTTGGGGGCGACGGGGACTTTCACGATGTCGGTTACGGCTGCGTAAATGCCGCCGTAGGATTCGTCCGGGGTGAATGTCCAATCGAAGTACACATCGCCGGTGTTAATGGGTAAGTCGTATTTATTCTTCCACGCGAAGGTGCCCTTGACCTCTTCTTGTGTGGTGGGGTCTTTCATCGTGCCCTTGACGGTGAGCGTGCTGTTTTCCAATGTCTGGCGGTAGGTGATGCCCGTCGCGCTGATTTTGAAGTCATCTGACTGTACGGGCGTGATTTTCTCGCCAATAACGACCTTGATGGTCAGCTCGAACTGCTGATAGTTCGCGGTTACAACCGGGGCGGTTATCGTGCCGATTTGCTTGTTAGCAACTGCGGAGTGCGCGGCCACGATGGGCAGAGTCAGAACGCCCTCGTTTGACACGGACATACCGTTCTTACTGTCGAGGTAGGTTCTATCCGTAAAATTGTAAGTGCACTCTTGATACTGGATTTCGCCGTATTCGCAGCCCTGAGTCAGCTCCGGCAGGCGCGTGGCCAGATTGAGCGTGTAGGTCTTTGCCATGTCGTTGTAAACAAAACAGCGTGATCTCAGCCGGGGGTCACTGTGGCCTGATTGATCTGAAAGCGGTCATCATTGGTGGTGAAATTGAAGTTGGCCGATCTGGCGTTTGCAGCCTCGCCCTCGAACACGTAGTTGGAATCTGTGAGTGTCAGGGTGAAGGAAATGGCCTCTTTCGTGCCGGCGTTCGGCGAATCCTCATAGATAGAGTCATCCTGCCGCGTGGTAAAGCGGGCGTCCGTGATCGTATAAGCGCTCTCGGGGAGGGAAATCGTGCTACCCGCAGCGTCGAGGAACGCCAGATTGGTCTGGGAAGCGTAACGCTTGCGCTGCCGTCGTAGGTCTTGGAGACGGAAGCGACGTTGCCGATGCCTTTGATCTTTACCGGGCTGATGGTTACTTCTATGGACTTAGCAGTGGTGTCATTGTAGCCCTCAGCGCCTACAACTTTGTAATAGACCGTGTACGTTCCGGCATCGGTGGCGGTGGGAATGGCAGTACTGAAGCTGCCGCTCGTGCCCAGACGGTACTGCATCTCGCCGTACTCCGCGCCCACGCTGCCCGCCTTGACCTACAACGGCAATGAGCAGGTGCTCGTCAAGGCGTTTGCCGCAGGCGCGGTGATCGCGCTGGCAGGGATGGTGGCCTTGGTGACGGTCAGCTTTTTGTGGCTGCTCGTCACCGAATAGCCGTCCTTGGTGGCGGTGAAATAGATGGTGTATTCTCCGATCGTATCGAAGGAGTAATCTTTTGTATACTTCCCACCGGCATAGCTCGGCTTCGTCAAGGTGATGGGCGTTGTTTCGCCCTTCTTCAGGATGGAGAACGTCACCTCCGCGTCTTTGTTGCAGCTGGCGCAGAGCTGGACGGTCGTGCCGCGCTCCACCTTCGGCGAGCTGCCGGTCAGATTCTTGCCATCGACCTTCAGATTCAGGGTCTTGGAGGTGATGGGTAGGCTATTGATAATAACGTTATTCAACTGCGAGACTTTGACTTCATCCGGGGCGTACCACTTGTAAGTGCCGTCCGCGTTGAGCACCTTGTATCCAAGTGTTTTAGATTCAGAATATTTTGCCACGTCGTGCCCTCGGCCAACGTCAATGTGCCAATCACGGCGGGATATCTCGACCCGGCAAGGTTTGCTCCCTTGTGGGCAACGACCTTATCAATGCTGACCGTGGTCGTGTTTACCGTATTGCTCAAGGTGGTGGTATTTCTGCCCGCAGCCGCCTTGACCGTCACCGTGCCCTTGATGGAGTGGCCGTTCAGGTCAAGTCCCGTGTCCTGCGTGCCGTCGATGATATAATCGTCGGTCACGTCGGCCAGCAGCTTAAGGGTCGCGCCGCCGTCTCTGTCTGCGTCAAGGGCTGTCTGCAAATCAGCAAATCTCCGCTGCGGGCGGTTGCCCTCGCCATTGTTCAAGGCTGTTTCAGCCACCGCAGGCGCGTTGCAGTAGGGACAGGCAGTGAAGTTGTTGTCAAAGCCGTTCTTGCCGCCGTGGGCGCAGGACTTTACCACCAGGTCGCAGGTCTTGGAAGCGGCTTCCTCCAGCGTGAGCTGCGTGTCGCCACAGTAGTAAGCAAGCCCCGCATTCTGGGGAAGCAGATTGCCCAATGTGATGCTGTTATTCAGCCGCAGACCTTGTCTCGAAATCTTTCCGCCGTACAGCTCGACTGTACCGCCCCAAACCTCCAGCTGGAGCAGGGTGGTGCTGTCATTCTTCGGATCAAATACCAGTGTACCGCCGTCCCGCACGGTCACTCCCACCGCGCCGTTGCCGCCGCTGCTGTCAATGACCGTCAGGTTGCCGGTGCGAACCTGGCTCGTGGGCGTAAGGCCGCCCACATTCAAGCTGTACCCACTCAGGCTATGTCCGTTCAGATCCAGCGTGAGGGTCTTGCTGGCATATATGCCGCTAGGCAGCATCCCGTTTGCCAGCAGGGTGATGGTGCTGCCATCTGCGGCCTCGTTAAAGACCTGTCGCAGCGTATCATCGGTGCCGTCTTGAGTGGTGGTCTTCATGTACAGCTTGTTCGATGTGATACCCACGCTATCGGTACACTCCACCCGCACCGCAAACGGCGCGCCGCAGCGAGCACACTTATCGTCGCTGGTATACTCGTCATGGGTACACGCCGCGTGGCAGATGTCGCAGATGCTGTTCGTGAAGCGATCGTGCGGACATACGAAGCCGCAGTCGCAGATGTAGATGTAGGTTTGGAGCGCATCCGGGTCGGGATTCTGCGTATACTTCGGGCTATGCTTGTGTGCCACCACGATAACGTCCTCGGTCAGCTGTTTTACATTTCCGTTGACGAGTTCATCTGGATGATCTTTCTTCGCAAAAGCAAGCCCATCGCCCAGCAAGCCCAGCACATTGCTGTAAGTTTCAGAGCGCTCTACAGAAACGCTGTATGTACCGTTGCTTGTGATAATCGTGCCTTCCTTCAGGCCACCCTCCAACTTGCCCCAGTTTTGGATCAACAAGCCGCCGGTAAGGTTTGCCTTGCCTTTGAATTCCAGCGTACCTCTGTCCTTGCTTTGCTCATTGTTATCTACAAAGACAGCAGGCACCGCCGCTGTTGCAGGCTGGGAAATCGTTACTTCATCGCCGATGATCAGCTTGCCGCTCTGTATGTTCAAAGATGAAGCGCCCTCATAGGACAGGCTATGCCCATTCATCATGAGCGTAACGGTTTTTTCGACAGGATTCCCCTCTGCATCACAGCAGAAGCTGATCGTGTCATCATCTGTAAGCGTTGTCAGCATCGTCACCGTGCCGCCATCCGCAACGCCTTCAAAGGCTTCCTGCAAGTCAAGATAGTACTGTTCTGTGCCATCGCTTGCGCTAGCCTTTGCCTTCATCTGCTGCTTACAGACGGTGCAAACACCATTTTCAACCGTTTCATGCGCACAGGTGAAGCCGCAGCCTGTGCACGTGTTATCCTTGAACAGACTTTTGTTGTTTGCGCCCTTGTGCGTACACTTGATGACAGCAACATCCTCTGTCAGCTCTCTGGTAGTAGTATCCTTGGCAATTACATCGCCTGTCGGGGCATCTTTGTTGTATACGGCAAAAGCATAGCCTGTCTCCAGCAGATCGAACACCGTGGTGTATTGGCTAGAGCCCTCTACGCTGACGCTGTAAGCCTCGCTTCCACTGTTGGTAAATGTGCCGGCTGTCAGCTTGTTTTTCAGCTGTGCATCGCCGCTCATAGTTAAGCCGCCGTCCAGCAGGGTATTGCCCTGCAGATCCAGCACGCCGCCGGTCGCCTCGATGGCGGCACGCTGCCCATACTCGGAAGCGACGCTGCCTATAATTTTCGTTACCGTATCTGCCACGGTCAATGTGCCGCCCTTGAGTGCAATTGCGTTGTTGGCACTGGCATACCCCGTGAATTGCGCCAGCGCGCCATCCTTGAGCGTATCTCTCCGGCTTCCATGGTCAATGGAATGCCGTTACGATCTGCCACCCAATTGGACGGATAGGGTATGTCGTCTATAGTTTTGCCGTTACCCAGAATAATGCCTGCCTTGATGCTGGCGCCATCAACGACAACATTCTCGCTAACAATCGTCAGCAGCGTGATATCTGCACCATTTGCCGCCTCGATGGCTCTGGCCAGCGTAGCGTACTGCTGGCCGTTGCACTCCGCCGCCAGATATGCACCGCAGGCGCACTTTTTGCCGTAATTATCGGTCTGATTAAAGTCGTGGCTTTCCGCCGCTGCCGTGTAGCCGCACACGCTGCACTTCGTGCTGTGGGTCAGCCCATCGGCGTTGGGGGTGCAGGTCAGGGTGTGACCTTCTGTCTTGGTCGCGCCGCAGGCGCACGTCCCGGTGTGGGTATTTGCATCGGTAGGTGCCCAGCTGTCATACTTGTGGCTCTCCGCAGCTTCGGCCTTGCCGCACAGCTTGCACATCGCCGTGTGCGTGTCGCCGTTATTTGTGTATCCCCAGTCATGCTCAAAGCACTTCTCAAAGGTCGTGCCACCCTCGCCGGTGGTCCGCTTCATTTCTCCGGCGGGTGCAGTTACAGTGCCCAGCACACTGATGGCCGCCGCCGTCAGCTTGCCGGTACCGGCAGACTGCCAGTAAAGGTTCAGCGTGCTGCCTTGCGTAACATTCATAAAGCTGGTGACGGTCAGCGTTGCCCCGTCGCACAAAATCAGGTTGACCTCGCCGGAAATATTGAGCCTGGAGATCGTGACATTCTCTTTTACCACATACCAGCCCTGTGATATGTCCCATGTCTCCGCCGTGATCTCCGTGCAGTTGGCCTGCGTGGCCAGGTTCCCATTCTTGTCGATGTACGCATACTCGTTCGCAGGGCGCAGCGCCACGGTGGCGTTGCCCGCAACACCCTTGCCGTCCTCGCTGTATACACATTCCGTGCCGTTATTCTCATAGCGGTAACCGCTTGCCAGCAGGCTCGACGCATCTCCCTTGATCGTCGGTTCCCCCTCCGCCTCGGTGTCAGCTACCCAAATGCTGTAAGCATTTGACTGCGTGGTGAATGTGCCGCCGGAAAGCTCGATCTTCTTCGCCTTCTCATAGACAATAAGCCCTTCACCGCTGGTGGCGCAGATATTGCCGCCGGTTACGGTCAGCTCATTGCCGTAGGTATCATTATTGTATCCTTCTATTCCGAAAGTATCTTTGTATAAGCCTTCTACCTCTTTGGTAATATAACCCGTCACCGCCACGCCGCGCATACCGCGCAGCGTGCCGCCGTTGATGACAGCCTTACCGCCGCCACTCAGCAGTACGGCGCAGTTGGGCTTCAGGTGAGAGTCATCATCAAGATCTACAGAAGATGCGTTATCAATGGTGCCGCCATTCACGGTCAGTATGGTGTTAAGGGCCACTATGACCGCCGGGCCACCGTTGGGCTGCACGATCTTGCCGCTTCCATCAGCACTGCTGTCCTGAACGGTCAGGCGGGCATGCGTCTGGAGAGCCGCCAAAAATTCGTCTTTTGTTGTCGCTTCCGGAGGCGACAGCCAGAACACGGCATTTCTTGCATAAAACACATTGTCATCGCGCGTGCTTTTGCTGAGGGTCTTGCCGTTCAGGTCCAGCGTGATGTTGCCCTTCTCCAGCTTTATGCCGGAGTAGCCTTCATGGCGGATGGTCACATCCGCCAGCAGCTTCACCGTGGCGCTGTCGGCCTGCTGTGCCGCCGCAAACGCCGCGTCAATGTCGGCGTACGGCGTGGTGCTGCCGTTGACGGTGACCTCCGCCACCGCGTTTTCCACGGTGCTGTCCTCGCTGTCCTGAACGGCAATGCCATTTTCCGCCGCCTGTTCCAATATGGTGGACGGTTCCGCAGCCGGAGCTTCCTGCTGCTCCTCCTGCTGCTCCTGCTGCACGATGGCGCCGCCCTCCGGCGCTTCCTCCGCCGCCCACGCGGGCGCGGGGAATAGCGTCAGGCACAGCGCCAGCGTCATGAGCATACTCAATACTCGTTTTTTCATGTACTTCCTCCTTGAGAAATAGTCCTGCTTTTATGTGAAAATCCGGCTTCTGCCGGATGCTGTTTTTACAGGTCCTCGGGGACTAAATGCAGCTTCTTCGCGGCGGTCCTGGCCTCCGTCCGGCGCTTCACGTCCAGCTTGTCGAGGATGTGGCTGACGTGGGTTTTCACCGTGGGCAGCTTCACGTCCATAATCCGGGCAATCTCGGCATTGGACTTGTCCGCGCAGAGAAGATGCAGAATTTGCAGCTCCGTGGGCGTCAGCTCCTCGCCGGGGGCAAGGCGCGGCGCGAGAAAATGCGGGTAGAACGCCGCCTGCATCCGCACTGCCGCCATTAACTGCTTATACCACTTTTTGTCGCCATCCCAGTCCAGTGCCTCCAGCAGCGGCAACACTGCCGTGCCGTATACGCTGACGGTGCGGATAAAGCTGTACTCCGCCGCCGCGTCCAGCGCCGCTGTCAATCGCTTGCGCCACCGTTTGTCGTGCTTGCGGTGCAGGGTGATGGCCGTCAGGACATTCAGGTGAATGCCGTCGATGATGCGGGCGCAGTTTTGAATGTACGGCTCCATGGGTGAGAGCGTCAGCAAAGCGGCGTCCGGGCGGTTCTGCATAATTTCCACCATTGCCTGCGTCAGATACCGGTAGCGCCGCATGACGTTCAGGTGCGTGGGTTCGCGCGGGGCTTTTTCCCGATACCACACGTCCGCCGCGTCAAGGTTGCCGGTGTGCATATCAATACGGCAGAGCATGGCGTCCATATTGGGCAGAAAGCGTGTCAAACCGCGCTCGGCAAAGCATTCCCGAAGTACCTCGATGGTGCGCCGCGCGTCCATCGCCTGCCCGTTTGCCAGCTGGCTGCGGGCGAGCAACCCGCTGACGGCGAACTCCATGTCCGGCGTACCCCGGTTGCGGACCTCGTTCAGCTGCGGGAGAAGGGACAGCATCCGCCCGGTGACGTCCTCGCCCTTTTCAAATTTGCTCTCGGCAATGGCGCAGTCGGCAAGACCCACGCCGTCCCGCCCCAGTACCGCCTCCACGGGGAGACGGAGGGTTTTGTAGAGCAGGTCATCCTTTTTGCTCCATTCGGAAAAGTCCTTGCCGCCGTTCATGATGCTCGGCAGCGCGCTCGTGACGGAAAAGGACGGCAGCGCCACCTCTTTGTTCGTCAGCAGCCGGAACACGGCGGGGATGGTTTCCGTCAGACCGTTCACGCCCCGCTGGGGCAGGGAAATGTCCAGCCATGCAAGGCGACCGCGCGCCTGCTTTCCGGCAGCGTCCTGCCTGCTGCAGTGTTCGGCAAACTTTTTCAGTTCGCCATACCAGCGCTCCGAGCCTTCGTAATCCATGGCCAACGCACAGAGCATACTCATGCCCTGCATGAGAGAGGGTGAGGCGAGAATTTCCGTATCCGGCAGTCCGCGGTAGTATTTTTCCATCTCGGCATAGTGACCCATACCGGGGTGCAGATCGGCGTTGCGCACCAGCAGTTCGGCCACCCTGGTGTGGTCGCCGCCCTGCGTGTAGCATTCCAGCGCGCGGGCATAGTCCTCTTTCAGCTCGTAGTAAAGCCCGCCCCGGCTGAACAGCGCTTTACGCTTTTCCTCCGTGTATTCCCGATCCATCTCCCAAAGGAGAAAGGCGCGGAAACCGGCCCAGAAGTGGAATCGCTCCCGGCTGTCGTAACGCAGCATGGTGGTGTGCCGCAGGAGCCAGTCCATCCGTTCGCCGGCACGGGGGTCGCCGCTGACCATCCGCACCATTTCCATGTCAAAGTCCTCAAACAGCGAAAGCTCCAACAAAAGCCGCCGCACAGGAAGGTCAAAGCGGTTGTACACAGCTGCCTCAAAGTAGGCGAACACTTCCCGGTAGGTGTGCGCCGTCAACTCCGGGCTAAAAGGCTTGCCGTCGGACATCTGCCGCGCCGTAATTGCCACACCCAGCGGGTAGCCGATGGATTCTTTCAGGATGCCGTTGATTTCGCTTTCCGTCACGGCTACTTTACAGGAGGCAAAAAAGTTGCGTATGTCCTCATGGTCAAAAAGCAGGTCATCCGGCTCCAAGGTGGTCATCAGACCCGTGTACTGGAATGCCGTCAGGTACGCCGGCGGCACCCCGCGGGAGAGGAACACAAACCGACGTGCCGGGTTGGCACGAATCAGTTCACAGAGCATCTGCGAGGTTTCCTGCTCCTGCAAAAGTTGAAAGTCGTCGATCAGCAAAATATCCCATTCGTCCGGCAACGCCTGCAGCGAAAAATCCGGTGCATCGGCACGCAGGCAAAGTGTGCGCCATTTGCGCAGCAAGGCGTTTGCCACAACCGTTTTGCCAAAGCCGCAGGGCGCGCTGAAAAAAAGGATGCGCCCGCTTTGCATAACATGGTCAAATTTTTGCTGCACTGATGGCTTTATGAGAATATTTCCGTTCAATTTTATCTCCTTTTCGATGAAGGATGAGGGAAATGCTATACGATAACAGTTAAATTATACCACCCGAAGGAGAAAAGTAAATCGTCCCAAAGTATGAGATTCTGTCGTTTTGAAGAAATCCAAACGGCACCTTTCTTTTCGGTTCTTCGATATATTTCCTCGAAAAGCACTTGACAATTCAAACGGTTCACTTCATTATTTATATAATTATTGTGGTGCTGTCAGCGGACAGCAAAGAGCGAAGGAGGCAAGATGAAAAAGCAAATCGTAAGCACCCTTATGATGGCTGTTTTCGCGCTTGTGTTTCTACTGTCTGCGGGAATGCTGCTGGCATATTATGGGGAAGGTGTGCGGCAGCAGCAGGCATTTCGTGCGCTTGAAAGGATAACAGAGCAGGCAAATGACCATGGCGGAGAAAACTCCAAGACCGCAGCCGTACAAACAGAGCAGTCCGCAAAGGAAAAAGCGGCGCAGGAATATAACGCCCTGAAGGAAAAGAACCCGGACTTTTGGGGGATGGATAAAAATTGACGACACGGCGTTGAGCTATCCTGTCATGCACACGCCTGAGGAACCGGAGTATTATCTTCGCAGAGATTTTGAGGGGGCTTATTCACTGCGTGTCGTACCGTTTTTGGACGCCAGATGTTACGACGGCTGCGGCAACTACATCATCTATGGCCATTATATGAAGGATGGAACCATGTTCGGCTCGCTGCAAGCCTATGCAAAGCCTGCCTACTGCGAGGCACACCCCCACCATTACGCTGAATACCGCAACCGGATGTGCGGATTACACGGTAATGGCGGCATTTTATTCACAGGTTTACAGCCAAGAGGATAGCAAGGTGTTTCGGTATTACCAGTACGCCGACCTGTCGAACGAGGCGGACTTTGCAGCCTATGTGGAGCAGGTGCAAAAAGCGGCGCTGTATGACACCGGAGTAAATGCGCAGTATGGGGAACAGCTGCTTACACTTTCCACCTGCAGCTACCACACAGACGAGGGAAGATTTGTCGTTGTGGCAAAGAAACAGGAATGATTTTGTGCAATGGTGGCTTTCTACTTGCCTTGGCGCTTTATGCTCAAGGCTTTTGGGGCGAAAACATTTAACACACCAAACTCAGCGGATCAACCCGAACCCCGCCCTGCATTACCTCAAAATGCAGGTGGTTGCCGGTGCTGTCACCTGTGCTGCCCACATACCCAATCACTTGACCAGCCGTCACGGTTTCGCCCGCCGTGACGGCTGTTGCTGTCATGTGGGCATACCGCGTGGAAAGTCCAGCGCCGTTATCCAGCAGCACCTGATTGCCGTAGCTGTCGTTCCAGCCGCTGACCAGCACCGTGCCGCTGTGGGCAGCTAGGTTGGTGTTCCCTCCGGTGCAGGAATATCCGTG
>ENA-OQDM01001228-OQDM01001228.1-human-gut-metagenome-genome-assembly--contig:-NODE-1228-length-10921-cov-5.498703_pt1 | contig 10921 bp, 11 predicted proteins | sample MGYA00242772_ERZ504605 | MGnify/ENA primary metagenome ERZ504605 (study PRJEB26092, sample SAMD00036348) | human gut metagenome | host: Homo sapiens | study: EMG produced TPA metagenomics assembly of... | reverse complement strand
AAGATTTTCGAAGTGGGTGATGTCGATCAGAAAATAGAGCAGGCTAAAATCATCAATCACAGCTCCCTCGAAACCAATATAATATCATTCCAACCCGTCTGCACATAAGGATAATATGTATGCCACTGACCAGGAAACAGCACCATCAGTCGTCCTTTGCACACTTGCTTCTCTGGCGTGGTCTCCGAGGAGCCCCCCCCCTCCCTTTAGTAATATAGACCAACTGGTACTCGCGCAGAATCCGTCCTTTCTGCGCATTGAAAAAATAACCGGTAGGATGATCCTTCAACGGATAAGGAGAATTAGGCTGGATAGACTGAAAGCCCACAGTATTTACCCAAAGACCATATTTCTGGTCCATGTCATTTACAATAAGGTACTTAAACTCTACTCCTAAATCATTATAATTTTTAGTCATAACACGTGCCTTCCATAATAGCTCCGGAACAAAAATAGAGATTATTTATGAAAAATCCCGTCCGCAGCGAATATTATTCATCACGGACGGGAATAGACATGTAACCTAAAATAGCGCTTGCCTTAAAAAGCTTTATGATACAGAGCTTCTATATCTTCCACAGATGTAGGTCTCGGATTGCCACCGGTGCAGACATCATTAAAAGCATCGATAGCCAATTGATGCAAATCCTCTTCCCTAACATTGATTTCACGCAACCGCTGTGGAATGCCAATACTTAAAGACAATTTCCGGACAGCAGCAATAGCAGCACATATACCTTCTTCCACGCTCATACCTTCCGTATTGACTCCCATCGCCTTCGCAATATGGACATATTTAGGAGCAGCCGGGGACGCTGCATTATACTCCATTACGTAAGGAAGAAGCAATGCGTTGGCCACCCCATGCGGAGTGTCATAATGGGCACCCAAAGGATGGGCCATGGAATGAACGATGCCCAGACCGACATTGCTGAACCCCATACCGGCAATGTATTGCGCTTGAGACATGGCCTCGCGGGCAACCGGATCGCTGCCATTGTCTACGGCAGCTTTCAAATGGACAGCAATCATTTCAATGGCTTTCAGTTCGAACATATCCGACATAGCCCATGCACCCGGCGTTATATAGCTTTCTATGGCATGAGTCAGTGCATCCATACCGGTTGCAGCAGTCAATCCTTTCGGCATGGAATACATCAGCTCCGGGTCAACAATAGCTACTGCCGGAATATCATTAGGGTCTACACAAACCATCTTTTTTTTGACCTCTTCGTCAATGATAACATAATTGATGGTCACCTCAGCAGCAGTTCCCGCCGTAGTAGGTAAAGCAAAAGTAGGGACAGCCTTTTGACGAGTATCCGCCACACCTTCCAGAGACTTCACATCTGCAAAATCCGGATTATTCACAACAATACCAATACCTTTTGCCGTATCAATGGAAGAGCCGCCACCCAAAGCCACGATAAAATCGGCACCGGATGCCTTGAAAGCAGCCACACCATTCTGTACATTGGTAATGGTAGGATTGGCCTTCACATCACTGAAGAGCTCATAAGGTATACTGTTCTTCTCGAAAACTTCAATCACTTTATCAGCCACCTTGAAACGGATCAAATCTCTGTCCGTTACAAAGAAAGCCTTTTTGAAACCTCTGCGGGCAGCCTCCACGGCAATCGTTTCGCGACAGCCGGCACCGAAATAAGAGGTCTCATTCAATATCATTCTATACATAATTACACACTATCTGTTAAAACAATTATTTGGGCAAATTAAACGCTACGGACATTTCCTTCATTTGAAGCTGGCTCATACCATCCGGTTCAAAACCCATATTTTTGGCAGCGATATAAATAAGGGCGGATTTATTGAGTACATCCACCTGGTCGAAAGCAGCCATCACATCCACATCCACAGCAAACACACCATGTTTCTCCCACATCACTACATCATAGTCATCCAGTTCGCGGATGGTAGCCTCAGCCAATTCTACCGAACTGGGAAGTTGATAAGGGATGATACCCAAACCGCGGGGACAGAAAGCCTTTGTTTCCGGTATCATACTCCAAAGCAGGTTCGAAGCTACATCTTTTTCCAGAAACTTCTTGTTGTGAGTCATGGCTACCAGCTCAATAGGATGCGTATGCACCGAAGCTTTATAGGGAGAACCTTTCGCTATCAGATTGTTGTGTACACTAAGATGGGAAGGAAGTTCCGATGTAGGCTGTACAGACTGGTCGGCTATAATGACATAGCTGGCACAGTCATCCAAAATGCGGATGACCGAACCGTTCTCCATCGGCCAACGGGCCAAATCGCGCATACGCTTGTTGGTGCCTTTGCAATAAAAATAGCAGTCTTTCAAATAAGGTAAAGTAGCACCGATTGATTTCACCTCACTAATGGCGGGCATAGCCTTGATTTCATCGTCTACAAACTCAGTGATGTTGACCGTAATATTGCCCCCATTACGTTCTGCCCAACCTTTCTGCCAGAGATAACCAGCCACCTCAGCCACCTTATTAACTTCCGCAGCCAGCGCCGGACGATTTTCTAGAATTGATTTCATATATGCAGATATATTTTAGTTTTATATTCAAAGATAGGTATTTAAACTTACCCCAGCAACTGTGGCAGGAAAGAAGAAATTATCAAGACTGCCAAGCCTATGACAAGCACTGTAATTGTCTTGGGTGTACACCCTTTCCATTCCTTCAAAAGGATACCCCAAACATTGGAGAACGTTACGTTCAACGACATCAGGATGCACCACGAGAATGTGAGCAATACCGGAGAGGCAGCAAGGAATCCCTTACCCAAGCTAAGACCAAAGAACTGGCTGTACCACAACACACCGGCCAAAGCACAAAACAAGACATTGTTTACATAAAGGGATTTCTTGCCATAATCGCCCCAACTTTTGTTCCTGGAATTCTGATAGAAACAATAGACGGCATTCGTAATGAAACCACCCAGTGTCACCATCAATGTAGCAGGCAGTGTCTTGAATATATCCGCACTTTCAGCAAAACAGAGTTTCTCTCCAAAACCCAATCCTATACTGAAACACGCACTCATAAATCCGGCAAGAAGGGCTACAATAATACCTTTAGTAAAATTGAAATCCTTTACGGCCTTCTTCTTCTCTTCTTCGCTCAGGCTGGCAGACTTCATGCTACCGGCCAGACCGATAATGCCAATACCTACCAACGTGACCACTACACCAACAATAACCGATGTTGTCAAATCTCCTGCCTTACCAGTAAATACCGGAGTCAATATCGTTCCCAATCCGGCACAAGTACCCAAAGCGATAGACTGCCCAAGAGCTACGCCCAAATAGCGCATAGACAAACCAAACGTCAGTCCCCCCCACTCCCCATAAAGCTCCGAAGAACATAGTCCAAAGCGTATCCGCAGGATTGTTTGCATAAATCTCGAACAGCGAATTGCCGGCAGGTACTGCCAGCAACGCGCCCAAGAACGGAAAAACCAGCCAAGCGAAAACACCTTGTACAATCCAATACGACTCCCAGCTCCACTCCTTGATGCGGTTAATGGGTACATAGCAACTGGATTGGCAGAATGCTCCGATGGCAATAATCAATAACCCTAATATTATTTCCATTTCTGTCAGTTACAAGGGTTTCCTATCCTCTTTTAGAGGTTACATTAGCTTCATACTTCTCTATTTCAGCGATGAACTCCTCACCTACCGGAACATTGTTTTTCAGACAGAACATGTCCCAAACAGCGTTCCAAGGCAAAGCCTTAGCCTCTTCGAGCAGAGCAAGGCGCTGGAAACCTTGACCGGTGGCCTCATATTCGCGAAGCTTTGCCAATGGTTCTAGTAACGCACGCAACATGCATTTCTGCGCCGCACGGGTACCGATTACATAAGCACCGATACGGTTGATGGAAGCATCAAAATAATCAAGACCAATGTGTACACGGTCCAGTGCATCGCAACGGACAATTTCTTGGAAAAGTTCAAGAGTGGGGTCATCCATGATAGTTACATGGTCAGAATCCCAACGTACCGGACGGCTTACGTGGAGCATCAGCTCAGGGACAAAGAGCAACATGGAAGACACCTTGTCTGCAGCACTTTCCGTAGGATGGAAGTGCCCGGTATCAATAGTAATAAGTTTCTGATGCTGTACACTATAGCCCATACAGAATTCATTGGAGCCTACTGTATAACTCTCTAAACCTATGCCAAACACCTTCGATTCAAGGCAGTTCTTCATATGCTTGTATTCCGTAGCAAAAATACGGTCGAGAGAATCTTTGAAAAGCACACGATACTTCATACGGTTTACAGTGATATCCTTGCTACCATCATGCACCCAAAGATTCATGATGCAGGGATCTCCCTGGCGGCGCCCCATTTCTTCGGCAATGGCACGACAACGTTTAGTATGTTCGACCCAAAAGTCACGGATACCTTGGTCCGGATGAGCCAGAGAAAGATTACCGCTCTTCGGATGAGAGAAAGAAGTGGAATTAAAATCCAATTTTATACCATTCTCGGCTGCCCATTGCATCCAGCTTTCGAAATGTTTCACCTCTACCTGATCGCGATCTACGAAGGTACCGCCAAAGTCACCGTAAATCTCATGCAAATTCAAACGGTGCTTACCGGGGATATAAGAAGCAGCTTTCAAAATATCGGAACGCAGTTCTTCCATATTACGGGCTTTACCGGGATAGTTTCCTGTTGTCTGGATACCACCGGTCAATGAGCCGGCAGATTCGAATCCCTGAACATCATCGGCCTGCCAACAATGCATGGAGATAGACACTTTCTGAAGTTGCTCCATTACTTTTTCTACATCCAATCCGAGAGCTGCGTAACGCTCTTTAGCAATTTCATACGCTTTGTTTATCAATTCTTCTTTCATGATACGTGATTTGATTATGAGTTATAAGTTATTGGTAATCATTATCCATTATAATTAGTCATCGTCAATTGCTTGAAGTGCAGGTAAGCGGTATTCCAATCCTCCATATCCTGCGGATAGAAAGTCTTTAATGGTATGGAACGGTTGATGAGCTGTCTCATGGAAGCAATGTCTCTAGCTGCTCCGGCAGCCAATGCCTGAACCATAACGTTACCGATAGCAGTAGCTTCGGAAGGTCCGGCAATCACGGGAATACCGACAGCATTGGCTGTCCACTGGTTAAGCAGTTCGTTACGGCTACCGCCACCGATAACATGTAAAGCCTCCACCGGACGTGGTGAAAGATTTCGCAGGCTATCCAGCACCTGACGGTATCTCAAAGCAAGACTCTCAAAGATACAGCGTACTATCTGTCCATGTGTCATGGGAATAGGCTGACGATAATCGGAACAATAGGTCTTGATGGCTTGCTCCATATTCGCCGGATTGGTAAACAAAGCATCATCCGGATTAATTAGACTACGGAATGGTTCACAAGTACCAGCCTCAACGATGAGTTCAGAATAAGGGATTTCCCCCCATTCGGTACGGCAACGTTCAAGCAGCCACATACCACAAATATTTTTTAACAAACGAATGGTTCCTTCCACACCGCCTTCATTCGTAAAATTCAAGGATTCTGTTTCAGCAGTAATGACTGGAGCATCCGTCTCCACTCCCATCAGAGACCAAGTACCACTACTTAGATAAGCAAAATTACGGTCCATGGCAGGTACGGCAGCAACAGCAGAAGCCGTATCATGCCCGGCAACAGCTATCACGGGGACAGCGCCAAGTCCGGTTATTCGTTGTACTTCCTCCGTCAAGCCCCCTATTTTTTCACCAGGATAGACAAAACGCCCGAAATGAGCTTGTGTCAGTCCAATCTCCTGCAGCAAGGCATCCTCCAGCCTGCAGGTATTGGCATTTACCAACTGTGCCGTACTGGCAATAGTATACTCCGTTACCATCTGACCGGTCAACATATAGCTCAAAGCATCAGGCATAAACAGCAATTTATCTGCAGCTGCCAATGCACTGTCATGATTACGGCGTAATGTATCAAGTTGGAACAAGGAGTTGAAATTCATCACCTGAATCCCCGTCCATCCATACACATGGCTACGAGGTATACGTGTGAAGAACGCTTCCGGAGCACCCACCGTATGAGGGTCACGATAGGAATACGGCTGGCGAAGAAATCCCCCATCCTTACCTACACAGACAAAATCTACTCCCCAAGTGTCGATACCGATGGAAGTTATTTCTACACCTTTACGGGCGGCAATCCTTAGCCCTTCAATAATATGACGGTAAAGTTCATAAATATCCCAGTAAAAATGTCTGCCAGCTTCAATCAGATGATTTGGGAAACGGTTTACTTCTTCCATTTCCAAACCATTCGAAGTAAAAGTTCCCAGAATTGTGCGACCACTGGTAGCCCCCAAGTCGACCGCAAAAAAGCATTGTTTCATGGTAATTAGTTTTAGTTGCTATTCAACGATACAAAAATAGGAGATTATCCCCCTACTTTTTGTACAGTTTTTGATTGAAAGGGTGTCAGATTTGACAATTGCATATCTATTCTATATTATATCAACATTTACCAAAGACATACGGAAACAATCTCCAATAACGTAAAAGAACAAACAAGACTCCAACAAAGAGAACAAAAACAACATATACAGTACACCCGATGTATAAAAAGAATAAAAAAGCTCTCCTTTTTGCATATTCTTTCCGAAATAATCCCTAATTTTGCACTACTCTTAGAATAATTATACAGAAAATGAAGAAAAAAGCCAATCGGTTAGACGCCATCAAGATGATTATCTCAAGCAAAGACGTCAGTTCTCAGGAAGAACTGTTGCAAGCTTTGAGCAAGGAAGGCTTTGAACTGACACAAGCCACCTTGTCACGCGACTTGAAACAGCTGAAAGTAGCGAAAGCAGCGAACATGAACGGTAAATACGTATATGTGCTGCCCAACAACATCATGTATAAACGTTCGAACGACCAGAGTGCAAGTGAGATGTTGATGACAAGCGGATTCGTTTCACTTCAATTTTCGGGCAATATTGCCGTCATCCGTACCCGGCCCGGATATGCCAGCAGCATGGCCTACGACATCGACAACCGGGAGTGTCCCGCCATTCTGGGTACCATTGCCGGAGATGACACCATCATGCTGGTGGTGCACGAAGCGGCGTCACATGACGAGGTACGCAGCTTCCTATCGCAAATCATCCCGAACATTAAATGATAGATAACAACAAAAAATAAGAAATTAAATAAGAAATGGATTCGAAACAAATTGATGTGATGGTGGCTGACGCCTCACATGAAGTTTACGTGGACAAGATTTTGGATACCATCCGGGAAGCTGCCAAGGTACGCGGAACGGGCATCGCAGAACGCACACACGAATACGTAGCTACTAAGATGAAAGAAGGAAAGGCCATCATAGCCTTGTGTGGAGACGATTTTGCCGGTTTCACCTACATAGAGAGCTGGGGCAACAAGCAATATGTAGCAACCTCCGGTCTGATAGTACACCCCAAATACCGGGGACTGGGACTGGCAAAACGTATCAAGACCGCCTCTTTCCGCCTGGCACGCCTACGTTGGCCCAATGCCAAAGTTTTCAGTCTCACCAGTGGAGCTGCCGTCATGAAAATGAATACCGAGCTAGGATATGTGCCCGTCACCTTCAACGAACTAACCGATGACGAATCCTTCTGGAAAGGTTGCGAAGGCTGTATCAACCATGATATATTGGTAGCCAAGAACCGTAAATTCTGCATCTGCACAGCAATGCTTTACGACCCGAAGCTGCACGAAGAAGATAAAATATAAAAATATAAGGATATGGAAAAGAAGAAAAAAGTGGTAGTCGCATTCAGCGGCGGTTTGGATACCTCATTCACGGTCATGTATCTTGCCAAAGAAAAAGGATACGAAGTATATGCAGCTTGTGCCAATACTGGCGGTTTCAGCCCCGAACAGTTGAAGACTAACGAGGAGAATGCCTACAAGCTGGGTGCCAAAGAATACGTCACCATTGACGTGACGCAAGAGTACTACGAAAAAAGCCTAAGATACATGGTATTCGGAAACGTACTGCGTAACGGTACCTACCCCATCTCCGTAAGTTCCGAACGTATCTTCCAGGCACTGGCCATTGCACGCTATGCCAACGAAATCGGCGCCGATGCCATCGCTCATGGTTCTACGGGTGCGGGTAACGACCAGATTCGCTTCGACATGACTTTCCTCGTCATGGCTCCGGGCGTGGAAATCATTACGCTGACACGCGACATGGCACTGAGCCGTCAGGAAGAGATTGACTACCTGAACCAACACGGTTTTGCCGCCGACTTCACCAAACTGAAATACTCCTATAACGTGGGTCTGTGGGGCACCTCCATCTGTGGTGGTGAGATTCTGGATTCTGCACAAGGATTGCCCGAAAGCGCCTACCTGAAACACTGCACCAAAGAGGGCAGCGAACAGTTGCGCCTCACTTTTGAGAAGGGGGAACTAAAAGCCGTGAACGACGAGACATTCGACGATCCCATCAAAGCCATCCAGAAAGTGGAAGAGATCGGTGCAGCATACGGCATCGGCCGCGACATGCACGTAGGCGACACGATTATCGGTATCAAAGGCCGTGTAGGCTTCGAAGCTGCCGCACCCATGCTGATTATCGGCGCACACAAGTTCCTGGAGAAATATACCTTGAGCAAATGGCAGCAATACTGGAAGGACCAGGTAGCCAACTGGTACGGCATGTTCCTGCACGAAAGCCAATATCTGGAACCGGTAATGCGCGACATCGAAGCCATGCTGGAATCCTCGCAACGCAACGTAAACGGTACGGCTATCCTCGAGCTTCACCCACTCTGCTTCTCTACCGTAGGTGTAGAAAGCAAGGACGACCTTGTGAAAAACAAGTTCGGCGAATACGGCGAAATGCAGAAAGGCTGGACGGCAGAAGATGCCAAGGGCTTCATCAAAGTAACCTCCACGGCACTGCGTGCATATTATTCAAATCACAAAGACGAGAAAATCTAAATGACGGACAAGAAACGGAAACTGACACGTCCCCGAACCGGAAGAATGCTTTCCGGTGTATGTGCAGGACTGGCAAACTTTTTCGGACTTGACGTATCTTTAGTACGCATCGTTTATACGTTCGCTACCGTCTTTACTGCTTTTGCAGGTGTAATTATATACATTATATTATTGATTATCATACCAGAAGAATCCAATAGATATTATAGAAATGATTAAAGTAGGAATCATCGGCGGAGCCGGATACACGGCAGGCGAACTGATACGTTTACTGCTCAACCATCCGGAAGCGGAAATCGTATTCATAAACAGTTCAAGCAACGCCGGCAACAAAATTACTGATGTACACGAAGGACTGTACGGTGAAACAGATTTGGTATTTACCGACCAGCTTCCGCTGGAAGAAATCGACGTGCTGTTTTTCTGTACGGCACATGGCGACACTAGAAAATTCCTCGAAAGCCACAACGTGCCCGAGGAGTTGAGAATCATCGACCTCTCCATGGACTACCGCATAGCCTCTCCTGACCACGACTTCATTTACGGCTTGCCGGAACTGAACCGCCGCGCCACCTGCAAGGCAAAGCATGTAGCCAATCCGGGCTGCTTTGCCACCTGCATACAATTGGGGCTGCTGCCGCTCGCCAAGCACCTAATGCTGAATGATGACATCATGTGAATGCCATCACCGGAAGTACGGGTGCCGGAGTGAAACCGGGTGCCACGAGCCACTTCAGCTGGCGCAACAACAACATGAGTGTTTACAAAGCTTTCGAGCACCAGCACGTGCCCGAAATCAAGCAATCACTCCGCCAGCTGCAAAACAGTTTCGATGCAGAAATAGATTTTATCCCCTACCGGGGTGACTTCCCGCGCGGTATCTTCACTACCATCGTAGTAAAGACCAAAGTGGCTCTGGAAGAAATCATCCGTATGTACGAAGAATACTACGCCAAAGATTCCTTTACATTTGTCGTGGAAAAGAACATTGACCTGAAACAAGTGGTGAATACCAATAAATGCCTCATCCACCTGGAGAAGCACGGTGACAAGCTGCTTATCATTTCCTGCATCGACAACCTCCTGAAAGGTGCCAGCGGACAAGCAGTCCACAACATGAATTTAATGTTTAACCTGGAAGAGACCGTAGGATTACGGTTGAAACCTTCTGCATTCTAAAAAAAATGAATTTATTCGACGTATACCCTCTCTTTGACATCAACATCGTCAAAGGAAAAGGCTGCCATGTATGGGACGAGAACGGTACCGAATACCTCGACCTCTACGGTGGTCATGCAGTCATCTCAATCGGACATGCACATCCACATTATGTAGAGATGGTGAGTAACCAAGTTGCTACGTTAGGATTCTACTCAAACTCAGTAATTAACAAGCTGCAACAGCAAGTGGCAGAACGCTTGGGAAAAGTCTGTGGCTATGACGACTACTCATTCTTCCTCATCAACAGCGGTGCCGAAGCCAATGAAAACGCCTTGAAACTCGCCTCTTTCTACAATGGCCGTACCCGTGTGATATCCTTCTCAAAAGCATTCCATGGACGTACCTCACTGGCGGTGGAAGTAACGAACAATCCTAAAATCATCGCTCCCATCAACAACTGCGGGCACGTCACCTACCTCCCGTTGAACGACATCGAAGCCATGAAGGCCGAATTGTCCAAAGGAGATGTCTGCGCAGTGATTATCGAAGGCATACAAGGTGTAGGCGGCATCCAACTGCCGACAGACGAATTCATGCAGGCTCTCCGCCAGACTTGTACGGAACACAACACGGTCTTGATTCTCGATGAAATCCAAAGCGGCTACGGACGCAGCGGCAAGTTCTTCGCCCATCAGTACAACGGCATCAAAGCGACATCATCACCGTGGCAAAAGGCATCGGCAATGGTTTCCCGATGGCAGGCGTACTCATCAGCCAATGTG
>ENA-OQDM01001225-OQDM01001225.1-human-gut-metagenome-genome-assembly--contig:-NODE-1225-length-10930-cov-0.851338_pt1 | contig 10930 bp, 14 predicted proteins | sample MGYA00242772_ERZ504605 | MGnify/ENA primary metagenome ERZ504605 (study PRJEB26092, sample SAMD00036348) | human gut metagenome | host: Homo sapiens | study: EMG produced TPA metagenomics assembly of... | reverse complement strand
CTCAACGAAATGTTTCGCACCAGTGAGGTGAAAAAGACTTATTGGGCGGTTGTGAAAAATGCTCCGCAAGAACCGGAAGGTGAACTGGTACATTTTCTTGTACGTAATGAAAAGCAGAACAAAAGTTATGCATACGACAAAGAAGTGCCGAACAGCAAGAAAGCGATCTTGCATTACCGGTTGATCGGTCATTCGGAGAATTACTATTTGCTCGAAGTCGATTTAAAAACCGGACGTCATCATCAGATTCGTTGTCAGCTGGCAAAAATGGGATGCCCTATCAAGGGAGATTTGAAATATGGCTCTCCACGCTCCAATCCGGATGGGAGCATTTGTCTGCATGCCCGGAGAGTACGGTTCATACATCCTGTCTCAAAAGAAACTGATAGAGCTTGAAGCTCCTCTTCCCGAAGGGAATTTATGGAAAGGATTCGCCATAGATTAACACGGATTTCCACAGATTCATTTATTATGTTATTTAGTAGACGGTACGCAGTTTTTCTGTGGAAAACCGTGTAAATCTGTGGTTGGAACTTGCCAAAAGAGTAAACCTGCCTGCCATTTTTCTTGTAAACTCTAGCGACAGTTAGTTAATTCCTAAATAGGTAGTATATTTGCATCATTCGCTAACTATAATTTTCAATCATACCAAAGAAAAATACGAATGAAGGCATTTAAACTACTTGCACTTACTTCTTGTGTCTTGCTTGCAGCGGGAAATGGAGTAGCGCAACAGAACTATTCAAAAAGTGAAGGATTATTGCAGTACGTCGATCCGTATATCGGATCCGGTTATCATGGACACGTCTTTGTTGGGACGAGTGTTCCGTATGGAATGGTACAGCTGGGTCCTACTAATATCCATAAAGGTTGGGACTGGTGCTCGGGTTATCATTATTCCGATAGTATTTTAATTGGCTTTTCACATACCCATTTGAGCGGTACGGGCTGTACTGACTTATGTGATATTCTCATCATGCCATTGAATGAGATCCGTACTCCCAGAGGCAATCAGGATGATATACGTGATGGGTATGCTTCCAGATATTCTCATGCGAATGAAATCGCCCGTCCCGAATATTACTCTTTGCTTCTCGACCGTTACAATATCAAAGCCGAGCTGACAGCTACAGATCGTGTAGGCTTCCATCGTTATACTTATCCTGAAGGAAAACCGGCTTCCATATTAATCGACTTACGTGAAGGAAACGGATCGAATGCTTACGACAGCTATATCCGTAAGGTAGATGATTATACAGTAGAGGGTTATCGTTATGTGAGAGGCTGGAGTCCTTCCCGCAAAGTTTATTTTGTGTTGAAAAGTGATAAGAAGATAGAGCAGTTTACTGCCTATGATGATAATAACCCGCAACCTTGGGACCAACTGAAAGTGGCATCGGTGAAGAGTGTCCTCACTTTTGGTAACGTGAAGGAAGTGAAGATAAAAGTCGCCCTTTCTTCTGTCAGCTGTGACAACGCAGCGATGAACCTGCAATCCGAACTTACTCACTGGGATTTTGATAAGGTGGTGGATATGAGTGCCGACCGATGGAATAAGCAACTGGAGAAGATGACAGTAGAGACTGATGATGAGGCTTCCAAACGTGTATTCTATACCGCCCATTATCATACTATGATTGCCCCTAGCTTTTTGCGATGTGAATGGAGAGTATAGAGGGATGAATGACATGATTTAACACAGACCCGAAGAAAGTCAACTATACGACTCTTTCTTTATGGGATACCTACCGTGCATTAAATCCTTTGACGACTATTACTCAACCTGAAATGGTTGACCATGTAGTCAATTCGATGATTCCATCTATCGTCAGCAGGACAAACTCCCTATCTGGCCTTTGATGAGTGGAGAGACCGATCAGATGCCGGGGTATAGCTCCGTGCCGGTGATTGCCGATGCATATCTGAAGGATTTACCGGGTTCGATGCGGAAGAAGCATTGCAAGCAATGATAGCTACAGCTACTTATGAAAAGCAGAAAGGAGTACCTTATGTAGTCAAAAAAGGCTATATCCCTGCCGACAAAGTTCATGAAGCTACTTCCATAGCCATGGAGTATGCAGTGGACGACTGGGGAATTGCCGCTATGGCACGTAAGATGGGAAAGACAGAAGATGCTGAAACATTCTCAAAACGTGCTCATTATTACAAGAACTATTTTGATTCTTCTATCCATTTCATTCGTCCGAAACTGGAAGACGGCTCTTGGCGTACTCCTTACGATCCGGCACGTTCCATCCATACTGTTGGAGATTTCTGTGAAGGAAACGGATGGCAATATACTTTCTTTGGCTCCACAAGACCCCTATGGGCTGATTGCCTTGTTTGGAGGTGACAAACCTTTTACAACGAAGCTTGATGGTTTCTTTACCAATACCGACAGTATGGGGGAAGAAGCATCGAGCGACATAACCGGATTGATCGGACAATATGCACATGGAAATGAACCGAGCCATCATGTTGCTTATCTTTACGCGTATGCCGGTGAACAATGGAAAACGGCGGAAAAGGTTCGTTTTATCATGAGCGATTTTTACACAGACCAGCCGGACGGTATCATCGGTAATGAGGATTGTGGCCAAATGTCTGCCTGGTATCTTCTTTCATCTATGGGACTCTATCAGGTGAACCCGTCGGATGGTGTATTTGTTTTCGGTAGCCCTTGTTTTAAGAAAGTAGAAGTGAAGGTACGTGGTGGTAACACTTTTACTGTAGAAGCACCCAATAACAGCAAAGAAAATATCTATATCCAGAAAGTGTATTTGAATGGCAAGCCTTATGATAAGAGTTATATCACTTATCAGGATATAATAAATGGCAGCACATTGAAGTTTGTAATGGGGAAAAAGCCTAATAAGAATTTTGGTAAGGCTCCGGCAAACAGACCGGTTGTTTTGAATAAGATAAATGGATAAAGATGGCTTACTTATAAAAGACAGCTAATTGTTGAAAGGAGGAAGAAGCCTCCGACAATGAAAGAATAAAGCTGGTTCTCAATATTCAATTCAGTTTTCAATAGGTATTATAAGGCTTTCCGATTGTAGCATTTAATTCTGCTTCGGAAAGCTTTATTTTATACTAGAAACGGCTGAAAAGCAAATCCTTAACAAGGACTTACTGTTTTCAGCCGTTTTGGGGAATATAGTTTTAAGAAATAAGTTAGTCCTGATTACATCTTTCCTTTAAAAAAGAATGTAATCAAGACTATTTTTATAACTATGGAAGCGGATCAGCTTTTGCCGGTCGTTTCGGATCATAAACGGCTACTCCTACTTTGGAGTCAGCACAACCATAATACAAATACCATTTGTTTTTGAAGTAGACCATTCCTTCTATAAATACGGTTCCATCCACATATTGCCCACTCTTTTCAAAGCTATCCATCGGACGGAAGAACGGTTCATCGAGACGGGTGATAAAGCGGGTAGGATCATTGGCGTCGAAGAGTGCTTGTCCGGCAGCATAGACATTGGCGGTATAGCGTTTGTCACCTCTTCCTGAATGGTTCTTACCATTATAAAGAAGGACAATTCCTTTCGGAGTGTAGATAGCCGGAGGCCCACATTCGGTGAGATGGCTGTCGAAGTAGCCGTCACGGGGAGAAAACAGCTTTTTTAGGGAACCGTCAATGTTGACAATCGGTGTCCAGTGGATTAAGTCATCGGAAGTAGCTGCGAATACATGCTCCTCTCCCCAGTACATAAAGTATTTCCCGTTGATTTTCTTGATAACCTGTTTCCCTTTAACAACTTCGGTCAGGATAGAGCCGGACTTACAACCCAGGTTGAAGAACTTTCCATCAAATGCTTTGGCAAAAGCAGGACCGTGTTTTGTCCAGTCTTTTAGGTTGCGGGAGGTCGCTACTGCCAGGCGAGGTACATGGCGATTCCATTGGGTGTACATCATTACATATAATCCGTCATCGGTTACGGCAATTCGTGGGTCTTCGCAGCCGCCGGGCCATTCCAACTCTTTTTGTGAATCATTATCCGGATAGAATACAGGAGTCTTTTCCCGTTGGAAATGTGTGCCGTCGGTAGAGTGGCATAACCGAGGCGAGAAGTCCTGTGTCCGATACCGACACCTGATTTATCCTCTGCACGGTATAACACGACAATCTCACCATTGTAGAGTGTAGCAGCCGGATTGAATGTATCGTTCGATTCCCACGCAATAGAATCTTTGGTCAATGGACAGTAAAACTTGGTGTTTTCTATAGGAGATATTACCGGATTGACATTCTTTGGACGTTCAAAACCACCGAAAGCCCAATCGGGTAATTTGTTCTCTTTATGATTGGAAGACTGTCCGTAGGCAGTACAGGTCATCATGGTTGTAGTAAGTAGGAATAAAAAAGTTGATTTCATATTGTTCATATTATATTGGGTCATTTATTTTTAGGAGTCATATACTCCCTACATATAAATTGGAAAATAAATAAAATGCTGTCATCTGTCACCTGATTGGGCATAAATGATTGATTATAAATATACTGCAGTGTGACAGCATGATGTGACGGCAAGGTGACGACAACTTTGCTGTCACCTTGTTGAAAGTAAGGATTTTATTGCTTCTCTGCTATGTGGGCACTTATTTTTCTATCCGGAGCGGTATTCAAGGATTATCAGACTATTACGGAAGAGAGAGTTTCAGTACTTGAAACTAAAAGTTCTATTGCTTGAAACTTTTGTTTCGTCAGCGGGAAACTTTAGTTTCATCGGTGAGAAACTCTAGTTTCTCTTACTTGAAACTATGGTTTCAAAGGCGTGAAACTAAAGTTCTTCAACCTTGAAACTACTTTGGAAGCGTAAGCTTCAAGGTTTAGAAACAGTTTATCTCATAAGCGGGAATACAATAAAAACATAATAGAAGACTATTGGATACTATTCAGCAAGTCTACCTTTCCTTCATTCACGAGTTTTAGGATTAGTCTCCGAACAGCGTATTTTGCCATGCAAACCAGGAACGAGTAAAGTTTTTCGGGTCGTTCTTGTGGAAAGATTCATGCATGAACCCTGTTCCGGCATCCGTATCCATCAGCATTTTGATACAGGTCTTGATTTCTGCGTCGTTTTGACTGGTGAATGCTTTCATCATAATACTCATGGGCCAAATCATATCATATCCGATGTGCGGACCGCCAATTCCTTCACCGGCAGTACCTTTGAAGAAGTAAGGATTATCTTCGCTCCATACAAACTTACGGGTATTCTGATAAATAGGATCGTTCACTTTCACATCCCCAAGATAAGGCAGGGCAATGAGACTCGGCACATTGGCATCATCCATTAACAGTTGATTGCCGAAACCGTCCACTTCGAAAGCATAGATTTTGCCATATTTCGGATGATTGTAAACCGCATACTGTTTCAGGGCTGCTTCCACTTCGTTAGACAGTGTAGTACATTCTTTAGCTAAATCAGGTTTCTTGTTGACTGTATTCAGAATTTCGGCAGCTTTGCGCAATGAAGTTACAGCAAAGAAGTTGGATGGAACGAGGAACTGGAAAGTTGTAGCATCATCCGAAGGACGGAAAGCAGAAGCAATCAGTCCGACCGGCTTTACAGGATTACCCCAGCCGTCGTTGGTCATCGTATCGAGTGCACGTTCCGTTTTACGTTGGAAACGATAAGGACCTTTCGGATCTTCTTTTCGTTGCTGTTCCTTAAACGTTTTCAGAACCTTGGCGATGGCTGTAAGCCATTCGTCGGAGAATATACTGGCATCTCCCGTCGTCTTCCAGTAATGATAAGCGAGACGGATAGGATAACAGAGCGAGTCGATTTCCCATTTGCGTTCGTGCAGTTCGGGCTTCATGTCCGTAAGGTCACTCATCCATTCGCCGCCTTCGGAATTCATGTTGAAAGCATTGGCATACGGTCGATATTGATACACTTGAACTGACGTTTGATAACGCCGGCGAGCATTTTTTTCAGTTCTGCGTCTTTGTTGGCGAGTTGCACGTAAGGCCATACTTGTGCACCCGAATCGCGCAACCACATGGCGTGGATGTCACCTGTATAAACAAACGTATCGTCTTTACCGTCAAAATGAACAGTAGTATCCAGTGTGTTCGGGAAACAGTTTTCGAACATCCATGCCAAGCGGACATTCGTCAGCAGTTGCTTGATATGCGCAATCTGTTGTTCCACAGCTTGTGAGACAAACAGACGTTTCGATGCTTCCGGACGGTTCGTCTGATAGTTGTTGATTTTGGTATTATCTTGTTGGATGACAAAATCACTGTTCGTTATAGCCTGCATATTGCTAGCGCCCAAGAGTGCTATGGACAAACAAAAGGCTTTAGTTATATTCATGGTAATAGTCTTTTTTTGTTGATTAGTATTGATTATGAAAGTGTTGCGGAGAAGAAGTGTTAAATCTCTGCAAAGAATTCAATAAGACAGGCATTGTCGAGCAGCCATTTATACTGTTCCTTGTTGTGTCCCGACCAATCCCTGCCTAATAATCCGTTTTCATCCCGGTAGTTTTCCCAGGCGTGAAGCGCATTTTCCACCATCGCATTGACATACGCCGGATTCTTGTCAATCTTATACAGAGCTTTCAGTCCTCTGAATAAGATCACGTTAAACCAGGCCATGTCTTTATGCACTTTGACAGTCGGGTCTTTCTTGTCGGCTTTTGTGCGGAAAAAAGCATCAGTTCCTGCGGCTGTCTGCTGTGCATCGCGCAAATACTGTTCATCTCCTGTTTCTTCATAGAGCAATACGCCCGCCTGAATCATCTGTCCACTGTTGTAGGCGTACTTCTCTTTGGAACTTTCCCTTTCAGGTTGATGTTATCCCAGTAAAGATGGTCGGTAGGGTCGCACAGATGCTTTTTCGTCCAGGCATACGTCTCTTTTGCTTTTTCGAGGTATTTGGCATCCTTCGTCAGCCGGTACAACTTGACACCGAGCACAGTAGACGGTGCATTGGAACAAGTATGCTTCGCTTCCTTCTGCTGTTCACACCAAAAAATACCACCACCCATCTCGTCGCTCCATCCACTGTAGATATATTGATACAATGCAACGGCTTTTTCCAAAGATGCAGGCTTGTGAGTCAGTTGGTAATAATCGCAATAGTCCAGTGCAATCCAGATGTTATCGTCATAATAACGTCCGTGCTGCCCGTACTTGGTGGGGTATGACTGATAACAGGCCGGCAAGCGACTGTTATCCCAATACTGCTCCATTCCCGGTAGAATTCTTTTCTCGAGAATCTTTTTGTACTTCTTGTTTCCGGTCGCTTTGTATAAAGCCACACAACCCGACATCATCCCGGAATACGGCCATAGAAAAGAAGCCTTCAGCGTTCCGTTCTGCTGCGTTCCGCCCGCCAGATAAGTAATTTTTTGGTCGGGATTGACAGGATACGTTTCTGTTAGTAGTCCGTCATTCGTCTGATAGAGATTCAATACATTAGATAGAATTGAGTCGGCAATAGAAAGATAACGGGTATTTCCCGGTGTCTTTCCCACTGCGGAGGTAAGGCAAAATAACATACAGGCTACAAAACATATATTTCTCATAGGAATATCGGGTTGTGTGGTGAAACTTTCAGGTTATAACTAGATACAAAGATTATTTCTGCTGACGCTGGTCGAACTCCAGTTCCACCTTTACGGGGAAATGGTCTGAAGGAGTGCGCGCTGATAAGTCTTGATGTCGATTTCTTCCGGGCGCTCCGCGGAATTGACCAGGACAGACACGCGGTTATTCATAATCTCGGCAAATCCCTTTGATACGGCAGCCGTGATCCACTCGCCCTTGTCTGTTCTAAGGTGCAGTTCTCCAATCTCCGCATCATTGAACCAATAGCGCACGCCCTGACGGTACAGGTACATGATTTCGGAATAGACGTTATCCATGTGGATATTTTCTGCCGTGGGCTTGTCTATGTACAATACTTCAAAGGGTAAAAAACGCCTGCTGCCTGTCGGGTCGGTCAGGAACTCGTTGCCGTTCACCGAAGCCATGAAGCTGGCGAGGTGGGGGTATTCCTCTATGTAAACGTCATACGGTCTGCGGTACTTCACCGCCGGGGTGGTGATAAGGTTCTTCAATGCGTTCTCGTTCTGCTTGTTGAGTTCCTTTAGCTGGTCGTCAATGTTGATGAACAGGTATTCGGCTATCAGTGTCAGGATGTCTTTGCCCTGTGGGTCTATCTTCCCGGTAAACAGGTAGTTCTTAAGCGGTGTCGGGCAAAGGTTGTCTAGCCACCACGATTTGAACTGTCCCTGCTTGTCCCCGGTCAATACCAGACAGGTATGGTTCTGACACCCCGTGTCGTTCATGGCGTTGGCTACCACACCGATAAGCCATTTCGTGAAATATTCCTCCCATTTGCCGGGGTTGGCTACCTGTACCGTGTTCAGAAGCCTGCCGATATGCCCGTGTTCGGCTGGATTCAGTAAGGGCAGGGCATTGAAGTATTCCCGTATGGGATGTACCTTTCTTGCGAAATCGCTTTCCAGTATGGTACGGATGTTCTCGGCAGAGGTGACAATACCAGCGGTCGCATCCAGCCTGCGCCTGAACGAGTTCAGAACAAATTTCGTAACGGGCTGGTACAAGCCCGAAGACTTGCAGCCCGGTATTCCGTCCGGCTCTTTACGATGTTGAACCGGAAATCGTACAGGACGTTCAACAGGCTTTCGATGCGCTCGTTCTTTGACTGCCAGCCCTCGATATGCCTTGTATCATCACTTCTTTTCTTTTTCATCGGGAAGTCTGTTAGAAGCCGGGACATATTGCTGCTGCATCCACTTTTTGAGTTCCTCCATGTCGAAACGCAGGGTACGCCCACGCTTGACACACGGTATCAGTCCCTTGCTGGCTAAGTGGTACAGGTAATTGACTGAATACCCGGTTATGCCGCTGGCAACGGATATTTTGACTAACACAGGCTCTTTTTCGTCCTGCCGTTCTTCGGGTTGTGCGCCCATGACCGGGGCAATCATCTTTTCGATGTTCTCCAGCCGTTTGAAAATTTCTTCGAAAGGATTATTCATAGGTGCTTGTTTTTTGAATTAGCACCACAAATAAAATAAGAAAAATCGGTAAAAAACAAAGCGTCAGCCGTTTGGAATCGCTTTGCTGCGCTCTGCACCAAATTAATGTCGGCAAATAGAAAACGGCTTTGTGTTCACTACCTTACTTATTTAGGGAGTGGAGAAAAAACAGTTTTTTTGTTATCGGTTCGTTTCTTTCGTGTTGTTCTTGGGGCGGCGGTGGACATTTTCGGACACGCAAGGTCATTTGCGGACAGGAAGAAACAACCTGTCATTCAGCCTTATATATTTGCACCAGTGAAGAAAAACGGAGTATTGACAATAATAAATATATCGGTTATGGAAATAGTGACGATTGAAAAGAGAACCTTTGAACTCTGGAAACAGAGGTTTGAAAATTTTGTGGGGCGTGTGGATGCGCTCTGCGTACCTTTACGCAGGAAGCGTGACAAGTGGCTGGATAACTGCGAAACCTGCCGTTTGCTGAATGTTTCAGCCCGGACGATACAGACCTACCGTGATACGGGGAAACTGCCTTATTCGCAGATTAACAATAAGATTTACTATAAGGCTTCGGACGTGGAAACATTTCTGCTTAGCCAAGTAAGGGACAATTCTAAAAAGTAGGCGTATGGATTGATAACGAAAGATTCCGAAACCACGCTGGTACTGTTTTCCTCCCTTGACAGGGTGCTGGAAAACGTGGAGTACGTGGTAATGAACTATCGCCCTGTATTGAACGGTGAATACTACCTGACGGGCGAGGAAGTGTGCAAACGGCTTTGCATCAGCAAACGGACGTTACAGGATTACAGGGACACGGGACTGTTGGGATATGTGCAGCTTCCGGGAAAAATCATCTACCGGGAAAGCGAGATTTTAGACCTGCTGGAAAGGCATTACAGAAAATGAAATCTTGAAAACATTGAATTTTGTTTTCTTGGAATATTGCTTTCTTGAAATATTTCAATCTTGTTTTCTGCATTTATTGATTTATTGTTTGATTAAAAGCCAGCAATCACGTTTTCTTGAAAACTGTGTTGCTGGCTTTTCTATTTACTTACTTTTTATTTTCAATCTTTTAAAAATAATAATCAAGGCTCCTATTATCATTAGTAAAACTCCAGGAGAAGCATTTATTAATTTTGACGTAAAATCTGTTCCTTCAATAATCCAATTGATGTTTCCAGTAAACCCTAAAATGGTAAGTATAATACCTCCAATAATGCAGAAGATGCCACAGCATAAACTTAAAATCATTATTATATATTCGTATTTTATAGCTGTAAGCCCAAAGGCTGTATTAGCTATTTTAGGGTCAATATCCACAGCGCAACTGTGTAAGCAAAGAAAGGCTAAAATAGAGATTATGAGTATATATATAGTTCTATTCATTTTATTTTGACTGTGGAGCACCATATCCTTTAGAAATGTTCAAATCCCTAATTTGAGTATATAAATCAAACATTGTTCCTTTGTTCGAAATCCATTCAGTGATAATGTTAACAAGCTCATTTATATCTGAAATATAGGACATTCTTCCGTCTGCTCCTCTTATACCTTGTGCATCTTTTCTGTGTCCACGAGTTAAAAATGTGTTCTTTTCTTCATAAATCAGATCTCTTGCATCTTTATATGTATCGCCTTTTGGAAGATATTTTCTTAATAGACGATTGACAACATTATAATATAAATTATATTTAGCTTCAGGGTCATCGATTTGTTCTAAAAACCATATCTGCCAACTCATTTTTGAGTTCGATTTGACCGTTTACATCAAAATCAAATGTTTCTTCTTTGATTTCATCAGCTTTCATTAAAATTGCTGCACGCTCTAAATCTTGTTCTTGCTTTCCTTTGGAGTTCTTCTAATTCCTCCTGAGATTTTTTTTTCTTT
>ENA-OQDM01001223-OQDM01001223.1-human-gut-metagenome-genome-assembly--contig:-NODE-1223-length-10963-cov-2.765135_pt1:7500-10963 | contig 10963 bp, 7 predicted proteins | sample MGYA00242772_ERZ504605 | MGnify/ENA primary metagenome ERZ504605 (study PRJEB26092, sample SAMD00036348) | human gut metagenome | host: Homo sapiens | study: EMG produced TPA metagenomics... | reverse complement strand
CCCAAACGGTAATCCTTCCGTATATGCCATGCCTTTACCGGTGTAAAACCCTCTTGCACGGCGATTCATCCATAAAGAGGTAACTCTTCTGATATCCGCCGCAATCCACTACGATCTTTTCAAACACTATTCCCGGATCTAAAGGTTTCAGGGTAAGCAACTGCGTCCCGTCCGTAGATGGAGGCACGGTAAGCTTCACGGTCTTCTCTACCACCCGGCGGGCTACCGTCGGATAAAACACGCTGTATACGTTCTCCGACTCTTCGTTCAAATCGGCATTGAAATTGACCACCGTCTCTTTCCCCCCATAGAAACCGACGGAATACTCGTGGCCTTTCACATCATGAAAAGCAACGTAGACTTGACCACCACGTGCACGTTGACTTCCGACACATTTTCCGGAAGAGCCATCTTATATGTAAGCGATGCTCCTTCCACGCCCTCGGTGTAAGGCATCAATGCCACACCGCTCAACGTACGTCCCAAATAAGGAATGACCTGCCAATCGGCTAATGCCGAAGGATTTGCCTCGAAATAATGCTCGGCCTCCATAGACACCACGCCATACTTGCCCTAAGACATAGCCTCCTTTTTGTCTGTTCGGGATTCGTCTATCGAATACTTCCGGCATGATATTGGCACGGAAGTTATCATTCCATGAGGTATATCCGATATGTTTCTGCGCCATCATGTTTTTCCATTTTCCCCCGGACATCACATTATTGTAGTCATCGCATAACAAAGAGTCAAACTTAAATGTCTGCACCACCTTATCCGCCCAAAAGTTGGCTTGCGGATTGTTCTCCTTATATAACTTATGGTTCATGGCTTGCGCATAATACATCTCATAAAGATTGGCCATGGCTTGCACCGGGAAAAGAATCAACTGCTTGTAAGCATCATGATACTCCTGCGGCAAAGACAGATATTGGCGAAGCGCATCGGCCTCCAACTTACGGTATTCATCAGCCACCTGTTTCCACTCGCCGGTTTCTATATTATAAGTATGGCGGTCCAACATTTCCGGAGTCACACGCCCATTGTATTTGCTATAAAGGTTGAGAATACGCGCAGCTTCATCTGCCTGTTCTTCTCCAAACTGCCGGGCACAAAAACCACGCGGATGCTCCAGCAGGTTATCTGCCGTATACCGTTTCGGATTCCAAGCCATATCCAAAAACAAAGTAATGGGATACTCCATGGGTTTCAAATCACCCACATTAAGAATCCATAATTTATCCACACCGTAATCATACGTCAACTGCAACTGCTCCCACATGTTCTGTATGGGAGTCACATTCAACCATTTTGAATTTCTCGGCGCACCGACATAATCCACATGATAATACATGCCCCATCCTCCGGGACGTTTGCGTTCTTCCGCATTGGGCAGACGACGTACATTTCCCCCAATTATCATCGCAAAGCAACATGATTACATCATCCGGTACGCGCAGCCCCATGTCATAAAAACGTTGTACCTCTTTATATATGGCCCACACCTGAGGCCGCTCATCGGCGGGCCTGCCAGTCACGTCCTTTATGATTCTACGCTGGTTCTTGATTACTTTCTTGAGCAAATTCATATTGTATTCGTCACGGTTGACATACTCATGGTCTGCACCTTCTTTTCCGCCCATCGGTGCATCACCGTCGCCACGCATGCCGATAGTAATCAAGTCTTCGGTATCTTTCACTCGTTCTATTCCTTCACGGAAAAAACGATCGAGCACTTTTTGATTCGTCGCATAATCCCATACTCCGTACTGTTTCCGTTTGCGCGCCCACTCCTGATGGTTACGCGCCATCGGTTCATGATGGGAAGTTCCCATTATAATTCCCATATCATGAGCCGTCTTGCTGTTTTCGGGATCATCCGCATAAAAGCTCCAAGCCCACATGGCCGGCCACATGAAGTTTCCTCGCAAACGGAGAATCAACTCGAAAACGCGGGCATAAAAACGGTGGTCTCCATAATTGGTCCCATAGGTATGCTTGACCCACCCCGTAAGACAAGGAGCTTCATCGTTCAGGAATATACCCCGGTATTTTACGGCCGGTTCACCGGCAGTGTATTCGCCACGCCGAATATACAAGTCCTTACATTGAACCACGGGCACATCCGCCCAATCATACCAGGGGGACACCCCTATCTGTTCTGAAAGCTCATATATGCCATAAATCGTTCCCCGCTTATCACTACCGATAACGACCCATGCCTCGTCTACTCCATCAAAAGGACGAGAAACTGCTTTCATCAAGTATTTCTCACGTTTACCTTTCAATGAGGTGATATCTATTTTCTTTGCCTTTACGAGTTCCTTGATAAATCGGCTCTCCAAAGAACCGGCCACGATCAAACGCGGCCCCCTCACGGAGTGGAGAAGTTCGGCTTGCCTTCCCGTCACTTTACGAAAATCATCTTGTAAGTTTTTCGCAGCAATGACAATCCCGACGTCATCTTTTTCATCCAACAATATTGGAGTAGCCTTACCGCCCTCAATCAACGTAAAACAATCAGCAGCGGGCTGCTCAAAAGTAATCCCTTTGTTGTCGATAGCCCAGGTTGAACCTATCAGCCCGCTCACCGCCAATAATACCATTAACATTCTTCTTTTCCGCATAACCATAAAATCTTATTTGTTTTCAATCATATTGCTATCTTTCCCTCAAAAAATTCATTGCAAGAAACAAACAAAAACAGAAACCTCATAAAATAAGTATTGCGAATATTTTAGCGTATGTAACATCCATCACTTTTTTCCTTCAAAAACAAGTTCCAGATATTAAGGTTACAATGAATATACATTCTTCACTTACATAGAATCGGATAATGGAATAAATATTTGAATATAAGACAAGAACAGGATATATCGGTAGCTTTAGAAAAAAGGAAGGAATGTAACATCAGGTTACAAATTCAAAAACAAAATCAGATTATACTAAAAAAAGACCAATGCTTACAATGCTCTCAACTATCTAAAATAATACAGTATTCACTCAGAGCATTATAGATACCATCCCTTTTCAACAGAGATAGTAAATACTTATCACCTCCCTCCACTCAGTAAATTCCCCGAATCATGTTTCCTCTTTCATCTATCCTGAGAACGTCCTCATATACAAAATATTACCCTGAAAGATGGAGAAAGTTCATCTTTCAGCAAGCTTTCAGCCATCCGTCGACCAGACTGCAAGTATATCCTGAACTATATTCTCACTCCCACCCACCATAATACGTACTCTATCCCGCTAAACAACGGAATAATGACCTAGATTATGGAAAAATAGCAAGATGAGAAAAAAGCGGAAAAGAAAAGATTCACCGAAAGGCAAACCGGAATAGGAGGAAAAAGTGTCCGGACGGAACGAAAGATAAAGGAAACGCAACAGAAATGTAAATTGGAACTCTTCCCCTTCTCCGTAAGACACTATTTTACTTTATCTACATAAAGACACCGTG
>ENA-OQDM01001223-OQDM01001223.1-human-gut-metagenome-genome-assembly--contig:-NODE-1223-length-10963-cov-2.765135_pt1:0-2500 | contig 10963 bp, 7 predicted proteins | sample MGYA00242772_ERZ504605 | MGnify/ENA primary metagenome ERZ504605 (study PRJEB26092, sample SAMD00036348) | human gut metagenome | host: Homo sapiens | study: EMG produced TPA metagenomics... | reverse complement strand
CGCTTACAGTGTATCGCAAACAGCTAGTGATCATCGTTTACTGCGTGGACTACCAGGGTATCTAATCCTGTTTGATCCCCACGCTTTCGTGCATCAGCGTCAGTCATGGCTTGGCAGGCTGCCTTCGCAATCGGGGTTCTGCGTGATATCTATGCATTTCACCGCTACACCACGCATTCCGCCTGCCTCAAACATACTCAAGCCCCCCAGTTTCAACGGCAATTCTATGGTTGAGCCACAGACTTTCACCGCTGACTTAAAAGGCCGCCTACGCACCCTTTAAACCCAATAAATCCGGATAACGCTCGGATCCTCCGTATTACCGCGGCTGCTGGCACGGAGTTAGCCGATCCTTATTCATAAGGTACATACAAAACGGGACACGTCCCGCACTTTATTCCCTTATAAAAGAGGTTTACGATCCATAGAACCTTCATCCCTCACGCGACTTGGCTGGTTCAGGCTCGCGCCCATTGACCAATATTCCTCACTGCTGCCTCCCGTAGGAGTTTGGTCCGTGTCTCAGTACCAATGTGGGGGACCTTCCTCTCAGAACCCCTATCCATCGTCGGTTTGGTGGGCCGTTACCCCGCCAACTGCCTAATGGAACGCATGCCTATCTATCAGCGATGAATCTTTAGCAAATATTCCCATGCGGGATCCCTGCTTCATGCGGTATTAGTCCGACTTTCGCCGGGTTATCCCCCTCTGATAGGCAAGTTGCATACGCGTTACTCACCCGTGCGCCGGTCGCCACCCGGTATTGCTACCTGTGCTGCCCCTCGACTTGCATGTGTTAAGCCTGTCGCTAGCGTTCATCCTGAGCCAGGATCAAACTCTTCGTTGTTTAAATTGTTTTATGTCCTCGCTCCGGAATCCGTTATTGTAGTCCAAAGTCATACTTCTTTGACGGTATCAATCCGGAAAATTTCTTTTCCAATACTTGTACTACTTGTTGAATTATGTAAATCTCTCAAAGAACTCTTGTCGCTATCGTTTCTCGATTGCGGCTGCAAAGGTAAGGACTTTTTCTTAACCTCCAAATTTTTCGGTGAAAAATTCTCGATTTATTTTCTCTCGTCGATCTCCGGGCGGTTGGAAATTATCGCTTGGCCTAGCCAACCTCATCCCCTACCCAAGGATACCTCCACGTTTCCATCATTTCTGAAGCGCCGTTCTCTCTCGAATGCGGGTGCAAAAGTAATGCTATAAAACATAACCTCCAAATTTATCGGGCATTATTTTTTAGTTTTTTTTTCAAGGCTTAACAAGTTATATAATGTACGTACGATAAAACACAATATATAGTATCCTTTTTTCCAAAATCCACTCATACCCCCTCCTATTTAAATAAAATCTGTTTTCTGTTCACCCCTTGTTTTTTTAATGAAAGATGTATGAATCCCTTCGTACGATAAAGGATCGCCTGATCAAAATTCAGGCGGCTTGCCACCAAGTCCTCCAATAGTCGGTTGCGGTCCACCGTGTAAATGTCTACCCGCCTCCCCCTTCATATGTTGCGAGCTAGGGCACCTCCCACCAATCGGTTTAACTCTTCGCTTCGATAGCCACTCATGATATACATAGCTATCGATGATATATACGCAAAGGTTCCAACAACCGCACCATTAGATTCCGTATCGCCGGTATTACCTCCGAAGGCAACGCATTATTAAGTCCAAGTTCCACCGCCATCGCACTATAAACAAACTCGTCCATACGAAAATGCTCTGTCAATCTCTTCTCATCCTTTTCCATCTTAACTCAAATTTTCAATTTTCAATCCTTAATTTTCAATTTATAAGAGTAGTCCACCCCAAACAGCGCGCCGGCAAACGTGCAGATCTCCCCAAATGTGACCAGTACGCTGTTATCTATCTCACCGGAAGGAGCCACCCAAAAACCACAGAACACTAAGGTAAGGCCGGCCACGCAAAGTAGCACGACCATTACCAGTTGCACGTTAAATCTCACTCAGGCTATCACTATCAGAGCCACCAGCCTCCGCGGTGGTACCATCTTGGGAGATCCGTGAGTACTCCAGTGTCTTCTTCGTATCCTTCAACTCACCTCCCGGAGTGAAAATGATACGCAGCGGGCGCAGCATACTCGAATTGAAATCCTTTTTATCTGTTACACCATCACTGCTCACCGAGATCCGAAAACTCCCGAAATCGCCGAGCCTTACGATACGCCCCTCCTGAAGCTCCATATCCAACACGAAATTAAGGTTATCCAATACCGCCTTCACATCTGCCGACGACACCGTACTACGTGCCGAGATCAACTTACATAGCGTTTTCATACTAGAGGTACCATTCGTTTTCGACACCGCATAAAACTTTTTCTCTGAATCCTTCTCGCCCGGCTTCGACGGACGCAACACCAACTTAAAACCTTGTGCCATATCTTTTAATTTTTATGGTTATATACCCCTTATGGAGCACGACACAAAGGTAAGATGGCCCAGAAGAGACGACGTTCGTAGTTTTATCCATCA
>ENA-OQDM01001222-OQDM01001222.1-human-gut-metagenome-genome-assembly--contig:-NODE-1222-length-10972-cov-1.241402_pt1 | contig 10972 bp, 10 predicted proteins | sample MGYA00242772_ERZ504605 | MGnify/ENA primary metagenome ERZ504605 (study PRJEB26092, sample SAMD00036348) | human gut metagenome | host: Homo sapiens | study: EMG produced TPA metagenomics assembly of... | reverse complement strand
CCAAACCCGAGGTTCAGTACATGCAGCGCCAAATGGACTCCTATTAAAGAATACTCAGACATTCTCTTTGAATACTTCGAAGGAATCGCCAAGATCACCATCAACCGCCCGCAGGTGCGCAACGCTTTTACGCCGCGCACGGTGTCGGAGATGAGCGACGCGTTCTATATTTGCCGCGAGCGGCGCGATGTCCGTGTAGTCGTGTTGACCGGAGCGGGCGACAAGGCCTTTTGTTCCGGAGGCGACATGCACGTGAAAGGGCATGGGGGATATGTCGGGGACGACGGTGTGCCCCGTTTGAATGTGTTGGAGGTGCAAAAACAAATCCGTTCGTTGCCCAAGCCCGTGATTGCGGCGGTCAATGGCTTTGCCATCGGCGGAGGCCACGTGCTCCATGTGGTGTGCGACCTGACGATAGCTTCGGACAATGCCGTTTTCGGACAGACCGGTCCGCGCGTGGGGAGTTTTGACGCCGGTTTCGGTTCCTCTTATCTGGCTCGTGTCGTAGGTCAGAAGAAAGCCCGTGAGATATGGTTCCTGTGCCGGAAGTATAATGCTCAGGAGGCCCTCGACATGGGACTGGTCAACAAGGTGGTGCCCTTGGCCGAATTGGAAGACGAATATGTGGCGTGGGCGGAGGAGATGATGCAGCTCAGTCCGTTGGCTTTGCGTATGATAAAGGTGGGGCTGAATGCCGAACTGGACGGCCAGGCCGGTATTCAGGAACTGGCCGGGGATGCCACGATGCTTTACTATATGACCGATGAGGCTCAGGAGGGCGGACGGGCTTTTTTGGAAAAGCGTAAACCGGAGTGGAACTTTTGAAGGCTGTTTCCTTGACAGGAACGTTGAAGGTTGGCATGTTTTCTCCCTTTTGCCGTTTTGGTATCCTTTCCCCTCGTTTTATGTGCAAAATGAAAGGAAAAGGCCGATGCGGGGAGGCACGGGCTTCCGTGTAAAAAGCGGAAACAGGAGCGGACAGGGGCGTTCTCGGATACTTTTTTTAGCTTTTAAGGCCGATTTTTCACGATTGTTAAGCGAAAAGGCGAATCGTTTGGCTTAGAAACGGAAATCATCCGGCTGAGAAAACATATTTTTTCTCCGCAAGGCGTGCGGACGGCATGCGCTTGCCGAAGAAAAAAGCGTTTGAAAACGGAGACGATGCCTGCGGGAAACGCCTCCGTTTTCACTATCTGGAAAGAAAAGGCGCACGAATTCGGAGTATCTTTTTGTAAGGCGGAACGTCCTCTGGGCTTACGAATTTCTTGTCCGTGTACGCTGAGCATCCAGTCACCTACTACCTTTTTGGCAGCAGGATGTCCGTGGTAGCTTGCACCCTGCTTCCTGCAAACACCGCGAGAATCGCGTATTTGCCGTGGCCGTCCGTGAAAGACGCGGATAAGCCAGCCATACCTCTGCGTGGTTGGCTTTTTGTCATTTTGCTACGTCGCGCCTGATGTTGGTGAACCTCAAGGCTGTTCCTCCTCCGCCGTTCCGGTCATGTCCCCCAAATATACCCGGCATGCCCTTAAAATGCCATTTGGTAAAATACGCCCCATATCTTGTTATTTTTTGTCATATTCTAAGGTTGGCGAAAAATGTAGTTTTGTAACACCGAAAGGGAAAAACTGCCCGGGCTTTTCCTGTATGGAGGTACGTGTCTTCATTAACAGGTTCGGTGATGGCACGATGGAAAACAGTTGAACCTTAAAACTATTAGCATCATGAAAAAAGAAATTACTAATTTCTTGCCTCGTTTACGGGGAAAACGCTGGCCTGTGATGGCTCTGGCGTGGATGGCTCTTGCCGGAGGTACGGCATGGGGACAACAAATCAGTATTGTTTGGGAAGGTGAAGAACTACCTGCCGAGGGAGGTGAATTTTACCTCTATAATAAGGGAGGGGGAGGTTTCCTTGTAGGAGGAAATGACTATGGCACCTATATGTCCATCGGGGAAAGAGGACTGTTGTGTACTTTGATCCAGAGTGGAGATAAGTACAAAGTGCAGACTTACCCGGAACAGAACAAGTTTCTGGAAACGGGAGGATGGATAGACCAAACCAAGGCCGCCGAATTCATTGTCGCGGATACTGACGAAGAGGACGGACAGAACATCTATTCTTTCGATTATAATGGCAACTTGATGAGTTGGGATGAAAAGAATGGCACGAAGCTGGCCTATTCCGGAACAGATAATACTGTTGAGGGCGCACAATGGCTTTTGGTTTCCGCAGCACAATATATAGAGAAGAACGTAGCCACATTGGAGGCTGCATCCAAGGAAAACCCAGCGGATGCTACTTTTTATATCAATGGGGCGGATTTCAACCGTAACCAACAAAAATGGATGGAAGAAAGAATGGGATGGAGGAAATGAGCCGGTGATTGGGGGCCCTGCGGACGGAAAGAACACGACCAATATGAGTGCTGAAGCTTATAATAATAACCGTGTGGATATTTACCAAGTCCTGACGGGTTTGAAAAACGGGCGTTATGGGGTGTATTGCCAAGGTTTTTACCGTCCCGGTGGAAGCGTGGTGGCCGGTGGAGCGCAGAATGCTTATTTATATGCCGGTGACAATGCTTTGCCATTGCCTTTGTTGGACGATGCTTCTGTTAATGGTATGGTACCGTCTGGTAATGCTTTTGCGGCAGGGCGGTATAAAACGGAGGCCGTGGAGGCTATCGTGGTAGACGGCACGTTGAGGATTGGCATAAAAAAAGATGTGCATATTAATTCGGATTGGATTGCTTTCGACAACTTCCGCCTTTCATATTTAGGTGAAGTGAATGCTTCCGAGGCATTTAAGGAATCATTAAAGACACTTGCCGGTTGTGTGGAAGACTTCACCGGCTTGGGGGCGACGGCTATAGCCGGAGAGTTGCAGAACGTGTATGATGCGAACAAGGATGCTTCGGGTGACGGCTTGGAGGAGGCTCAGGCTGCCGTGTCGGAGGCTGTATCTTCAGCCAAAGCCGTGCAAGCTGACGTAGAGACTTTGACGGCTTCCATAAATGCAGCCCAATCGCTTTATGCAAAAACGGAAGACGGAACATATATGTTGTGTACCGCCGAGAAGGAGGCTTTGAACCAGAGCATCGCCGATGCGGAAAAGGCATTGGCCGAGACGAACATGGATAATATGTCCGGGACGGCATCTACCATGTCCGGAAATCTTGATGCAGCGGCTTCAAAGGCCGAGCAGTGGATAGGTTTGGCATATCCTTTGACTAAGGCCAAGGCATTGGCAGATGCGATAACTGGACTCGACGAGGAGGATGCTTATAAGAAAGTCGTGGCCGATATGGACAAAGCGGAAATTACTTACGAGGAAGTCGTGGCCGATGTGGCTGCCCTTAACCTGGCTTGCCGCGAAGCCATGACGGTTGAATTCTTGGCCCAAGCGTCGGCTGAGTCGCCTATCGACCTGACCAGTTTCATCAGAAACCCTAATATCTACCAAGTCGGGACTATTGATGATAAAGATAAGAGAAAGGAGCTTGACGGATGGACGATTGCAGATTGGGCCAGTGCAGACAACCACAATTCCACTTTGGATGTCAATGGAGATACGGAATTGTACTGCTACAGTTGGTCGGGTAATGCCGATAATAATGTGGGAAAAGCCCATTATTATACCCAAATAGGCGGAGAGGTGAACTTGCCGGACGGCACTTACTTATTGAAAGCGGCCACTTATTGTACTCGGCAGCCGGAAAGAATTTGGTTGTACGCGTCTGTGGATAATGAAAATCTTACAACGACAGGGTTCAACGGGAATAAATCCGCTTACGATGCCGCCAAGGGCATTAATGACGGGGCGACAACGGAACTTACCGTTTCTGTCACCGGAGGCCGCCTTTATTTGGGAGTCAAAGGTAATAATACGGTGACTAATGCCGGGCAAAGTTGGAATGCCGACAACTTCCGCTTGTATTATATCGGTGCTCCCGAAGCCGCTTCGCAGAACATCGGCGTATCCGAAACGGGTGTGACGACTTACTATTCTGCCAATGCCTTTACTGTGCCCGAAGGGCTGACTGGCGGCGTGGTGACGGGCGTGGCCGAAGGTGAGAATGTCCTGACTGTGGACTGGCGTTATACCGCAGGCTGTACCGTGCCGAGTTATACCGGTGTGATCCTGAAAGGTGCGCACGGTGCTTATGTGGGAGAATACAGCGTGGCCAATGTGTCGCGTCCGGAAGACAATTTGTTGGAAGGCACGCTGGTTGCGACGGCTATCGATGCCGAAGGATACAAGTACTATAAATTGGCTGAAGGAGAAAAAGGATTAGGTTTTTACTTTGCCGCAACAGACGGTTCTTCCATCGTGAACGGGGCAAACAAGGCATATCTGGCTCTGCCCGAAAACGAGGCACAGGAGGTCAACTTCCTTGCACTTGATTTCGGTACTACGGGAATCACCGATACGGCTCTTGCGGCAGAAGATGCCCGGGTAGATGTCTACACTATTTCCGGCGTACTCGTGCGCTCCGGAGTGAAGGCCTCAGAAGCTTGGACGGTTTGTCGAAAGGAATTTATATTGTAAACGGAAAGAAAATCTTAAAATAACAAACGATATGGAAAAAAAGAAATATTCAACTCCTGCGGTCAGCGTGATGGCGTTGCAGCAGCAAGACATGCTTTGTGGGTCTCCCGGTTCGATGGGTATCCACGACGAATACACGAATGCGGAGCAGTTAAGCAATCGCAATATCTGGGACGAGATTTGGTAACTTCTTGCGTATGCTGTCCTTTCGGAAATTCAGGATAAAAAGAGCGTCAAAAACAGGTAGAAATGGTGCATGGATTGCATTTTGGATGAAAATGTCTCATTTTTTGTGTTTATCTGTCACCTATAAAAGAGAAGGATTATCCTATCTTTGCCATGCGTTTCAAAAGTCCGGACTCGGAGACGAACCAGAATGGAGAAACACGCCTTTTTCTGGTTTCCATGAAGAATAAGTACAGTAGAAATTAGGTTAATATTGTGTAAGTTCCCTGATGTGAGGTATCCTGTGAAGGACCGAACTCATATCAGGGAACTTTTTCTATGAACGGCGGGTGGATTTGTGCGGAGTGAGCGGTTTGTGCCGCTTGGGCAGGTCGCCGGTCTTTTCCAGTTTGAAATCCGTGGCTGAGAACCACGTTCCATTCCATTTTCCGCTACGGATATTCGTTACGCCGTAACGGATGGTGCCGTCGTGCGCCACGATGCTGTCTATCCTTACGACACTCCAACCGTAACCTCTTCCTTTATTGGCTTCGCTAATGTCTTTCCACATGCCGAGCGTAATGTTTCCGCTCGTCTGCTGTCGTTGGGCATCCTGCCAGATTTCCCCGCCTTGGTTTCCATATATGGGGACGTCAGCCTTCCGTTCACGGTTATCATGACAGGCAAAATCTCACAGCCTTGTCCGTCCGTTCGTGCGGCGGCTTCCAGACGGTAAATACCCGGTGTCACATGGACGGTTCGTTCTACCTCATATTCCATTTTCCGGTTGAAGTTCCATGCGTCTATATACTGCACGTCCCTGTTGCCCGTATAATATTCTCCGCTTTTCACGTAGTTGTTTCCGCACTCTTTGTGCCGGACGACTTTCCAACCTCGTGTTCTAAATAGCTTAATTGCCTTTGATGTTCGAGGGAATCGTTACGGATTCTTTGCTCCTCTCTGTAGTCCCGTATGTACCAGTCGTAGGAAATGCTGCTTTGGATCATCGAAGCGATAAAGATTACGGCTGTGATAATCCATCCTCCGATGAGGGCCAACCGTTTGGGTAAAGTCATGGGTTGTATGCGTCCCGCCATGCGCAGGATGGAATGTGTACCGATATACAAAGTGAGGATAAGCAGGGTGATGGAACTTATCAATGCCGTCCAATAGATGCCTTGGCGGAGGCTGCCGTTGATCAATGCATTGAAGAAAGACTGTTCGGCAGGCGAACTGAACACTCCGTCGCTCACTCCACCCGTAAAAGCGGAAAAGCAATACAGGCAAAACCCGATGAGGATGGCGATTAACATGATTGTAACGAAGAGGAGGATACCGCCTACGACGAGGAAAAGGAAACCTTTGAATATAGCCGTCACAATGTCTAACAGGACGGTCAGGCATCCCCGTACAGTCTTTTGGGTTTTCGGGGCCGAAGCATACTGTCCGGCTTTGCGTGCGCCGTCCATGATTTCATCGCGCAGGTTCTCCATGTTGACGGGACGGCCCTGCATGCGCAGGCGGTCTTCGGGAGTCCATGCCTCCGGAACGATGACCCACAGGATGAGGTAGATGATAATGGTCGTGCCGAAAGAGAACCAGGCAAATAATATCATGAGCAGACGGAGCCACAGCGGGTCGATACCGAAATAGCAGGCCAGTCCGGAGGTGACGCCACCCAACATTTTGTCGTCCGGATTGCGGAACAGTTTTTTATGTACGTTTTCTTTGCGTTCGCTTTCCTTTGGGGCATCATCCGTTTCGTCGGCAGTCGCTTCCGTTTCGGTGCCGTCCATTTCTTCCGGATTACCGATGCGTGAGATGATGTCCCTCACGTGTTCGATGGTAATGGCTTCTACGCCGGATGCTTTAAGTTCGTCGAAAAGTTCGGCTATGCGGCGTTCGATGTCTTCTGCGATTTCTTCGCCTCCTTCTTTACGGGAGAAGTAACGGCGCATGTTGTTCTGGTATTGGTTGAGCAGTTCGTAGGCATCTTCGTCGATGGCATACAGCGAACCGAACAGGTTGATGGTGATATTCTTTTTCATAAAGCTTTCGAATTTAAAAGTTAAGGATTCAGTCTTTTCCCTGTAAAGGCAGCCTTATGGGGCTTTCCGATTTCAGGTGTCCCACGGTGGCGGAAAGCTCATTCCAGGCACAGTCCAGTCCGGCCAGGAAGGTTTCGCCGTCGAGCGTCAGGGCATAATATTTACGCGGAGGTCCCTGAGTGGATTCGCGCCATTCATAACTCAGCAGTCCGTCCTTTTTCAGGCGGGTGAGCAGCGGATAGAGCGTGCCTTCCACGACAATCAAATCGGCTTCCTTCAGCCGTGTGATGATGTCGGAGGCGTATGACGGTTCCTTGCGCAGCAACAGCATGACACAATATTCCAGCATTCCTTTCCGCATTTGTGATTTTGCATTGTCTACGTTCATAGGCTTTTAACGTTTAAGTAAGGAGACGTCCGGCCGGTGCGCCCCTTTGTTCTATGCAAAGATATGTATTATATTGGTACTATGCAATACATAGTAGTGTATTTCTTCTGATTTTCAATAGGAGAATTTCTTCATCACTCGTTTATCACCGTTTACTGACCAATAGGTTTAGATAAGTTCGGATACTGCAAAAAGAAGAAAAAATGAATGGAGAACATCAGTATTCATCATTTTTCCGTATATTTGCCTTGTACATTTCCGCAGAAAGCCCAAGGGTGGGCAAGGATATGTGCATTATATATGGAGAAGACGTTTACAAGCGTCTGGCTTTCGGGTTTCAGAACTTCGCACCTTTTGACCTGTCGAAAGAACAGATGGCAACCGGTAACGTCCTCGTGGTATGTATATTTACGTACTGTCCCTTCCTTTCGGGGAAAGGACATGCCGTATACATATCGGCGTGGGCTTTCTGCGTTGCTCGTTCTTGACAGGTGGGCATGCGAAGGCCTTGGAACTCGGAACGGGCAAAGGTAAGATTCCTACGCCTTTTCTATATACAGGCAGTTCTTATGTTGGATTTAACATGTCCGTTGGGAGTCCGGATGAATAAAGAGGGGTATGCTGCATATCGGACAGCTTATAGCTTGCACGCTTCACGAGCAAGGACGTACGGTGACATGGTTTGCAAGACAGTTGTGTTGCACACGGCCTAACGTATATAAAATATTCGGCAAAGAAAATATTGATATCTCTTTGTTGTGGCGTATTTCTTGTATTCTTCATCATGACTTTTTCGGAGACCTTTCACAGGAAATGAAGTGTGACGTAAATTTTTCCCTTCCTTTTAGTTCCGGAACGGAATAGGGATGTTAATCAAATGGCAATATTTCTGTCAACTTCTTGGAACTATTCATTTCCGTTTCATCTTCTCGATTTGCCTATCTTTGCATGGTAAACTGAATTCGAGAACAACATTAAATTAAAAAAAAATGAAAAAGTTATGTTTTAAATGTCCGGTTTGGATGTGGATTTTGGGCATGATGTTTTTTGTATCGTGTAGCGACGATGATAACGGCGGGACGGGCAGCGGCAACGGTGATAAGGATGCGTATTCCGTGACCATCCTGACGCAACCCTATTCGGGATTATCTTCCACCACAGTGGAGGTTTCCGGGACGTGCACCATAACCGGGACAGTGCCTGAGGTATATGCTTATGGTTTTGTTTACGGGACATCGAAATCACCGGAAGCCGGCAATGAAGGGGTAGTGAAAGTACAGGTAGGTATGTCGGAGACAGGAGATTTCAAAACGACTCTGGAAGGTTTGACACCGAATACGACCTATTATTACAGGGCATATTTTGAGAAAGACGGGGCTTATGAATATGGCAATACGAAAACATTCACGATGAAGCCTGCTGACGATGGTATCGATGTGCCTACGGCTGGCGAATTGGTAGATATGGGAGGTCGGGTGAAATGGGCCTCGTGTAATTGGGATGCGTCTTCACCGGAGCAGACCGGCGTTTTGTGCGGATGGGGCGATCCTACGGGCACTGTCAAGTACCAAGGGATTATTGATACTTATGACTTTTATGTGCCTGCTCCCGGATGTTATGAGTATTATGCCGGGGTGAATCCTCCGAAGGAGATAAGCGGTACGGAGTTGGACATTGCTTACGTGAAATCGCAAGGCCGCTTGCGCATGCCCACGCGGAAAGAAATGGATGACTTGGTGGAAGATTGTCTCGTGAAAACGGTTCTGTATAATAATGTGGAAGGGCTGCTGTTCATTGCTCCCAACGGGAACAAGCTCTTTTTCCCCTTGTGTGGGCGGCGGATAGGGTCAACAGTCCTTACCAATGGGCTTAGCGTTTATTGGACAGGCACGTTTGAGCAGTATTCTTATGGTAATCTATTGGTTTATGGATTGGGAGAAACTGGTGGTGAGCCTGGACCGACAGACGGGATGGACTGTTGTCTCGGGGGAGCCATACGCCCGGTGGCCGATAAATGATTAATTAAAAGATAAAATGTGATGGATATGAAAAGTTTCAAATTATGGCAGTTGCCGGGATTCATGCTGTGCCTGTTGTTGGGGTTGGTGTTTTTTTTCTTCTTGCGATAAGGACGATGATGAAGCAGGTGGCGGAGGCGTCATAGGGTATTGGTTGCCGTTGACAGACCTCGTGATATGGCGAGAGAAGCGGTGGAAGAAGACAATGCCGATGAAGACGGTTTTACAGGAGGAGCCGTTTCATACCGTTTCCTGAATGCTAATACCGTAGAAAGTTTTACGACGAATTGCTACATAGGCCATAAGTCCGGTGCGTTTCATACGGAAACTATTTCAGGAAAGACGGTGTCTTTCGTGGCGGAAAATGTGAGGACTTACACTTATGTGCTTGATGGCAATAAGGTGTATATCACGGATGGTACCATCGGTACGTTAGTTAATGGTGAATTACGGGTGGACGGTTTGCTGTTTACTTTCCAGAAATTGGAGTGAGTCATTCCTTTAGTGCCTGAATGAAAGCGGAAATGCGTATGGAAGAGTCGGAAGACGGTTGGACAGGTACGGGAAAGGTGTCCATGGAATATGATGGCGACGGGCACATGGCATGGTTTAGATTAGTTTTCTAAAAAAGTCTTTTGGGCAGCCGGGGCAAGGAATCCTTTGTCCCGGCTGTATTTTTGCATATTTTCTCTTAAAATGAGGTCTTTTTGCAGCACGGTGACATGGATGGACGGCTTTTTTTCGTAAGTTTGCAAGAGGGACTGTAAAAATAGCAGGATATGGCAAGGTTCATCAACCCGTTTACGGACGTGGGTTTCAAACGTATTTTCGGTCAGGAAATCAATAAGGATTTGCTGATAGACTTCCTGAACGGCCTGTTGGAAGGGGAGAAGCATATTGTGGACATCCGTTTTCTGGACAAGGAAGTGCTGCCCGCCTTTGCCCAAGACCGAGGTGTGATTTACGACGTGTATTGCACGAATGAGTCGGGCGAGCAGTTCATCGTGGAAATGCAAAACCGCCCGCAAGTGAATTTTCGCGAAAGGGCGTTGTACTATTTGTCGCGTGCCGTGGCGCGTCAGGGCGAACGCGGGGCGGATTGGCAGTTCCGGCTCAAGGCCGTGTATGGTGTGTTTTTCATGAACTTTTGCTTGGATTCCGGTTCACACAAGTTGCGTACGGATATCGTCCTTTCGGACAGGGAGACGCATGAGGCGTTTTCTGACAAGTTGCGCTTTATCTTTTTGGAATTGCCCTCTTTTACCAAGGAGGAACAGGAGTGTGAGACGGATTTTGAACGATGGATATATGTGTTGAAGAATATGGATACATTGCAGAGGTTGCCGTTCAAGGCAAGGAAATCAGTGTTTGAGAAATTGGAAAAGATTGTGGACATTGCGGCTCTTTCCAAGGAGGACAGGATGAAGTATGACGAGAGCATCAAGATTTACCGCGACCACTTGGCGGTGGAGGCTTATGCCAAGGAACGGGAAGAAAGGCGCATGAAGGAAGCTTGGGATGGAGGACTTGCCAAGGGACTTGAGAAAGGGCTTGCCGAGGGACGTGCCGCTGGTCGTGCCGAAGGCGAAAAGGAAAAGCAACGGCAGATTGCGCTGCGCATGAAAGGGAAAGGCATGTCGGCTGAAGATATAGCCGAACTAACGGGACTTTCCGTGGCAGAAGTCGGCGAATTATGATTCCGTCGTTACAGTATAGATTATTTTCCCCCGGCTTTTCCATTTCAAAAAGCGCGGGTACGTCGCGGGGAGTGTACACGGAGCGGCGGTCGTGGTACGTCAGGA
>ENA-OQDM01001219-OQDM01001219.1-human-gut-metagenome-genome-assembly--contig:-NODE-1219-length-10990-cov-2.049066_pt1 | contig 10990 bp, 10 predicted proteins | sample MGYA00242772_ERZ504605 | MGnify/ENA primary metagenome ERZ504605 (study PRJEB26092, sample SAMD00036348) | human gut metagenome | host: Homo sapiens | study: EMG produced TPA metagenomics assembly of... | reverse complement strand
ATAACCACAAACAAATTAAAATGGAGATTTTTATGAATTATAAAAAAAGCAACGGAATTAAACTATATACTGATTTCTGACACAGCACTCTTCCAGGGCTGTTCCCCTGTCGAAACAGAAAAGCTACTGTCCGGTATGCAATTTTTCACAAAAGCATATAAAAAAGGAGTTCCGGTTTATCACGCCGGAACTCCTGTATCTGATATCGGAATCGTTTTGCACGGTGTTGTTCAGATTGAAAATAATGACCTCTGGGGAAACAAAAATATCATCAGCCTTGCCCAGGCCGGAGAAGTTTTTGCAGAAGCATATGCCTGCATTCCCGGAGAACCCATGATGGTTGATGTTATCGCCTTAGAAGACTGCGAGATTCTCTTTCTAAATGTTCCCAGACTATTCCAGCTTGCCTCTTCCGGTAAAGGAGAATACTCTGTGCTGATCCGCAATCTTACCATGATCAGTGCACGCAAAAACCTGCTGCTCTCCCGCCGTATTCTCCACACATCCTCCAAGAAGATCCGTGGCCGCCTGCTCTCTTATCTTTCCCATCAGGCCGAATTACAGGGCAGCCGCTATATCGATATTCCCCTGAACCGTCAGCAGCTTGCTGACTATCTCAGCCTTGACAGGAGCGCCCTGTCCAAAGAACTGGCTAAGATGAAACAGGACGGACTGCTGGATTACCATAAAAACAGTTTTGTCCTGAAAAATGTGTAAGCTCACTCAGAATTCAAAAACCTTTTTAATGCTTTCATAATGAAGAAATTTGTCTTCTGCCGCAAATCCTTTGATCTGCTCCAGAGTTGCAAACATATATCCATCTGTTTCTTCTGTCTGCAGCTTCAGATCTTTGTCATCGATATCCATGACGAAGCGATACACATCCACAAAATAATTATCTCCCTCACCCGGATTCTCACGTTTATAAGTAAACAGATAGCCGCCTTCTGCATTTCTGACATCCAGTCCGGTCTCTTCTTTTACCTCTCGAAGAACCGCCTCATAAGACTCTTCTCCTGCCTGCGCAGCACCACCGGAAACCTCCCAGCAGCCCGGTGCCCATGCCTTGGTCATAACACGTTTGGTAATCAGAAAAGTTCCATCCGGACGTGCAACTACGCCAAGCACTGTCAGATGGTATTCTCCATCTTTCAGACACCAGTCGTTACGTTTCATAGTGCGTCCTGTCGGCTTCTTATCTTTATCATAAATATCCCAAAATTCCATTTTTTTATCTCCCTGTTGCGTTTTCTGCTGTTTATTTTTATAATGATTTATGACTTTATCATAGCATTCCAAAGAAGTTATTGCAAACAGGAGTTTTGTATTTATATAGATAAAACAGAAAGGAAATCACCATGAACTTTAGAGATATGGCAGAACAAAATGAATCCTGGATCATCGAACAGCGACGTTATTTTCACGCACATCCGGAGCTTTCTTTTGAAGAAAGAAATACCACCCATGAAATCGGAAATCGTCTGAAGGAGATGGGACTTATCCCTCACTATTATCCGGATTACAACGGTCTCTGGACAATGATCAAAGGTGGAAAATCTACCCCGGACAGTAAGACCATTGCACTGCGTGCAGATATTGATGCATTACCGGTTGAGGAACATACCGGTCTTTCTTTCTGCAGCCAGAATCCTGGCGTCATGCATGCCTGTGGACACGATTGCCATATTGCAATGCTCCTTGGCGGCATCCGACTGCTGATGGCACAGAAAGAACAATTAAAAGGCAATGTAAAGATTATTTTCCAGGCTGCTGAAGAATCCTGCCATGGTGCGCAGTATTATGTAGAGCATGGTTTTCTGGATGATGTAAATGCCATTTACGGAGTCCACATCTGGGGTGATCTGGACGCTCCTTATATGAATTTTGAATCCGGTCCGCGTATGGCCAGCTGTGATAATTTCCGCATTGAAGTAGAGGGAAAATCTGCCCATGGATCCACACCTCATCAGGGTGTCGATGCCATTCTGGCTGCTGCTCATATCATCACCGAAATTCAGACTGTTGTTTCCCGTATGAATGACCCGCTCAACCCACTGGTCATTACCGTTGGAACCATCAACGGCGGACAACGTTTCAATATCCTGGCAGACAAAGTTGTCATGGAGGGAACTACCCGCACACATTCCCCAAAAATGCGCCAAAAAACAGAATCTTTACTCCGCAGAATCATAGAAAATACAGCGGATTCCATGGGTGCAAAGGCTACCCTTACATTTGAATATTTTCCTGCGCCGATCATCAATGACCACGAAGATCTCATCCGGATTGCAAGAAATGCAGCTACCAAAATGTACGGTACAGACTCCCTGAAGCCATTCCCTAAAATGATGATCAGCGAGGATTTTGCCTACTATATGGAAAAAGTTCCAGGAGTCTTCGGCCTTGTTGGAAGCCAAAATAGGGATCTCGGTATCACCGCCAAAAATCACAACGATCACTACACAGTAGACGAATCCGTTCTCAAACGCGGAGCGGCTATGTATGCACAATTCGCGTATGATTTTCTGGAAGAAACGTCCGAATAATTCAAGAATGCCCTCGGCATTCTTGCTGCTTTTCCATGTCTTCTGGATAATAATCCCCGGTATCAGAAACAGAAGCAATAATCTGAGCATTTTGCTTCTTCCTGTTTTATCCTGTTCCATTTCCATACCTTCCCCATAAATCACATTATGTTCAGTATACCCTCCTGGCTCAGACTATGTCAAATTATGTGGATCTGTTTTCCGCTTTTCTTTATTATTCCCTCTTCTTCCAGATTCTTAAGTTCTCTCGTCATCGCACTGCGATCGACACTTAAATACTGTGCCAGTGCAGTATAGGACATAGGTAACTTAAGATCTTTGCTGTGTTTTTCTGTAGAGAGTGCGTTCAGATAAGCCATTAATTTCTTCCGTGTACTGGATCTGGAAAGCATATAGATCCGTTCATTCTGCTGTCTGGACTGAATTGCGGTAAGCTGAAGAAGGTTGCTGACCATCTGACTGTGATGATGGCACGCCTGCTCACAGCGTTTGATAACATGTTCGTAATCTATAAACATAACTCTGGTTTCCTCCGTCGCACAAACATAATAATGCTGCGAATCTGTAGGAAGAAGAAACGGCTCCCCAAAAACTGCATCCTTATTCAATTCATCAATAATGTGTTGATTTCCTTCCGCATCACAGCAGTTAAGAACCGCCCGACCATAAAGAATCAACCCGATTTTTTTCATGGAACTGGAATATTCCATAATCGTTTCTCCATTCCGGGATGTCATCTCTCTTGCGTGAAAACAGACACGCATTCTTTCCTGTTCTTCGGGAAGAATATCTGTAAACAGTGTGATATGCTCCATATCTCTTCTCCTCATTTTCTTCATTGTTTCTTATTATTATAGCACGTATTTTCTCAACAAAATTGATTTTTGTGACTTTTGCAACAGAATTATCGTGATCATTCTGTTATCTTTTTAACAAAGATACGGATACGAAACCATTTTTTCAAGAATGAAATTTATAATGAATTGGAGGATGCGAAATATGAAGATTACAGATACGATCCGCTATGCAGGTGTAAATGATCACCAGGTTGACCTTTTTGAAGGACAGTACAAAGTTCCAAACGGAATGTCTTACAATTCCTATGTAATCCTGGATGATAAAATTGCGGTTATGGACACCGTAGATGCCAACTTTACTCATGAATGGCTGGACAATATCCAGCAGATCCTGAACGGACGGACTCCGGATTACCTGATCGTGCAGCATATGGAACCGGACCATGCAGCAAACGTTGCAAATTTCCTCAAAATTTATCCGAACACTACTGTTGTTTCCAATCAAAAAGCATTCAACATGATCCAGAATTTCTTTGAGCTGGATCTCACTGATCGCAGGATCGAAGTAGAAAACGGCGGCACACTTTCTCTTGGATATCATCAGCTGACTTTTGTTTTTGCCCCGATGGTACACTGGCCGGAAGTTATGGTAACTTATGACAGCACAGAAAAAGTTCTCTTTTCTGCTGACGGTTTCGGCAAATTCGGTGCTCTCGATGCAGAAGAACCGTGGGATGACGAAGCAAGACGCTATTTCATCGGTATCGTAGGAAAATACGGAAACCAGGTACAGGCACTTCTCAAAGTTGCTGCAACCCTTGATATCCAGAAGATCTGTCCGCTTCACGGCCCGGTCCTTACCGAAGACCTTGGCCATTATATCGGACTTTATGACACCTGGTCTTCCTACACGCCGGAAACAGACGGAATCGTGATCGCCTACACTTCTGTTTACGGTCACACCAGAGATGCTGTATATCTCCTTGCAGAAAAGCTCAGATCCAAAGGATGCCCGAGAGTTCTTGTCTATGACCTCGCAAGAGATGATATGTCCCTGGCCATCAGTGATGCTTTCCGTTATTCCAAACTGATTCTTGCTACTACCACTTACAACGCGAGCATTTATCCATTTATGAATGACTTTATCACCAGACTTGTGGAACATAACTTCCAGAACCGCACCGTAGGAATCATCGAAAACGGCTCCTGGGCTCCTCTTGCTGCAAAAGTAATAAAGGAAATGATGGCTCCATGTAAAAAGATCGACTGGTTAAAGAACAACGTTCACATCTGGTCTGCTGTAAAAGAAGAAAACAGAAAAGAAATTGAGGCAATGACTGATGAACTCTGCAAAGAATACATTGCCAAAAGCGATACTCTTGCAAACAAAAATGATATGTCTGCACTTTTCCGTATTGGATACGGTCTCTATGTTGTAACCTCCAACGATGGAAAACGTGACAACGGACTGATCGTAAATACTGTTACTCAGCTGACCGATAATCCGTACCGTGTAGCAGTTAACATCAACAAAGCCAATTACTCTCACCACGTAATCCAGCAGACAGGTGTCCTGAATGTAAACTGTCTGTCCGTGGAAGCACCGTTCTCTGTTTTTGAAAGGTTCGGTTTCCAGTCCGGCAGAACTGTAGATAAATTTGAAGGTCAAAAAGTCAACCGTTCCGGTAACGGACTTGTATTCCTTGACAAATACATCAACGCATTCATGTCTCTCAAAGTAGAACAGTATGTTGACCTCGGAACCCACGGCATGTTCATTTGCAGTGTCACCGAAGCTCGTGTCATGAGTGACCAGGAGACCATGACCTACACCTATTACCAGAACAATGTCAAACCAAAACCACAGACAGAAGGAAAGAAAGGCTTTGTCTGCAAGGTCTGCGGATATATCTACGAAGGTGATGAACTTCCGGAAGATATCATCTGCCCGTTGTGTAAACACGGTGCCGTAGACTTCGAGCCGATCCAGTAAAAACCTCCAATTCAGATCATTGTGATCTGTTAAACATTCAATCCATAAAAAGACCTGCTGTACACTTTCGATCAAAACAGCAGGTCTTTCTGATTTATTTAATTCTCTTCAGCTCATACTCTCTTGTTCCAAGACCGATCTTCTCAGCCTGATCCAGAGTTGCCTTCCATTCAATATTCGGATTGGAATCCTTGAAATGATCATGGTGGCAATGCCATCCCGGCTCTGCCAGATGTTCACCCAGCTGACTGTCTGCAATCGGTGTTGCCTTCAGACAGGCATCTGCACATGCCTGATCCAGTGCAACCGGGTCAAAGCTTGCAAACATTCCAATATCCGGAAGGATCGGTGCATCATTCTCACCGTGACAATCACAGTTTGGACTGATATCCTGAACCAGTGCGATATGGAAATGCGGGCGTCCATGACAGACTGCCTGTGCATATTCTGCCATCTTACGGTCAAGCAGCTCGTTTGCACTGCTGTTTGGATTATAGACAGCATCAAAGCTGCAGGCTCCAATACATCTTCCACAACCCTTACATTTATCATAATCGATCACAGCTTTTTTGTTTACATATGTAATTGCGTCACTTCCACATTCTTTGGCACAGCGATGACATCCACGACAGACTTCTGCATTGACTGCCGGCTTACCACTTGCATGCTGCTGCATCTTTCCTGCACGGCTTCCACAACCCATACCAATATTTTTAAGGGCACCGCCAAAGCCTGTTGTTTCATGTCCCTTAAAATGACTCAGGCTGATAAAAACATCTGCATCCATGATTGCATGTCCGATCAGTGCGGTCTTGCAATACTCACCATTCACTACCGGTACTTCTACTTCATCCGTACCTCTCACGCCATCACCGATAATGATCTGGCATCCTGTTGTAATCGTATTAAATCCATTTAAGTTTGCACAGTTCAGATGTTCCAGTGCATTCTTTCTGCTTCCCGGATAAAGTGTATTACAGTCTGTCAGAAATGGCATACCACCCTGCTCTTTGCACAGGTCTGCAACAACTTTTGCATAATTCGGGCGAAGAAATGCCATATTTCCAAGCTCACCAAAATGCATCTTAATTGCTACAAATTTTCCATCCATATCAATATCTTTGATACCGGCTGCCACACAGAGCTTTCTTAACTTATCTAACTGACTCGTTCCGACCGGACAGCGAAAATCAGTAAAATAAACGGTTGATTTTTCCATGTCTGAATCCTCCTAATATAAAAATATTTCAAGTATTATCACTCAATAACTATAATAATACTTGAAGTATGGTTGAAGTCAATATTTTTATAAATTTTATCGTCTGCACATATCTTGACATGACATCCATACTGTTTCTGACGTGTTTTTGTTCTGAAAAATTTAGTCGGGGAATCTTTTTTTATATTCGGTATTATTTTTCTTTACAACAACAATTTGAATGCTATAATAGGAATGTTTTGAATACAAATATTTTGCAATTCAAATAATTAAATCATCGAAAGGATTTTAGATTTATGAATACATTACGAAAAATTTACTGTCGTGCTTTCCAAAAAGCCTTTAAATTTGCACTTCCATTCCTTCCATATCGCAATCCTGAAGTTATCGGAAGCGTGAAGTCCCTGCCTGAAATTCTTCTCAAAAAGAAATGCGATAACGTTCTTATCATCACAGATAAAGGCATCCGCAATCTGGGACTGACCGACCGCCTGGAAAGAGCCCTGAAAGGAAACAATATTTCTTATTCCATTTATGACAAAACCGTTGCCAATCCAACTACTGTCAATGTAAAAGAAGCTGAAGACCTCTGGTATCAGTCTGAATGCAAAGCAATCATTGGTTTTGGTGGTGGCTCCAGCATGGACTGCGCCAAAGCAGTTGCTGCGCGCATTGCAAAACCGAAACAGTCTCTTGCACAGATGAAAGGCATCCTGAAAGTACACAAAAAGCTTCCACTTCTGATCGCCATTCCTACCACTGCCGGAACCGGAAGTGAAACAACTCTTGCAGCCGTTATTACTGATGCAGAAACAAGATACAAATATGCGATCAATGACTTTCCTCTGATTCCAAGATACGCTGTTCTGGATCCGAAAGTCACTTTAAGCCTTCCGCCATTTATCACTGCTACCACAGGCATGGATGCCTTAACTCATGCTGTTGAAGCTTATATCGGGAACTCTACAACACCTGGTACCCGAAAGAATGCACTGGATGCCGTACAGCTGATCTTCGAAAATCTGGACCGTGCCTATACAAACGGTTCGGATAAGGAAGCTCGCAAAAATATGCTCCGAGCTTCTTATTTTGCAGGCTGTGCTTTTACCAAATCTTATGTTGGATATGTTCATGCAGTTGCACATACCCTTGGTGGCCAGTATAATGTTCCTCATGGACTTGCAAATGCAGTACTTCTTCCATTTGTACTGGAATCATATGGAGATACGATTCATTCCAAACTCGCCCGACTTGCCCTGACAGCCGGTGTTGCTGACAGCAGTACACCTGAAAAAGAAGCCGCGCATGCTTTTATCCAGGCAGTCAAAGATATGAAAAAACGTTTCAATATCGGGGATACTATACCAGAAATCAAAGAAGAAGACATTCCAAAACTGGCTCATTATGCAGACAAAGAAGGAAATCCTCTCTATCCGGTGCCGGTACTGATGGATGCACACGAACTGGAAAAATTTTATTATATTCTCATGGACAAAAAACAGGAGGACACTTCGAATGAATCAGAATGACATTCATAAACTTATAGAAAAACAGCGAGCATATTTTTACAGTAATGAAACTTTAAATATAGAAAAACGCATTCATGCGTTGAAAAAACTAAAGACATGTATCCAGAAAAATGAAGCAGAAATCGCAACGGCCCTGGAAGCAGATCTTGGCAAAAGTAACTTCGAAAGCTACATGTGTGAAACAGGTCTGGTCTTAAGTGAAATTTCTTATATGCTGAAACATATACGCAGATTCTCACGTGAAAAACGGGTGCACACACCACTCTCGCAGTTTCATTCCCGGAGTTTTACCAAACCAGGTCCATATGGTGTCGTTCTGATCATGAGTCCATGGAATTATCCGTTCCTGCTCTCTCTTGATCCACTGATTGACGCAATTGCTGCCGGAAACACCGTGATTCTGAAACCAAGTGCTTATTCACCGAATACCAGTAAGTTGATTGAAAAAATGATCCGGGAATGTTTTTCTCCGGAGATGGTTGCAGTTGTCACCGGTGGACGTGCGGAAAACACCAGCCTGCTGGAAGAACATTTTGATTACATCTTTTTCACCGGCAGTCAGAATGTAGGCAGAGAAGTGATGAGAAAATCCTCCGCACATCTTACTCCTGTAACGCTTGAACTTGGCGGAAAAAGTCCCTGTATTGTTGACGAATCTGCTGATTTGAAACTGGCTGCACGGCGGATTGTTTTTGGTAAATATCTGAACTGCGGACAAACTTGTGTTGCTCCAGATTATATCTGCTGTCACAGTTCTGTTAAGGATGCTTTTCTTGCAGAAGTAAAAAAACAGATTTCACTTCAATTTGGGGAACAGCCGCTTTCCAGTTCAAATTACGGAAAGATCATCAATGAAAAACATTTCCATCGAATTTCAGGTCTGATCGATCATGATAAAGTCATTTTCGGCGGCCATAATGATCGCAATACACTGCGTATTGAACCTACAGTTATGGATCATGTAACCTATGAAGATAAAGTAATGCAAGAAGAAATTTTCGGGCCAGTCATGCCCGTTCTCACCTATAATTCACTGGATGAGTTAATCGGTAAGATCAATTCTATGCCGCATCCGCTTGCTCTGTACTTTTTTACCCGTGATAAAGTGGCTGCTCGTAAGGTCACCTCTCAGTGCCAGTTCGGTGGTGGCTGTATCAACGACACTATTATCCATCTCGCGACCAGTGAAATGCCTTTTGGGGGATTTGGTGAAAGTGGTATGGGTGGTTATCATGGCCATGAAGGCTTCCGAACTTTCTCCCATTATAAGAGTATCGTGGACAAAAAAACATGGCTGGATCTGCCAATGAGATACCAGCCATATAAGAGAATTAATGATAAGTTGATTCATTTCTTCTTGAAATAAATATGACGGAAGGGATATCTGTATATCCAGAGGTTCCCTTCCTGAATACATCAAATATCATCTTTACATTTTAGTCTAATTTCTTTATAATGTATAACAATCATAACGGATGGCTTTTCCATTTAACGTGTAGGAAGGTTTTCTTCCGGCAAGGAATTCGCTCTTCAGCGGACGTTTTACGATAATCTTCTCCGGTGTAGCTTTGATTGCTGCATCAAAGAGATCCGTCTCTTCGGAACATGGTGGTTCAAGTTTCTGGATCAGCTGTAGCTTCTTGTTGATGAGGCTGGATTTCTGTCGTGCCGGAAACATGGGATCGAGGTAAATAACATCTACCGGATCCAGAAGTTTGGACATACATTCTACGCTGTCTCCCTCGACCAGTTTCATCCGGGCTGCGATTTCCTTCAATATCGGATGTTTCTTTGCGCGCCGCAGTGCGTCTTTCAAAAGGACAGCAACGACCGGATTCTGCTCGTACAGGGTTACTTCGTATCCCTGCGCTGCAAGCAGGAAGGCATCTTCTCCCATACCTGCCGTGGCATCAATCGCCTTGCGTCCTTCTTTTTCTGATTTGGCAGCCCGCACCAGCATTTCATGCTGCAATCTCCCGTTTGTGACACGGTGAAGCATATTTTCAAAATCGCCCTGATAGGTTAATCCATATCCCGTCAGAGAAATACCTTTCGAATCGAACAAAACTGTCAGGTTTTTTCCTGGTTTATCTGCAATGATGCTCTCCGTTTTCCGTGCAAAAGATTCTGCCTGGTCCCGTTGTCCACCTTTTCCAATACATACTGCAAATTTATCATTCATGCTATTTTTTTCACTTTCCTAGGATATGGATATCTTACACTGAAATTCAGAAAATTACAATTACTGCGATCGTCAAATGACATACAGAAACTTTCTGTTGCCATTACATGTAAAAATGTTATAGAATATTTATAAAAGAATGCTAAATAATTCTCATTATAAATTCAACATATAAAGGATGGAAAAATGGCTCAGATTATCTTAACTTTTGGACTTGGAAAAGAAAAAATCAAGGTAGTCCGCAGTATTGCTCAAAAAAACAGAATTCAGATAAAAGAAATCTCTCGAAAAGATTATAATCAGAAACTTGGTGCCCTCGCCGGGATTCAGGGATTTGCTAAAGAAAAAGTAATCTATAACGGCCCGGATTTTCCTCTGGAAATGATTGTATTCTCTGGAATAGATTCCGCACAGATAGATTCCTTCCTGGCAGACTACAAACAGACTGGTGCTCAGACAGTTCCCTTAAAAGCAATCATTACTCCTCAAAATATTTTCTGGACCGTAGAAGCACTCTTCAAAGAATTATGGAAAGAGCACCTGCATTTTCTTCCTGAATAAGTTTCTCTGACGCGAAAATGTCAATAAATGTTAACAATAATTTGTGACATGCTCCCACCACTTAAATCTCTGATTTTGAAGTGGGGGCTTCTTGCTCAATGGCTCTACAGAGCCAAGTATCTACAAGCTATCCTCGCGTGCCCCGCGATTTTTATTAGTCCGG